>Ga0137388_10001640_pt1 | contig 13711 bp, 13 predicted proteins | sample 15con2h14AmetaG_FD_104644 | JGI IMG/M metagenome (GOLD analysis project Ga0137388, IMG submission 104644) | Vadose zone soil microbial communities from Angelo Coast Range Reserve, California, USA - 15con2h1.4A metaG | ecosystem: Environmental > Terrestrial > Soil > Vadose zone > Saprolite...
TACGATTTTGAGGAGAGCCGCAAGCTAGGTGGCATTGTGGACTATGTTGTTGGCACCCCTCTTACGAAAATATACGTCCTCGCAGAACATCCTGATCCCAAGCAGCAGCATTATCTCAGCCTGTATAAGATGGGCGATGGTCCACTGTATCCCTTCTTCCTTCCCTATCATTTGGTGCACTTCGAAGTGCCCACGGCGATCGCGCGCGTTGTAATTTTCCGAGATTCAGTCGCGAAGCCTCTTGGCGGCCCCGTGGTCGAGGTTTGCGCCGTGGCCAAGCGCGATCTGAAGATCGGAGAAGCTCTCGACGACTACGGCATGTACATGACCTACGGGGAGGCGGTAAACGCGGATGAGATGTGTGGCAAACGGTACCTTCCGGAGGGACTGGTCGAAGGCTGTGTGCTGACCCGGGACGTCCCGAAAGACTCTGTCATTACATACAAGGATGTCACGCTTCCTCCGAATCGGCTGGCCGACCAACTTCGGGCTGAGCAATATCGCCGCTTTCGAGGCGAAGCGTGGCTGGAAGAAATTGTCGGCGTGAACGCCTGAAAGTCAGGTGTGACATGGAGGATGCCTTATGAAAGTTGTTCTTTTCTGCGGCGGGCTGGGATTGCGCATCCGTGATGCGGAAGACATTCCCAAACCCATGGTCCATATTGGGTATCGGCCAATCCTGTGGCATGTAATGAAGTATTACGCCCACTTCGGGCACAGGGATTTTGTTCTTTGCTTGGGACACCGGGCCGAAGTCGTGAAAAACTACTTTCTCAACTACAACGAATGCGCCTCTAATGATTTTGTCCTCTCGAGCGGCGGCAAGAAGCTCGATCTACTCAACAGCGATATCGATGATTGGCGCATCACCTTCGCGGACACGGGAATCAGCTCCAACATCGGCCAACGCCTGAAAACGGTTGAGAAATATCTAGAAGGAGAAGAGGAATTCCTGGCGAATTATAGCGACGGCCTAACCGACATGCTCCTTCCCCAACAGATTGACCACTTTCACGAGCAAGGCAAAATCGCCAGCTTTCTCTGCGTCCGGCCGAACCTTAGTTATCACCTGGTCTCATTGCAGGAGGGCAACGGCAACCTGGTTTCTGAGATCCATGCCATCAATAACGGCAATGTGCGGATCAATGGAGGATTCTTCATTTTCAAGAAGAAAATTTTCGACTATATGCGGGATAAAGAAGAGCTCGTGATTGAGCCTTTCCACAGGCTGGTAGCAGAGAAGCAGTTGATCGGCTATCCATACGATGGCTTCTGGGCGAGTATGGATACTTTCAAAGACAAGCAGCAACTGGAGAGCTTGTGCGCGAATGGCACCGCACCGTGGGAGGTATGGAAGAGCAACGGTGATGGCGCACGCCACTAAGCGTTGCCAACAACTCGCATGCTCCCACTAATCCTCCCTCAAAATGCAGCTGCTCCGCTCAAGATTCTCTGTTTGGGGGCACACTCTGACGATATTGAGATCGGCTGTGGCGGAACGATTTTGCGGTTGCTTTCCGGAACTCAGAAGATTGAAATCACCTGGATTGTGTTTGCCTCCAACTCCGAGCGCGAACGGGAAGCTCGCAACAGTGCAGCGCTCTTCCTAAGCCAGGCGAGTCGCAAGGAGATTGTCATTAAGAGCCTTCGGGATGGTTTCTTTCCGTTCGAAGGTGCGCAGATCAAGGACTACTTCGAGGAATTGAAGGGGATTACGCCCGACGTGATTTTTACACATAGCCGACAGGACGCCCATCAGGACCATCGGCTCATCGCCGAGCTGACTTGGAATACTTTCAGAAACCACCTGGTTCTGGAGTACGAGATTCCGAAATATGACGGAGACCTCGGACAGCCGAACCTTTTCGTTCCACTCGAACGAGAAATTTACGAGAACAAAGTGCGCTACCTCATGGAGGCCTTTGAAAGCCAACGCACAAAACCGTGGTTTGAAAGGGACACTTTTCTCGCGCTCATGCGCTTGCGCGGCATGGAGTGTGTCGCTCCAAGCGGCTATGCGGAGGCTTTCTATTGCCGCAAAGTTGTGTTGTAACCGAATGGGTAAACTCCCGATCCCTTTGAACCACCCTGATAATTCAGCCGCCGCCGCGTTGATCCTAGCGAGAAAGACAACATCAGAATGAAAGATCTGAAGTAAAGAGCAATCCGTGGCGGCTTCGCTAAGATGTGTGCGCAAGGGGCTAATTACGCGCTTCGGATCGGGTCATTGGTCGTGATGGCTCGCTTACTCACCCAAAGACTTTGAGCTTGTTGGCATGTTGAATGCATTCGAACGTGGCGCACGTCATCACTCAGCACAACCGCGTAGATGTATTTACGACAAAGAGCTAGCGTAATCGTCGGAGCGAGAATAGCAGACTATGGTGTCCACTGAAACTTGCAAGGTGGATGCGGCCGGCGTACCGCAGCGAACTCACGGGAGCTTTGTGCTTGCGGCCAAATCAGGTTTGTACATTTTGCTCGTTCTCGCCGTGGCTCTTGGTGCCGGCGTGTACAGCCTCAGAAAATACGGCATATTCGGTTGCCAAGCTTCTGGATATAGCTCCGACCGGTACCTCGGCTACTGCGGCGCGACGAGTTATGGTGATTACGACCACGGCGCTATCTGGTTTGGCCTCGAGCCGACGGCAAATGCCGCCGCCGCGAACGCGCAGGTGCTTTTTATCGGGAACAGCCGCACGCAATTCGCGTTCTCCAGTGATGCGACAGCTGACTGGTTCTCGTCGAAGTCTGAAAGCTACTACTTGCTCGGTTTTTCGCACTGGGAGAACTACACGTTTGAAGCGCCGCTTCTGCGCAAACTCCGCCCGAGAGCGAAATTTTATGTGATCAATATCGACTCGTTTTTTGAGCGATCCGAGACCGGGCCTGGCAAAACCGTCATGCAGGATCAGTTGGCGAGGACTCAGTATGAGGGGAAGCGCAACTGGCAAAGCATCCACAGGGCAATTTGCACGAACTTTAAGGCCGTTTGTGGAACCGATGTGGCCATTTTTCGGTCGCGATCCACGGGTGCTTGGCTTGTGACTGACGCCCGGGTCACGAGCGCTCCGGTATCCTACGATGAGGATATCGACCGGAATACGCTCGCGTCATCTATCACGTTGGGAAGAGAGTTTCTGGCTAGCCTTCCCGTCGACCACGGATGCGCGATATTAACAATCGTCCCGACGGTGGGAACCAGTATCGGAACCGCCAAGGCCATTGCCGCTGCGCTCGGCTTCAACCTGGTTGCGCCCCGGCCGCCCGGTTTGGTCACATTTGATCACTACCACCTCGACCGGCAAAGCGCGCAACGTTGGTCCGCCGCATTTCTTGAAGAGACCGGCCCGCAGATTCGGAACTGTCTCAGCGAAGAGCCTGAATTGCATGTCGCGATGTCAGACGCAAGGGTCACGAACCACTAACTAGCTATGCTGGATTGGCTGCCTGCCCCCCAGGACTTCCGAGGTTGTCTTCGCCGAGCGCTGGAACCGTCGGCGGATCGCCTAGAGAAGCTTGCTGCACTCGCTCAGTACCGGCTCGGCTATCTCGAAACGATCCAGCTCGATCGCGCCATTGGTCCAGCTTGTGCGGAATCACCTCAGGGATTCTCATCTGTTCGGCTGGCGATTCTCTCTTCCGCGACGGTCGACCATCTGGTGCCAGCTATCCGAGTCTCTGGTTTGCGCCGACGGTTGCTCATCGATGTCCACATCGGACCATACGGGCAATACCGGCAACAACTGCTCGACGCGGAGTCGCCACTCCATCGGCTACGCCCCCAGATCGTCTTGCTATCGCTCACCGCGCGCGAGGCGATTGCGGCCGTACCAGTGACGGCGACGGCAGCCGAGGCGGATGCGGCGATCGACCGGTCCATCGATGAGTTGCGTATGCTCTGGCGAACAGCGCGAGAGACATTGCACGCAACCGTGATCCAACAGACTTTCTTGAACATCGCCGATCCATTGTTTGGCAGTTATGACCGTCTTGTTGCGGGCGCGCCAGCGCAGCTGATCGCCCATTTAAACGAACGGTTGTCAGAAGCAGCCGCCGAAGATGGCGTTCTGCTTCTGGATATAGCACGAGCCAGTGAACGCGACGGATTGGATGCGTGGTTCGATGTGACGCGCTGGTTACAAGCGAAAATGCAAATCGCGCCACAGGCTGCGCCCGTGTACGGAGACTTGCTCGCCAGGGTCATTGCCGCCCAGCGTGGTTTGTCAAGAAAATGTCTCGTCCTCGATCTGGACAACACTCTTTGGAGTGGCGTGATCGGTGACGATGGGCCGGAAGGGATCATCCTGGGGGAGGGCACCGCGATCGGTGAAGCGCACCTTGCGCTGCAGCGTTACGCCAAGCAATTGAGAGAGCGTGGCGTGATTCTGGCCATCTGCTCGAAGAATGACCCTGCGGTAGCGGAGGCAGTGTTCCGCGACCATCCAGAGATGCTCCTGAGGCGGGCCGATATCGCGGCCTTCGTCGCCAACTGGGAAGACAAGGCGGCCAACCTGAGGCGAATTGCTGGGCAGTTGAACATCGGAATCGAGAGTTTGGTTTTTGTCGACGATAATCCCGCGGAGCGAGAGCGCATTCGGCAGAGCCTCTCCATGGTAGCTGTCCCCGAACTGCCCGCCGACGCAGCCCAATACGCTCGGTGCCTGGCGGACGCTGGCTACTTCGAGTCTGTCGCCTTCACGGCCGACGACGCTCAGCGTGGGGAGCAATACTCGGCCAACGCTTCGCGAGAGGCCTTTCTCGGGTCGTCGCAGAGCATGGACGACTTTCTGCGCGGACTCGAGATGTCGGTGACCTTCGGGCCCTTCCAAACCGTCGATCTGACGCGAGTCGCACAGCTGATCGGGAAAACAAATCAGTTTAACCCGACGACCCGACGGCATTCGCTTGAACATGTGGCGAGGTTCCGGGCCACTGATCGATGTATCACCCTACAATTCCGCCTCGCCGATAGATTCGGCGACAACGGTCTTGTCAGCGCGATGATTCTGCGTCCAGACCCGCAGGCGCCCGATTTGATCGAGATCGATACTTGGGTCATGAGCTGCCGGGTGTTCGGTCGGCAACTGGAGCGGGAAGCGATGAATATCGCTGTGGAGACTGCGCGTCGGATGGGTGTACGGGCGTTTCGCGCCGACTACATACCAACCCCGAAAAATGGTGTCGTCAGCGAGTTGTACCCAGCCCTCGGCTTCACACTTGCGCAAGAAGCCGTCCCCCATAACGGTGCGACGCGGTGGTTCTTGCAGTTGTCCGACTATGTGCCTCACTCGACCCATATTGCCAGAAGGTCGGAGTAGCATGACGGATCAAGACATTCTTAACCGGTTGACGCGGATTCTCCGTGACCTTTTGTCGGACGATTCCATCGTGCTGACCATGGAGACCAAGCGTGAGGAAGTGCCCAATTGGGATTCTTTCGCCTACGTAAGTTTCATTGTCGCAGTCGAGATGGAATTTGGCATGAAGTTTAGGGTGGCTGAGGTCGAGTCGTTTCAAAACGTCGGCGCGATTGTGCGAGCGATTAGCGCGCTTTTGCCCATGCGGTAGCGGCGGCAAAGATGGAGGAGAGACGCGGCGAATGCTGTTCAATTCTTATGAGTTCATTTTTGCCTTCCTGCCGGTAGTTGTGGCTGTGTTTTTTGCCTTGGGCAGGGCTTCTCGCGTGTGGGCGCTGCGTTGGGTAATCGCCGCATCCCTGGTCTTCTACGGCTGGTGGAGGCCGTTGAATGTATTAATTATAGCGCCATCGGTGCTAATCAACTTCCTGCTGGCGCGCCTGCTGCAGCGCCTGAACAAGCAGGGACGTCGCGGTTCTGCTCAAGTTGTTCTCCTGGTGGGCCTCGCGTTCAACGTGGCATTTCTCGGCTACTTCAAGTACTCGAATTTTCTCGTGGGTGCCATCAACGATGCGTTCGGCACGCAGATGTTTCTGGCGCGGATCATCTTGCCGCTTGGAATATCGTTCATTACGTTTCAGAAGATCGCCTTCTTGATCGACATTCACGCAGGTCGAGTTGAATCATTCACTCTGCAGGACTATTGCTTGTTCGTGCTCTTCATTCCGCAGCTCATCGCCGGTCCGATTGTACACTATCGTGAAATGATGCCGCAGTTCCACCGCGTGTCGTGCCGTTTCGATAAGGACAACGTGTCCGTTGGTTTGACGTTGTTCGCATTCGGGCTGTTTAAGAAAGTGTTTATTGCCGATGGCATCGTGCCACTTGTGACGCCCATCTATGAGCAGGCCACCTCAGGCAGCAGCATCGGCTTGTTGCTGGCCTGGGTTGCGGCGGTCGGTTTCACACTGCAGATCTATTTTGACTTTTCTGGGTACACTGACATGGCGCTCGGCATTGGACGGATGTTCGGAGTCCGGCTTCCACCAAACTTCAACTCGCCTCTTCGGGCTTCGAGCATCATCGACTTTTGGCAGCGATGGCACATGACGTTGACGCGCTTCCTGACAGCGTATATTTACAATCCGTTAACACTCTGGTTGACGCGCCGCCGTGCGGCCAGGGTCCGCTCAGGTTTCGCCGCGCCGAGCAAGGGCCCTGGGGCATTCATCGAGCTGTTGATGTTCCCCATTCTGTTGACGATGCTTGTGTCAGGAATCTGGCACGGCGCCGGCTACACGTTCATCGTATGGGGCGTGCTCCACGGCTTTTATCTGACGGTAAATCATGCGTGGCGACTACTGGGGCCTAAACTGTGGCGCGATAAATTAAGCTATGAGCGATTCATGCAACCCACCGGCTTCATCATTACCTTTATGTGCGTCTCTGCATCGATGGTCATTTTCCGTTCGGCGAACCTGAAGACAGCGGCCGATCTGCTTCAGGGAATGCTCGGTCTGCATGGCATCGGTTTGTCTCAGTTGAAAAATATCAGCGTCGGCCGCATGAAAATAGCATTCTGGATCGCCGTCCCAGCATTCATTGCCCTCGTGTGCCCGAACACTCTGCAGATACTGAGCCGGTACGAACCAGCGCTTGGGTGGAATCCGAGCCCACACGACGGTCCGACTCTTAGAAACCGCATCCTTTGGGGACCATCGCTGGCGTGGGCGGCCGCAGTGTCGATCATCATGGTTGTCGGGATACTTTATCTTGGCGGCCAAAGCGAATTCCTATACTGGCAATTCTAATTGCTTGTCTCTGAGCTTGTGCCATGTGGGAATGCGGTTCCGAGCATCCCGAACTGCCTACAGGAAATCACGAAGGAACCGCAGCGAATCAGACTCAAAAGCTCAATCCATTTACGGATTGTGCATGGCAGCTATTTTAGAGGATGTTGGGAACTGCATGTATGAATTACTATGTCGGATATCCTCTGTCCTCCGGCTGGGAGCTTGTAGGAGAAGCGTCACTATATTAATGGATTGCGATTATGAGTAACAGAACGATGGCTCAACCGGGGGCGAAGCAGCCACGCAAAAGCCTTGTCCGCCTTGCTGCCCTGATCACCGTTATCCTACTTGGTCTCGTGGTAGCCACTTCCTTCATCTTGAAATCACTCAACTCACGGTATTTCGTCCCCAATGGCTGGACATGGAAGGCGGTCTCATGGCGTGCGCACCTGTTTGCGCGCAAAGCGGAAGGCGACGTGCCTGACTTCTCATGGCGTGAGCTTTGGTTCATGGCGCACGCTCGCGGTGGTTTCGGCCTGGAAAACTTTGTGCACCTGGGATTTAGCCTGGAAGGCACGGTCGTGAATCCGTACGCTACACCTGATGATTATCAAGCGGGTAAACGGATCTTCCGGGAACGCTGCGCGGTCTGCCATGGTAACGAAGCAACCGGCGGGTTGGCCCCGGCGCTGAATCATTCGGTACTCAGGCATGGTGATAGTGATCTTGCGATGTACAAAGTCGTGAGAGACGGTATTCCTCAGACAGGTATGGCTCCCGTCGCAATATCGATCCAGGAACAATGGCAGGTAATCGGCTACATCAGGGCTCTCCAGTTTGCTGCTTCCAGCCGATACGCGGACCAATCGACGGCTATAGGCATCAACGTGACCAGTGAACAGATTCGCACTGCTGGAAGCATGCAGGATCAGTGGTTGACCTACTCAGGTACTCTCGATGGGCGACGGTATACGCCCTTGAACGAAATCACCCCCGCGAATGTTTCCCGACTGCGACTTCGATGGATTCGCCAATTCGGCACATCCACGTCAAGGATTGAATCGACGCCGATCGTCGTTGGCGGATTCATTTTTACAACGGTGCCGCCTTCTGATGTCGTTGCCTTAGATGTTAGGTCTGGAGACTTAAGGTGGTCGTACAAGAGAAGTGTACCGGATAACCTACCGATCGACACCACTGCGTCCAACAGAGGTCTTGCCGTCTTGGGAAACGTGTTGTTCTTGGGAAAGCTCGACTGTGTTCTGGTCGCCATCAATGCAACGAATGGGAACGTAATTTGGCAAACCAAGGTGTGCAACCCATCTGACGACTACACCATGACTGGAGCGCCCCTCATCGTAAACGGGTCGGTCGTCGTTGGCGTTTCGGGTGCCGAGTACGGAATTCGGGGCTTCGTGGCGGCTTACGACGCGAAAACTGGCCAACAACAGTGGAAGTTCAACACCATTCCCGGTCCGTGCGAATTTGGACACGACACGTGGAAAAATGATGCCTGGCAATCCGGTGGGGGCTCAACCTGGGTCACGGGGAGTTACGACCCGTCCCTCGACCTCCTTTATTGGGGCGTGGGAAATCCGGCCCCTGCCTTTAACGGGGACGTTCGTCCAGGCGACAACCTGTTCACCGACAGCCTGGTCGCTTTACATGGAAGCTCGGGAAAGCTGGCATGGTATTTCCAATTCACTCCTCACGATGAACACGACTGGGATGCAACACAGACTCCTATCTTGGCCGACCTCATGATCAAGGGCGTCTTACGTCGAGTGCTCTGCGTTCCCGACAGGAATGGATTTTATTATGTACTCGACCGAACAACGGGTGAGTTCCTGGTGGGTGTGCCTTTTGTAGAAGAGAACTGGGCGAAAGGTCTCGATTCGGCAGGGCGTCCGATCCTCACGTCACACGCCGACCTTACATCCTCGGGGCGACTGACGAAGCCTGGGAGCGGGGGCGGCATTAACTGGCAAAATGCGGCCTTTGACGAGAAGAGCGGGTTGATCTTCGTTCCGGCTACCGAAGGGGCTTCGGTATTCACCAAGTCCCCGAATCCCAGGCGTGGGAACCTGGGATTCTATCCGGGCAGCTCCGGCACCGCGGGCGACTATGTTCAAGTATCGGTGGTGCGAGCCTTAGATGCCGCAACCGGGGCGAAGAAATGGGAGCATTTTTCGCCACCTGGGGGGAAGGAACATGGTTATAGTGGTCTCTTGGCGACAGGTGGAGGCGTTGTATTTGGGGAATCAGGAGGGTTCGCTTTTGTAATAGACTCAGCGACTGGAAAAGAGTTGTGGCGCGTCTCCTTGGGAGGCTATACCTACGCGGCGCCGATCTCATTCACTGTGGATGGACACCAGGTTATCTTGCTGTCGGCAGGTCAATCATTGTTCCTCTTCGGATTGTAATCCAATCGGTGCCTCCCGCTCATTTCGCCGATCCGCACTGACGCAAGCACCGCTGGCCGACCAGGCTGCGACCGCGCATCGCAGAGATGCGAATGGTAATGACCTGCTTTTTTTGGTCCGATCATAATGGAGCTCCCGGGGTTTTGGTTTCCCGGCAAAGGTCGAAATAGGCCCGCCGCCATCATGGCTCTGGGCAAAGTGCGAACGCAAAGCGTTTTCCAGGCGAGCGAAGCCACCGTTTTTTCCACAGCCGCTCCCTGCCGCGAATGTTCCTGGCGTCCGGTACCCAGCGCGCTGTACGGCAGGACTGTGTTGTAGTCTGATCCCCGAACCTCGATCACCTCTTGCGCTTTCGCCGATCCATGAACTAGTTTTGATTCAGGCATTCGTCTCGGAGAGCGCAGCATTTACGAAGCGTTGCTGGGTCACTTGGATTGTTTGAGGGAGGAAAGGGGCGTTTGGATCACTACACCAGGCGAAGTGAATCGTTGGTGGAGACAGCGCGCAGAAATGAAGTTAGTGGAAAACGAGGAAGGCTGGCATATCGAGGGACCCGGCAAAGAGCGAGCCCGCCTGGCCTACGCGAGTGAAGAAAAGGGCCACCTTCTTCTCACTCTGCAACCAAACCCGGCCATGGAGTATGGTAAGAAAGGCGACTCCCTATAAGTGACGGAAACGGACGAATGGCCGTCCGGATCTAGGATTGCTATTCTGAGAGAGGAAGCAACCACATGAGCGCCCCAACGATGTCTGGCAACCGCTCAATAACGCAAAGGCACGCTGTTTTTGCTGTGTTTTTGATCATCTCTCTGATCGTCTCTTGGAGGACGATTGGCAACCTTCTAGTGTACTCGCTTCACAATGAATCGTGCTCACATATTATTCTCGTTCCGCTGGTTTCGGCCTATCTGCTGTTTGCAGAACGAAGGCGGATATTCCGCGTCTTTCGCTCGTGGGGCTCCGTTGGAATCATTGGGGTCCTCGCAGGAGTGGTTTTGTATTGGGTCGCTATCCGACGCTCGATTCCGCTGCAGGGAAACATGGCACTTTCTATCGGAACCCTGGCCCTCATGTTGGTATGGACGGGCGGGTTCCTGTGGACTTATGGGCTGGCCTCCGCGCGCGCGGCTGCCTTCCCGTTGCTTTTCTTGCTGCTCATGGTTCCCCTGCCCGACAATGTATTGGCATGGACGATCCACCTGCTCCAGCAAGGATCAGCGGAGGTGACGTATCTTCTTTTCAAACTAGTGGGTATACCCGTTCTGAGGCAGGGTTTAGTACTGTCTGTCCCAAGTGTAACGATCGAAGTTGCGGCCGAATGTAGCGGGATTCGCTCGACCATCGCGCTCTTCATTACGTGCTTGCTCGTGGCGCACTTCTATCTTCGCACTCCGTGGAAGGTCCTTGTGTTCTTACTTTTCGTTTTTCCTCTCAGCGTGATCAAGAACGGAATCCGAATCGTCACGTTGACTTTGCTCAGCATCTATGTCGATCCGAGTTTTTTGCATGGGAGTTTGCATCACCAGGGCGGTTTCGTCTTCTTCCTGCTGGCTTTGTTGTTGCTCTTGCCCGCGTTCCTTGCACTTGAGAAATCGGAGCGTCATCGTACCACGTCGAAGAGTCAACAACCTGAAGGCGGAATTGGAAGAGACTGAGCAGAGCCGGCGCACCGATGAACCTTCCGGGGTTGCTACCGGGCTGGAATAACAGCGGAAATCTCGTTTGAAACAGTGCTCTCCACGTTATTCGAGGTAACCGACTTCACCACGTAGTAGTATTTTCGCCCTGCTAGAACGGTTGAATCTATGTACGAAGTTCCCTGGACTGGTGATGCGTTCAATCTTTTGTACGGCCCGCCTCGCTTATTCCCCCGATACACATTGTATCCGGCGACTGTAGAGGTGCTTGGGTCCCAATGCAACGTCACGGAATGCTTTTTGTCTCCCTTCTTTAGACCACTCTGAGTTGCTCTCGCGGGGCGTTCCCTTGCAACAGTTCCCACTCTGGCGTTCGAGAAACCATCTGGAGGGCCCATTGGACCAGGGAGCCAAAATGCTGCCAGGAATGCCGACATCTGTGCGAACCGCCTCGCGTTGGATAGAGAAATTCTCATCATCATGCTGCCATTGAACTCTTTTGGATAACAGCGACCATTTTCTCACCGGTCGACGTGGGCCACAACTGTATTTAGTTCGAGGTGACGATTTCAGATTGAATGAAGGCGTTTTATGGAATGGGGATCGCAGCGGTGACTTCGTTTGAGAAGAGGCTTTCAATGCTGTTTGAGTCAACGGCCGTAACCACATAAAAGTAGATCTGACCCGACACCACTGTTGAGTCTGCGTAAGTAGTTGGGGCAACCGAAGTCGTGTTCAGCTTGGTGTACGGGCCCCCCGAAGCTGTCCCGCGGTACACAAAGTACCCCACTACAGTCGACGTGCTGGCTGTCCAGTTCATGGTGACGGAGTGGGGTATCGGCACAAACCCTGTGCCTGTGGCGGAAACCACGGTGGGGGAATTGGATGCGGTACTAATGACCGTGATGGTCCCATTCAGGTTAACGGCACCAGTCGGAGAAAAGACGGCGTTGAAGGCGGCAGTCTGATTTGGGGACAACGTGACAGGAAGCGCTATTCCCGTTTGACTGAGTGATGTTCCCAAAGCCGTGATCTGTGACACTGTCAGGTTCGCATTGCCGGAGTTGGTCAGCGTTACGGGCCGCGTGCTGCTGCTGCCGGCTGCCACATTTCCAAAGGCCACGGGGTTCGGGCTCGCAGATAGCTGCAGAACTTGCGCCATGCCCGTGCCATTCAATGGGATCATCGTCGTGGGTGAATTCGAGGCGTTACTTGTTATGGAAACGCTTCCACTGTAGCTGGTTGTCGTCGTTGGGCTAAACGATGCCGTAAAGGTGCTGGACTGGCCGGCTGCAATCGTCACCGGCGCATTGAGTCCGCTCATGCTGAAGCCCGCGCCAGTCACGCTGGCTTGCGAGATTTTCATGTCCGCGTTCCCCGAATTACTCACCTTTACAATTTGTGTGTTCGTAGTTCCCGTCGCAACGTTCCCGAATGAGACGCTTGAGGGATTTGCGGAAATGATCGCGCCGGTTTGCGCTGACGGTGATGAGGCAACGCCGGAGCAACCCACAATGCCCATGCTTCCGGTTAGGCAAAGAAAGAGCAGAAAGAGTGTGAATAGCCGCTTCGGGTCTGTCTGCAGCTCGTTGAAAGTCGAAGTCTTAGCCCCTCGTGCTCTTGCCGAGTTCATCTCGTCACCTGGGGCGAGTGTACCGCTTTTGGCCTATTACGACTACTGGCCAGGAGGCCAATAGAAGTACAGGTGTTCAGCCTGTTCGTTGAATGCTAAGGTCCGCAGTACGCAAGCGATCCCGGCCACTCTATCTTCAATATTGGCCTTACATTTCAATGTAGAGGTGGCCTGGGCCTAAGGGATTGAGAGTGTTGGCAAATCGAGCGGAGTCGGGCTTAACCCGACCCCGAAAATCGAGGAGTGAATCCTGTCTAGGCTGATCGCGATGTACCGAGGGAGTTGGCGTTATCGGCCGAGGCCGGGGAACGATGGCGCGTTGCGAACCCGGCTACGCGAGATGGCAGGAGAGCGCCCGCGATTTGGCTACCGGCGGCTGTACATTTTCCTGCGACGGGAGAGAACCGAGGACGGAGAGCCTCGGTGGGTGGTAAACCACAAGCGGGTGTATCGGCTCTACCGGGAGGAAGGGCTGGCCATGCAGCGCAGGAGACGCAAGCGATTTCGCGCCGAAGCAAGGGTGCCACTGGCCCTTCCGCAGTCGGTGAACGAAGTGTGGACGATGGACACACGCACGATGAGCTTGCGAGCGGGCGGAAGTTCCGAACGCTGAACCTGATGGACGGTTACACGCGAGAAGCACTGACGATCGAAGTGGACACGTCGCTGCCGGGGCTGCGCGTGGCGCGGGTGCTCGATCGGTTGCGGGAAATGCGCGGAACACCGGCGGCCATCCAGGTGGACTACGGGACGGAGTTCACTAGCCGCGTGGTCGATCAGTGGGCCTATCAGAATCAGGTAGCGCTGCACTTCATCGAGCGAGGGAAGCCGACGCAGAACGCGTTGATCGAAAGCTTCAACGGGA
>Ga0137388_10001651_pt1 | contig 13673 bp, 9 predicted proteins | sample 15con2h14AmetaG_FD_104644 | JGI IMG/M metagenome (GOLD analysis project Ga0137388, IMG submission 104644) | Vadose zone soil microbial communities from Angelo Coast Range Reserve, California, USA - 15con2h1.4A metaG | ecosystem: Environmental > Terrestrial > Soil > Vadose zone > Saprolite...
CACAGGCTCGGCACCGGCGACTGGTCGCGGGCGCGGGGCCGCGCGCGCAAGGTCGTCCAGGACGTGGCCGAAGAGCTGCTGAAGATCTACTCGCTTCGCGAGGCCAGGCCAGGCATCGCGTTCGCGCCCGACACCGCATGGCAGCAGGAGCTCGAGTCGTCCTTTCCTTATGAGGAGACCGCGGACCAGGTAGCGGCGATGGCGGAGATCAAGGCGGACATGGAGTCCGACCGGCCGATGGACCGCCTGCTGTGCGGCGATGTCGGGTTCGGCAAAACCGAGCTGGCGCTGCGGGCGGCGTTCAAGGCCTCGATGAGCGGCAAACAGGTGGCTCTGCTCGCCCCGACCACAGTCCTCGCGCAGCAGCATTTCCACGTTTTCACGCAGAGGCTCGACAAGTTCCCGGTCACGATCGAGATGCTGTCGCGGTTCGTGGACGAAGAGACGCAGGCGCGCACTCTCGAAGGGCTCAAGGCCGGACAGGTGGACATCGTCGTCGGCACGCACCGCCTGTTGCAGCGCGACGTGCACTTCAAGCGACTGGGCCTGTTGATCGTCGACGAAGAGCACCGCTTCGGCGTCATGCAGAAGGAGCGGCTGAAGAAGCTGCGCACGCAGCTCGACGTGCTGTCGCTGTCAGCGACGCCGATACCACGCACGCTGCATATGGCGGTCGGCGGGATCCGCGACATGAGCGTGATCCAGACCCCGCCCGAGGAACGGCAGCCGATCAAGACCTACGTGACCGCCGACGACGACGAGCTGGTTCGCGAGGCGATCACGCGCGAGCTGCAACGCGGCGGCCAGGTCTATTACGTCCACAACCGGGTGCGCACAATCGAGAAGGCAGCTGATCGGGTGCGTGAGCTGGTCCCGAATGCGCGGGTGATCGTGGGTCACGGACAGATGCCCGAAGATCAGCTGGCGCGGGTGATGGTCGAGTTCGAATCGGCGCGACACGACGTGCTGGTCTGCTCGACGATCATCGAGTCGGGACTCGATATCCCCAACGTCAACACGATCATCGTCGAGCGCGCCGACCGGTTTGGCCTGGCGCAGCTCTACCAGCTGCGCGGCCGCGTCGGGCGCTCGGGCCGTCGAGCGTACGCATATTTCCTGTACGACCCGCGTCGCTCGCTCACTGAAAACGCGGACAAGCGCCTCGACGTCATCTCGGGCCTGCACGAGCTCGGCCAGGGCTTCAAGATCGCGCTGCGCGACCTCGAGATCCGCGGCGCCGGCAACCTTCTGGGTACCGAGCAGCACGGCGCCATCGCCGCCGTCGGATTCGAGATGTATCTGCAGATGCTGCAGAGCGCGGTCGGAAAGCTGCGAACCGGATCGGAGGAGACGGTGGTCGGCGATGTCCTCTCGACGGCGGAGATGAACCTCGACCTGCCGCTCGATCACTTCATTCCGCGCTCGTACATCCGCGACGAGAAGCTGCGCCTCGGAGCCTACCGGCAGCTCGCCGCGACCGACGGCGAGGAGGAGCTGGAGTCTGTGCTGGGGTCGCTCGAAGATCGATATGGTCCCGGCCCCGCGCAGCTGGACAACCTTGCTTACTCGCTCCGGGTCAAGCTCCGCGGTCAGCGGCTGGGGCTGCGCGGTGTCGTCGCCGATGGGCACGACATCGTCATCCGCGTCGACCCGCAGCGCTACCTGGATGTGGACGAACTTGGGCGGAGAATGGCTGGGCGAATCTCCATCTCACCCAACCGCATCAAGATGCGGCGCCAGGGCGAAGGCTGGAAGGACGACCTTCTGCATTTGCTGAGCGAGATGGGCGACCTGTACGAGGCCGGCCAGAACGTGGTTGTGATGAGCCCGTGACAAAATCAGAATCGATGCCAGAAAAGTCCGAGCCGCCGTTCTCGCCGGGCATCGCGGCCATCTTCGAGGTCGTGGCCAGGCTGCGCGCGCCCGGCGGTTGTCCGTGGGATCGCGAGCAGACGCATGAGTCGCTGCGACCGTACCTTCTCGAGGAAACCTACGAGCTCCTCGAGGCGATCGACTCCGGCAACGACGCAAAGATAAAGGAGGAGCTGGGCGACCTCCTGCTGCAAGTGGCGATGCACGCCGAGATCGCCGCGGAGCAGCGACGCTTCGACGCTGCGCAGGTCTCTGAGGCGGTCGCTGCAAAGATGGTGGCGCGGCACCCTCATGTGTTCGGCGACGTCTCGGTGGCGGATGCTGACGAGGTCCTGCGCAACTGGGAGCACGCCAAAGGTCATGAGGCCCGCAGCAGTGGTCGCGCTGATGAGTCGGTCGTCGATCGCGTGCCCGCGACACTGCCGGCGCTCGCGTGGACGCTGGGTCTGCAGAAGCGCGCCGCACGAGTGGGTTTTGATTTCGAATCCCCGACCCAGACCGCGGAACAAGTCGCCGAGGAGGCGCGCGAGCTGGCGGAGGCGACTGATAGCAAGCAGGCATTCGAAGAGATGGGCGACCTCCTGTTCGCGGTCGTCTCGCTCGCCCGGCGCTTGAAGATCAATCCCGAGGACGCGCTGCGGGTCGCGGGCCAGCGCTTCCGGCGCCGCTTCGCCCAGACGGAGGCTTCGCTGCGGCGGGATGGGGTGGACTTCCGTGATCTCGATCGCGACGCGATCGCGAAGCGTTGGGAGGAAACGCGGTAAGGGGCGTTTGTTATAGTCGCCTTCCTTCCAGCGCGTCGTCACACCACACGATCCAGCATGAGAAACAGCAAGGTTCTGGTTGCAGCGGGCACCGTCCGCACCGGCGGTCTTTCGATGCGTCATGTGGTGACGTCCGCTGTGTTCCTGGTCGTGGCGATCTGGGTCGGGTGGGCGTTCGCGCAGGAGGCTTACCTCAGCCACAAGCTCAGCCAGCAGGCGGCCGACATTCGGCATCAGAACGCAGTCCTCGCCGCGCAGAACCAGGGTTATCGCAAGGACGTGCAGGCGATCACCTCGGGCTCCGCCAATGAGGAGGAAGCCCGTCTCAACGGCTACGCGAAACCCAACGAGCGCACCTATTTGGTGACGACGCCGCCGAGCCCGTCGCCGACTCCGCCCCCCACTGCTTCACCCACGCCGGCGCACTGAGCGTGCCGGCCAGGAGAGAACCGGCCCAGGGGTATAATTCGATCGCGGAGTGGAGCAGCGGCAGCTCGTCGGGCTCATAACCCGAAGGTCGTCGGTTCGAATCCGACCTCCGCAACCATTCGCAGAATCTACGAAGCCGAGGCGAGCTCGGCTTCGTCCTATTTATGGAGTCGCTGGATGAACAAAAGGAAGCGGGTCGCGATCGCGAAGCACCGCGTTAAGAAGCGGAAGCTCAAGGCACGAGCGCAGGCGGCTCGTTAGTCTTACTCCGGCACGTGGTGCCGTAGCTCAGGTGGTAGAGCGCGCGACTCATAATCGCGTTGTCGCTGGTTCGAGTCCAGCCGGCACCACCATGCCCTTCGCAGAAATGACGCACTCGCCTCACCCGCTGCTGCTTGGACTGCGCAAGTCTGGGCTGATCGCGTCCGGAGATCGCGTGCTGGTCGCCGTTTCTGGTGGCCCTGACAGCACCGCCTTGCTGCTCGCGCTGTGCGAGGAGGGCCACTCGGTGGTCGCGGCCCACTACGACCACGCATTGCAGACTGAGTCGGACCGCGTCGCCGAGCATGTGCGCGCGCTGTGCAGCCGTGTCGGCGTCGACGTGCTGATCGAGCGCCGGGCGGTCCCGCTGCCGCGCGGCTCTGTTCAGGCTGGCGCACGCACGCTTCGTTACGACTTTCTCGAGCGCGCACGTGCGCAGACCGGCGCAGACGTCGTCGCGATCGCGCACACCGCCGACGATGTGGTGGAGGGCGCCGTCCTTCATCTCTTGCGTGGGTGTGGCCTGGCGGGCTTGCGCGGCATGCCCGCGCGGCGTGGTGTGTTCGTGCGCCCGCTGCTGTCGGTGTGGAGGCGCGAGGTCAATGGCTATTTGGACTACCGCGGAATCGAACCGCTGCAGGACCCCGCGAACACCAACACGGCCTACGCGCGTGTCCGCGTTCGGCGCCACATCCTGCCCGCGCTGGAGCGCGACCGGCCGGGGATCGTGCGTCGACTCCACGGCGCCGCGACTCGCGCGGCGGCTCTACACGATGCGGTCGCCGCGGCCGCCGAAAGCACGCTGAACGGCGGCGCGACCACGCGGTCCGTCGTAGCCGCCGCGCCCGAGCCGGTTGCGGCCGAGCTGATGCGGCAGCTCTACTCGCGTGCGGGTGGCGCCCAGCCGTCGCTGTCGCGGGCGCACCTGACCGCGATGCTCAGGCTTGCCCAACCGGGCCGAGGAGGTCGGGGCGTCGACCTCCCCGGCGGCCTGCGTTTACGTATCGTGGGGGAGACCATGCAGATCGTCACCCGCGAGAACCGCCGGCCGGCGCCGCGGCTCGAAGTCTCGACTTGCGCAGGCTGCGCCGACGTCACCGCCGCACACCTCAAGCCCGATCTGGCCCTTCGCCTTGGCTATCGCACGCCTGGGCTGACGATGCGACCCCTCGGAGGCCGCGGCACACGGAAACTACAGGACATCTTCGTCGATGCTCGTGTTCCCCGCGAAGACCGAGACTCGTGGCCGCTCGTGTTCGCGGGCGATTTGCTCGCGGTGGTGCCAGGCATCGCGGTTTCAGCGGACATGTCGAGCCGCCGAGGCGAACCCTCGTGGCACGTAACAGTCGGTGGTATCCCAGCTAAAGTAGAATCGCTTAACAGCCTTCCAGGAGTGCCCACTTGAGCCGCTTCCCCCGCTCCAGCCTGTTTTATTTCGCACTGGTCGTCGTTCTCGGCCTGGTGATCTGGTTCACCTGGCAGTCGTTCCAGGGCAGCCAGAGCTCGAGTGAGTGGGCGTTCTCGACCCTCATGAACCAGGCGGCCGCGGGCTACGTCAAGGAAGTCGACATCAAGGGCACCGAGGGCATCGCCATCGGAACCGACAACGTCAAGCACAACGTGATCCTGCCCGACTGCTCGGGCTCCGACTGCCAGTTCACCACCACGCTCACCTCTGACAAGACCAGCGATGGCCAGCCGGTGATCGTCAAGTTCCAGCCGGCAAACAGCGCGAACTACCTGCTCAGCGTGCTGGTCCCCAACATCATCCTCGTCGTGCTGATCGCGGCCTTCATGTGGTGGGTGCTGCGCCAGACGCAGAGCGGGAACAACCAGGCAATCTCGTTCGGCAGGTCCCGCGCGCGAATGGTCGCGGGCGGGGACAAGCCGGTGATTACGTTCGCAGACGTCGCGGGCGTGGAGGAGGCCAAGCAAGAGCTCTCCGAGATCGTGGAGTTCCTCAAATATCCCGAGAAATTCGTCGCCCTTGGCGCTCGGATTCCGAAGGGCGTGCTGCTCGTAGGACCGCCGGGCACAGGCAAGACGCTGCTGAGCAAGGCAGTCGCGGGTGAGGCGGGGGTGCCCTTCTTCTCGATCTCCGGCTCAGAGTTCGTCGAGATGTTCGTCGGCGTCGGCGCCAGCCGCGTCCGCGACCTGTTCGATCAGGCAAAGAAGAACTCACCGTGCATCGTGTTCGTGGACGAGATCGATGCCGTCGGCCGGCAGCGTGGCGCCGGCCTTGGCGGCGGCCACGACGAGCGCGAGCAGACCCTCAACCAGCTGCTGGTGGAGATGGACGGCTTCGACACTAACACTCACGTGATCATCATCGCGGCCACCAACCGGCCCGACGTCCTGGACCCGGCTCTGCTGCGACCTGGCCGTTTCGACCGCATTGTCACCCTCGATCGCCCGGACATCAAGGGCCGCCGCTCGATCCTCGACGTCCACGCGCGCAACAAGCCGCTCGACTCGACCGTCGATCTCGAGGTGCTCGCGCGCCAGACGCCCGGCTTCAGCGGCGCCGACCTGGCGAACCTCATCAACGAGGCGGCCATCCTCGCCGCGCGCGGGAACAAGAAGGTGATCGGGATGGGCGAGCTCGAGGAGGGCATCGAGCGTGTCGTCGCCGGCCCCGAGAAGAAGAGCCGCCGGCTATCCGAGCACGAGAAAGAGATCGTCGCGTACCACGAGGTCGGGCATGCGCTGGTCGCGAAGGCGCTACCGAAATGCGACCCGGTGCACAAGGTGTCGATCATCTCGCGCGGGCAGGCGCTTGGCGTCACGTGGTACTTGCCGACCGAGGATCGCTATCTGACGAGCAAGGCGGAGCTGCTCGACAACGTGGCTGCCGCGATGGGCGGGCGTGTTGCCGAAGAGATCGTCTTCGGCGACGTGACGTCCGGCGCGGAGAACGACATCCAGAAGGTGACACAGATCGCGCGGCGGATGGTCACGCAGTGGGGCATGAGCGAGAAGCTCGGCACCGTGACCATGGGCCACAAGGAGGAGCTTGTTTTCCTGGGCCGCGACCTGGGCGAGCAGCGCAACTACTCCGAAGAGGTTGCCGCCGTCATCGACGAGGAGATTCGCAGCATCGTCAACCACGGCTACCAGACCGCGAAGACCATCTTGACCGCGCAGCGGCACCAGATGGACGCCGTGGTCGAGCAGCTGAAGATGGTTGAGACGCTCACCTCTCAGCAGCTCGACGAGATCCTCGCGCGCGAGGATCTGCCGACCGCGGCCGCCGCCTCCGCCGGCGCTTCCGCCTCCTAGGCCCGTTCCGCGACGGACCTCGTTATTGTTGGCCGGGGCAACCTCGGCCGGAGCCTGGCGCCTGCGTTTCGACGCGCGGGCCATCGCGTTCTCCTGACCCGGGCGCGAAACGGCGCGCCGTCGCTGGTCCGGGCGTTGCGCTCGCTGCCTCGCGCGACCGTGTTCCTGACCGTTCCCGACGGAGCGATCGCGGGCCTCGCCGGCGAGTTGGGGGCCGCGGGCGACGTCCCTAAAACCGTTGCTTTCGTCCACTGCAGTGGCGCGCTGGGCCTGGGCGTCCTCGGTCCGTTGGGCGCACAGCATCCGGTTGGATCCTTTCATCCGCTGCAGTCCTTTCCGGAGCCCCGGGCGCCGGAGGCCTTTCAGGGCAGCCTGGTAGGGATCGATGCCAGCGGCGAAGCGCTGCGTCGAAGGCTTGGGCGTTTAGCGCGCGACCTGGGCGCCAAACCGCGCCGCGTCGACGAGGCGGATCGGGTCGTGTACCACGCAGCCGCGGTGTTCGCGTCCAACTACCTGGTTGCGCTCGCCGCCGAGGCGGTCGAGCTGCTGGGGACGATCGGCTGGAGCGAGCGGGAAGCGACCGAGGGCCTGGTTCCGCTGATGGAGGGAGCGCTGGCGGAGGTGGCACGGCGAGGCCCATCCGCCGCCCTCACGGGCCCCATCCGTCGGGGCGACGTGGAGACGGTTACCCGCCACCTGGAGGCGCTTTCCCGGCTCGACTCGGGTGCGCCGCGAGGCCGGGGGCGCAAGGCGGACCTTTATCGTATGCTCGGCGAGATCGCGCTCCAGATCGCCAGACGCGAGGGGCTCGACCCCGGCGCAGCAGGGCGCGTGAAGAGGGCGCTGACCCGAGATGTGGCAGCGACCCGAAGGAGACGTCATTGATGACGACCGTCCTGGATGTCCAGCGGTTCAAGGAAGAAGGCCGGCGCTTCGCCGTGCTCACGGCGTACGACTACCTGAGCGCGAAGATCCTCGATGAAGCCGGCGTCCCGATCCTCCTTGTCGGCGACAGCCTGGGCATGGTGATGCTCGGCTACACGACCACGCTGCCGGTGACGGTCGACGAGATGCTCCACCACGCCAAGGCGGTCGCGCGCGGCTCGCGCGAGGCGTTGCTCGTGGGCGACATGCCCTTCATGTCGTATCACTCGTCAGTCGAGCAGGCGATCACTAACGCGGGACGATTCATCCAGGAAGGCGGCATGCACGCCGTCAAGCTCGAGGGCGGCGGCCGCGTGGTTGAGATCACCGAGAAGCTGACCGCCATGGGCATCCCTGTGATGGGACACCTGGGGCTCACCCCGCAGTTCGTGCACCAGATGGGTGGATTCAAGGTCCAGGGCAAGAGCGACAAGCAGGCGGCGCGCATCCTGTCGGACGCCAAGGAGCTCGAGCAGGCGGGCGCGTTCAGCATCGTCCTGGAAGGCGTGCCATCCGACCTCGCGACTCGCGTGACTCAGGCCCTTCGGATTCCGACTGTCGGCATCGGGGCCGGGCCTGGGACCGACGGGCAGGTGCTCGTCTTCCACGACATGCTGGGCCTGACCACGGGCAAGGCGCCCAAGTTCGTGAAGCGCTACGCCAACCTGGCCGAGGACATCACCCACGCCGCCCAGCGCTACGTGCAGGAGGTCGGCGACGGCGCGTTCCCGGGCCCCGAGAACTCGTATTCGGCGAACGGATCGTCGGTCCCGGCCAAGCCCGAACGCGATGAGGTCAAGTACGGCGCCGGGTAGCCCCCTACCGATCGCTATCGCGACGCCGGCGTTCATGCGGGACATCGCCCGCGGATGGCACGTGGACGGCTACTCGATAGGACTCGTCCCGACCATGGGGGCTCTCCATGCCGGGCACATGAGCCTCGTCGATCGCGCGCGCCGCGAAAACGACAAGGTCGTCGTCAGCGTGTTCATCAATCCGATTCAGTTCGGCCCGAACGACGACTTGAGTCGGTATCCGCGCAGCCCCGAGCACGACCTGTCGATGCTTCGAGAGGCGGGCGTTCATGCGGTCTACAAGCCGTCGGTGGCCGACATGTATCCGCCGGGCGCGAGCACGCGGGTGATCGTCCACGGGCTCACCGAAAAGCTCGAAGGCGCGGCGCGGCCCGGCCATTTCGAAGGCGTGGCGACCGTCGTAGCGAAGCTCCTCAGTGCCACTACCGCCGATAGAGCGTATTTCGGCCAGAAGGACGCGCAGCAGGTGGCGGTGGTGAAGCGTCTGGTCTCGGATCTCGATCTTGGGGTCGAGATCCGTGCGTGTCCGACCGTGAGGGAAGCGGACGGGCTGGCCCTGAGCTCTCGAAACTCATACCTGAACCCGGCGGAGCGCCGGGCGGCGGTTTGCTTGAGCCGTGCGCTCAGCCTCGCGGCAGGCGCTCACAGTCGGGGTGAGCGGGACACCGACCGGCTGCGGGCCATCCTGCGGGAGCCGATCGAGGCCGAGCCGCTGGCCAAGCTGGACTACGCGGAGGTGGTCGACCCGGGCACCTTCTCGACGCCTGGCAGCCTGGCCGTGCTGGCTGCCCGGATCGGCCACACCCACCTGATCGACAACCACGATTTGAACCTGCCCTATCCTGGATAGGGCTGAGTTCTGGCGTACAATTGCACTCCGTTTGGCGTAGGCCGTTTATGACGACCAAGAACCACACCAATGATCTTTAGGGGGTATACGTTTTGTCCACAGAGTCCGGTGTCGTCCTGAAAGAACAAGGGGAGGCGACCGAAAGGGACTCATCTGCGGCGATGACCATGGAGGACTACCTCCACTACGAGGAGGAGGCCTTCAAGACCCCCAACCATGGGGACATTGTGGATGGCATCGTCGTGCGCGTCGACCCCGACGAGGTGCTGGTGGATATCGGCGCCAAGGCGGAAGGGGTCATCTCGAGCAAAGAGCTTGGCCTGCGCGGAGAGGTCGAATCGATTGGCCTCGAGCCGGGCGACCTGATCAAGGTCTACGTCCTCCAGCCCGAGAACGAAGAGGGCAACGTCGTCCTCAGCCTGCGGCGCGCGCGCGCCGAGACCACGTGGCTGGTGGCGGCGGAGAAGCAGACTGATGGTTCGGTGATCGAAGCCGACGTCCGCGAGCAGAACAAGGGCGGCCTCATCGTCAACGTCCTCGGGCTTCGTGGGTTCCTGCCGTCGAGCCAGGTGGCTCGCGCTTACGCAGGCAGCCTTGAGTCCCTGGTTGGGCAGCGCATCCCCGTCAAGATCCTTGAGGTCAACCGCAAGCGCAACCGGCTGATCGTCAGCCAGAAGGCGGCGGAGGACGAGGATCGCGCGCGAAAGCGCGAGGAGCTCTTCAGTCGCCTGCAGATGGGGAACACGGTCAAGGGCACGGTGTCGGGCATCACGAGCTACGGCGCCTTCGTCGACATCGGCGGCGCCGACGGGCTCATCCACATCTCGGAGCTGTCGTGGGATCGAGTGTCCAAGGTCACGGACGTGCTGCAACTCGGAGACGAGGTGACGGTGAAGGTCATTAAGCTGGACCCCGAGCAGACCCGCATCTCGCTGTCGCTGCGGCAGCTGCAGCAGGACCCGTGGGAAAAGCTGGTGCAGTCGATGCCGATCGGGTCGATCGTGGAGGGCCAGGTCACGAAGACCAAGAAGTACGGCGCCTTCCTTCAGATAATGGCCGGGATCGAGGGTTTGCTGCATATCTCGGAGCTCTCGTGGGACCACGTGGAGCGGACCGAGGACGTGCTCAAAGTCGGCGAGACACTGCAGGTGAAGGTGATCGGGATCGACACCGCGCGGCGGCGGATCTCGCTGAGCCTCAAGCAGCTTTCGGCGCCACCGGCAAGCCTGGTGGCGAGCCGGGGCGACCGGCGCCAGGATGAGTACGACGACATGAGGGACGAGTCTTAGCCGGCAGCCGCTGGTCTCGTCCTTCGTCGTGTTCTTGATAGGCTGGGTTGTCGCCTTGCCCCGCCCTCTGATTTACTCACGCGCGGACGGTGTTGTTCGGCTCGGGGGAGGGGAGCCAAATGGGAAGGGAGGGCCCTCGGAAGGGGACTTTTTTTAGGGGCCGAGGGTGGCCAGTCGCTGGCGAGCAGGCGCGAAATATGGATCGATGAGCAGCGCCATTCGGTAGTCTCGGCGAGCTGCCGCGGTGTTTCCAAGCTTCTGCTCCGCGTCGCCGAGATCGAGATAGAGCTGCGGCTCGGTTTCGCCCAGGTCGGCGGCGCGCTGCAGTTCCGCGACCCCCGCCCGCGCATCGCCCGATCCCACCAGTGTCAGCCCGCGCACCCAGTGGTAGCGGGCCTGCAGCGGATCAACCATCACCGAGAGCTCGAGCCGTCCTTGCGAATACCAGGCATCGGCCAACACAGGCATCGCGCCGAACCACGTCGCAGCGGCGGCCAGCCCCACAGCGGCCACCGACCGCAGAGCACTACGCGGATGGACAGCGTCCATCACCGCTGGCGTCGGCTGCTCAGTCTCGGCCGAGCGGACAGCTGCCCAAGCGGTCCCGGCGAGCAACCAGAACGCGCCCGTTGCCGGCGCCCAATCGAAGTTGAAGACAGCCCAGGCGGTGTAGCCGATGCACGCAACGCCGAGGGCCGCGACGGAGTTTGTGAATCGAAACCGCCAGATGCCACGAAAAAGCACGAGCACAACCCAACTCAGCGCGACCACTCCGATGATGCCCTGCGTGGCAGCGATCTCGAGGAGCCCGGAGTGGGTGCGGTCATAGATGACCCCCGGAGCCCAGTCCGCGCTGACAAATCGTCCAAACGCCAGCCCTGTCACATCCTCGCCCCAACCTGTTATCGGTCGCGCGGCAATCATGCGAAGTGCGTCCGGCCACAGCTGAAGTCGACTGCGGGCTGGATCGTTGTTGAGGAGGCCAAGCGGGCCGAACACGATCATCCACAACACTCCCGCCAGCACGGCGCCGGACACGACCGCAGCCGCAGCCACGCGGAGCCTGTCTCGAAACGCGAAGACAACAAGAGCCAGACAGCCCGCAAGCGCCCCGAACCCGCCACTCCGAGACGTGGAAACCACGAGCCCGCCCGCCAGCACGGCGACCGCAAGCCACCAGCCGGCAAAGAAGCGATCGCGCCGGAACCCACGAGCAACCGCGAGCGGGAAAGCCATGGCGATCAGAGCGCCGAGCAGGTTGGCGTTTCCAATGTTCCCGTCCGGCCGAAAGCTCACGGCGGAGGCGGCCTGTGTCAAGGCTTCCAGGCTGGCCACTGCCGTGCCGAAGACGAAAGCTGAGACCACCCACTCGCGTGAACGCTCGTCTCGCAGCAGACAGACCGGCACCGCCAGCAGGGCCAGATAGCTGATCCGCATCGGGACAGACTCGTATCGTGTGTAGGCGCCGGCCAGGCTGAGGGGCCATGACAAGGAGAACGCAAAGGCCAGTAGAGCGGCGGCAGCGGCGGCAAGCAGCGGTAGGCGGAGCTCTCCCAGACTCGGGCGCGCCGGCAGAAGGAGGGCCAGGCCCCCACCGATGCAAGCCCCGATGATCACGATCGACGCCCGCGGCAGGATGAATGAGTCGACCAGGTTCGGTATAAAGAAGGTCGGGAGGGCCAGCGCGACGACGGCCGGCAGGTAGGTGCCGAGGCGCTCAAGAGTCGGTCTCACAGCGCCTCCGCCATAAAGAAATCCGACGGCTGAGTTGGACGTTATATTAGAAGCGAGGGTGCCATTAGGCACCTGAGCAACAGATTGAGGAGGTGCTGGCCCCACCTAGGTAGTCCAGAGTCCAGGAGGAAGGATCTTGTATCCGTTTGAACGATTTACTGAGCGAGCCAAGAAGGTTCTGACGCTCGCCCAAGAAGAAGCAGAACGATCGCACCACAGCTATATCGGAACAGAGCACCTGCTCCTGGGCCTGCTTCGCGAAGGTGAAGGCCTGGCCGCCAAGGTCCTCAACAACCTTGGCGTTGAGATCGGCAAGGTTCGCCAGACGATCGAGTCCGTGCTCGGTCGGAACGAGCGGATCATCATCCAGCAGATCATCCCGACGTCGCGCGTCAAGAAGGTCATCGAGATCTCCTTTGAGGAAGCGCGGCGCATGGGGCACAACTACGTCGGAACCGAGCACCTGTTGCTTGGACTCCTGATTGAAGGTGAGGGCATCGCGGCTCACGTCCTCGAGGATCTCGGCGCCACCCTGGAAAAGGTGCGGTCCGAGATCGAGCGCTTGCTTCACGACTCGAGCGCCGAGACTGAGGCTGAGCCAGCCCCGAAGAAGCCTTCCAAGACTCCCCTGCTCGACCAGTTCGGCCGCGACCTGACAGAGCTCGCGCGGCGGAATCAGCTCGACCCGGTGATCGGGCGCGAGACCGAGATCGAGCGTGTGATCCAGATCCTCAGCCGGCGCACCAAGAACAACCCAGCGCTCATCGGTGAACCCGGTGTGGGCAAGACCGCAATCGCCGAAGGCCTCGCACAGCAGATCAACCTCGGCAATGTACCCGAGTCTCTGCAGCATAAGCGCGTGCTCACCCTCGACATGGGCGCGCTGGTCGCCGGAACGAAATACCGCGGTGAGTTCGAGGAGCGGTTGAAGAAGATCCTCGACGAGATCCGCTCGAGCCGCGAGGTAGTGCTGTTCATCGACGAGCTGCACACGCTGGTTGGCGCCGGCGCCGCGGAAGGCGCCATCGATGCGGCCAACATCTTGAAGCCTGCGCTGGCGCGCGGTGAGATCCAGTGCATCGGCGCAACCACGCTCAACGAGTACCGCAAGTACATCGAGAAGGACGCCGCGCTCGAACGCCGCTTCCAGCCCGTCTATGTGGATCAGCCGACGCTGGCCGAGACGATCGACATTCTCAACGGCGTGAAGTCGCTGTACGAGAAGCACCACCGCGTCACGATCACCGATTCTGCGGTCCACTCGGCCGCAGTCTTGAGCGACCGCTACGTCAGCGATCGCGCACTGCCCGACAAGGCCATCGACCTCATCGACGAGGCTTCGGCCCGCGTGCGCATGAAGCTGACGACCACCCCTGACGAGCTAAAGGAGCTCCAGAAGGAAATCAAGAAGCAGCGCTCGGACCAGGACGAATCCGTAAACAAGCAGGACTTCGAA
>Ga0137388_10001652_pt1 | contig 13670 bp, 15 predicted proteins | sample 15con2h14AmetaG_FD_104644 | JGI IMG/M metagenome (GOLD analysis project Ga0137388, IMG submission 104644) | Vadose zone soil microbial communities from Angelo Coast Range Reserve, California, USA - 15con2h1.4A metaG | ecosystem: Environmental > Terrestrial > Soil > Vadose zone > Saprolite...
ATGGAGCAACAGATCTTCGAGGCGACGAGCGCCGGCTGGATTGAGGGCGTTTCGCTCCGCTACGGATCGTTTTACGGACCAGAGTCGACTGCTCCGCTCATTGGTCTGTTGCGCCGCCGCAGTTTGCCACTGCCGTCAGGAGGACAGACGTTCATGTCCTGGATTTACCTTGAGGATGCCGCTGCTGCCATAGTAGCGGCGCTCGAACACGGGAGAGCAGGGCAGGCCTATAACATCGTGGACAACGAGCCGGTGCGCTGGCATGACTTCATGACCGAGCTTGCCCGGGCAGGTGGTGCTCCGGCCCCCTGGTCTATTCCGCGTTGGGTGCTCCGGCCGGTAGCTCCCTTTGCTGAGATCGTCATGGCAGAGACCTCAATACGTGTTTCCAACACCAGGGCCAGGTCCGAACTGGACTGGGTACCGGGTGTGCCAACCTATCGAGAAGGAATCCAGAGGATTGTCCAGACGTTAGACGGCGTCGCGCCGGGGAAGGCCGACCGCGTTGAGGCGCGGACGGCATTGTAGAGAAGAGGTGTGGTCAAAGGTGGCCACACCTCTTCTCTTTTCTGGAGGGAGCAAAACAGGCGAGGGTTTGATATTGCTCACAGAAAACGTTGCATGCGAATTCAACGCCGCCATAGAATATGATAAAGAACAGGGAAGATGTGCCAGGGATAAAGCATCACGTGAAGAATCCAGAAAATACAACGCAGATCTTCAACCAGTACCGGGCGCTGCTCTTTTCTATTGCCTATCGTATGCTGTGCAACGCCACGGATGCCGAGGATATTGTGCAGGAGGCCTTTGTGCGCTGGCTGCAGGCCAGTGATGGAGAGATCCAATCGCCCAAAGCCTTCCTTTCGACGGTAGTCACGCGCCTGTGTATCGACCAGTTGCGTTCGGCGAGGGCGCGGCGCGAACTCTACGTTGGCCCCTGGCTGCCCGAGCCTCTCCCAACGGACCAGCGGCAAGATCTGACCGAGACGGCCATTCTGGGCGAGTCGCTCTCCTTCGCCTTTCTGGTGATGCTGGAAAGCCTCGGGCCGCTTGAGCGCGCCGTCTTCTTGCTGCGCGAAGTCTTCGATTACGACTATGCCGAGATCGCGGCCATCGTGGGCAAAAGCGAGGCGTACTGCCGGCAGGTGCTGCATCGCGCACACCAGCACCTTGAGCAGCGCCGCCCGCGTTTCGAGGTCTCTCGCCAGCAGCAGGAACGCATTACCTCCCAGTTCCTGGATGTCAGCCTCGGTGGTGATATGCAAGGCCTGTTGAACCTGCTGGCAGATGATGTCGTTTTTGTCGCGGACAGCGGTGGCAAGGCCTGGGGCGGCCCCAAACCCGTTCATGGAGCCGATAACGTGGCTCGCGGTGTGCTTGGTGGTCGCCGCTTCCTGCCGCCTGGCATACAGGGCGGCATCGAAGAGGTCAACGGGCAGCCAGCCATCGTGGGATACGACGATGGCCGCCCTGTCATTGTCTTGCTCCTGGATATTGAAGGAGAGCGCATTCGCAACATCTACCAGGTTACGAACCCCGACAAGCTGCACGGCATCAGGACTGGCAACTGAACTACCTCGTTCCGGCAAACGCCACCATGATATAATGCTGTAGCAACCATAAGAGAAAGAGATTCATATGGAAGACAAGTCGGCTGCTCAGCAGATAGATGCCATACTCAAAAAGTATGATGATTGGCGGGGTGAGATGTTGACACGGCTGCGCGCTTTGATCAAGCAAGCTGACCCTGCCTTCGTTGAAGAAGTGAAGTGGAAAAAACCCTCAAGGCGGCAGGCGAGTCCCCGTGTGGTCTCATGATGGAATACTCTGCTTTTGCGATACCCTCAAGAACGCCGTCAGGTTGACATTCCCAAGGGTGCTCAGATGAAAGATCCGCACAAGCTCTTGAACACACGCCTGGATAGCAAGACGGTTCGTGCTATCGACTTTCACGAAGGTGATACCATCAATGAAGCTACGTTAAAAGCACTCATTCTGGAAGCTGTGGGGCTGAACAAGTCACAAGCAAAGTAGCCCTCATGCTATGAAAGCCCTCATTTATCATGACTTTTTAGCTTGTTTGTTGAGCACATACTGTACCGAAGGGCTGACTGCCTTATCCGTGCGGTGAATACAGCCATACCAACAGCAAGGTCGGCGCATGCCCTCTTTGAGTTCCGTGCACACCCGTTCAACGTGCTGCCTTCTGGTTTCTGGTTGTTTCACGGAGATCGCCCAGCAGATCCATTCATTGCGCGCCAGAGGCGTCAGATCCTCCCATGAGGCTCTCGCCTCCGCGTCAGCAGCGAGGGTGTTCCGTAAGTCCTCTGGCAAGTCGTGGACCACACCACCGGAGATGTCATTGTTGGTCATAGTCATACGTCTATCCTACTACACAATAGCCCTCTCTCGCAAGGATTGCAGGGGCTAACGGCGTCTTCCATTGGTTGAGGCAGAACGCGGCCAATGCCTGTCTCGTGGCGACGCGACGCGAGCAGTTAGAACTGGTAGCGGGTTTGGCTGAGGCCTATGGCGAATGCGAAGACCCTGGTGGGTTTGACGGAGAACACGAGGTTCGCATCGGTGAGCACTCGTTGTTCGTCTTCATCGTAGAGGTAAAAATACCCGTTGCGTACCTGGTAGGGCCAGCTGCCATTCCACTTGGTCGCCCACACCGCGGCTACGCGTTCGAGCGCGTCCTGGTCGGTGATCCGCACGGCGTCGCCCTCAACCACCACGGTGAGTCCTTCTGTCTGGTTGCAGCCGGTCGTCAGAATGACGTGCGGGTTTCCACGCAGGTTGACAGTCTTCTGCGCGGTGTCGGTAGCGGTAAAGTGGATGGCCCCGTCGTGCCACACGGGAACGCACGGCGTGACGTGAGGGCGACCGTCGGCCCGTACTGTTGAGAGCCAGAACAGCTCGGCTGTTTCGAGCACCCGACGCGTCTCCTCCCATGGCGTGACCCCTCCGCGTGGGACGCCGTGTCGGGTGTCGAGTGTGGTGATGGGTTCGTTCATCTAAGAACTCCTTTCAATCGTTCCGTTTTTTCCCCGTTCGCGCGTGATGCGCGGTCGAAGCACGTGTGGGTCTGGGAATGCTCCTGGCGACCTCAGGGATGTCTGCGCGCCTCACACCGTGCTGGTTGGAATCGCGCCGGCACGCTCGTAATTCACGAGAATGACGCCAGTTGAGGAGACGGTGCTCTCCGTCACCTTGAACGCCGCTGGGATGGTGCCCTCGGCAAACAACCGTTTTCCACTGCCCAACGTCAGCGGATAGATCTTGAGCCAGAACGCATCGACCACATCATGCTTCATGAGCGTCTGAACGAGATTGGCACTTCCGTACACGTGCAAATCCGGCCCTTGCGTTTGCTTGAGGTTGTTGATTTTTTCCACAATGTCTCCGCCTAAAAACACGGAGGGCTGCCATGCGTGAGAAGTGATGGTATTGGAGGCGACGTACTTGGTGGCTGGATTGACGCCCGGCCAGATGTCCGCATGGTGCGGCCAGTACGATGCCCAAATGTCAAAGGTTGTGCGCCCTAACAACAGATCAAATGGCATGTTCATCTGCCTCTTCATGACGGTTCCAACCACATCGTCGGAATACGGAGCTTGCCACCCGCCATACGCAAAGCCACCACTGGTATCTTCCTCTGGTCCGCCGCCGGCTTGTATGACCCCATCAAGGGTGATGAATTCAAGGACAATAACTTTTCTCATGACCGAGTTCCTCCAACATCTGGCGACCTGTGGTGCTGATCAGGTGTGTTTATAGGTGTTTCCTTTCTTTTCTCTCCCTCTTGCATTCGGCATGACTGAGGGAGAGCGTAGATGTTCTTGCAATGTGCACGTGTATTTATTCTACGAGCCGAGAAAGAAAACGGCTATTCGGATTTTGCTTTAATCCTTGGCCTGGTTCTCGCCTGGGCAAAAGCCGATTTCCTCCTTTTCACCTCAAAAATCGTCGAACATTCTCGCCATTTACCACTCACCAAATGTGAGACAGAGCCAGTTTCTTCCCGTATTTTACACCTCCCTCATGGGTCTTGCGATTGGCCTGCAAGCTGTACCCCCGTTCGTGCAGCTGTTGACTCTGGGTCTCCACGTGTCACCGGCTCTACCAACCGTTCCAAGTCCTCCCGCAGGCTGGCATCCTTGCTAACCGTTGGCTTGCGCCCACCTCCTTTTCGGCGGATCCGTCCCGTGCTGGCGCCTCCCTTTTCCTGCAGTTCCTTGATCCCGTGGCTGATGGCTTTGCGGGAGATTCCTGTCGCTCGTGAGACGGCGGAAATCCCTCCCCATCCCATCGCCACCGCCTCGCTGGCGGCTACCAGCCGCCGCGTTCGTTCATTCAGTTCCCCGCACACCAGTTCGAATCTTCGCTTGATCGCTTCTTCTTCCTTCATGCCTCACAGTTTATCACACCTCGTTTTGCGACCCTTATTTTATGACGACTCCTTAGTAACTAGGAAATGAATTATTCTAACAGATCTATCTTCTTTATAAACGTCAAGACCCTTACTAAATCAAAAGATGATGCCATCCTGAATGTTGTGGTGCCCCGCTTCGGGGCACCACAACATTCAGGATGGCATCGCAGATGGTCTCTACCAGTTGCGCTATTATCTATTGCACATGATTCCTAAATTGCTTAAGATGACCTGTCTAAACCTAATAACTAAGGCTAGGCAACATATTATTACCCTTTTTCTTGTTCCTCGATTGCTCCCAAAGCTATAAGGATACCTTTCTGACTTTCAGTCAACCCGGTTACCCCATTGATGTTCATGCGTTCGTACGGCCTCTCGCTTCTCAATGTTTTTAAACACACACCCGTCTGCACATCCCAGAGTTTGTTAGTACCATCAAAACTACTACTGGCAACTGTAAGCCCATCGGGACTGAAGGCAACTGAGTAAACCCAGCTGCTGTGTCCTTGCAAGACATTAAAGCACTCTCACCTGCTCACATCCCACAGCCGTATGGTTTGGTCGGCACTTCCGCTAGCAAGGGTCTTCCCGTCTGGACTGAAGGCAACTGAGAGAACCCAGCCGCTGTGCCCTTGCAGAGTCTTGAGACACTCTCCCCTGCTCACATCCCACAGCCGTATAGTTTGGTCAGCACTTCCGCTAGCAAGGGTCTTCCCATCTGGACTGAAGGCAATTGAGCAGACCCAATTGCTGTGCCCTTGTAAATTAAAGAATGGCTTGCCACTACTCTCTTGCCATACACGAATATACCCATTATTAGTTCCCGCGGCTAATAGCTCACCATTTGGGTCCAATGCTACAGAAAAGATACTTCCGAAGGTATCCGTAAAAACAGTTCCCGCTAGATCAGCGTGAGCAAAATTAACATCAGGGAGAGCTACCCCTTGTAGATAAGCTTGCCGAACTATAAGGTGAGAGAAGTCATAGCCTCTGAGATCGAATTTCAGCTGGATCAGAAGGTTGAGCACATTTCCTGCTGCATAGTCAATTGCCTGTGGAGGCTTATCGCGCAAGATAGAGAGAATACTTTTCAGCTTCTTCTCAATACTAGCTTTACCAAGGTTCGTGAGCAGCCTTTCTGCAACAGGTTTGAGGATGAGACGGACCTGACTGTTCCTCACGTAGTCTTTTGCCTGCGCTTTGATCAATGGATGGCTCCCAAACAGTCCAATCGCCTCGGTAGCAATCTCTTGATGTATCTGTTCAGCAAATTCGTCGGTCATGTATTCCATAATTACAGGTTGCAAAGTGAAACGTGCGGTACTGCTGGCTTCGATCATTGACCGCCGTCTTAACGATCCTAAGGCTACTAACAAGTCTCCCCGCGATATTGGGTGTTCCAAGTCTTCCTCTAAATCCTCCAACGATACTGGCTCACGCTCAATCGCTAACCAATACATAATCTCCTGTTCTAACTCTGATAAGCGATGAAACTGTTCGTTTATGAGATCATAGATATCACCAAAAACTAGTTCTCCTTTTTTCAAGAAACTAGTAACATCACCCCCAAATACCTCTCGAATGGATTCGGAGACCAATTGCAGGGCAAGTGGATTACCAGAATAGCTTTGAATCAAATCATTCCATGACTCATCTGATCCAAACAAACCTTTGTCCTTGAGAATCAAACGCCCCTCCAATTCCCCTATACCAAGGAGTTGTAATGAGCGAACAGGTAATGTGCTTCCTTCTAAGCGTGCTACTTCTCTTGGCTTCTCCCGACTGGTCAGAAGGAGGCAGCTTTGATGGTTCACTTCCCCTAGCAACTGAAGCAATCGACCATATTCTGCATAACCTTCGCGATACTGACCAGCACTCTGACCACCTTGCAGGATGGACTCAACATTATCCAAGACTATCAGACATCGATGCTCTTGTAAAAATGCAATGATCTGTGCAATTTGTTAGAAGTCAATTAGATAGGCCCATCCCCAAATGAAGTGAGCCTGCTTGCTATGAATCACAAAAAGAGAGGATCATCTGTATGAGCTTGAACCAGCCAGAAAAGGCAGAGAAGAGAAGGGCACGTCACAAACAACAGGTGAAAGTCATCAGGCGCGCGAGGATGTCCAGATCAGGCTGCATGGAGTAAGCGTTGCCGTAGCAGTGGAAGTTTGGCGCGGCCAAACATGGAACGTTTGACCAACTTGAGCTTCTGAACCTGAGCCTCAACGGGTCCATTGCTGTAAGAGAGCGTGAGTCCTGCCACGACAGCCTCTTTGTCCTTGAGCAAGCTGTGGGCAAAGCGACGGAGTTCGGCAATCTGGCTCGCTTCGACAGCCGAGAGCCACGCCTCAAATTCCTGGCCACGACGCAGGCGGAGCATGGTCATGAATTGTTGGGTCAATGCATACGTTGTGCGCGCCATCTCGCTGCGCTGGCAGATCAGTTCCAGGTCGGCTTGTTTCTCGGCGGTCAGTTGCTTGGGATCGCGGATGAACAACCAGGTCGCTGTGTTTGAGGAGAAGCGGTCTGCCGCTGTTGCAGGAGCAAGCGTGATCTTCTCGGGGTCGTCTCGCAGTGCCTGCACAAAGCGTTGGACAATCCGGACCGTTCCAGAGAAGCCTTGTGCACGAATCTCTTCATACAGTTGCTTGGCTTCATGAATCCCGTCTTGCCAGCGGTGCAAGACATAGGCGGCGTAAGGATCAAAGACACTGCGACGCCGGAACTGGCGCTCATTGGTGGGTGCCGCTCCCCGTTTGAGCCAATGGCGGACTGCCCGTTCAGACATCCCCATCCGCTTTGCCACCTCTCTTTGCGTCAATCCTTGTGCGCGCAAAGTCGTCATCTGCTGATACCGATCATCACGACTGGCTTGACGTGCCTGATGGGCTTTCTTCACGTGGGCAGGAGTGCGCTGCTGCCACGTGGCTGCTGTGGGAAGCAGGCGCGTGTACTCTTTTCCTGCTGTCTCCGACTGAGGTGCAGGAGCTTCTCCTTGGCGAATTTCCGCACGACAGTGCCCAAGGATCTCCTGGAGCACCTCTGAGAGGTTTCTTACCACATGGAACCGATCAACCACCTGCCGCGCTTGAGGTGCACCCAATGTGGCTGCTTTGGCAAACTCCTTGCCACGATCTCCGCTCACAATGGTGACTTCCGCGTGCTCTTTTAACCAGGTTTCGACGGTTGCGCTTTCTCGATCAGCAAGCACATCAATAATTTTTCTGCGCTCAAGATCGACTAAAATGGTTCCATAGGTAAAACGCTTCCTCCAAGCAAAATCATCGACACCCAGCACCCGAACCGCTCGTATTGCGGGAGCGGGCAACTGCATGAGATGGCGTAACAAGGTGGACGGGGTGGTGGCGATACCTGTTCGGTCAGCCTGTCGCGTGCCCATTTGCCCACCTGCCACTAACCCGAGAGCTTGTACGAGCGCGATGAGCCTGCTGGTCATGCGTGCATAGGACTCGACCAGCCCTGGGAGCCGCTCCGTAAAAATTTTGCGCGGACACGTTGGTGTCCCACACACGAATTTGCGTACGGTGAGAGCTAGGATCACGTTGCGACCCGCGCAGGGCAGGTCAGCGACGGTTCGTTGATAGCTCCCATGAATGCGAGCCGAGGGCTGGTGGCACTCTGGGCACTCCATACGGGGAGCCTGGCAGGCCACACCAATGACGAGTTCGGTGGGAGAGGGATCAACGGATGTAATAGTGATTTCAGCAGGCAGGTGGAACACACGTGAGAAGAGAGCTATCTCGCTCGGGTCCATTGCTAGAATACTCCTGATAGGTAATGCTGCTGACATTGTATCAGCAATCTGAGATCTTTGCAGCAAGCAGGCTCACTTCATTTGGGGATGGGCCAAAACTATTGACTTTTAACAAGGTGGGAACACTAGCTGATGTGATTGGCGGCCAGTGTGTAAGCCACGGTTTTTGTGCAGCAAAGTTTGCCTGTGTGGGCTGTCCAGGCAAGGTGCCAGAGCCGGCGAGGCGGTTGCAACTAGAAAAACACAAAGTCTGGGCCTTACAACAGGTGACATATGCCGCTGAAGAAGGACTCCTTCCAGAGGCAGAACGCATGCGACAACTGGCCCGTGATTGCGAAACAGAGTTACAGGAGATTGAAGCCATTGAAACGTACCAAAAAGACGAGAAGCGAGCCGTCCATATCCACATCGAAGCTAGAGAATGATGCTCCTTTGTGGCTTCAGGAGCAGGTCTACGCGCCAAAGAAACACCGAACGATTGATCTGGTCAAACGAAGTATCGAGGGCTTACTGAAAGAGGGGCAAGCCATCTCGCTAGCCTCCATTGCAGCCATCTCAAAAACCATTGACGCTACAGGACAGGGCGTATCAGAGAGTGCAGTGTTGAACAACGAAGAGGCCAGGTCGCTCTATGAGCAGCATCGCACCTGGAAAGGTCCGTTGAGACGCTCTCCAAACACCACAAAAAAGGTGAGGGCAACGCAGATTTCAACAAAAGCAGATCGTGACCAGGAACAAGCACGTCAACGGTACCTGCGCTTCAACAAAGCAGAATTAGTAGATCGGCTCCTGGCAGCAGAGTATGCCTATGCCGAGCAAGAGCAACGTTGGCTCTCCCAACAAGATGAAACCTTCACATGGCGACTACGAGCAGAAGCTGCTGAGGCCCGTCTCAACGCTATCCCCAGGCATGCCATCCAGACGAGCAAGTAGTCTCGGGGATTTTCCAAAAGCTTCCTCTGCATTGACGATACAAACTACCATTTCATATCACCGAAGTAGGCGGGAAGGGAGACGGTACCTGTTTTGTCATTAATGGTCAAAAGCTAACGACGGGATATGCTTCCAAATTGGCGCGACTGTGACGAGCATCGATCATTTGCCAAAGAATTTTTGGGCAAGCATGGCGATAAACACCCCCTCAATGACAAGACCTGCAACTGCCTCAAACGCAGTAACCCAAAGTTGAGGTTCGCCTGGACGAAGAAAAGGTTCGGAGAAGACCCTCCCGTGAAAAGCCGTGATACTGGTCAGTAGGGCTTCAAGAAATGACAAATGAGGCTCATAGTACATGCCCAGCACAAAGTAGGCTACAGTGCAGAGCAAGACTACGAGTAGATACGCGGCGAGAATGCGCCACATGCGGTAACCATATCCTGCCAGTAAAGCAAGTATCGCGGAACCCAACCATTTCCAGAAATTTCGCTGTCTCCAAAGCGCATGTCGTTGAAGTACCTGAGCACGATAGGCGAAGCGAGCAGCATCCTCATTGAGTCCTTGATCTTCAAGTACAACGGCAAGTTGACGATTGGCCCTAACAGCGGCCTCATATTCATCCAGCCGCGTTTCTTTATCTTTTTTTCTCCCACCTCGATCTTGGCTTTGCCGTGCTACATATTCATCTCCAAGAATTTTCACTTGAGACCACTCTACCACTGTGAGATTAATGCCTTCCCATATTGCATCAGCAATATATGGTCCTACATGTTTATCGTTGGCAAGATCGACACCCTTGAGATCGACATTTTCCAGTTGCGCTTCTCTCAGAGAGACATTCTCCAATACCGCCCCTCTAAGAGAGACTTCCTTGAGATGAGCCATACTTAAGTTGGCACTGTACAACAATGCTTCGCTAAGATCTGCATTTTCTAATTTAGCATAAGTAAAGTTGACATGTTCCAAAAATGCTCGGTGGAAGCTTGCACCTTCTAATTGTGCCTCACTGAGATTGGCTTCCTCTAGGTCTGCACCATAGAACTCGGCATGCTGTAGCAGCGCGGCTTCGAGATTAGCTCCTTGCAATTGTGCTTCGCTAAGATCCACATATTCCATTGTCACCACAGATGCATCTTGATGTGCCTTTGAACTAACCCGCACAAACAAAGAAGTTCCACCGCGCAAACGTGCTAGAGGTAGTCTACTTAGGTTTACTTCACGCAAGTCTGCGCCACGCAGGTCTAAGCCTTCTCGTTTCCTTTGGTTTTGATCCTTCCAATCTATGGGGCCTTTCCCACCCTCGTGTGTAGCAAGGAGCCACTCAACATCTGCACGGCTCAATTTCATCCCTTTGAAAGGATAAATCCCTTTTTCGATATCGGGAACAATGGTGCGACACTTACTCAGTTCTTCCTGTCGCTTCTCATCAATCTCTGGTTCTGTTCTCCACGGAAAGCCTTTCGCTTGCCAGTACTGACACCATTCTTTAAGAGATGTAGGCGAGTGTCGCGGTAGGACACGAATGACCTGCTGCGTTTGCCGACTCTGGAACATAACACCGAAGAGTTTGCGAACATACTGGTTCAGGTTCATAGCGACTTTTCTCCATCACTAGCCTCTAACTCACGACAGACTTCTCGCAGGAGTTCACGTACTTGTGGATCACGCAAAATACCAGGATGATCAAGATGTGGAGCGATATGCTTTTGGGTCAGAGAAATACCCTGAGTCTGAAGTTGAAGAGCAATTTGTCTGATCTCTTCGCAATATCAATATCCTTGCAACCGTTTTTCTCTTTGTTGATGGGGTCAGCATATCTAAACTTGAAAAGTGTACGGTAAGCAAATGAAAGAGCCTAGAGAGCGGGATGGTAGTTTCATGGGATGAGCACATCAATTATCCTTCTCAGAAAGAGTTCTCATAGGGCCTTCCTCTCTACCCGCGTGAGAAGCCATGTCAGAAGAGCGGCTTTGCTTCGCATGTCCCTTACCGTACACTTTTCAAGTTTAGATATGCTGACCCCATTGTAATGAATTACAACCAAGCAGTAAAACGCAACCTCCCTTTGTCTCAAGAATCGTTGGAAATGATAGGCAAGCAATCGGCGTGCTTCTCGTTCATCTCTTGCCCCAAGCTTTCTGCTCCTGTCCTTGCCTTCTACATCTTTACATAGCGGTAGAAGGTGGACCTCTTAATATTGAGCGTCTTTAAGATCGTTGGGAGCGGAGTGTTGTTCGCATACAGTTGCTTGGCAACGACGACCTTTGTATCTGTCGGCTTGATGGGTGGCCGCCCTCCCACACGTCCCTGGCTCTGGCAGCTGCCAGACCTGCTTTTGTGCGCTCACTGATTAAGTTGCGCTCAAATTCGGCCAGCATGGCGATGAATTGCAAGAATAATTTGCCTGTAGCAGTGGATGTATCGATATGTTCCGTCAAGGACACCAGAGCAATGTTGCGCTTTTGTAAGTTTTCGACCGTCTCGATCAGCTCCTTGAGAGACCGACCGAGCCGATCCAGTTTCCACACGACCAGCGTATCCCCTTCATTCAAATACGCAAGCGCTGCCAGGAAAGCTTTGCGGTTAAAACGGGTTCCCGTCTGCTTGTCCATAAAGACCCGGACCACGCCATGCTTTTTCAAAGCGTCGAGTTGTAGTCCGAGATGTTGTTCTTCTTTTGAGACACGGGCATACCCGATAGATCGTCCCTGGTTATTTATTTCTGTCATACGGTTCTCAAGAGTGCTAACGTCTCCTCTTCTTTCTCTCCATCCTCCTATAAAAGGGTGATCATGTCAAGTAGATGGGACGTTGATTTCTTGGACGAGTTGTTGGAACTGTCCCAGAAAAGTTTAAGGCGCTGTAATACTACCTGGTTGCTGAGTCCGAGAAAATGAGCGTTTTCTGAAACAAGTCAGCTCGATGAAAATACCAACAAGCGGTCGCTTTTATGTAAATGGAGGGCGTTTCATAACTGGGAATCCTCCCACAGATGAGCTAAGACTCGTTTGGGAGAACGGATGAGATCAGGACGGTGGGCCTGCCACGCAGCCAAAGCAACCACGATGGAGGCGGTATAGGTCAAGGCCACTTGCTGGACAATGGTTGACCAGCCGGAGTAGGGAGGCCGTTGCAGATGAAAGAAGAGGAAGACACGGCCAAAGAAGCGTTCAATGGAACTGCGTTTGCCCAATTCCTCTTTGGTCCAGCTGGGTGGCAACCAGGAGCGATTCTTTTGTCGCTTGGGATTCCAGGGAACTACCGCAATGGCTCCCAGCGTGGCGTGGATCCAGTGAATGAGCTGAAGGCCCCAATAGCCAGCATCCAGGCGGATGATGCGTGGGCGAATGGCGTAGAGGCGGACGGCCAGTTCCAACAGGGGACGGGCAAAGGGAGCATCATGACAGTTGGCTGGGGAGACCAGGAAATGCACGGGCAAACCAGAGCCGCGACAGAGCAGGGTATGCACGCGATAGCCGCGTAGCAGTGGGCGGGGATGGTGTGCGGGAGCATGACCGGTGGCGGCATCGGGATCGGTTCTGCGCCAGGCCAGGATGGGTGCACTATCGATGATCAGATCGCGAGCGCCGATCAGATGGCAACACACCGCACGCCAGACCGTGAGCACGAAAAGGGTCTCAAAGGGAGGTGCTCCTGCGGCTTGCCAGCGTTTGCATAGTTGGGACGGGCTGGGAATGCGTGGCTGGCCATCCGCGTCGAGTGGCCAGCCGCAAGCCAAGGCCAGAGCAGGCCAACTGGCGAGCCAGTCATTGCACATCCTGGTAGGAGAGTCGCCACAGCGTTTTGAGCAAGGCAATCAGCACCAACGACTCTTCACGGTAGGTACGCTGACGGCCGCCTGCTCCTTTGGGTAACGGTGGCGGACAGCACCGATGGGCCACCTGAACGGCCAGGCGGCACAACGCCAACAGGTGCAAGATTTCGATCAAGCTGAGGGCATTGACATGTAACGCTCGCGCACGCTGGGCCTGAGCCTGGATTTCTCGACGGTGGTATGATGGGGGTGGGACCGGTGCCTGTTCGTTGCAAATGGGAGGCATCATCGACTGACTCCTTTGACGAGGGAGCTAACCTCGTCTGGAGTCAGTTTACCCTACTTTTTGACAGTTAGGAAATGCCCTCTAAATGCTTAAATTCTCAGGCTCATGGCCACTTTTGGAGCTGGATGAGCTTATCTAGTGTCTCCATTTCCAAAAACGTGCTCAGAGAGTCAATTGGATAAACTCTTCAATTACTCTTTGACCCAAAAGTGGCCATGAGCCGTTTTATTCGTCAATCAACAGTGGGAAACCGCTCGCTCACTTTATTTCGACTTGCTCAATCTCGACCCTTAGCAAGGGATACGTTACCCATCGCGTTTCTCCATTTCCAAACTCACCCTTTCATGTTACAATTATTAACGCCGATGTATAATTGCGCCAGGATAAAATTGACCGTCCCCCGAGATGGCGGTAGTCTGTGGGAAATGCCGTTGAACATTTCCGCAGGAGACCGCCA
>Ga0137388_10001653_pt1 | contig 13664 bp, 11 predicted proteins | sample 15con2h14AmetaG_FD_104644 | JGI IMG/M metagenome (GOLD analysis project Ga0137388, IMG submission 104644) | Vadose zone soil microbial communities from Angelo Coast Range Reserve, California, USA - 15con2h1.4A metaG | ecosystem: Environmental > Terrestrial > Soil > Vadose zone > Saprolite...
CACTTCCGGCAGCCAGATCTCCCACGGCGTGCCGGCGTTCTTGATCGAGCCGAGCGGCGAGGCGCCGGTGCCGCCGTCATGTCCGCTGATCTCGATCGCGTCGGCATGCGCTTTGGCCACGCCCACCGCGACGGTGCCGATCCCCGCGGACGACACGAGCTTCACGCTCACCGTCGCCGAGGGATTCACGCGCTTGAGGTCGTAGATCAGTTGTGCGAGGTCCTCGATGCTGTAGATGTCGTGATGCGGCGGGGGAGAGATCAGCGTCTGTCCCGGTTGCGCGTGGCGAACGCGCGCGATGAACGGCGTGACTTTGTGACCGGGCAGTTGTCCGCCTTCGCCCGGCTTCGAGCCCTGAGCGATCTTGATCTGGATTTCGCTGGCGTCGGAGAGATAGGCGGCGGAAACACCGAACCGCCCCGAGGCAACCTGCTTAATCCGATTGCTCGTGATCGTGCCGTAGGCCTCGGGCGGTTCGCCGCCTTCTCCGCTGTTGCTGCGGGCGTCCAGGCGGTTCATGGCCGCTGCCAGCACGTGTTGCACCTCAGAGGAAAGCGCACCAAGCGACATGGCTGCGGTCATGAATCGACGGACGATCGCGGTTGCGGGCTCGACGTCGTCGATCGGGATTGACGCACCGCCGCGAAACTCGAGCAGGTCGCGCAGCGTCAGCGGATCGCGAGCGTGAACGAGCTTCGCGTACGTTTTGTAATCGAGCGGCTTGCCGCTCCTGATCGCGTTGTGCAGCGCCTTGATCACGCGCGGCTCGTTCGCGTGCGGCTCACCGTGCTGGCGATACCGATAGAGCCCGGCGTCTTCGAGCGCCGGCGCCGGATTCGTGAACGCGGCGCGATGACGCTCGAGCGTCTCGCGCTCGATGTCGTCGAGATCGATGCCTCCGATTGGCGACGGCGTGCCGGTGAAATGACGATCGATGAGATCGCTTCCGACTCCGATCGCTTCGAAGAGCTGCGCCCCGCAATACGACAGCATCGTCGAGACTCCCATCTTCGACATGATCTTGAGGAGGCCATTGGAGATTGCCTCGCGGTAGCGATCGCGATTCTCGCCGGCGAGATCGAGCGCCAGCCACGGACAGACTGCGTCCGCGCCGAAGCCGAGGAGCGTGGCGATCTGATGATCGTCGCGAGCCTCGCCGGTATCGGCGACGATCAGCGTGTCGAGCCGCAGGCCTTCGCGGATGAGATGCTGATGCACGGCCGAGACGGCGAGCAGCGATGGAATTGCGGCGTGCGAAGCATTGATGCCGCGGTCGGTGAGCACGAGAGACATCGCGCCATTGCGGACAGCGGTAGCCGCGCCTGCGAGCAGTTCCTCGAGCGCATCAGCGAGCGATGATTGAAAGAGAAGGCTGAGGCGTTCGCCGCTCACATCTTCCCAGTCGAGCAAAGGCTCGCCGAGCGACATCACGAGCGACTCGCGCAGCGGATCGATCGGAGGATTCGTCACCTGTGCGAAACGTTGCTTGAAGTACGAGAACAGCAGCCGCGGACGCGACGACAGCACGGCGAGAGGTGTGTCATCGCCCATCGAACCGAGCGGCTCGACGCCGTTGTCGAACATCGGACCGAGGATCATCTGCAGCTCGTCGTGCGTGTAGGCGAAGGCGCGAAGAACTTCGATCGGCACGCGAGAAGCGCCGGGTGAGAGTCGTTTTTGGCAAAGCCCCTCATCCGGCCTTCGGCCACCCTTCGACTCGCTGCGCTCGCTCAGGGCAGGCTCTTCTCCCCGCGTGGCGAGAAGGCGCTGACGATTCTCTTCAGAGGCACTGAATTCACCCGTCTCCAGATCGACGCTGAGCGTTCCGCCGGGACCGATGTGGCCGCGATCAACGATGTCCGCGTCGGGAACGTCGAGCACCCCGGCTTCCGACGCGAGGAGCACGAGCCCGGTGCTGGTGACCACATAGCGAGCCGGGCGAAGGCCGTTGCGGTCGAGTGCTGCTCCAACCGTGCGGCCATCGCTGAAGGTGATGAGCGCCGGACCTTCCCACGTTTCGAGAAGCCGGCGGCACGCTGCCGCGCTGCACGACTCCATCGAGAGCGCTTCATCGAGACTCGCGGAATCGCTCGTGCCCACGGGCAGCGGGGTCCCGGCGGCGCGCATCCAGCTGCGGTTGCCGCTGATCGTGTTGATCTCGCCGTTGTGCGCGAGCCGGCGGAACGGCTGCGTCATCGGCCACGAGGGCAGAGTATTGGTGCTGAAGCGCTGATGAAACAGTACGAACGAAGTCTCGAACTCCGGATTGCGGAGGTCGCGGTAAAAGGCGGCCAGGTCGACGGCGCGAACGAGCGCTTTGTAAACCAGAGTGCGATGACTGAGCGAAGCGACATAGAAATCCCGGAGATGATTCGCAGATGCACGTTCTTCGGTCTCCTTCCGCGCCGCCATGAGACGGCGCTCGAATTCATCAGCGTCCACGCGAGGCACGGATGCGACGAGGACGTGGAAGATGTCGGGGCGGCAGTTTTTCGCCTTTTCACCGAGCGCGCTCTCGTCGATCGGTACCTCGCGCCATTCCATGAGGACGAGTCCGTGCGACGCGAGCGACGTCGTCAGCAGGTGCCGCGCGGTCGTGGCGGCCTCGATGTTCTGCGGCAGAAACACTGCGCCGACAGCGAGCTGTCCTGAAGCCGGAAGTCCGAGGAGCGAGCGGGGAATCTCCGTCATCACGCCGGCGCCGTCGCCAGTGCGGCCGTCCGCATCCACCGCGCCTCGATGGGCCAGCCGCGAGAGGGCGGTCAGCGCGAGAGGCAGTACCGAACGCCGCGACGATCCGTGGAGATCAGCGATGAATCCGACGCCACACATTGACGATGAGTATCGGTGCCGATGTGCTATGCGTCCAGATCAATTTGCCGATGCGAGCTATCTAATTTCGAGATACCATGGACGAGGCATGGATGTCCGGCAGCTGGAAATGTTCCGCGCGGTCGTTGAAGAAGGGGCGTTCACGCGCGCCGCGGAAAGGCTGCACGTGTCGCAGTCGGCGATCAGCAGGCAGCTTCAGCTTCTGGAGCAGGAGCTGGGCACGATGCTCCTTCATCGCACCGGCAGAGGAGTGTCTCTCACGCCGCATGGAGAGCTCCTGTTGAGCGCCGCGAACCGCATCAACCGCGAGATTCAGGACGCCGTCTCGCAAATCTCCGACACCCTCGCTCTCCAGCGCGGTCAGCTCAGCCTCGGCGGCGGCATGACCGTGTCTCTCTACATCCTGCCGAAGTTGCTGAAGAAGTTCCGGTCGCTCTACAAAAACGTGGACCTGCGCATCACGACCGGCGAGGCCGCTTTCCTGCTCCGCCTGCTGCGGACCGGTCAGGTCGATCTCGCTCTGCTGACTCTTCCGATCGTCGCCGCCGACCTCGAAGTGCGGCCGGTACTCAAGGAGGAGATGGTGGTTGTGACCGCGGGCAATCACGCGCTCACGCGCGTCCGGACGATCGAATCGAAGAGCCTTCGACGCTATCCCTTCGTTCTTTTCGAAGCGGGATCGAACACGCGCAAAGTGCTCGACGAGTTCTTTCTCGAGGAACAGATCCCCGTGAACGTCGTGATGGAGACGGAGAACGTGGAGATCATCAAAGCGATGGTGGCCAGCGGTCTCGGCGTGACGCTGCTACCGTACTCCGCGATCGCCGGCGAGCTGCGCACGGGGCGCTTCGCCTGGGCGCGCGTCCGGGCGCGACGGCTCTATCGCCAGACCGGCTGGGTATTTCCGAAGTCGCAGTACCTGCCGCGATCGGTGAGCGAGGTCCTTCGCGTGTTCGATCTGATGAAGCATCAGTTCGGAGGAAAACCGCCCGGCCGTTGAGAGCGCCTGTCGATTCCGTGTGTTCTCATTCGACGTAGCAGTGAGGTATCACGATGCGCAAACTGATTCTGAAAATGCACCTGTCGGTCGATGGGTTCGTGAGCGGTCCAAATGGTGAGTTGGACTGGGTCTTCGCCACCATCGATGACGATGTGACCGCGTGGATCGTGGACAGACTCTGGCAGGCCGGCGTGCACATCATGGGTGGTGTTACGTACAACGACATGGCGGCTTACTGGCCAAACGCGAACATGCAGACTCCGCAGGACAAGCCCTTCGCCGCGCCGATGAACGAGATCCCGAAAGTCGTGTTTTCGAAAACGCTGAAGGACGCGACGTGGACCGATTCGCGCATCGCGCGCGGCGATCTTCGCGAGGAGATCGCGCGTCTCAAACAGCAGCCCGGCAAACCGATTCTCGCGCATGGCGGTGCGCGGTTCGCGCAATCACTTTCGAAACTTGATTTGATCGATGAGTACCGTCTGGTCACTCATCCCGTCGCTCTAGGAGGCGGGTCGCCTCTCTTCAAGGATCTGCCGGGCGTTCTGAATCTAAAGCTGCAGAGCGCGAAGTCGTTCCCGTCAGGTGTCGTCGCTCACGTCTACGAGCGAACGTAGAGAAACGGTAAGGGTTGTGCCTGCCCCGATGGCTGAAGACGCAGGCCGGGCTTCAGCCCGGCGGCCGTGCTAAAGCCCGGCTTACGTTCTCAGCTCTCGCCTTCCGGCTCGAGCCTCGCCGCATTCATCGCTGGTTTACCTGTCGCTCTCTATCGTGCCGGCGGTGGGCACCTTCGATTTTGTAGCGCCTGTCTACTCGACTCTGGAGTGGCTGACCTTTGGAAACGCGCTGAACGAAGCGCGTCAGGCGTTCCTATCGCGGACGATCATGGCGGAACGGCTTCTCCTGATCGGCGAAGGCGATGGCCGCTTCCTGGCCGGTTGTCTCCGAGGGAAAGCCGGCGGCTCGATCACAGTCATCGATTCGAGCGTGACAATGCTGGCTCGAGCGAAAGCGCGGGCATCAAGAATCGCGCATCGAACAACACTGCGATTCGTCCATCGCGACATCCGGGCGTTCCAGCAGGACGAAGAGAAGTTCGATGCGATCGTGACTCATTTCTTTCTCGATCTGTTCCGCCCCGAGTCACAGCGTGCGGTGATTCGCGAGATCACCACGCTTGCGGACCGCGATGGTTTCTGGGTCAATGTCGACTACGCACCGCACTTGCAAACGTTCTGTCGCCGGGCCATCGAGTGGCTGCAATATCGATTCGACGAGCTCTTCTGCGGAGTCGAGGCTGACCGGCACTATGAGCCGAAGAATCTCATCGCGGAATCTGGTTGGGTAGCGGATGAGCAACTTCGTTTCCTGAACGATGCCGTTGATGCACGGCTGTACTTGCGACGTCATGCGCTTAGAGGGTGTTCGTGAACGTAAATGATGTGGGAGTCGTACCCGAGGCTCTCTTCAAGCGCCGGCTCGCACTCGTTTTGTTTCTGTTGGCATTGCCGCTGACTGCGGAAACGGCGCTGATGGAGCGGGGTCGCGCCGCACTCGATCGACAGGATCCGCAATCTGCGCTGGAGGTGCTTCAACGCGCCGTTGCGGAAAACCCCACCAACGCGGACGCTCACTACCTCCTCGGCATCGCGTATGGGAATCTCGCGCAGAGAGCGAGCGTGTTCCGCCAGCCGGTGCTGGCGCGGCATGCGCGCGACGAATTCGAGCGCGCCGTGAAGCTCGATCCGAATCATCTCGACGCTCGTTGGAGCCTCGTGCAGTACTACACCCTTGCTCCGAGGTACCTCGGTGGCGGCGAAGAAAAGGCTCGCGAGCAAGCCCGCCAGATCGGTCGACGGGATGTGTCGTTCGGTCGGCGAGCCTCCGACTTCATCATGAAGCGGAATGAGTGATGTTGACCGCGTAGGGCGCCTCCTCCATTTTTTGACAAGTTGACAATCCGTCGCTCTCGCACTTGGATACACGGGGCGCCAGCCCTTCTATCCTGCTTGCCGAGGAGAAACGATGAGACGGATCGTTCCAATCATTTCCATTTCGCTGATCATCACTGCCGTAGCGATCGCTCAGCCTTCGCTTCCCGCGAACTTCAAACAACAGACGGTCGCCACGCCGGACGGAGCGCAGATCTACGTGCGGTCCGGTGGGTCCGGGCCCGTCGTCCTGCTGATTCACGGCTTTGGTGACACAGGAGACATGTGGGGTCCGGTGGCCCGCGAACTGGTGAAGAATCACACCGTCGTCGTTCCGGACCTTCGCGGGATGGGACGTTCGTCGCATCCGGCGGCCGGGTACGACAAAAGGACGCAGGCCGCAGACCTTCGCGCCGTGATGCTGGCGCTCGGCTACGACCACTCTGCCGTGGTGGGACACGACATCGGCAACATGGTCGCGTACGCGTACACGGCGCGCTATCCGGACAAGGTCGAGCGCCTCGTCGTGATGGATGCGCCGATCCCGGGCATCGATCCGTGGGACCAGGTCAAGTGCTCGCCCCAGACGTGGCATTTCAATTTCCGCGGTCCCGATGTCGAGCGCCTCGTGCAGGGCCGCGAACGAATCCTTCTGGATCGCTTCTACAACGAGCTCTCCGCGCATCCCGAGCGCATCGACGAGGCGACGCGCGCGCATTACGCGGCGGTGTACGCGCAGCCGGGTGCGATGCACAGCGCGTTCGAGCAGTTCGCCGCTTTCTCGAAAGACGCGGAGGACAACAAGGTGACGCAGCGAACGAAGCTGCAAATGCCTGTTCTGGCGGTGGGAGCGGAGAAGTCGTTCGCCGCGCTGATGGCCACGAACATGCGCAACGTCGCCGTGAACGTGACGGGAGCGATCATCCCCGACTCCGGCCACTGGATCATGGAAGAGAATCCGGCGCCCGCCGTCGCGCTCATCCGCGACTTTCTCAGCGACCAATCGAGACAATGACGTCCATTTATGAGTGCGGCGACGAGGTTGATGATGAACATACAGCGCTACAAGAAACGCCTTCTCGACCTGGAAAAACAACTGGAAGCGCATAGCGAACGCGAGATCAAAGACGGTCAGGAAGAACTGATCGACACCGCTCACGACCTCGGTGACTCAAGTGTGGCCGACGTTGCCGTTGAATCGCACTTCACGGAGGCCGAGCTGGACTCGATCATTCTGCAGCAAGTGCGGGACGCGCTCGCCCGGATCGAGAACGCTACGTTCGGCAAATGCATTGTGGATGGCGGCCCGATCGAGCCGAAACGGCTCGACGCCGTCCCGTGGACACCCTACTGCCTGAAGCATCAGACGTTGCTCGAGGCGGCGGGGCGGGCGAGGAACTGGACGCTGTAAGACCGAGGAGAGCGGGCGTCTCGCCCGCAGTGATCGGGCGTCTCGCCCGATCACCTCGAGGTCGTGCGGGGTCACGATGATCGTGCAGAGGCGCGAGCGTGTGGTCGCGAGCAAGATGCCCGCTCTCCTAAGACGCGGCTGTGGTCAGACGATCTTCGTTCCCTGCGGCGGTTTCGGCTCGCTCACTGTCTCGTAGAACCAGACGACGTAGCCGGCCGGATCGAGAATCTTGAACGTCCGGTCGCCCCACCACTGTGTCGTGAGCGGATCGGTGATGCGCACCTTCTTCTTCTTCAGCTCGTCGTGGTAGCCATCCACGTCTTCCACTTCGACGTACAACTGCACCGGCCGTGTGCCGTTCGTGCGCTTCTCATCGGCGGGCCCGTTTCGCGTGAACATGAATTGCGCGCCGTCTCGAAGCAGCGTGACGAAATCGAGCTGGCCGTCCTTGCCCACGACTCCCATCATGTGGCTGAAGCCGAGGGTGTCGACGTAGAAGCGCTGGAGCTCGTCGACGGAGGCAACGGTGATGATCGGCATGACTTTCTTTGCTGCGGTTTTCGGTAGTGTTTTCGGCATGAGTGATTCTCCTTTCTTACAGTCTCACGATGCATCCGCGGTTGAGCTGATTCAACTACTCGTGGTAGTAGAAAGCAGCGCATGCAGGTGCCCGATGCGGAGGTTCTGGAGCAGATCGGCCTGACGTTGTACGAGCGAAAGGCCCTGATCACGCTGATGGTTTTCGGCGTCGCCGATGCGGCATCCCTCTGCCGCGAGGGTCAGATCCCGACGTCGAAAATCTACCGGGCGATGGAGAAACTCGAATTTCTGCGCCTCGTTCAGGTGCAGCCGACACGTCCCAAGATCTTCGCCGCTCTGACGCCGGAAGAACTTGCGGATCGCGTGATCGAGCTGGCGCATGAGCGGGCGAACGGCGTTGTCGCTGCCGTCTCCGACCTTCGATCCCTGCTGGTGTCGTTGCCGGGCCGGCTGCGCGGAAAACGTCCGTTCGTCGATCTCGCTCTCGGCGCCGAGAGTCACGTCAAGCGGCACCTCGTCCACCTGGCGACGGCGCGGCATCGCATTCTCTCGTACATGGAGCGCGCCGACCTGCAGACGATCGACTCCGCCGTCGACGGCGGCTTTCCCATTCTGCGCCGGATCGCCAGGAACGCGGCCGAACGGAAAGTCCGTCACCAGGTCGTGTTCGGCTTCTCGTACCAGAGCGCGCCGGAGCTCATCGATTTTCTGAGAAGGCACCGCGCCGAGATCCGGCATCTCACCGGCGTCCGATACTCGGGCGAGCTCGGTCATCCGTTCCATGTCGTAGATGACGACGTCGTCGTTCTCCCTCTCGATCATCCGTTCGTGCCGGGCGTTCGGTTCGCATCGCTGCTCATCCGCGACCACGATCTCGTCGAGAGCCTGGCCGATGGGTTCGAAACGCTCTGGCGGAAGGCGATGAAGAGCCTGCAGGAGATCAGCGTCGATCCTCGATAGCCGGGGGCTTGACAGACGGGATGCCGCGAACTTATATTACCTGTTAGTTATGCAACCGGCAGGTTATGAAGCCAGACTGGACGTCACGTTCGCGGCGCTCGCCGATCCCACCCGGCGCGCGATCCTGGCCCGGCTCGCCTCCGGAGAGGCCACCGTCAATGAGCTTGCCGAGCCCTTCGAGATGTCTCAGCCCGCGATCTCGAAACACCTGAAGGTCCTCGAGCGCGCCGGCCTCATCTCGAGCGGCGTGGACGCCCAACGGCGGCCGCGCCGGATCGAGGCAGCGCCGCTCGCCGAGGCAAACCAGTGGTTGGAACGCTACCGCGATCTATGGGAGATGAACTTCAAGCGCCTCGATGCCCTCCTCGCGGAGCTACGGAAAGAAAAGAAGAAGCGCAAACGCGCGAAGCGATAAAGGAGATTACCGATGAAAAGCATTGCCGCTGAATTGAAGGTCACGACGCCGTCCGAGCGCGAGATCGCGATGACACGCGGTTTCGATGCGCCCCGCAAGCTGGTCTTTGATGCGTTGACGAAGCCGGAGTTGATCAAGCGCTGGCTGCTTGGTCCGGACGGCTGGTCGATGCCGGTGTGCGAGGTCGATCTGAAGGTGGGAGGCAAATACCGGTACGTGTGGCGGCGTGACGAGGACGGGACGGAAATGGGAGTGGGAGGTGTCTTTCGCGAGATCGTTCCGCCGGAGCGCATCGTCCACACGGAAAAATTCGATCAAGCGTGGTATCCGGGCGAGGCGATCGTGACCACTACGCTGGTGGAGCGAGGCAGCACGACGACGCTGACGACAACGATGCTGTTGGAATCGCGCGAGGTGCGGGACGGCATCCTTCGCTCCGGCATGGAGAAGGGAGTGGATCGGAGTTACGAGCGGCTGGCCCAGGTGCTCACTTCCCTGGAAAGCGGGAAACGTTCATGAACATTCGCAGCATGACACGTGCTGGAAAGGAGGAGCATCACACAGCGACGAGCGAAAACGTGCCGTAGTTGAACCGAACGGGCAGCACGAACGTATTGGCATTCGAAGGCCCGAGCTGCCCGATCACGCTCCGCACGTCAATCCGGTGAAGGTGACACCGTCGATAAGGAGGAGAAGATGAAGATCCTCGACATTCGCCCGGGTGTCATGGTCAGAGCTCTTTCAGAATTTGACGAGGAAAATACCAAGTTTCCTCAAGGACCGCCAGGCACCGCGAGATCTACCTTGGCCGCTGCGGAGGCTCACCATCATGACTGGATTCCTGCGGTACGGAAGTGCGGTTCCGGCAGCGGCGTCGATCGTCCTCTTCCTGGGAGCAGAGAGTGACAGCGAGGCGCGCAACCAGGAAAAATATCTCTACGTCTGGGCCATCTTCGATCGTGCTTATCACTCCCTCAACCGCCTCGTTCGACAGCACTGTCCTTCTCTCGCGATCGGCATAAGAATCATCCTCGCTGTTCTTCCAGTCGCGGTAAGCATGGAAGCTGCGACGACGATCGACGTCTCCACTCAGGTCGCCGTCCCCGCGGTCAAGCGCTTCGGCATCAACCTCGGATGGGCAAACAACTACGACTCCGGCCAGATCATGAGGAACCTGGTCTTTCGAAACCCCGGTTTCGAAGGGCAGATCAGTCAATCGATCGTGCGCGTCGGCACGACACCGGGTACGCCGATCGGGTTTGTCGACGAAAACAATTCGACGCACTGGTCGAACGGCTTCTGGAACGGAGCGTCGTACGAAGTGATCGTGGGAGTAGCGAAGGGGCGGAGCGGAACGATCAGCACCTCCACGGCTCCAGCGAACCCTTTGGCGACTGGCGTGGGAACGCAATATCTGTTCGCCGACTCGGGGACTGCTCCCGGCGCCGGTGATTACATCCTGCTGCGCAAGTCCGCATCCGGCGGAGCGACTTCGGGCTGGCTGCCGACGGTCGCCGGAGGTGGAACGATCACCGATGAGACGATCGATCTGGCGCCCGATACGCCCGGTCATCAGGCAGTTCGTCTGAGGGCGACCGGTGACGGGCAGTTCGCACGAATCGGCGCCGTTTTCGATTCGAGTGTCGCCGGTCCGTTCGTGCAGCTCAACGGCAACTTCCGTCTCTCGTTCAAGGCGAAAGGCGTGGGCGGAGGCAACAATCTCGCGATCTTTCTCGGCCGCGGGGCACCGGCGAATCTGGTGTACATCAATAATCAGATGATCGCTCTCACGGGTGTGTGGGCGACGTACAACGTCGATTTCACGGCGGCAGAGACAGGGAGCTCGATGGGTTCGGTTCAGCTCCTGTTCACAGCCGTCAATCCGTCGGCGGTACTCCTCGACGACGTCAGCCTTCAGCAGACGAACAGCGATCCTGCGAACACGACCGTGTTCCGCGACCCCGTGGTCAATGCGCTGAAGACTCTCAATCCAGGGATCCTTCGTTACTGGGTGGAGGATCTCGGAGATTCGCTCGACAACGAGATCGCATCGCCGTTCGCGCGGCAGCGCGAGGAGTACAGCAGTCAGATCATCAATCACGAAGACCTGATGTATGGGCTGCACGAGTTCCTCGAGCTCTGCGATCTCCTGCACACGGAGCCGTGGTTCGTCGTTCCGACGACGTTCACGACGCAGGAGATGACCAATCTGATCGAGTACCTGGGCGCACCCGCAGTCACACCGTACGGTGCGAAACGTCTCGCGCGCGGCCGCAGCGCCCCATGGACCGACGCGTTTTCCACGATCCATCTCGAGTTCGGCAACGAAGCGTGGAACAACTTCAATTACTACGGAGGGACGATCGGTGCTCAGGATCCTCCCTCGTATGCCGCTCGCGGCAGCGAGATGTTCGGCGTTGCGAAGGCTTCACCGTATTACAGCGCCGCGAACTTCGACCTCGTGCTAGGCGGGCAGGCCTCGTTCCCGGCCCGCAACACCGCGATTCACAATGCCAGCAGCAACAACGACTCGCTTGCCGTCGCGCCGTACTTCGGAGGCAACATCGACAGCTTCAGCACGAACGAGGAGCTGTTCGGCCCCCTCTTCGCCGAGCCGGAAATGCTCGAGCAGACCGGTTACATGCGGCAGAACTACATGAACATCCAGGCCTCGAGCAGACCTCTGCCGCTGTCCGTCTACGAAGTGAATCTGCATACGACGAACGGATCGATCTCGCAGGCGGCGCTCGATTCGTTCACGCCGTCGATCGGCGCGGGCGTCGCCGTGGCCGATCACATGCTGATGATGCTGAGAGATCTCTCCATCCGGAATCAGTGTCTCTTCACGTTGACGCAATACGCCTTCGGCCGCCAGGACGGCAAGTACGTTCTCTTGTGGAGTGTCGTTCGCGACATGGGCGTGAGCGATCGCAAGAGGCCGCAATACCTCGCGCTCGAGCTGGCCAACGAGGTGGTTGGTGGCGACCTCGTTCAGACGACGCAATCGGGCGATAACCCGACGTGGAACCAGCCGCTGGTCAACGGCATCCAGTACAACAACGCGCATTGCATTCAGTCGTTCGCGTTCGTCAACGGAAATCGGGAAGGGGTGATCATCTTCAACTTATCGCGCACCACGGCGCTCGACGTGACCTTCACCGGCCTGAACGCCCCATCCGGCGCGGTCGTCATGCGACGGCTCTTTGCCAACACGATCACCGACAACAACGAGAGCTCGGAGAACGTCGTCATTCAGACGACCAATTTCCCATCATTCGATCCATTGGGGGCGTTGACGCTGCCGCCGTTCTCGATGACGGTCCTGAGCAATGGCAGCAGCCCGCCTGCACTTCCGACGGGTCTTCAGGCCACGACGCAGTCGACGACGGAGGTCTCGGTCGATTTCCAGCCTTCGCCCGGTGCAAATCAATACTCGATCGCCAGAATGTTCAACGCCGGATCGTGGCAGGCGATCGGCACCGTGTCGAATCCTCACTATCCCGACACGGGACTGGCGCCGGTGACCGCGTATCTCTATCGTGTACGGGCGATCGGCGCCGGCGGCACGACACCGTACGGCCCTCCCGATCTGACGACGACGATCCTGTTCAGCGACGATCCGCTCGCCGCCGGTCAGATCGTTCGCGCAGTAAATCTGACTGATACGAGGGACGCGGTGAATGCGGTCCGTGTGACGGCGGGGCTCACACCACAATCGTGGACCGATCCGTCGATCGTCATTGGGTCGACGACGATCCAGGCGCAGCACCTCCTCGAACTTCGCACCACATTGACGAGCGCGTTCACGATGCTGCGACTTCCGGCTCTCTCGTTTGCGAACAGCATCGCGGCCGGAGGCATCGTCCACGCCGCCGATGTTCAGGAATTACGCGATGCCGTGAAATGACGGCGGAGCCTCACCGCACGCACGATGCCTACGTCCATCACTCCAAGCGTCACGAACGATTCGCGCCGTGTCTTATCGTTACCTCCCCAGCTCGTACAAGTACTCGACGAACGACATCACTGCGCCGTCGAAGCCCTGCACGTTCGGGTTCGCTGACTCGATCACGTAGTACTCATCCGGCGCATGCGCGCCGCTGCCGTGTCCGAGGCCGAAATGGCCGGCGGCGAGTTTCAGCGGCTCGCCGGTGAAGACGTAGCCGGGATACGAGCCGGCATTGCGCGGCCACAGCACCGGAGTGATGCCCGCCCGCTTCAACACCGCAACTTGCGATTGGATCAGCGGCGCGCTCGCCGCCGTGCTCGTCGGATCGTAACCGCCGGTCACGTTCACCTCGATGTCGCCGAAGCCATGCTTCGCGAGATGCGCTTTGAGTGCGGCCACCGCGTCCGACATTTTCATGTCGGGCACGAGGCGCATGTCGATCTTCGCCACCGCGCGATGCGGAAGGATCGTCTTGCCGCCCGGCCCGGTGTAACCGCCCACCAGTCCCTCGATGTTCACCGTTGGCTGCGACTCGAGCCGCTCGTTCGCCTGTTCCCACGGCAGGTCGTCGATCCAATGCTGCACGCTGAGCTGCTTCTTCGACTTCGCTTCGTCGCGGCGCTTCG
>Ga0137388_10001661_pt1 | contig 13652 bp, 15 predicted proteins | sample 15con2h14AmetaG_FD_104644 | JGI IMG/M metagenome (GOLD analysis project Ga0137388, IMG submission 104644) | Vadose zone soil microbial communities from Angelo Coast Range Reserve, California, USA - 15con2h1.4A metaG | ecosystem: Environmental > Terrestrial > Soil > Vadose zone > Saprolite...
AGCGGCGGCGCATCGGCGAGGCCGACCTTCACCGCGACCGGGTTGGCGCCCCACAGCGCGGCGAGCATCAGCGCGGTCGCGGTGCCGCGCCAGTCGAGGGGACGGAGGGGAGCCACTAGAGGGCGCGCGCGCGGCGCCGCGGGACGGCCATGTCGGCGGCTATGGTAGCATGGCGTTCCATGAAGATCGGGATCCTCGGCCTTCCCAAGAGCGGCAAGACCTCGCTGTTCAACCTGCTGACCGGCGCGAGCGTCGCGACCTCGTCGTTCGGCACCGCGCGCGGCGAGATGCACGCGGGCGTGGCCCGGGTGCCCGACGCGCGCGTCGACCGGCTGACCGCGATGTTCAAGCCGAAGAAGACGACGTACGCCACCTTCGAGGTGGTGGACCTCGCCGGCATCGCGAAGGGCGACCGGCAGGGGCTCGAGGCCAAGGAGTTCCGCAACGCCGACGCGCTGCTGCACGTGGTGCGCGCGTTCCCGGACACCGCGGGCACCGCCGCGGACCCGGGCGGCGACATCGACGATCTGGAGACCGAGCTGATCCTGGCCGACCTCGAGGTGGTGGAGCGGCGGCTGGAGCGGCTCGAGGCGCAGATCAAGAAGAAGCGGACCGACGTCGACGTGCACGAGCAGACGGTGCTCCTGAAGGTCAAGCCCGGGCTCGAGTCCGAGCGGCCGATCCGGGCGATGGGCCTCAGCGACGACGAGGCGCGGGCCCTCCGCGGCTTCACCTTCCTGTCGCAGAAGCCGATCCTCCACTGCCTCAACCTGTCCGAGAAGGAGATCGCGCGCGGGACCACCCTCGTGGAGAGCTTCGGCCTGCAGGCGGTGGCGCAGCGCCCGGCCACCCGCCTCGGCTGGGTCTCCGCGGTGATCGAGGCGGAGGTCGCCCAGCTCGCGGGGCCGGAGCAGGCCGCGTTCCTGGCCGACCTCGGCCTGACCGAGCCGGCGATCCGCCGCGTGCTGGAAGACTGCTACGCGCTGCTCGGCCTCATCTCGTTCTTCACGGTGGGCGAGGACGAGGTGCGGGCGTGGTCGGTCCCGCGCGCGACCCGCGCCCAGGACGCGGCCGGTGCCATCCACTCCGACATCGCCCGGGGCTTCATCCGCGCCGAGGTCGTGGGCTACGACGACCTCCTGGCCGCCGACGGGTCGATGGCCACCGCGCGGGAGCGCGGACGGTTCCGGCTCGAGGGCAAGGACTACGCGGTGCAGGACGGCGAGATCTGCCACTTTCGATTCAATGTTAGGTGAGCTGCAGCCGAAGGCGAGGCGAACGGATCAGGAGAGAAGTTACCGCGCCTAGCTCGGCACCTTCCCCCACGCGACCCAGTGGCGGTCGCTGGTCATCTCATAGCGCAGCCGATCGAGCCCCGCCGTCCTCAGCTGGCCCCGCACCTCGGCGAGCGTGAAGGCCGCGCAGAGCGAGTGGAAGAAGTCGCGCTTGAGCACCTCCGGCTCGCCGGCCGAGTACGTCTCGACGATCTCGCGCGCCCGCTCGGGGGAATCCGGACGGTGCAGGTCCATGACCAGGATCGGGGCGCCCGCGCGGCCGAGCCGCGCGACCTCGGACCAGAACACATCCGCCTGCGGCATGTGGTGCAGCAAGCTGTTCGAGACGACGCCGTGGAAGCCGCCCGGCGCGCGCCCGAGCCCCGGCAGGCGCGCGCAAACGAGCTTGACGCGGTCCGCGAGTCCGGCGGTGGCGACCGCGCGGCGCCCGGGCGCGAGCATGGCCTCCGATCCATCCACGCCGGTCACGGTGACGGTGGGGAGAGCCCGGCAGAAGCGGATCGGGATGTCGGCCGGTCCGCAGCCCAGGTCCACCAGACGCCCGCGCGCGAAGTCGGGGAAGAGGGCGCGGAACCGGTCCACGAAGCCCTGGTTCACCGTCGTGAAGTCGGCCGCCGCGTAGGCCTCCGCCTGCTCCTGGTCGGTCATCAGCTCGGGCTCGAGCACTCGATTCATCGGCGCGCGTCCTTCGCCCATCGGCGGCACTCGATGGGCAGGGTGAGGGTGAAGCGCTCGGCGGGATAGACCCGCAGGGGATCGTGGCAGCCGACGACGGCGCCGAGGGGATCCTGGGTGCCCCACAGGTCGCCGTCGCGGTGCGAGGCGCAGGCGGTCGTGCAGACCTCGAGGTGCAAGTGGGGAACGCCCGCCGAGTTGCCCGAGGCGCCGGAGAGCCCGATGCGCTCGCCGCGTGCGACGGTCTGCCCGGTCGTGACCACGGCGCGCGTGAGGTGGCAGTACGCGGTCCAGCGCTTGAAGTCGGGATGCGACAGTACCACCCCGACGCCGCATCCGGGCTCGTAGTCGATCAGCATGCTGACCACCCCGTCGGCGGCGGCGAGCACCGGCGTGCCCACCGGCACCCCGAAGTCCACGCCCGCGTGCGGCCGGAGGCGCGGGCGCGCGTTGGCGCCGACCAGGGAGCGGTAGGGCGAGAGGATCACCACGTCGGCGGCCTCCTCGCCGGCCGCGACGGCCGACGTGGCGAGGAGGACCGCGACGGCGAGTCCGGAGCGAACACCGGGCATGCGCTACTGGGGCCGGAGGAAGCCGAGCTTCGGCACGCCGCCCAGGGTCTTCGCGACGCTCACCAGGGTCGCGTCCGAGGTGCCGACCGGCAGCACGCAGCCCGCGCCCAGGAAGACGCCGCGGCTGGCCGTCTGGGCGAGCGCGTCCTCGATCTGCGCGAGCGCGGCTTCGTGACTCGCGTCCTGCAGCGCGCTCCACTGGTCGAGCCCGCCGATGACCGCGCCCGGCACGCGGGCCTGGGCCTCCCGCAGCGACGGACCCGCGCGGCGGTCGTCCCAGTTCCAGGCGTCCGCGGGCAGGGTCGCGAGGCGATCGAACATCAGGCGCTCGCCGTGGCAGTGGAGGATGGTGAGCTTGGACTTGGGGCGCACCGCCTCCAGGATGCGCCGGTCGTACGGCTCGCCGAAGCGGCGGTACTCCTCCTCGGTGTGAAAGGCGGTGCTGGCCGCCTGGACCGAGTAGAAGATGCCCTCCGCGCTCTCCCGGAAGCAGGCCTCCGCGAACGCGAGGATCGTCTCGGTGATGGCCTCGAGGGCATCGGTGACCGCCTGCGGGTTCTCCTTGAGGTCGTAGTTGAGCCGGTCACCCGAGAGCTTGCGCGCGAGCGAGAGTGGGCTGAACACGGTGGGGATGGTGGGGCAATCCACGCGCCGGTCCACCACGCAGCGGATGATGGTCTCGAGGTGCGAGGCCCACGAGGTGGACTCCATCTTGACGGGACGGATCTTCTTCCAGTCCTCGGGGCCATTGACCGCGTGCCGCGCGCACGGCCGGTGGCCGTCCGGCAGGACCTCCGAGCTCTCGACGCACCCCCAGTCCGCCACCGCGTAGCCGCCGGTCGGCGTGACCTTGAGGAAGTCCGACTGGTAGCGCTCGTGGAAGCGCAGGGTGGACTGGGCCAGCGCGGCCGGGTTGCGATCCACGTCCGGGAAATGGCGCCAGAAGGCGTAGGGGGGCCGATCGGTGGGCTGGCGCTTGAGCGCGGCCAGGACCCGCTCGAGCTTGGTCATGGCGCCAGCACGATCTCCGCGTCGCGCACCGCGGGGCGGCCGTCCTCGGCGAGCGCCTCGAAGCGCACGACCGCGCCGGCCGGCGACGGCCGGGGCGCCTGCCCGCGCACCACCAGTCGCGAGGGCAGCCGCACCATGGCGCCGAAGCGGGCTGCCACCGCGCGAACCGGCGTGGCGGCTCCGCGCGGCTGCTGCCGCAGCGCCTGCGAGATGGCGAGGGCCAGCGTGGCGGTGCCGTGGAGGATGATGTCGGGCAGCCCGGCGCCGAGCGCGATCGCCCGGTCGGTGTGGATCGGGTTCCAGATGCGCGCGCACTCAGTGTAGACGTGGGCGAGAGTGGGGGCGATCGGGACGTCTACGGACCACCCCTCACCCTGCCCTCTCCCCTGAGGGGAGAGGGTCCCGTGCTCCCTCTCCCCCTTGGGGAGAGGGGCGGGCTGAGGGGCGCCCTCGCACTCCACGCCGAGGTAGAGCGAGCCGTACTCGGTCGTGCTCACGGGTTGGCCCGCCGCGTCCACCGTCTCCATGCGGAGCACGAGATACGCGCCGGGCGTCCGCCGCTCGAGCGCGACCACGGTGGCGGTGGTGCTGAGCCGGTCGCCCGCGCGCGGCGGCCGGTGCAGGGTGAGGCGATGGGTCGCGTGCACGCCGCGCACCGCGACGTCGTCCGGCACCGCCTTGGCCCTCACGTCCAGCGCGAGCGGCCACTCGTAGCAAACCGGGAAGAGCGGGTGGGCGAGGATGCCGCCCGGCCGGGTGGTGTCGAAGTACTCGGGCCCGTGCTCGCCGAGGGCGGCCGCGTAGGCCATGAGCCAGCGGGCGTCGACCTCGTCCTCGCGCGGGCCCACCGTGATGCCGACGGCGGACGCGGGAATGCGCACGTGTCCCGCGCCCCTCACCACCGAGCCCCTCACCACCGAGCCCCTCACCCTACCCTCTCCCCTTCGGTACGAGGGAGAGTGCGGGGGAAGTTCATGCACTCCACGAAGATGGTCTCGAAGTCGGGGTGCGCGGCGAGCGAGACGTGCTCGATGCGCCCGGCGATCACCTCGGCCCGCGCGCGCTCGGCCTCCGAGACGAGCGCGAGCTGCGCGCCCAGCGCGGCTGCGTTGCCGACGTAGCGGATCTTCTGCTCCGGGAGATCGGGCGGAATGAGCCCGATGCGCAGCGCGCTCCGCACCGAGAGGTAGTTGCCGAAGCCGCCCGCCAGCATCAGCTCCTCCACCTGCTCAGGCCCGACGCCCGCGACGTGCCGGAGCATGGCCACTCCCGAGGCGATGGCGCCCTTGCAGAGCTGCACCTGCCGGATGTCGTCCTGGGTGAGCACGATCTCCCGCTCCGCCCCGTGCTCGCCCGGGCGCGCGAGCACGACCACGCGCTCCTCGCCGCGCATCTCGACGCGGGAGCGCATGGGGGCGGGGAGCCGGTCGCGCCCCTCCACGTCGATGAGCCCGGTCCAGTCCACCACGCCCAGATCGAGCAGGGCGGCCACCGCGTCCACCAGGCCGGAGCCGCAGAGCCCCTGGGCGGGGCCGTCACCGATGGTGTGGAGCCGGAGGTCGCCGTTCTCGACGCCCACGCGGTCGATGGCCCCGATGGCCGCGCGCATGCCGTGGCGGATCTGGGCGCCCTCGAGCGCGGGGCCGGCGGGGGCCGAGCACGCCCACAGCCGCTCGCGCGAGCCCAGCAGCACCTCGCCGTTGGTCCCGATGTCCACCGCGATGCGCAGGACGGGGGACTCGTCGATGCGGGTGGCGAGCGCCACCGCCACCGCGTCCGCTCCCACGAAGCCGGCCACGAGGGGGAGCAGGCACACGCGCGCCTCGGGGGGCAGCTTGAGGAAGAGATCGCGCGCGGGCAGCGTGAGCGGGTGCCGCATCACCGGCGCGTAGGGGGCGAGGCCCACGTAGGAGGGATCGATGCCGAGGAGCAGGTGGTGCATGCACGTGTTGCCGACGATCACCACCTTGTAGATCCACTTGGCCAGCACGCCCGACTCGCGCGCGATCTGCTCGATGTGCTGGTTGAGCAGGCCGATGATGCGCGTCTGCAGCTTGCGCAGGTTGCCCGGGTCGAACTGGGCGAAGGCGATGCGCGACATGAGGTCGCCGCCGAAGACGGCCTGCGGGTTCAGGCTCGAGGCCGCCGCGAGCTGCTCGCCCGACTCGAGCTCCATGAGCGTGGTCACCACGCTGGTGGTCCCGATGTCGATGGCGAGGCCGTACTTGTGGAGCGCCGTATCGCCCGCTTCCACGGCCAGAACCTGGCGGCCGAACGTGGTCACCGTGACCTCCCCGTCGCGCTCGCGCAGCGCCGCGGGCAGGGTCTTGAGCACCGCGGGCGGGACGTCCTCGATCGCGCCCCCCGTCGCGGCGAGCAGCGCCTCCAGGTCGGAGGTCTGGAGATGCTCGTCCTTGGGAAGGGTCACCTGGACCGCGCGCTTGCGGATGCCCGCGTCGATCGAGATCGGCGCGGGCGCGCCGGCCGGCCGCTCGCCCCCCAGGATCTGGAAGGTCGTATCGTCGAGCGGAGGCGCGATCTGCACGGTGACCGCCTCGGTGACTGACCACTGGCAGGAGAGGCGATAGCCCTCGCGCACCAGGGCGTCGCCGAGCTGCAGCTCGTCCATGATGGTGGGCGGTGGCGCGGTGCCCGCGACCAGCTTGACCCGACAGGACGTGCAGCGGCCCCGTCCGCCGCAGATCGCATTGATGTCCACGCCGCCCGCGTGCGCGGCCTTCAGGATAGTCGTGCCGGGCTTGGTGTCGAGGACGCGCGGGCCGGGCAGAATGGTCAAGGAAATCGCCATGCGCGCGCAGGATACCATTCTTTTTCTTGACTTTACGTGCGTGTTTGCCGATAGTTACCGACTAACCCGTCACTGGGTTTGGGCGGGCACTGCTTCCGGGGGGTGCGTTGCTCAGCTACGTCGTCTATCGTCTCCTCTGGCTGGTTCCGACGCTCCTCGCCATGGCGCTCGTCACCTTCCTGGTGATGCACGCCACGCCGGGCAGTCCCCTCGATCCCGTCGCGGAGGGGGCGAACCCACTGTCCCCCGACGCGCAGAAGAACCTGGCGGCGGTCTACGGCCTCGACAAGCCGCTGTACGTCCAGTTCGGCATCTTTCTCCAGAAGGCCCTGCGCGGCGACTTCGGCACCTCCTTCATTTACAAGACCCGCACCGTGGCTGAGATCATGGTCGAGACCTTCCCGATCTCCCTGCTGCTGGGGAGTATGGCCCTGGCGCTGGCGGTGGTGGGTGGGCTCAGCCTCGGGGTGCTCGCCGCGGTTTACCAGAACCGCTCCTGGGACTACGTCTCGGTGAGCGTGGCCACCCTCGGGGTCAGCGTGCCGAACTTCGTGCTCGCGGTGTTCTTGATCGTTCTTTTCTCGTTCATCGTGCCCATCTTCCCGACCGGAGGCTGGAACTCGCCGAAGGACTGGGTGCTGCCCACCGTCACGCTCGCGCTGGCCCCCATGGGCATCATCGCGCGCTTCACGCGCGCGAGCATGCTCGAGGTGATCCGGTCCGACTACATCGTGACGGCGCGGGCCAAGGGCCTGGCCGAGACGCCGGTCATCCTCAAGCACGTGCTCAAGAACGGCTTCATCCCGGTGGTCACGCTGCTGGGCCCCATGTTCGCCGCGGTCGGGACCGGCTCGTTCTTCGTCGAGTCCATCTTCCGCATCCCGGGCATGGGCCGGTTCTTCGTGCTCTCCATGACCGGCCGCGACTATCCGATGATCATGGCGGTCGTGCTCATCTACGGGGCGTTCCTGGCCCTGATGAATCTCGTGGTCGACCTCCTGTATGGCTTTCTCGACCCCCGCATCCGATACTAGCCTGCCGACGCCGGGCGGCGCGGCACTGGCCCTGCCTCGATCCGAGGTCCGGGGCTCGAGCCTCTGGCGCGACGCCTGGCGCCGCCTCCTCCGAAACAAGCTGGCGGTGGTGGGTGGCGTGGTGGTCATCCTGCTCGTCCTGCTCGCGGTCTTTGCCGACCTGATCGCGCCGCAGTCCTACACCAAGCCTAACTTCGGCCGGCTGTACGAGTTTCCCTCGCGGGACTACCCGCTTGGGACCGATCAGCTCGGGCGCGACGTGCTCTCGCGGCTGATCTATGGGGCGCGCGTCTCGATGCTGGTCGGCCTCGGGGCGCAGGTCATCATCGTGCTGATCGGTGTCCCGATCGGCGCGGTGTCCGGTTTCATCGGTGGCCGCACGGACCTGATCCTGACCCGCTTCGTGGACGTGATGTACGCCTTCCCGAACCTGCTCTTCGTCATTCTGGTCATGTCCATGCTCGGGGCCGGGCTGATCAACATCTTTATCGCGCTCGGTCTCACCGGCTGGGTGGGTATCGCGCGCCAGACGCGCGCCCAGGTCCTCTCCATCAAGGAAAAGGAGTTCGTGGAGGGTGCGCGGGCCCTCGGGGCCGGCTTCTGGCGGGTGATGAGCCGTCACGTACTGCCGAGCGCGCTCACCCCCATCGTCGTCTCGATTACCTTCGGCATCCCCCAGGCCATCTTCACCGAGGCCGCGCTCTCGTTCATCGGCGTCGGTATCAACCCGCCCACCCCCTCGTGGGGGCAGATGGTGGGCGAGAACCAGCAGTTCCTCCGCTCCTACTGGCACCTGTGCGTGTTCCCGTCGATCGCCATCGCGGTGACCATGCTCTCGTTCACCTTCTTCGGCGACGGGGTCCGGGACGCGCTGGATCCCAAACTGAAATAACTCACAGGAGGACAACACCATGCGGATTCCCCCCATGCGAATTCCGGAAGCCCAGCTCGATCTCTTCGCCAAGCGGCTCGAGTCCATCGGGGTCGGCCGGCGCGATTTCCTGAGGGTGGTCGGCGCCATGGCCGCCTTCGGCGGGCTCGGCTTCGCCACCCAGGCCCACGCGGCCAAGCCCAGCAAGCCCGGCGCCGGCGAGAAGCTGGCGAAGGAGCAGGTGCTCCGCTACGGCGGTGGGGGCTGGATGCCGAACGAACCCGCGAGCCATGATTTCAACAAGGATCTCTACTGTGGAGGATCGAACTCCCTTTTCGCGGGGCTCATGGTCTTCAACGCCGACTTCGTCTCGGTCCCGTGGATGGCCACCAAGGTGGAAGGCAACAAGGACGGCTCGGTCTGGATGTTCACGATCCGGAAGGACAGCCGCTGGTCGGACAACTCGCCGGTGTCGGCGCGGGACTTCGAATGGGCGTGGAAGCGCCAGCTCGATCCGGCCAGTGCGGCGCCCTACGCGTCCTTCCTCTACGACCTCAAGAATGGCGAGGCCTACAACAAGAAGCAGATCACCGACGCGAGCCAGGTCGGCGTACGGGCCAAGGACGACTGGACCCTCGAAGTGACGCTGGAAGGGCCGCGCGGCTACTTCCCGGTTCTGGCCGCCTACCTGGCCGCCCTGCCGGCGCACAAGGGCGCGGTGGAGAAGCACGGTGACAAGTGGACGGAGGCGGCCAACATCGTGACCAACGGGCCCTTCACCCTCGAGGCATGGGAGCACAACAAGCAGGTCGTGCTGAAGAAGAACCCGTACTACTACGGGGCCAAGGACGTGCACCTGACCCGGGTGGTGATCCCGATTATCCCGGTGGCCTCGGGGGCACTGCCCTACGAGAACAACGAGCTCGACATCACGGCGCTGCAGGCCGGCGACCTCAAGCGCCTGCAGACCGACCCGCGTAGCTCGAAGGACGTCTTCCGGTACCCGTTCCCGGGCACCTGGTACCTGCTGCCGCAGACGACGAAGCCGCCCTTCGACAACCTGAAGGTTCGCAAAGCGGTGGCGCATGCCATCGACCGGGAGAACGTGGTGAAGGTGAGCCAGGGCCTCACGGTTCCTGCCTGGTCCATGATCCCGCCTGGTTTCCCGGGCGCGCTCGACGACCCCAAGATCAAGGCCATCCAGAAGTACGACAAGAAGCTCGCGATGGAACAGCTCAAGGGCACGCCCTTCGAGGGCGGCAAGAACTGGCCCAAGATCACACTCTCGATGCGCGACGAGGCCCTCGGTTCGAAGCCGCTCGCCGAGGCGGTCCAGGCGGTGCTGCTCGATTCGCTCAACATGAAGACCGATCTGGAAGTCCTGGAGCCGCGAGTATTCCGCGAGCGCCTCTGGAAGCAGGATCTCCAGTTCGTGTGGATCCGCTGGTTCATGGACTACCCGGATCCGCACAACGAGTACTTCGACACCTTCTACGGCAAGAAGACCACCGGCCGGCGGCAGGCCTGGGTCAACGATGCCTTCGACAAGGAGCTCGAGGCGGGCCGCGACACGCGTGACCCCAAGACGCGCCTGGAGCACTACAAGAAGGCCGAGGAGATCATGCAGCAGGACGTGGGCTACGTGCCGGTGGCCTGGGTGGTGCGCTACGCGGCCAAGAAGCCGTGGGTGGCCGGCATCGAGAAGAACAAGGTGGGCGAGTTCGTGGTGGACGGCAATATCTACGTGGACATGTTCCAGCACATCTACATCACGGAGAAGGGTTAGGGCCCGATATGAGACTGCGCATGCGCACCGGGGCCGCACGGTGGCTTGCGGTCGTGATGGTTCTGTCGGTCGTGGGGGTTTCCCGAGCCCAGGTTGACCCGGCCAAGGTGCTCGTGGGCACGTGGGAAGGCGAGCAGGAATACCTGGTCATCAGCGCGGACAATCCGAGGCGCATCCTCGTGATCGAGTCGGTAAATCAAGTCGACGGCAAATGGGTCGCGAATGGGCGGTACGGGACGCCCGGCGGGCTGGTAAGAGTGAAGATCGCGGTTGAGACGGGTGGCAAGGGTGTGGATCTTAGTTGGACGGGTCCAACCGGAAACCAGTTCCAGCTGAACCTTCTGCGGGACAAGCATCTAAATTAGTCGGCAAAATAACCCTCACGACGGAACAAAGCAGGGGCGGCACCGGCAGCCGGGACCGGACCTTGAAGCTCGAGAAGGTGAACTAGGCGGAACTGCGCCCCTCACCCTGCCCTCTCCCCAGACGGGGAGAGGGTTCTTGACCCTCGCCCCCGAAGGGGGAGAGGGCAGGGTGAGGGGCGATGTCGCGGTGGCTACTTGGCGACCTGCACCGTGCCCTTCATGTTGGGGTGCAGCGCGCAGTTGTAGTTGAAGACGCCCTCGTCCTTGAAGGTCAGGGACGCGTTCTGGCCCTTCAACAGAAAGCCGGTCTTGAGCGGCGTCCCCGCCACCGTCACCTGATGGGGCGACTCGTCGGTATTGGTCCAGGTGATGGTCTTGCCCGGGGTGATCGTCACGCCGGGGGGCCCGAAAGTGAAGGCGCCGATGTTCACGCCGAGCGATCCCGCCGGCGCGGGCGCCGCGGTCGCCACCATGGTCCGGCCCGCCAGCGCCGGGTAGGAGATCACGTAGTCGATCTGGTCGTGGGGCTTGTGGCACTGGAAGCACGCCTTGTAGTTGGCCTTGTCGTTGAACTTGCCGTCCGCTCCGAAGGCCGAGTACTCCCACTCGCCGTTGCGGATGTCGTCTCCGTACTCGGTGCCCCAGCCGGTGCGTTTCTCCATCACCGCGTAGGCGATCAGGTCGCCCTTCATGAAGCGTCCCTTGGCGTCCTTGAGCGGAGTGCCCTGGGCGTCCACCTGGGCCTTGTACTGGATCAGGGTCAGGACGGTGCCGCTCGGGAGCGGCTTGCCCTCCTTGGCCGACTGGACGGCGGCGGCGCTCGCATAGAGCTCGCGGTACTGCTTGACGTCGTACCGGTCGGCGATGGTGTAGAGGACCCCATCCTTGTACTTGGTCGGGAAGGCGATCTTCTCCGGACCGGCGCTGCTGCGCGAGACCACCGCGGCCAGCGCGGCCAGGACCAGGGTCACGACGACGAGCCCGAGAACCGGTTTACTCATCCCCCGTTTACTCATCCAATACCCTCCATTTGCGGGCGTGCTAGGACGTTGCGCGGGAGTCTACGGGCGGCGCGGCCGCCGGTCGTCACAACCGTGTAAATTCACCGCTGCCCGTGGGCACTCTCCGACTGGGTAGGCAGCAGGGAGACGTGGCTGTGGACGGCCAGCCACCGGCCGTCCCGCCGGGCGAGGTTGAAGGTGGCCCGGCCGTGGCGCGTGAAGGGCTGCCCGTCGGGCCCGGTGGCCTCCGACGACCAGGTCGCGGCGATCCAGGCCGAGTCCCCGGCGCCCGCGACGGCAGGGTCGCCCTCGAAGCGAAAGCCCCGGATGCGCGGCCAGATCTGACGCCACTGCTCGCGCTCGATATTGTCGAGGCCGTGGACCGCAGTGGCATAGGTGCCGAAGGCCACCGCGTCGGGAGCGAAGAGGCGCCGCCCCGCCGCGAAGTCCTGGCCGCGGCACGCCGCCTCGAAGGTGGATAGCCAGCCGAGTGCTTCCGATCGGGCGTCGGACATGCGCGGAGTATGGAGTACGCGCGACATGTCGGCAACCACGCGCGGAGGCGGACGAGAAGCAGGCCTCTACCCTCGCCGTCCCGGTGCCGCGGGCGTGAGCCGGTCGGGCACGTCCGCGGCGCCGCTTGTGCGCGACGGGTTGGGGTAGGCTAAGTCCTGAGCCATGGACGAGCCCGAGCCGGTCATCCTGCCGATCGAGGACTCGCTCGATCTCCATACCTTCGCCCCGCGGGATGTCCGCTCGGTGGTGGACGAATACCTCCGCCAGGCCGCGGCGCGGGGCTTCGCCGAAGTGCGCCTGATCCACGGCAAGGGCACCGGCACCCAGCGGGCCATTGTCCGGAGCGTGCTGGCCGGGCACCCAAACGTGCTGCGCTTCTTCGACGGGCCGCCCGAGCGGGGCGGGTGGGGCGCCACGGTGGTGGTGCTGAAGCGCTAATTTAGTCCCGGTCCGCCCGCAGGAGCAGCATCCGGTCGCTGAACGAGACGACGCGGTCGTGCTCGATCGCGAAGTCGAAGGCCTCCCGGCACCGGGCGGGCGCGGCCAGCACGAAGCGCTCCAGATCGGCCCGGGCCTCGGCCGTCATCCGCATGCGGCTCGTCCAGTCGTCCCAGCCCCGCGGCCTGCTCATCACCGCTTCGTCCATCACGGTGAGGCCGGCCGCGCGCAGGAACGCGGTCCACTCGATCTGGCGGAAGGCGCGCACGTGGCTCGGATCGCGCCGCCGCTCCACCTCGGTGATGAAGGCCGCGGCCTCCTCGTCGTCGTGGCCCAGGATGTCCTGCACCAGGAAGGAGCCGCCCGCCCGCAGTACCCGCGCCACCTCACGCAGCGCGGGCAGCAGAGCCGGGAAGTGGTGGGCCGCGATGCGGCACGTCACGGTCCCGAAGGTTCCCGCCTGGAAGGGGAGGGCCTCCACGTCGGCGGCGAGGAAGCGGATCGGGCGCGCCTCCGGGCCCCCCGCCTGCGCGGCGGTGAAGTCGCGGGCGGCCCGGAGCATGGGCAGGGTGAGATCCACCGCGACCACGCTCGGGGTGAAGCGGGAGAAGGCCAGAGCGGTGTGGCCGGCGCCGGTGGCGATGTCGAGCACCCGCGCGGCGCCGCGCTTTCGGCCCCACGCGAGGAGCTGCTCCAGATCCGGCCCGGTGGCGTGGCCGGCGCTCGTCACATAGGCCCCGGCGCTCGGCCCGAACTGTGCCTGCACCTGCGCCTTCCGCTGCTCGCTCACGCCGGAACGGCAGCTCAGGACGACTTGCGCTGGGACAGGTGGCGCAACAGGAACTCCGAGTCCAGCGGCGTCAGGTCGAAGCGGCGGCCCGCCTCGTCGATCAGCTTCGTGCGATCGGCCTGGGGGTTGTCGTGGAGCTGGTCGTCGATCCACTGCACCGCCTGCTTGATGGGGGCCTCGCCTGCACTCATGGTCTGGTCCTCTCTGCGGCCGCGGGACGCGGGCGCGGCGGCGTCACAGATCGCGGACCACGCGGCGGGCGCGATCCACGTTCCGGCGGAAGATGTCGAAGGAGTTCACCATCGCGGGCTTGCGGCCCTGCCCGCGGTCGAGGGTGAAGCAGGAGAAGGTGATGTCGTGGGCCAGGGGGAAGTCGCGGTAGAGCTGGCCCGCCACCTTTTGCGGGTTCTCCGAGCGGGTGATCTCGAAGTCCTCGAGCGTGCGCAGCGGGGGCATGCGCTCGCCGTGCTTGGTGCGCACCCACTTCAT
>Ga0137388_10001663_pt1 | contig 13645 bp, 9 predicted proteins | sample 15con2h14AmetaG_FD_104644 | JGI IMG/M metagenome (GOLD analysis project Ga0137388, IMG submission 104644) | Vadose zone soil microbial communities from Angelo Coast Range Reserve, California, USA - 15con2h1.4A metaG | ecosystem: Environmental > Terrestrial > Soil > Vadose zone > Saprolite...
AAGTCGTCGGCTGGGAGCGAAACAGCGCGCGAACGCACCGGACGAGGCATCGGAAACCAAACTCTCGCCAAATCAATGGCAGGTTTCTGAACACCTCCCGCTCTGTAATCAACCCCCGCATCGTCCGATCCGGCTCCAATCCGGCTTCATCGCCGCCTACGTCCAAACCACCTAGCAATTGCCGGGCCAACTTGAAGTCAGGGCGCGTGCGGCAGCGGGACTTCCAGCGCAACAATTCCGTCGTGAAGAGATTTGAGTGCAAAGTCAGCGCGATCGAGCTCGGTCATCAGCGCCTGGACCTGCTCTGCAGACAGCGAATCGGCCCGGGCGGCGGCATGGCAGGCGAGGATGGGAAGCACGTCATAGGCCGACAGTTGTTGACCGCCCGACAGGTGTTGACTGTGCGATATCTCGTCAGCGATGTCGGCCAGGAGACGGTGGCAGTCCGCGCCGACGAGCTCTGGGGGCAACGACTTGATCGCCACCGCTCCGGGCCCGAAAGCCTCCACCTCCAGTCCGACTGCTTTGAGGACGTCCGACTGGCACTCCAGCAGTCCGATCTCGTCTGACTTCAATTTGACAGTCGTCGAAAACAGCGACCGCTGGAGCACTGACCCGCGCGCCGAAGCCTTTTCCAAAGCACCGCGGCGCACCCGCTCCAGCGCGGCGTGAGAGTCCAGCGCGACGAGGAAGCCATCCCCTCCCTCGCAAATCCAGAACCGCTTTCCGGCGGTCCCGAGGTAGCGCAGCGACGAAAAATAGCCGGGAGGACGGGGGGCGGTGCTCCGAGGCAGGGGCCGATCGTATCCAGGCGCGGGCGATTCCACGCCTGGAAGCGGCAATGGCCCGCCCCACGCCGCTACCTGCGCGCGTCCTAGAAACTGTTGAACCGCATGGGCGTAGCTCGGTCCGGGCCGGGGACGGTCACCCGATTCCACGCCTGGAAGAAGAGCGCGGCGCAGGGCCGCGAAGACTGCGTCGTAGACCGAAGGGGAGTCGGCGAAACGGACCTCGAGCTTCTGAGGATGAACGTTCACGTCGACGGCCTGAGGATCCACGTCGATCATCAGCGCCATCACCGGCTGTCGGCCGGACGGCACAACGTCGCGGAAAGCACGCTGGATCGCGTGGTTGAGCCCCCGGTCGCGCACGTAGCGGCGATTCACGAAGGTGTAGATGCCGCGGGCATTGGGAAGGGTGAAATCGGGCGAGGCGATGTACCCGGTCACCGAAACGCCGAGCCGGCGTTCCGCGACATCGATCGCGTGCGGATAGATTTCCGCGCCGAGCGCCAGGGCCAGCCTCTCGCGCGGATCGGCGCTCCCAGGAGCGCAGGACAACAGCACCCTGCCCTCGTGCTCGACGATGAAACCGACCTCCGGATGAGCCAGCGCCAGGCGGACAGCGGCCTCCTGGGCCTGGGCCAGCTCCGTCTGCGGCCTGCGCATGAACTTTCGCCGCGCGGGCACATTGTAGAAGAGGTCCTCCACTTCGATGGACGTTCCCCCGATCGGCGCCGACTCTGCTCGCTCGACGATTTCCCCTCCTTCGACCCGGAGGCGAAACCCCGCGTTCGAGTCCGGCTCGGAGGTGGTCATCGTCAAACGGGAGACGGAGGCGATCGACGGCAGCGCCTCGCCCCGAAACCCTAGCGTGTCGATGCGAAAGAGATCGTCCAGATGGCGAAGCTTGCTTGTCGCATGTCGCAGTATCGCGAGCTGTGCGTCTGCCGGCGACATCCCCACCCCATCGTCGGTGACGCAGATGCGGCTGCATCCGCCCTCGGAAAGGGCAATCCGGATCTGACGAGCCCCCGCGTCCAGCGAATTCTCAGCTAGCTCCTTGACGATGGAAGCAGGCCGCTCCACCACCTCGCCCGCAGCGATCTTGTTGATCAACTCTTCGCTGAGGATCGAGATTCGACCCATCCGAGAGCGCGACCTTAGAGGGGGCAGCCTGGGCTGACAAGTGAAGCGCTTTGCGCTATTGCGAAGTGGGCCGAAACCGGTGGAGGTCGAGCGATGGCCAAGGGTGTGCTGGGCAATGATCCCTTTCAGCGCGGTGCCGCGAGGAGGGAGCCGCCACACCCGGCGGTGGAGCAACCTAAGACCCGCTCCCCCGCGAGGAGCAAGGGCTGGAAGGCCCGGACCAGCTCCGATGACAAGGCGCCGCGTTCACCGCTCGGATCGGATGCAGCGCCCACTGTGCAGCGAAAGCCGGGTGCCGAAAGCGTCCAGGGCGATCGCGCGTTCAATCCTCCTTCTTCCCTGGAGAAGGCGGATCTGCTCAACGGCATCTACCGCGCTGTTCGAGCGGCCCTCGGGTTCAGCGACGGTCCGGTCGATTCTTATGGCGAGGACGCGCAGCTGGTCCGAAATCTCGCGCCCTTGGCGGACTTCCTCCACGATCGGTATTGGCGCATCTCGATTGAAGGGGCGGACAAGCTGCCGTCGGGTCCGTGCCTGCTCGTCGCCAATCATGCCGGAGCGCTGCCCATCGATGGGCCAATGCTGAGATTTGCGTTGGCGCGGCACCGGCCCGAGCCAGGCGCGCGATGGCTCGCGGAGGAAAGCATTCTTCAGTTACCGCTGCTGGGCGCGCTGCTCACTCGCATCGGCGCGGTTCGAGCGAGTCCGGAGAATGCGCTCCAGATTCTGGCGGACCGGAAGCAGCTGATCGTGTTTCCGGAGGGCACCCACGCCGCGAACAAATCATTCAGTCGGCGGTATGAGCTCAAGCCGTTCGGCCGCGGCGGATTCGTGAAGATCGCCGCCAGGGCCCGGGTGCCGATCGTTCCGGTGGCGATCGTCGGCGCCGGCGACGCGCTGCCCGTCCTGGTCAGCTTGCCCATTCAATCCTTCGGCCTTCCTTGCTTGCCGCTCACCTTGCCGCCGCTGCCGACCAAATGGTCGATCCGGATCGGCGAGCCCCTGGACGTCAACCAGGTCGATCCAGACGACGCGACGGAGATCGCCCGGTGCACCGAATGGTCCCGCACCTCGGTTCAAGGGATGCTGCAAGACATCCTGAGCTGCCGGCGATCGATTTTCTCCGGTTAAGCCGAAAACCCGGGCAATTGCCGCGACGACAACCGCGTCGTCTCGCAGCCCAACCTTCAACTTTTGAGCGCATCGGGGGTAAGACACGGCGGACCATTTCTCCGATTTGCTCGCTGGAGGACTCGTGAAAACAGCTCGTCTGCTTGCCGCGGTTGCGGCAATCGCCACGGCGCCAGCCCTCGCCGCCAATGCGCCTGGGTTCCCTCACCCGGGAATGATGCACTCCGCGGACCAGCTCAACGAGACGCGGCAGATGGTTCTTCAGCAGCAGGAGCCCTGGAAAAGCGCCTACGACGATCTGATCCGCCGAGCCGATGGGGCCGAGGGGCTCGGACGCGCCTCGCATGCTGTCGCGGACTTCAACGTGCCCGGATACTACGTCGATCCCAAGGGGCACATCGCTGCCTCGGAAGCACTCAACGGGGATGGATGGGCCGCGTATGCCTGTGCCCTTGCCTATCAGCTCACCGGAGATTCCACCTACGGCCAGAGGTCGATCGAGTTACTCAATGGCTGGGCGTACGTGAACACCCGATACTCGGGCGCCGACGGGCCCCTGGTGATGTCCTACGCTGGCACGGGCCTCGCGTTCGCGGCCGATCTGATGTGGAGCAGCGACCTTTGGGATGCGGGCGATCGCGCTCAATTCCAGAGGTGGGTGACCACGGTTCTGCGCTCCGCGGCAGACGGCATCAAGACGCGTCCGAACAACTGGGGCGCCTGGGGCACGCTCGCCGCGATCGCCTCGGACTATCTTCTCGAGGATGCCGGCGGTGTAGACGCAGAGATTTCTCGCCTGCAGTCGAGGATCGACAATTCGATCGCCTCCGACGGCCATCTTCCGGACGAAACGGCGCGGGGCGATCACGGAATCTGGTACACCTACTTCGCGCTCGCTCCGCTCACCGCCGGCTGCCAGATTGCCGGCAACGCGCGCGGGGTCGACCTCTTCAACTACGGGCGCCTCAGGCTCGCCCTCGACTACCTCTTCTACTACTCGCTCTACCCGGAGCAGTGGCCGCACTACGTCGGCGAGCAAACGTCGCTTCCCAGCCCCTCCGATTGGCCGGGAAACCTCTTCGAAGCGATGACTCGCATCTACGGAAGCGTCGATTACGACGTATGGGTCGCGGACACGCGCCCTCACGTGGTCAAGGGCCATCACTATGCCTGGACGGTGCCGACCCTGATGCGGCCGACTCCGGTTTCCAGCTCAGGGCTGTCCGGCGCCGTGCTCGAAGTGATGCGCCGAGCCTCCGATTGGCAAATCGCCCACCTCCCCGGAGGGGAGCCCAAGGATTGGATCCACGCGGTCTTCTGGGCCGGCCTGATGGCCTCGTACCAGACCACCGGCGAGGGACGATACGCCGATCGCGCGACGACCTGGGCCCAGGCAAATAGCTGGCTGCTCGGTCCTCGAGCGCGCCACGCCGATGACCACTGCGCCGGTCAAACCTATCTCGAGCTCTATTCATTGGATCCTCAGCCCGAGCGGATTCGCGACACGCAGCAAAGGTTGGATGCGATGGTGACCGATCCACACCTCGGGCACGTGGATTGGTGGTGGTGCGACGCTCTGTTCATGGCTCCTCCAGTATTTGCGCGCCTCGGCGCGGCGACCGGGGAACCGACGTATTTCGACGCGATGAGCGCGATGTGGTGGGACACGACGGATTTCTTGTTCAATCCCTCCGAGAGCCTGTTCTACCGAGACGCCAGCTATTTCGGTCGCCAGTGCCCCAACGGACAGCCGATGTTCTGGTCGCGAGGCAACGCCTGGGTGATCGCCGGCATCGTTCGAGTCCTCCAGTATCTTCCCGCCGATCATCCCGACCGGCAGCGATTCGTCGACCTGCTCCAGACGATGGCGCAGCGGCTGGCGGCGCTGCAGAAGCCCGACGGATTCTGGTCCTCCTGTCTCACCGACGCGGACGACTACCCGTGGCCCGAGACAAGTGGCACCGCCGGGTTTACCTACGCGCTGGCCTGGGGCATCAACGAGGGCATTCTGGATCCGGCGCAACATACGGAGACTGTCATGAGTGGCTGGAGCGCCCTGGTGAGCGCGGTGGATTCCGACGGAAAGCTCGGCTGGGTTCAACTCCCGGGCGCGGAACCTGGGATTTCACACCAGTCCGATACCCAGCCCTACGGCGTCGGGCTGTTTCTCCTGGCCGGAAGCGAAGTCTTCCGGCTCGTCACCCGGTAATTCACCAATAAGATCCGGGCGGCAGTGTGTGGAGAAAGCTTGTCACTGTGCCAAGCGATGGTTACCCCAACCGGTCCCGGTGGTATTGAAGGCCCGCCATGAACCTCGTCATTCAGGTCGTCCGCAGATCCGCTTTTCTCATCCTTCTTCTCGCAACCTGGTTCCTTCTGTCGCGCTTTGGACCCTGGCCGAGTCACTTGTTCCCGGGTCCGGATTCGGTCCTGAAGGATTTCGTAAAAATGTTGCGGGATGGGCGTCTCGTCAGAGCCACCCTTCATTCGATGGGACGGATGAGCGAGGGCTACCTGATTGCGGTGGCGATCGGTATTCCGCTCGGAATCGCCACCGCGCGATTCAAAGTCGTCCGCGATTCAGTCAAGCCCGTGTTGATGGGATTCCAGGGCCTTCCTTCGGTGTGCTGGCTGCCTTTGGCGCTGCTGTGGTTCGGTTTGTCGGATACGGCGATCATCTTCGTCGTGGTGATGGGCTCTGTGCTGAGCATTGCCATCGGCACCGAAGACGCAGTGAGCGGAATCAACCCCTTGCTGCTCCACGTGGCGGGATCGCTCGGCATTCGCGGGCCTCGATTCTATGGGGGTGTTCTGATCGCCGCGGCGCTTCCTGGCATCGTCACCGGTCTGAAGCTGGGATGGAGCTTTGCCTGGCGCGCGTTGATGGCGGGCGAGCTTCTCTTTACGTCGGGAGGTCTGGGTCAGCTCCTCAATACCGGAAGGGAATTGATGGAGGTCTCCCAGGTGATGGCGGTGATGCTGGCGATCATCCTGGTCGGCACGGGCATCGACCGACTTCTCTTCCAGTCGGTCGAGCTGCGAATTCGGCGACGGTGGGGCTTGGTTGCCCCCGCCTAGGAGCCTGATGAATCACCGCTCCCTCGTCGGTCGCCTCGGGTGGATTGGCTTCTGTTCGGCATTGCTGATCGCACCGGTCATCGGATGCAAGAAGTCGGAGGCAGAGCGACGGAATGCCCCGCTGCGCCTCGGCTTCTTTCCAAACATCACCCATGCCCAGGCGTTGGTGGGAAATGACGAAGGCAACTTTGCCCGGGAGCTGGGTGAAATGAAGCTGGACGTCAAGCAATTCAACGTAGGTCCGGCGGCAATGGAGGCGCTCAGCTCGGGTTCGCTCGACATCACCTACGTCGGCCCAGGCCCGGCGATCAACACCTTCTTGAAAGCGGGGCGACAACTTCGGGTGATCGCCGGCGCAGTCAATGGAGGGGCGGTGTTCGTCGCCAAGACGGCTCGGTCTGCTCAGGATCTGAAGGGAAAGATCGTCGCTTCTCCGCAGATTGGAAACAGTCAGGACATCGCCTTGCGCTATTGGCTCAAGACGCAAGGCTTGACGATCGCCGATGATTCCAAAGGGGATGTCCGGGTAATGCCGATTCCAAATCCGGACATTCTGAGCCTGTTCATCAGCGGGCGACTGGAGGCAGGTTGGGTTCCCGAACCGTGGGGCGCCCGGTTGATCGTCGAGGGAGGCGGCCATCTGCTGGTCGATGAGCGCGACCTCTGGTCGAATCGATCCTTCCCCGCAACGGTGGTGGTGACCACCGCTCAGGTGCTGCAAACGCGCCCAGAACAGGTCGCGGCAATCCTTCGTGCCCACGCCGAGCTGACGCGGCAATGGCAAGCGAACCCCGACGCCTTTGCCGGGAAAGCGAATGACGCATTCGCGAAATTGACCGGGAAGAAATTATCGCCCGAGGTCTTGAAACAGGCTTTCTCGCGCATCGAGCCCACGGTTCAACCGCTGCCTGAAGCGATGGCGCAAACCGCACACCACGCTCAGCAGCTGGGGTACGTTCCAAATGCCGACCTGACTGGGATGATCGACACGAGCATCTTGACCTCCGTGCTCTCCAGCGCGAAGGTCCGATGATCCCGACGCGAATTCAGTTACACGCAATCCCCGAGCTCCACGGATGGACGGTGACTCAAGACGTCTCGAAGGTGATGTTCCGGTGTGGGCGGCGGCCAGTCTCCCGCAGCGGATCATCCTCGAGGGCCGCTGGGTCAGCGTGGCGCCTCTCGACCCGACGTTGTACGGCGAGGCGCTGTATCAGATGACCCAGGGCCCAGGGGCAACCGACTTGTGGCTTTATCTGTTCGACGGCCCATACCCGGACCGGGACGGCTTCGATCGCAGTCTCGAGGGAATGGCCGCATCGGAAGACCCGCTGTTCTTCGCGATTATCGACAAGAGCGCCGGCCGCGCGCTCGGGCGCGCCGCCTACATGAGAATCGAGCCGAGGCACCGGGTGATCGAAGTGGGGAGCATCGTCTACGCGCCCTCGCTGCAAAGGACGCGGGGTGCGACCGAGGCGATGTATCTGATGGCGCGCTACGTCTTCGAAGAGTTGGGGTACCGCCGGTACGAATGGAAGTGCAATTCGCTGAATGCCGCCTCGCGAAGGGCGGCGCTGCGGTTGGGGTTCACCTTCGAGGGGATCTTCCGCCAGCACATGATCATCAAGGGTCGCAGCCGCGACACCGCCTGGTATTCGATGCTCGATTCCGAGTGGCCCAGACGCAAAGCCGCTTTCGAACGCTGGCTGGACGTTTCCAATTTCAATGCGGACGGCCGGCAGAAAACATCGCTCTCGGCATTGAACGGTTAGCTGCTACCAAGGTGCCCGTTTCTTCGGCATCTTGAAGGGCGCCGAGATGGATGTTCAGGGCTTTCGCCGGTAGGTCAGCGTGTACTTCACCGGCTGCGGCAGCTTGCTGCTCTCCATGGTCCGGTGGACGATGAGCGTTTGGCCGTCCGGCTGCAGCTCGAAGATCGTGCTGCCACTGCCATCGTCGGTTCGGCCGCGCTGAACGAAGACTCCGTTGATGAACTGCTGGCTGAGCTCGCTCTCATCGCCGAAGCGATTGACGACCCGAACGGGCGTGCCATCCGCTGGGGTCGATTCGGGGAGCTCCCCTGGAGAGAGGACGGCGACGGTGCCGTCGTCGGCGAAGAAGATGCCGATCGCCTGGCGGATTTCCGCGCGCGCGATCAGCGAGCTTCGAGCGATGCCTCGGGCCAGGAAAGACATCGGTGCGACGGCTCGGTCGACGGCAGCGGCAACGGCGCCGCGCTCCGCCTCGCCTCCGACGAATTGGTACGTACCGCCGTAACGCTGCCGAAGCTCCACAGACGGTGCCTCTCGGATCACCTGAGGCTGGGAGATCGGATCGGGCCCCCGGCGCGAGCAACTGATCGCCGCCAGGAGGATGACCCAGCAGCAGCGGTGCATCGTCAGCACGCGGTCGACGACATCAGGAGACGTGGCTGACCATTGGTGGCTCGACGACGGACACCCTTGGCTCGCGAACGGGGCTCGGAGCAGGCAGCAGCCAGGCCATGGTGCTCGCCGCCAGCGCGAGGAACGCCCCGGTGCCGAATGCGGAGGCGAATCCGTACCGGTCGACAATCCAGCCCAGGCCCGGAGCGGCGAGGCCACCGACGGTAACCGCCAGACCGAGCGTCACCCCTGAGGCGAGTCCCACCCGCTCCGGCAAGTATTCCTGGCCGAGCGTCACGATAACGCTGGAGGACATGAAGAAGCTCAGGCCGAGCGGCACCAAAAGCGCCATCGCCGCGCCCGGCGGGAGCACGTTGGGAAGCGCAAGCATTAGCGCTCCGGCGAAGAGGAGCGAAAATGCGATCACCCTCTTTCGACCGTAGCGGTCTGCCATCCACCCGCCCAGCAAGGTGCCGACAGCTCCGATCGCGAGAAGCAAAGAGAGCGCAGCACCGCCGGCGCCTCGCCCCTGCCCGAGCACCCCAATCCAATAGGCGGGCAAGAACGCGTTCAGCGACACGAACGCAACCGAGCGGCACAACAGGATTGCGGAGAGCAGAACGAATGCCCCCCACGAATTCGCGGAGCCAGGTAGCGCCGCACCCGCTCCCCCGCGCGCCGAAAGGCGCGTCACCACTGGATAGAGCCGGAGGTTTGCGGCGAGCATCGCCGCCATCAGCCATGCGGGAATCACCAGCAAGGCCGACCCGCGCAGTCCAGCGGTGAGCAAAACACCCGTGGCGACCAGGGGCCCCAAGGCGAACCCGGCGTTTCCCCCCACGCTGAACACGCTCATCGACGTGGCTCGCTTCTCGCCTGCGACCGAATGGAGCGCTTGCGCGGCGGCCGGATGAAACGCTGCCACCCCTATTCCTGCCACCGCCAGCACCCCGACCACCAGAGCGTACGACGGCATCCAGCCGACCAGAGCCAGGCCGGTGCCCGCCAGCATCAGTCCCATCGGCATCAACCACGCGCGCGATCGCCGGTCGGCCCAGTGTCCGAAGGCTGGCTGAACAATCGAGGAGCTGAGGTTGAGGGCGAGCACGAGGCTGGCAGCCGTCGCATATGACCAACGGCGATCGGCGACGAAGAATGGGATCAGCGCCGCGACCGCCCCTTGGGTGAAGTCCGCCATCAGGTGGCCGGATGCAAGCAGCGCGATCGCCTTTCGATTCATTTACGAACGATGCCATTTCCGAGGTTGCCTCCGCAACGCATCGTTTGAGCGATGGATCTCCATTGACGCGACTTGATCGACGATCCGCCTCGCGGGATAAGGGGGTGTTAGAGGGAAGCCATGTTCCCGAGACGGTCCATCTTCGAACCCGTTGTACAACTAGTGCCGGAAATCGGATCTGTCTGGACAAGACGGAGAATCCGGAATTTGGTCACTGCGGCATGTCTGTGCATCGCCGGGGCGGCGACGGCGCAAGTGATCGTCGTTGGTGACCAGACGCAGGAGGCGATTCAAGCTGCGCTCGACCAATTGGGCGGCCCCGGGACGGTGATCGTCCCGCCAGGGCGATACCAGGTGGATGGGACGGTGGTGATCCGAAACGACGGAGTCACTCTGCAGGGGTCGGGCGACGCGTCGGTCCTCTTTCGGTCGGTTGACGACTCGATCAACCCAATGGTCGAATCCACGCGCCACGCGCAGGTTCGGATCACCGGCCTTCGATTCGAGGGGTTTTCCAACGTCGATCCCAAACTCGGAGAGCTCTCGAACGGCCGCGAGGTCGGCGTCCACATCGCAGACGGAGTCGACTTTCGGGTGGACCATTGCTCCTTCACCCGGACCGGTCGGTCCGGGGTTTGGACCAGTGGGACCATCTCCGGAGGCACGAGCTCCGGAGTGGTGGACCACTGTGCCTTCGAGGACCTTTTCAACCCAGTGGTCAACAATTTGGGATACGGAGTCGAAGTGGGAGGGGTCAATGTCCTCCAAGCCCCAACGGAGCCTTTTGGCTCGGCTCTTGCGACCTTCATCGAGGATTCGAGTTTTCGACTTTGTCGGCACGCCGTCGCTTCCAACCGAGCTGCGCGGTACGTCTTCCGAAACAACTACATTGCCCTCAATCAGATCGCACATGCGGTGGACGCACATGGGCACGAGTCCGGATCGGTCGTTGGCACCGAGTGGGCCGACGTACATGACAACTTGATCGAGAATCCAATCTACCGCGGCTATGCAGTCCGGATCCGCGGGGGCATGGGTTTGGTTTGGAACAACAGTTTTAGCGATTACAACCAGGGCATCGAGCTCACCCAGGATACGGATCAGCCCACCGGGCCGATCTACATCTGGGACAACTCAATCGTCCCCGAAACGAGCCCGATGCTCCGGGCGCGCGGAACCATGGGGACTCCGGTCTACTTCCTTTCGCCGCCGGCAGATTACGTGCCTTTCCCCTACCCGCATCCGCTTGCCGCTGGCGCTGACTGAGCTCAGCGACACTTCAGGTCTGCCAGGATCGTCTCCTCCCGATGGTTGAGCGGACGACATCGGTGTTGCACTTCCGGTCTGCCGCCCCTACCTCAACGGGTTACGGAGACCATCCTTTCCATGTCCAAATCCTCGCGTAAGTTGGTTGTGATCCTTGGGCCGGTCCTGGTCGTTCTGGTCATCGCCGGGGCGATTGGGTTGTCCATTCTCGATTCAGTGCTGCTCAGGGAAGCCAGGGTTCAGGCGAGTACCTTTGGGCAGAAAATCGGCCGCCCGATCACGATCGAGCGGATCTCCACCAAAATCATCTTTGGGCCGTCCGTTCGGGTCTCCGGGGTGCGGATTGGCCCGGCTTCGGGGGAGGACATGCCCCTGCTCGAACTTTCTCGGGTGGAGGTGACCCCAAAACTTCTCAAGGCCGTCGCTTCGCGCGGAAAGCAGATCGAAGTGCGGTCGGTCGAGATCGAGGGTCTGACGCTGAACGTGATCCGATTCCCCGACGGAACGACGAACATCGAGCGGCTTCAGTCCAAGCTGTCCCAGGATCGCCAGCCAGAGTCCAAGGCGTCGGAGCCGCTGAATCTGGAACTCGACCACTTCGCCTTTACGGAAGGATCCGTACGGTTTGTCGAGCAGGCGGCGGGGAAGCAGCGCGCGGGATCGGGAGACAGCCTGCAAGTCCGACACATCGAGGTCAAGGCGGACAATCTGCGCGCGGGGAAAGCGCTCGATGTTTCGGTCAAGGCCGCCATCCTGGCCGAGCAAAGGAATTTCGAGCTAGAGCTGGCCACCGCTCCTTTGCCCCCATCGCTGATCCCCACGCCCAAACATCTGGTACTGAAGATTCAGCCGATCGACTTGAAACCGATCACGCCCTACGTGCCACGCAGCATCGGGCTGCAAGAAGGGCGACTCTCGGCCGACCTGACCGCCGATCTGGGAGCCTTGGTCCCCGACGGAACGGGAGCGACGCGGCTTCGCGGCGCGCTGAGCGCCTTGGGGCTGCGCTTCGCTGGCGCGGAGGGAGAAAACCCGCTCGACGCCTCGCTCGACGCGGATGTGCAGGGCGACATGTCTAAGGGCGATCTTCAAATTGACAACCTCAAGATCCAAGCGGGGCCGGCCGGAATCACCGGCAAGGGACGCGTGCTCGGCCTGTCCTCGGGGCAGCTTCGGGTCGAAGGCCTGGAGTTGGTCGCGCACGACCTCGATCCCGCGCGCCTCGCCGCCCTTTGTCCGCCGCTTCAAAGACAGCTCAAGGGTCAGGTCGCCGGGCCGATCGGCTTGACGGTCAAAGGCTCGGGAACGGAGGCCTCTCAGGCGATCGAAGTCCGGTTGGATCTCACCCCGGTTCGGTTGGCAATCCCCGAGGTAGTGACCAAGGCGTCGGGCAAGACGATGACGATGCTCGCTCATCTGCGCGGCGCCGCGGCCGGAACGCTCCGCTTCGACGTTCAGGCGGATCTCTCCGGGGCCGACCTGCGGCCGGGAGAATCGCTTGACAAGCCTCCCGGTGAACCGCTTGCCCTTTCCCTCTCCGGGACGAAAAGCGGCCGCGGCGGAAAATCCGCTCCGGTCAAAGTGCAGCTCACCGAAGCAACCGCCCACATTCGGGACTCGACGGTCAGCGGCAGCGGTTGGATCGAGCTGTCCGGATCGGGCAAGGACAGCAAGAAACAGTTCGAGCTGGCGCTCCAGAGCCCGCGGCTCGATCTGGACAAGCTGTTAATGACATCCACGAAGAAAAAACCCCCGCTGGATCCGGCGCTCTTCACCGGAGTCCGCGGGCACGCGACCGCCAAGATCGACTCGCTTCGCAAGTCGACTCTCGATTTCAGCAACGTCGTTGCCGACGTGAAGATGGTCGACGACGAAATCACCCTGCAGACACTGTCGATGGGGGCTTTCGGCGGAAAGGTTTCAGCCAACGGCACGACGGTCCGGCTCGCGCAGCCCAAGATGCCCTTCCACGTCGTCGTCCAGGCACAGAATGTCGAGGCTGGCCAAGCCTTGACGTTGGTCGGCGAGCGGAAGCTGCTCGCTGGGACATTGGGGAGCGATCTCAACTTTAACGGTGCGGGCACCGATAAAGCCGATCTGATTCGCTCCTTATCCGGAGGGGTCGAGGGCCACCTGCACGATGGGAAATTCCTCGGGAAGGACCTGATCGCCTCCGTTTGGACCCCTTTGGCCAAGGTCCTACCGCCGGGCCTGGCGCGTCCGAAGACGGACGCGGGCTTTACCAGCCTCGGCAAGGACCTGGGATTCGCGGTCTCCGTGGAGAAGGGTTTCGCCAAGCTCAAGGCACCGCTTCAAATCAACCTCCCCGAAGGGCAAATCAGCATGACCGGTGGTGCGCACCTCGATGGAAACCTCGATTTGGCCGGAACCGTCTCCCTCGCACCTTCAACGGTCTCAGCGCTCACCGGCGGTAAGGTGACACCCAGCGGACCGATACCGATCGGCCTCAAGATCGTTGGTCCCGCCTCCAACCCCAGTGTAACGGTGGCGGACCTTGCCGGAACCGCTGCGAGCCTTGCGAAGCAGGCGGCGACCAGCGCGATCGGGCGCTTTCTAGGCACCGGTACGGGAGGCGCGGGTGACGCACAGAACAAGGA
>Ga0137388_10001666_pt1 | contig 13642 bp, 10 predicted proteins | sample 15con2h14AmetaG_FD_104644 | JGI IMG/M metagenome (GOLD analysis project Ga0137388, IMG submission 104644) | Vadose zone soil microbial communities from Angelo Coast Range Reserve, California, USA - 15con2h1.4A metaG | ecosystem: Environmental > Terrestrial > Soil > Vadose zone > Saprolite...
AGTAGCGCTGGAAGTTCGAGAGCACCAGCGCCTCGCGCCGCATCTGCTCCGAGCGCTGCGAGTTCTCGATCGCCACCGCGGCGAGCGAGCCGAACGCGATCAGGAACTTGAGGTCGTCGTCGGAGAAGGAGTGCGTCGCGGTGAGGTTGTCCACGTACAGGATGCCGAGCACCTTCTGGTCCGTTCCCATGAGCGGCGTGCACATCGCGCTGCGCACGCTCTGGATCAGGATCGACTTCCCCTTGAACCGCTCGTCGGCCGCGGTGTTGTCCGACAGGATGGCGACGCGGTCCTCCACCACCTTGCGGGCGATCGACTGCGGCACGTGCTTGGAGGCGGACGACTGCGCCGTCCGCCCGCGCGAGATCCGCGGCACGAGCTCGCCCGTCGTAGCTTCCAGCAGCAAGATCGAGACGCGGTCCACGTTCATCACCTGGAACGTGAACTCGACGACCTTGTCGAGCAGCCGATCGAGCTCCTGCTGTTTAGACAGCTCCTTCGAGATCTCGAGCAGCAGCTCGAGCTTCTTCTCCCGCAGCTCCTCGAGCGACTTGGCGCTGACCTTCAGGTGCGACGCCCCCGACGGCGCGGCGGTCACGATCGCCGGGACGCCGCCGGATACGCTCACCGGCAGCTGGCGCACGATGGTGCCGCCCGCTGGTTTCGCCCCGGTGAACTCGGCCGACACCGACGGCACCACCTGCGGCCGCGCCGCGGGGGGGCTGACCTCCTTCACGCGGAAGGCGACTTTGCCGAAGGTGATGACGTCGTTTTCGACGGCGATCGCCTCGGTGATGCGGGCGCCGTTCAGGAAGGTCCCGTTCGAGGATCCGGCGTCCTTGACATTCACGCCGCCGTCGGTGAGGGACACCTCGGCATGGCGGCGAGAAATGGTGGGGTCGTAAATCGGGACGTCGCTCGTCACCGCGCGCCCGACGACGATGGTGCGACCTGGCTGCAGGTCGATGGACTGCTCGCCCGTCGTGCTCAGCAGCTTGAACACAGGCGCCAAATATACTTCACCCTCCGGCCTTGGCGAGCGCCAACGCCTTGAGCACGGCCTGCGCCTTGTCCTCGGTCTCCCGGAACTCGCGTGCCGGATCCGAGTCGGCCACGATCCCAGCGCCGGCCTGCACCACGACGCGGTCCCGGCGCACCAGCGCGCAGCGGATCGCGATGGCGGTGTCGAGGTTCGCGGCGCCCCAGCCGACGTACCCCACCGCGCCGGCATACGGCCCGCGTCGCTCGGGCTCGAGCTCGTCGATGATTTCCATGGCGCGCACCTTGGGCGCACCCGTCACGGTGCCCGCGGGAAAGCAGGCCTTGAACACGTCGAGCGCGTCGTAGCCGTCGCGCAGCTGTCCGCGCACTTCGCTCACGAGGTGCTGCACGTGGGAGTAGCGCTCGATCGTGAGCAGGTCCGTGACGCGCACGCTGCCGAACCGCGCCACCCGCCCCACGTCGTTTCGGCCCAGGTCCACGAGCATCATGTGCTCGGCGCGTTCCTTCTCGTCGCCACGCAGCTCGTGGGCGAGCGCGTCGTCCTCCTCGCGGGTGCGGCCGCGCGGGCGGGTGCCGGCGATGGGCCGGACGGTGACCTCGCTCCCCTCCACGCGGACCAGCACTTCCGGCGAGCTGCCGACCAGCGCGACGTCGTCGAGCGCGAGGTAAAAGAGATAGGGAGCGGGATTGAGGGCGCGGAGGTAGCGGTATAGGAGGAGGGGGTCGACGGCGCCGCGGATCTCCTGGCGGCGCGACAGCACGGTTTGGAAGGTGTCGCCGGCGGCCACGTACTCGAGCACGCGCGCGACGTCGCGCTCGAACGCGTCACGCGGGTAGCGCGACTCGGTGGCGACGGGAGGCAGGCCGTTCCGCAGAGGGAGCGGCGCGAGCTCGTGCCGCTGGCCGAGGCGGGCGATCATGTCGTCCAGCCGCGCCTCCGCCGCGTCGTACAATCGCAGCCGCTCGGCCGGTCCCGCGCGCGGCGGCACCTCGACGTTGGCCACGACGATCGCCCGCCCGAACAGGTTGTCCAGGATGACGAGCGTGTCGGCGATCATCATGACCGCATCGGGCAGGTCGAGCGTGTCGGCGGGGGGACGCGGCAGCCGCTCGACGGTGCGCACCAGATCGTAGCCCAAATAGCCCACCGCGCCGCCCGTGAAGCGCGGCAGGCCCGGCACCGGGGCGGCGGGCAATGCCCGCAGGCGCTGGGCCAGGTGGCCGATCGGGTCCTCGGTCTCGCCGGCGCCCTGCCAGCCCGTCGCCTTGGTCCAACGCTCGACCACCCGGCTGCCGGCGCGGTAGCGCCACACTTCGCGCGGCTCGGTGCCGAGGAACGTATAGCGGGCCCAGCGCTCGCCGCCCACGACCGATTCGAGGAGGAACCCGAACGGCGGCCGGGCAACCTTCACGAATGCCGCGAGCGGCGTGTCGCCGTCCAGCACCACCTCGCGCAGCACGGGGACCATCCCGCCCCGCTCGGCGCGGGCGAGGAAATCGGCGCGGGGGTCGGTCATCCGGCGCGAAGCGGGGTACACCGGGCATGGACCGTTGCCCGGGGCCCGGCACGCCGCGAGATTTGGCGCGGATGCGCGTCGCGCGCGCCGCCGTCCTCGTCCTCGGCGTGTTCCTCCGTCCCGCGCCCGCCGTCGCCCAGGCGTGGAACTCGGATGCGGCGCTCGCGCTGGCGCGCCGCGCCGTCCTGCGCCGCGGCGGTGCGGTGGCCGATTCCTCCCTCCACGACTACAAGGCCCAGGCTCACGGCTTCCTCTTCTTCCTCGGGGCGTTCGGCCAGGGGCTCGCCGATCCGCCACGGCTCGTCAAGGCCGACCAACTGGAGCTGGAAGTGTACTGGAAGGCCCCGGCGAGCAGCAAGCAGCGCGTGATCGGGTGGCGCGACCAGGCCCAGCTCCCCACCGATATCAACTACCACCGCGACCACCTCGGTATCGTCCAAAACAATTTCGGCGCCGCGATGCGCCTGGGCGAAGGAGACGAGGTGGGGGACGTACCGCACCCGCTCTCGTCGGCAGGACCCGATATCTACGACTTCGCTCTGGGCGACACGACCACCATCATGCTGCCGGAGCGCGAGGTACGGGTAGTGACGCTGCGGGTGCGCCCCAAGGATTACGGCCTTCCCCGCATCGTCGGGACTCTGTATCTGGACGCCGAAACGGCGGATCTGGTGCGGATGGCGTTCAACTTCACGCCACGGTCGTATCTCGATCCCGCGCTCGAGGACGTGAGCATCGTGCTCGACAACGCGTTGTGGGAGCGGCGCTACTGGCTCCCCTACCGGCAGGAGATCGAGATCCGGCGCCGCGTTACGTGGCTCGACGTGCCGGTGCGCGGCATCATCCGCGCGCGCTGGGAGATCGACGGCTACGTGCTCAATCTCAGCCTCGCCGACAGCTGGTTCGCCGGTGACGAGATCACGTTCCTGCCGAAGGCCGAGCGCGATTCCTTTCCGTGGAAGGAGCCGCTGGGCACCGCGCTCCAGGACATCGCCGAGCCGGTGCGCCAGAACGACCTGGAGCGCGTGCGCGCGGAGGTGGAGCAGATCGCCGGCCGGCGCGCCCTCACCGGTCTCAAGGCTCGCCGGCTCGGTGTGCGGGGCGTGTCGGACCTGGTACACGTGAATCGGGTCGAGGGGCTCACCACGGGCGCTGGCGTGGTGTTGCGCGGTGGGGGCGAGCGACGCGAGCTGCGCGCCCGCGCGAGCTACGGGTTCGCCGACCATCGCACCAAGGGCGTCCTCAGCGCGGTGGAGCGGTGGGGCTCGAGCGCGCTCGAGGTGAGCGGGTATCGCGAGGTGCGCGACATCGGTGATCTCGCCGTCATCGCGCCGCTCCTCAACTCGTTATCCTCGCAGGAATTCGGCGACGACTACGGGGACTACTCTCTGGCGGAGGGCGGGCGCATCACCTACCGGCACGGGATCGGCGTGCGCAGCGAGTGGCGGGCCACGGCGGGACGGGAGTCGATCGGCTCGCTCGCGGTGACCGCGACGCCCGCGAACGGCAGCTTTCGTCCGAACCCCTCCCTGGGCGGCCCTGGGGTCGACCTGGTGCAGCTTGCGCTCGAACGCAGGAGCGAGGGATTTGCGGTGCGGCGCGATCTGCACGTCGAAACGATGCTCGAGGGTGGCCGGAGGGACGGCGGCGCTACCTATCTGCGGCTCTTCGGCGCGGGTCACGTCCTCTTCCCCGCGGGCGGTACGCGGCTGCTGCTGCGGGCCCAAGGCGGCGTCGCGAGCGCGGACCTCCCCGCGCACCGCGGATTCGTGCTCGGCGGGCTCGGGACGCTGCTGGGAGACGACTTCCGCACCTGGGGCGGCCGGCGCATGGCTTTATTGCATCTCGAGTGGCGCGTTCCCGTTCCGTTCGTGTCAATCGGGGTCGGGCCGTACGCTCGGACGCCTCGTATCATCACGGTCGCGCCCTACGTGGCGCTCGGCTGGGCGGCCGCTCCGGTGACGGGCACGCCATGGGCGGCGACGCCCGGCACACGCGTCACGCTCGGCCTCGCGTTCGAATGGCTGGGTGTGTTCCGCTGGGAAGCGGGATACGGGACGGCGACGCACCGCCTGGGGTTCGCCTTCGACGTCACGCGTGACTTTTGGGGAATCCTGTAGAGGCAGGTTTGGGAGGGCTAAGGGAGGTTGGAGGAGGTTAGGGGAGGTTGATCGCAGACTGAACAGCCTCCCCTAACCTCCCGAACCTCCCCCAACCTCCCCCAACCTCCCTCCGCGACGTACCTTAGGGAGCGGATGGCCGACACACACTTCCCGGATGAATGGCTGGCGCACTCGCTCGAGGGCGTGGTCACCCCGGAGCTGCTGGTTGAGCTGCGGGAGAAGGCCCCACCACCGGCGAGGCTGTGGGAGACCCTCGTAGCCCAGAAGATCGCGAGCGACGAGCAAATCCTCGCGGCGCTGTCCACCCGCTTCCGATTGAAGCTCGCGGATCTAGCGAAGCTCGATCCGGCCGCCAAGGAACGCGTCCCCGAGCAGGTGGCGCGACGCTACCATATCCTGCCGCTGCGTGCCACCGATTCCTACCTCGAGGTGGCGACGGCCAACCCGTTCGACCTCGACGCTGAGAAGGCGCTCGCGTTCGCGACGGCCCGTGAGATCCGGATGTTCCTGCTCGCGCCCTCCAAAATCGCGGAGCGGCTGGATGAGCTGTACCGTCCGGACAAGGCCGTCGACAAGCTGCTCGAGGGGATGGAGAACTCGGCCGAGCTGGTGCAGCTGCAGGACAGCCTGGCGCCCGACGAGATCACCATCGCAGCCTCCGAGGCCGAGGCGAGCCAGCGCCCGGTGGTCCGCCTCGTGGACCTGATCATCTCGGAAGGTATCCTCGCGCGCTCGAGCGACATCCACATCGAGCCGGAGGAGGGCGGGGTCGCGGTGCGCTACCGCATCGACGGTGTGCTGCGGCAGGTGATGAAGATCCCGCGCCAGGCGGGCCTCCCCCTGATCTCCCGCATCAAGATCATGTCGCAGCTCGACATCGCCGACCGGCTGCGGCCGCAGGACGGCCGCGCCCGGGTGGCGGTGAACGGCCAGCCGATCGACCTCCGTGTCTCGACGCTCCCCGCGGCGTTGGGCGAGAAGGTCGTGATCCGAATCCTCGACTCGCGCGCCACCGTCAAGTCGCTCGACTCGCTGGGGCTGAACTCCAACGAGAGTGAAGGGATCAAGCGGCTGCTCGAGAACCACGAAGGCATCATCCTGGTCACCGGCCCGACGGGCTCGGGCAAGACCACCACGCTCTACTCCTGCATCAACCAGATCAAGAGCGAGGGTGTGAACATCGTGACGGTCGAGGACCCGGTGGAATATCGGATGCAGGGGATCGTGCAAGTCCAGGTGCAGGAGAAGGCCGGGCTGACCTTCGCCTCGGCGTTGCGCTCGATCCTGCGCCAGGACCCGAACGTGGTGCTGATCGGCGAGATCCGGGATCGCGAAACGGCACAGATCGCCGTGCAGGCGTCGCTCACCGGGCACCTGGTGCTCTCGACGCTGCACACCAACGACGCCGCGAACGCCGTCACACGCCTCGTCGATATCGGGGTCGAAGCCTACAAGATCGCCGCGGCGCTGCGAGGCGTCGTGGCGCAGCGGCTGATGCGGAAGCTCTGCCCCACCTGCAAGGAAGTGTGGATGGAGGCGCCCGCCGACCGCCTCAAGAAGTGGATCCCGAAGGGGACGCCATTATATCGCGCGGCCGGCTGTCCCGACTGCGCGATGACGGGATACCGCGGCCGTTTCGGGATCATCGAGGTCCTGACGGTGTCGGCCGAGGTGGAGCGGCGCATCGCGGCGGGCGAGACGGCGGAGCATATCGCGGGGGCCGCGCGCCGCTCCGGGATGAAGGGACTGTGGGACTCGGGGCTGGCGCACGTGCTGCGCGGAGAATCCACGCTCGACGAATTAACGCGCGTGGTCGACATCCCGGAGGAGGACGACCATCCTACCGACGCGGCGGCCGCGTCGCGCCGCTCGGCCAGTGGGGGGAAGGCGCGGTCCGGGTCGCCCCAGGGCGCCGCCGTGGCCTTCACGGAGCCGGCGCACAGCGCCGCCCCCGAGGAGCTGACGGCGCACTTCGAGCTACTGGAGGAGCCCGAGCCCCCGCGCGTCTCTGGGCCGCACGGGTTGCCGGCGCGCAAGGTGCTGTTGGTGGACGACGAGGACAGCCTGCGCAGGGTCGTGAAGGACCTGCTCGAGCGCGACGGCTATATCGTCTCCGAGGCGCGCGACGGCGTGCAGGCGCTCGATCAGGTCGATCGCGTAGGTCCGGACATTATCGTGCTCGACCTCAACATGCCCGGCCTCGACGGCTACGGCGTGTTGTCCCACCTGCGCTCGCGGCCCGCGACCGCGGACATCCCGGTCATCGTCCTCACGGCGAAGAGCGACGAAGACAACGAAGTGCGGGTATTCGAGCTGGGCGCGGACGACTTCCTCACGAAGCCGTTCCGGGCGCGGGCGCTCTCGGCACGGTTGGAGGCAGTGCTGGGCCGCCGTCGCTGATTCGTGACCTCCGTACAAGTCTCCTTCATTGACGCGTACCTGCTGCGATCCGGCGGGGCGGGGCTCGAGGTGCTCGTGCTGCGCCGCGCGCCGGGTGGCCGCTCGCCGGGCTCGTGGGAGACGGTGCACGGGCACATCGAGCCCGGTGAGACACCGGTGCAAGCGGCGCTGCGCGAGCTGCGCGAGGAAACGGGCGTCGAGCCCGCCCGGCTCTACAACGTGTCGCGGGTGGAGGCGTTCTACCGGCACCAGACGAACGAGATCGTCCTGATTCCCGTGTTTGCCGGCCTGGTGGACGCTCGCGCAGCGGTACGGCATTCGGCGGAGCACGATCGTGCCGAGTGGTTGCGGCCGCCCGAAGCGGCCGCGCGGTTCTCCTGGCCCCGGGAGCGCAGAGCACTGGACGACGTTTTGTCAATCCTCTCGTCCGGGGACGCGGGCTTGCTGGAAGATGTATTGCGCGTATTCTAGCGGGCGGTCGCGCTGGACGAGCGGCGCGGCGGCGGTAGGTTGGAGGTGACCTCGAGGCGCGCCGGGGAGCACGTGAACCCGTTCTATCACCGCATCTATAAGGTCGTGCGCCACATTCCCAAGGGCCGGATTGCGACGTACGGCCTGGTGGCGCGGCTCGCCGGTCGTCCCGGCGCCGCGCGCACCGTCGGTTGGGCCCTCTCCGCGCTCCCCGATGATTCCGATGTCCCCTGGTGGCGCGTGCTGAATGCGGCGGGTCGCATCTCACTATCGAGCGCGGATCACAACAGCGTGTTGCAGCGCGCGCTGCTGTTGCGGGAGGGCGTAAAATTCGCGCCCGGTGGATCCGTGAATCTCGCGACGTTCGGCTGGCCGGCGGAGGCCTACGACAGCGCGCCCGCCGCCCACACGCGCGCCGCTTCGTCCCGCAGATCGCGCAGGTTGAAGGGCTTGCGCACGTAGCGCAGGCCCAGCCGAGCCAACGCCTCCTCCGCCGCGGGCGGCAAATCTCCTGTCGCCACCAGCACCCGGTCCTTGAGTCCCGGTTGCGATTCCACGAGCTGCTCCACAAACAGATGGTCGTGCGCCCGCGCCTGAGCGTCGGCGAGGATCAGGTCGTACGCGCGCGCGCGCACGAGGTCGAGCGCCTGCTGCGGATTGCGCGCCACCTCCACCGTATGCCCGTCGCGTCCGAATAGCGCCTTCACCATGCGGCGCACCGCGGGATCGTCGTCCACGAGGAGGATGGAGCGCTTCGCCGCGGGCGGCGCGGGCACCTCGCCCGTCTCCCGCCGCGCGGCATCGCTCAGCGCGGGCGGCAGATCGACGAGGAACGCGGCGCCCCCCTCGGCCGGCCGCTCGACCGTGATGCGCCCACCATGCGCGTCCACGATGGAGTAGGTGATCGAGAGGCCGAGCCCCGTCCCCTGGCCCGGCTCCTTGGTGGTGAAGAACGGCGTGAACAGGTGCGGCAGCACGGCGTCCGCGATCCCCGCCCCCGAGTCCGAGACCCGCATCCGCACCCGGTCGTCCACCCACGTGCTGAGCAGGATCACGCGCGGCCGCTCCGGCGGATTGTCGGCGACGGCCTGCGCCGCGTTGTTGAGCAGGTTGATCACCACCTGCTGCAGCGCATGGCGATCCCCCAGCACCGATGGAAGGGGCGCCAGGCTCTTCTCGATCGTGATGTCTTTGAGGTTCAGGTCATAGCTCATGAGGAGCAAGGTGCGCTGGATCACGTCGTTCAGATCTACCGCAGCCTGCTCCCCCGGCCCCTTCCGCGCGAAGGTCAGCAGGTTCCGCACGATCCGTCCCGCGCGATCCGCCTGCTCGTGAATCACGCGCAGGTGCCCGCGGTCCTTCGTGCCGAGCTCCTGCTGCTCGAGCAGTAGCTCGGACAGGCCGGCGATCGACGTGAGGGGGTTGTTGAGCTCGTGCGCCACGCCCGAGACGAGCTGCCCCACCGCGGCGAGCTTCTCGCTTTGGATCAGCTGCGCCTCCAGTGCCTGCTGATCCGTCACGTCCTCGACCAGCACCACGACGCTCTGGTCGTGCGCGGGGGCCGGCGCGGGGATGCGGGCGGCGTTGACGCGGATCGTACGACCGAGCGTCGCCGAGCGGAGCACCACCGGCTGTACGCGGGCGCCCTCGCGCGCCGCGACGAGCAGCTCGGGCAGGGCGTTGGAGGGGCCGAGCAGCGCCTCGCCCAGGTCGCAACCGATCACCCCCGGGATCGGGGTGCCGAGCATGGCCGCGAGCGCACGGTTGGCGCGGCTGATGCACCCATGGTCGTCCACGACGGCGATCCCTTCAGACAGCGCGTCGAACGCCGTCTCCCACTGTTCTTTGGCGTGCTGCACCATCTGGAAGAACCGGGCGTTGGCGATCACGATCGCGGCGTGCGTGGCCACCGTCGAGAGCAACCGCGCGTCCTCGGGCGGGAACGCGCGGTCCCGAGGATTCGCGATGACCAGCGTGCCCACCACCACGCCGTGCGCGCGTAAAGACACCGCGGCGGCAGACTCTACAGCCACGTCCCCGAGGAGCCGCGTCGGCTCGCCGCTCGAGCTGCGGACCAGCTCGAGCCGCTCGCGACTTAACGAGCGGACCACGAGACCGGGATCGGTGGGAGGGATGGCACGACCCGCGAGTCCCGCCAGCGTCCCCTCGGCCGCCGTCACGTGCAGAGGACGATCCCCGCTGCCTTCCCCCTCCGCCGCGAGCGCGACCAGGGCTCCCTGGGCGTCGAGAAACCGCATTGCATAACGCACCACCTGCTCCACGATACGATCGAGCTGCAAGGAGCCGGCGAGGATGTAGGACAACTCTTGGATGGAGAAGAGCTCCGAGAGACGGCGGTTCAGCTCGTCCGCCGCCCGCCGTCGGTCGCGCTCGCTGCGCTCGAGGCGCCGTTTGAGGTGCAGCGCTCCCCAGCCGAGCCCACCCGCAAGGAGCAGAACGAGGGCGACGAGAATGAGGGACATGATTGGCACAAGAATAATGGCTGCTTGACCGTCCGAATCCCGACTTTTAAATTCGGGTATCTCTGGTTGATATCCATTCTCAACTAGCCTTACCACGGAGTCGTAATGCGGACGGTCGTCGGGTGGGGCCTCCTTGTCGTCATGGCGCCCTGTCCCCTCCAGATCCTCACCGCCCAGGAGCGCACGACCGTCGGGGGCTATGGCGAGGTGCACTACACCAACCCCACCGGCCCCAAGACTCCCCCCGTCGTCAACCTCGCCCGTTTCGTCGTCTACCTCGCGCACAGCTTCGATGAGCGACTGGCGTTCCGTTCCGAGCTCGAGGTCGAGGACGCGAAGATCGAGGGGGGGAAGGCGGGCGGGGAGGTCGGGCTCGAGCAGGCCTTCCTCGATTACCGGCTGGGGGACTGGATCACCCTGCGCACGGGGCTCGTGCTGCCGCCGGTCGGGATCATCAACGAGACGCACGAGCCGCCGACCTTCAACGGCGTGGAGCGTCCCGGCTTCGATCACGACGTGATTCCCACCACCTGGCGCGAGATTGGCCTCGGAGCGGTGGGCACGATTCCCGGTGGCAGCGGGCTCGCATATCGGGTGTACCTCGTGAACGGCCTCCGCGCCGACGGCCTTTCGGCCGCCGAGGGGATCCGGGAGGGACGCCAGGAGGGTCAGCAGGCGAGCTTCGCGAACCCGTCCTTCACGGGGCGGCTCGAATGGGCGCGGCCGGGGCTGAAGATCGGCGGGTCATTCTGGTATGGGGGCACGGCGGACACGAATGCAGCGGTGGGGACGGGAAGTTTCGGGGCTCCGGTGGCGCTCCTCTCCGCGGACGCGCGCTACGAGAGCGGGCCCTTCGCGGCTCGGGCCGTGGTCGCGAACATCAGCGTGAGCGATGCCCAGGCGGTCAACGCGGCGTACGGAAAGTCCGTCGGCAGCCGCATCGCCGGCGGCTATGTCGAGGGGGCCTATGATCTGTTGCGACTCGTCGCTCCAGCGTCCTCCCAGAAGCTCAACGCCTTCCTCCGCCACGAGCGCTACGACACCCAGGCGAGCGTTGCCGCGGGCGTGACGCGGGACCGGTCGCTGGCCCGCCGCATCACGACGTTCGGCGTCACCTACAAGCCTACCTGGAACGTCGCATTCAAGGGGGACTATCAGCTGCTTCGCAACGCAGCCGCCGCGGGCGAGTCCGAGGTGTTGAGCCTCGGCGTCGGGTACCAGTTCTGACATGACGCTCGCGCTCGCGGCGCTCCTCGTCACGGCGCAAACCCCGGCGGCGCCACCGACCAAGGTCGCCGGGTCGATCGCCCGGTTGTTCGGTCCCGGCGCCCGGGTGGACACGCTGCGGGTGGACACGGTCAGTGTGCTGCGGGTGTCGCGCGCCGACTCGCTGCTCGGCTTCGCCGCAGTCGGCAACGTGCTCGGCAAGGACCAACCGATCACCTTCCTCGTGGCCATCGACCCGACCGACCGTCTCAAGGACGTGGACATCCTCGTGTACCGCGAGCTGTACGGAGGCGAAGTGGCCTACGAGCCGTGGCGGCGGCAGTTCCGGGGCAAGAGCACCGGCGATTCGCTGCGCGTCGGGAAAGAGATCCGTAGCATCTCGGGGGCCACGATCAGCGTGCATGCGGTCACGCTCGGCGTGCGGCGCATGCTCGCGGAGCTCGCTGCCTGGCATCAGAGCGGGGCGATCCGATGACCGTCAGCTGGCGCAGCGTGCCCACGACGCTTCGCACGCTGGCACGGTGGGTGACCATCGTCCAGCTCGTGGGCTACACCACGTCGCTCGTCTTCGTCTGGCACACCACGCGACTCGTGCCGCCGGGGGTGGCGGCGCGCTACCGTGGTGTCGATCCCGAGGCGACACAAGCGGCGATGCAGTTCCCCAAGTCATTCGCGGAGATGCTCACGATCACCCACACCCATCTCCTCTCCATGGCGGTGATCTTCGTCCTGACCGGGCTCGGAGTGGCGTTGTGCGAGCGGGTGTCAGAGCGCTGGAAACGCTGGCTCATCGCCGAGCCGTTCGTGGCTTTGCTGGTGTCTTTTTCGGCCATGTGGCTCATGCGATACGTCGATCCGCGCTTCAGCTGGCTGCTCGAAGCCTCCAGCGCGCTCCTTGCGGTGATGTTCTACGTGCAGTCGTATCTGATCTTGTGGGAGGTACGGCGCGTGGAGGGAAACCCGTCATGAGGGCTGCCCCGAGTTGTTCCCACCCTGAAAGGGTGGGCCCGGTGAGGCACAACGCTGACGCGTGAACCGACGCAAGTTCATCGGAACCCTCGGGGCCGGCCTCGGGCTGGTTTTCGTCCCCCGCCTGCCGCGGTGGCCCGCGGACGACGTGTTCGTGGAGCGCTGGTCGTGGGCAATGGGGCAGTCGGTTCACGTGATGGTGTTCGCGGGCTCAGAGCAGGAAGGGCTCGACGCCTGCGCGGCCGCGCTGGCCGAGCTGCGGCGGGTGGAGCGCCCGCTGACGCTGTTCGACACAGCGAGCGACCTGTGCGAGCTGAACCGCCGAGCGGGCCGGAAGCGGATGCGAGCGGACCGGGATCTGCGGGCAGTGCTGGCGCAGGCCGCTGCCTTCAAGCGCGCCACCGGGGGCGCCTTCGACGTGGCGGTTGAGCCGCTGATGCGCGTGTGGGGATTTCACCGGCATCGGGCGAGCCCACCGACGGCCGCGGAGCTTGCCGAAGCGCGCGAGGCCGTCCTGGCCGCGGTGGTGGAGCTCGACGGCGACGTGGTCCAATGCCCGAGTACCCATACGCAGCTCGATTTCGGCGCGATCGGTGTCGGGTACGGAATCGACCGGGCGTTGGAGGTGCTGCGCACGCGCGGGCTGCGCCGCGCGTTCATCGACGTGAGCGGCGATATGGCCGCCATCGGCGCGCCGCCGGGAGAGCCGGGCTGGCGGGTCGACATCGCCGATCCGGATCGGCCGGGCGCGGGCCGCGCGGTGGCCACGACGCGGCTTCGGGATGCGGCCCTCGCGACCGCGGCGAACACCGAGTCGATCGTGCGCTACGGGTCGCTCGTCGCAGGCCACGTCATGGATCCCGCTACGGGACGGCCGGCCCGCGCGCTCAAGCAGGCCACCGTAGTCACGAGGACCGCAGTAGCGGCCGACGCACTTTCGACGGCGATGCTCGTGACCGGGCGGACACCCGGTGGAGTGCAGCGAGCGTACCGGGTCTGAGGTTTTGGTGATCCCCGGGCTTGCGCCCGGGGTCAGCCAGGACCCGGAGGCGAACTGACCCCTGGCGCGAGCCCGGGGTCCATTGGAGGCCTTCGGATCAGGCCTGCAATGGCTTCTCGTAGGTCTTCAATCCCTTCCTTGTCCCGCGCGCTCGTCACGATCATCTGGTCCTCCTCGAGCTCGAGCCCGCTGCGCAGCTCGCGCTCGCGTTGGGTTCGCGCCGCTCGGGCCACCGCGTCGCTCTTGGTGAGGGCCGCGAGCACCGGGGTCTCGCGCTCGGCGAAAAACTCCTGTATCGCCCGGTCGTCGTCGGAGGGCTCGCGGCGAATGTCGAGCAGCCAGAGGACGCCCCTGAGGCGGGGGCGATCGAGGACGTGGGTGATGAGGAGCCGAAACGCCCGGCGGTCGGTCTGGGAGGCTCGGGCGTAGCCGTAGCCAGGGAGATCCAGG
>Ga0137388_10001671_pt1 | contig 13634 bp, 10 predicted proteins | sample 15con2h14AmetaG_FD_104644 | JGI IMG/M metagenome (GOLD analysis project Ga0137388, IMG submission 104644) | Vadose zone soil microbial communities from Angelo Coast Range Reserve, California, USA - 15con2h1.4A metaG | ecosystem: Environmental > Terrestrial > Soil > Vadose zone > Saprolite...
AGAGGAAATTTCTGGAAGATGGAGACGAAATCATCCTCCGTGGATTCTGCGAACGAGACGGATTCCGTCGCATCGGACTGGGCAGTTGCCGGGGGACGATTGTGCCAGCGTCCACGACCTGACAACTCTGCCCTCGCACCGTTGCCGAAAATAATGAAATGGGCATACTCGGTCACCCCCATGACCGACCCTCAGCTAGCTGTCAATCAACTCTTCCAACAGCATGCTGCCCTAAAGACAACTCAATTGCCGCTCTCAACCTGCATTGATCGCTCTCATCGAGTGCCACGAAACGGAAGGGTTGTAGAGACCAACAGTCAGGACTCAACATTTCTGCCTCGCCTAGCACCACTCCTGTCTGAGTCAGGAACATCAACTTGACGCGGCAACCCCAATCCAGCGGTCTCTGCAACGAGAGCAGACCCCCGGTCAAGGAAACGACCTTCAACTCGCCGCGACCGTGGCGACCGTCCGCAAATCGAAGAGCAACAGGAGTAGTGCCGAATAGCCGTGCGCGTGGGCTCCGGTGATAGTAAGCCGCCTGAGAGGGGGTGGGCATGTTCCTAGGCGAGTATGGTGCGTGGCGGCAAAAAGTAGCAGATTACGGAAGGATTTACGGAGTACAGTACCAGTCGTGCAGCCCTTATGGGTGTCCCGCTGACAGAACAACCTCAATGAATTACACAAAGGGAGGCGAAACTGCAGGTAAGGTTCACAACTCCAAGAAAAGAATGGCTCCTCAGGTAGGACTCGAATCAACACTTAAACGTAGTTTCAACACGATGCAGGTCAGCGGATGACACCTAAGACCCTGCAAAGCAGTGCTAAACCAACAAACAGAGCGCAGATAGAGCGCAGGCCAACCTTGCGGCGGCGGACTTGCAGGCGATTCACCAAAAGGTTAGCCTGCTGGCAGCATGAAGCGAGGGAAGGCCGATGAGACGTGGAGCTACTCTATTTCTTATTGCGATTGCATTCCTTGCGGGCTTTCTTACGGGCCGCAAATTTCCCGCCCATCATTACCAAACATCACGTAACGGCTAGCCTCGGAGATTTGTGACCACAAGGTACCGGCTGCCATAGCAATACAGCAGGCACAGGACAGTGGCCTCTATCCCTTGGACAAGTACGCAGGCTACTACCTGAAGAGCAACCTGCAAGGACTGTGCCGCCCGTGTCATGGGATCAAGACCATAGAGGACAAGACACACACAGGCCCGTGGCCTGATGTGCTGGCACGGGAGGCAGCGGCACCCAAGAAGGTGTGGACGTTCTAACGCGGCAAGCAATGGGGGAGGGCGGGGTGAAATGTTGGATGGGCCTCTTAAATAGCCCTCCGCATATCATTTTGTTACATAGACGAACAATTTTCTAGTTCGTGTTTTGTTCGCTTTTGGAATCTATTTTCGTCTGTGTAAGAAAAACATCTGCGGAGGGCTATCAGCAAGGGAGTGCCAAGATTTGACCCGCCCCCATCCTCATTAGAAGGGCTACACGAAAAAGCACCATGCTGGAGGGTCATCCCAAAACCTCTACGCACTGTGAGCTTGCGCTGCTTGCGGGCGGGGCACTGAGACGTAAAAGAATTTAGGTCAGCCGGGCACGGGAGGGCCTGGAGGAGTCTTACTACATGAATGGCTGGTTAACCACGGCTGAGGCCGCCGCGTACTTGAAAGTCCGGCCTCGCACCCTCTCCCTGTGGGCACGCCAAGGAAAAATCCCCGCACACCGGCTTTCCGGCGTCCAACGCCGTGTTTGGCGATTCCTTCAGGCGGAATTAGATGCTATGTTGGGCTTGTCATCCGCTGACTCTGCTGAGGGAGGACAGCAATGAGAGTGCAGCGACACACACATGGGTCTGTGCGTTTCGACAAAAGGCGCAAGACCTGGAATTACCTTTGGTATGAGGCTGGCAAGCGCCGGTCAAAACGAATCGGCAACAAACGGGAATACCCAACCAAGTCCGCCGCCTGGAAAGCTGTTGAGGGTCTGGAGGCCGGACAACCGAAAGCGCAAGACGGAGACACGATGCGGAGCGTGGTTGCTCGTTACGAGGTTGAGCGTATGCCACAACGTCATTCAACGGCGCGCGTATATCGTTCGTTCCTCAAAAACCACATCTTGCCGAAGTGGGGAGACTCGCCTATACAGGCGATCCAACCTCGGCCCGTAGAATTGTGGCTCAAGGGTCTGCTGTTATCACCTAAGTCAAAAACGCACGTCCGTTCACTAATGCACGGGCTTGTGGAGTTTGCGATGTGGGCCGGGGTGCTGGATATCAGCCGCAACCCAATCTCGCTCGTCCAAAACAAGGGAGCCATGCGGCGGACTCGCAAGGCACGCAATCTGACGGTGGAGCAGTTCCATGCTCTGCTGAAAGAGCTACACGAGCCGTTCGCAGCGATGGCTCTGCTCTGTGTGTGCTTGGGCCTTCGCATCAGTGAGGCTCTTGCACTCCGGTGGTCTGACGTGGATTGGTTAGGCTCAAGTCTCAGCATACGGCGCGGCATCGTGGAGCAGGTTGTGGACGATGTGAAAACCGAAGGATCAGCAAAGACCTTCACGCTTGCCAGTGACCTAATTGCACGTCTGCAATCCTGGAAACAGCTTTCGGACTTCTCGGGAGCTGAGGACTGGATTTTTGCAAGCCCGGTGAAACTCGGGAGGCAGCCGTACTCCTACACCGGTTTTTGGCGTGAGCTGGAGCGTGCATCAAAGGCCGCTGGTATCGGGCACCTTGGTACTCACGCATTCCGGCACACTCACCGGAGTTGGCTGGACGCCGTAGGCACTTCCATTGCGGTACAGCAGAAGATGATGAGGCACGCGAGTATCAGGACCACGATGGATGTGTACGGTGACGTGGTAACGGATGAGATGACTACCGCAGGCGGCAAGGTTGCGCGGCTTGCTTTCCCGTTAAACGGAGCGCAAACAGAGCGCAGCGAGGGTTAAGCCGTTGAAAGAATGGCTCCTCAGGTAGGACTCGAACCTACAACCCTCCGGTTAACAGCCGGATGCTCTGCCATTGAGCTACTGAGGAGTGGGAGCACGGTTGCTTGCGTGCTTGAATAGCCAACAAAATCATATCAGAGGCTGCAGCTGATTGGAAACTGGCGACAGGGCGCGTCCGTCATGCCACGGTTCTGCTAACCTAATCATCGGCGTTTCGTCCACAACAGGAGTGAGGTGTTTATGCTGGGAGGTTCGCGTTTGCTGATTGCTTTCCTGATTCTTCTTATCGGGGTGGTTGCCCTCGTGTACGCAGAGGATTCCCGGGCCGGAGATTCTGCGGCTCCCTCTAGTGCGGCCGGTCCCCCGAAAGCGAAAGTTGCCCCGGTCGAGGACACTGTTCAGGGGCACAAGATCGTCGATCGCTACCGCTACCTGGAAAACCCGAACGATCCCGACACCAAGCTCTACGTCGAGCAGGAACTCAGTTACACCCGCACAATCCTTGACCCGCTGCCAGGCCGCGACAAGATCAATGCGCGTCTTTCACAATTGCTTGAGATTGGCACCGTCGGAGCTCCGCAGATGGGTGGCAAATATTATTTTCATACCCGCCGCGAAGGCAACCAGAACCAACCCATTCTTTATGTGCGCGAGGGCCTGAACGGCGGACTAAACGACGAAGATCGGGTGCTGGTTGACGTGAACAAAATGTCCGCCGATGGCACGGTTGCGCTCGACTGGTGGTTCGCGGCCCAAGACGGTAAGTACGTGGCCTATGGAACGTCCGCCAGCGGATCGGAAGAGAGCACGCTGCATATCATTGAGAGCGCGACTGGCAAAGTGTTGCCGGATACTATCGATCGCACCCGCTTCGCCAGCGTGGCCTGGATGAAGGACAGCTCCGCTTTCTACTACACCCGCCATCCCAAGAAAGGCGAGGTGCCAGCCGGAGACGAGGTCTACCACGTCAAGGTTTTCTATCACCAGATCGGAAGCGATCCCGCCAAGGATCCGCTCATCTTCGGCGAAGGCCGCAATCCACAGGATATTCCCGAGGTCACTCTCTCCGAAGATGACCGCTGGCTGCTGATTGATGTTGGCGAAGGCTGGACAAAGACGGAGATGTATCTGCAGGATCTCCAGTCGAAAAATCCTCCGCTCGAAATCACTACCGGCAAAGAATTCCTTTACGGCGCCGAGTTTTTTGAAGGCAAACTCTACATCACCACCAACGAAGACGCTCCCCATTATCGCGTCTTTGTCGCCGACGCGACGAATGCGAAACGCGAGAACTGGAAGGAACTCATTCCGCAGACGGACGCCGTGTTGCAGAATGCGAGCGTGACCGGCGGCAAGCTGCTCGCGCAGTACGAACACAACGCGACTTCAGAACTGAAGCTGTTCGGGCTCGACGGCACGAAGCTCGCCGACATTCAGCTGCCGGCGCTTGGAGATGTTTTCAGCGCCTCGGGACGATATGACCGCAACGAAATCTTTTTTGGATTCCAGTCCTTCACCGTGCCTCCCTCGGTCTATCGCGTGGAGTTAAGCGACGTGAAAAGCGCGCTCTGGGCCAAGGTTGACGCGCCCTCCATCGATCCTTCCGCCTATGACGTGCAACAGGTTTGGTACACCTCGAAGGATGGCACGAAAGTTCCAATGTTTGTCGTCAACAAAAAAGGAATCGAGAAGAACGGCAAGAACCCCACTCTGCTGACCGGCTACGGCGGTTTTAATATTTCACTGAAGCCAACTTTCAACCGCAGCATGTATCTCTGGATGGAGCACGGCGGCATTTACGCGGTCGCCAACCTGCGCGGCGGTTCCGAGTTCGGCGAAGACTGGCATCGCGCCGGTATGCTGGAGAAGAAACAGAACGTGTTTGACGACTTTATCGCCGCGGGCGAATATCTCATCTCACAGAAATATACCGACAAAGATCACCTTGCCATTCAAGGCGGGTCTAATGGCGGGCTGCTGATGGGCGCGATGATCACTCAGCGGCCCGATCTGTTCCGCGCCGTGGTGTGTGCCGTCCCGCTGCTGGACATGCTGCGTTATCAGAACTTCCAGATCGCGAAGCTTTGGATCCCGGAGTACGGCTCAGCCGAAGACGCCAAGCAGTTTGAATGGCTCTATGCCTATTCGCCCTATCATCATGTGAAGCCGGGTCAGGAGTATCCCGCTATTCTCTTTATGACGGGAGACACCGATACGCGGGTCGATCCCATGCACGCCAAGAAAATGGCGGCGCTCATGCAATCCGAAGCCAAGAACGGGGCCAGCCAGCAGAAGCCGATTCTGCTACGCATCGAAACCAAGGCCGGACACGGCCAGGGCAAGCCGGTCACCAAGCAGATCGAAGAGAGTACCGACATGTACTCGTTCCTGTTCTGGCAGTTGGGAGTGAAGCCGTGATGGTGGAGGGGCGGGCGTCTCGCCCGTCCAGTCCCACCTGTGCTCTCCCGGTCCTCTGTGGTTAAATGATCTCGGTGACCTCTGAGCAAAAGATCCGCGTTCTCGTCGCGAAGCCTGGCCTCGACGGCCACGATCGCGGCGCCAAGGTCATCGCTCGCGCCCTGCGCGATGCCGGCATGGAGGTCATCTACACCGGCCTGCGCCAGACGCCGGAAATGATCGTCAGCGCCTCGCTTCAGGAAGACGTGCAGGTCATCGGGTTGTCGATTCTCTCGGGCGCACACAATGCCATCGTTCCGCGTGTAATGGATCTGCTAAAGCAAAACAAAATGGACGACGTGCTGGTGCTGGTTGGCGGGATCATCCCCGATCAGGATGTGGAAGGCCTCAAGAAAATAGGAGTGGCCGGCATCTTCCAGCCCGGCACCCCCATGGACGACATCGTTAAGTTCATCCGCGAGCATGTGAAGCCGCACGGAGTGCCTGCCGTTTAATCTTCTTGTCCGCGCACTCGGCAGAGGTTCTTCGGAGCAGGGAAAAAAAGGTCCTTCCCCTTCGGCTGCGCTCAGGGTCAGGATGACAAAGTTGGCGGGCTGCGCGGCTTGAATCGCGACTGTCCGCGCCACACAACGAATTCGCGGACTATAGCACCAACGACCAGCTCAGAAATGCCCACATCCAAACCAGATTGAACGCAAACAGCGCCCCGCATAGAAATGCGAAACGTGTCGGCTCCATCTTCTCCGCCCATTTTCCCATCGTTAGATAAGCCGGATACACCGGCAGCAGATACCGCGGAGCCCCTAGCAGCGGCGGCCAACACAACCGCAAGAGAAGATGCACGATCACCGCTGCCGAAAAAAATCTGTCTTCGATCCGCATCCGCCGGCGCGCCGCTACTCCCGCGACGAAGAAAAAAATCAGCGCAACCAGACTGATCATCACCAGGGAATCGAAGCGCTCCACCAGCGAACGAATCGCCAGCCACAGCGTCGTCCACGGACCCGCCACTTCGGTGTTCCAATAGATGCGATAAGCAGCCGTCACGCTGACGCGCCCCGTCTGATGCAACCAGAACCAGTATCCCAGCGTACCGAGCGGAGCGATCGCGACCGGCCATCGCGCTCGGCGCGGCGCCCGCCAGGCCATGATCGCCAATGGCACGATCGCCAACGTTCCTGCTGACCGCGTCAACCCGGCAGCAAAAGCGCAAGCCACCGCCAGCGCCCAACGCTTGTCCTGCGCCCAGCTAATGGACCATACGATCAACGCCACTGCCAAAGCCTCCGTGTATCCCGCGAAGAAGAAAAAACTTGCCGGCCACACCGCCGCGAGCATTACCGTGCGCAGCGGTTGAGTGCTTGGAAATTCGCTCGGCACTTCATGCTCCACTTCACTCCGCGATTCATTCCGCGCCAGGCGCAGCAGTCCCCAGAAATAAAAAAAAGCCGCCACCGTCGAAATCAACAAAGCCGCAGCCATCGGGTCTGCCAGAGTGCTCAAGGTCCGAATGAGCCATGGATAAAGAGGATAGAAAACTACTCCCGCCGGCAGATCATATCCACGCTCAGCGATCCGCAAATACCAAAGCGTGTCGAAACGCTCCCAAATCCCAAGCAACGCATAGTGCCAGCTACCCGGCGGCGGCAGGTTCTCTGTGAGCGCATTGCTTTGAATCAAACGTGCATCGGGATGCAGAAATACCGCCGCAACCGCGGCGACGCCCGTATAAACCACGCGCAACGCCGCCGTGATCGCTAAGGCGATTTGCCAATCCGCTCGCGACTCGCGCTTGCGCCACACTCCGGATCCACCCTCCACAACAAACTCCGCAGCTGAGTCTACCAGCCAAATCCCTCCGCTTCGTCCTTCGCCGCGCTGGTATAGTAAGTAGTTTCGCAAGTACTTTCGCAAGTAGTTTCGAATACTGCCCTCATGCCCGAACGTACCGATTCCACGGCTCTCTCCATCAACAACATTCTCCCCACGAAAATTGACCCCAGTTCCCTCCGCTTCGAATCCAACATGCGCGCACTCGCCGACCTCGTCGCCCAGGTTCGCAACGAAGAGGAAAAAATCCGCGAAGGCGGAGGCGAGAAAGCCATCGAAAGCCAGCATGCTAAATCGCGTCTCACCGCCCGCGAGCGCATCGAGCTGCTCGCCGATCCCGGATCTTTCTTCGAACTTGGGCTCTATGCGGCGCACAAAATGTACGAAGAATGGGGTGGCGCTCCCGCCGCCGGCGTCATTACCGGACTCGCCCGCATCGAAAGCCGCATGGTCATGCTCATCGTGAACGACGCCACCGTGAAAGCCGGGGCCTTCTTTCCCATGACGACGAAGAAAGTCATCCGCGCGCAAAACATCGCCATCGAAAATCGCATCCCGACTATCTACCTTGTCGACTCCGCCGGAGTCTTCCTTCCCCTGCAAGAAGACGTCTTCCCTGACACGGACGATTTTGGCCGCGTCTTCCGCAACAATGCTGTCATGTCGGCCATGGGCATCCCGCAGATCGCCGCCATCATGGGCATGTGCGTGGCCGGTGGCGGATATCTTCCCGTGATGTGCGACCACGTCATGATGACCGACGGGAGCGGCCTGTTCCTCGCCGGGCCCGCGCTTGTGCAAGCCGCCATCGGACAGAAAGTTTCCGCCGAAGAATTGGGCGGCGCCGCCATGCACTCCGCCATCAGCGGCACGGTCGACTTTCGCGAGCCAAGCGACAAAGCTTGTCTCGCACGCATTCGTTCGATCATAGAAAAATGGGGTTACCGCCGTCAGTCCCTCTGGGATCGCAAGAAGCCCGTGGACCCGGCGATGCCGGCTGAGGAAATCTACGGCGCCTACGACGCCTCACCCGCGCGCCCCTACGATATGAAGGAAATTCTCGCGCGCATCGTGGATGAAAGCCGCTTCGACGAGTACAAGCCTGAATACGGCGCGACGCTGATCTGTGGCTACGCTCGCATTGGAGGCTTCGCCGTCGGCATCGTGGCAAATCAGAAACTTCACGCGCACCAGACTGACCATGAAGGCCACAAGCGTGTCGAGTTCGGCGGTGTTATCTACACCGAGTCCGCCGAAAAAGCCGCACGCTTCATCATGGACTGCAACCAGAGCCTGATCCCGCTCGTTTTTTTCCACGACGTCAACGGCTTCATGGTGGGACGCGATGCCGAGTGGAGCGGCATCATCAAGGCGGGTGCGAAAATGGTGAATGCGGTGTCGAACTCCGTGGTGCCCAAAATTGTTGTGATCGTCGGCGGCTCTTTCGGCGCTGGACACTACGCGATGTGCGGCAAAGCTTTCGATCCGCGCTTCGTCTTCGCCTGGCCTACCGCGAAATACGCGGTTATGAGTGGGGATGCCGCCGCCGGCACGCTGGTGGAAATCAAAGTGAAGCAACTGGAACGCAGCGGCAAAAAGTTGAGCGAAGAAGAAAGAAAAGAACTCTCCGACTCTACGAAGCAAACCTACGAAGAGCAAACCGACCCGCGCTATGGCGCCGCCCGTCTCTGGATCGACAAGATCATTGATCCGATGGAGACCCGCCAAGCCATCACGCAGGCGCTGGAAGCGGCGTCGCTGAATCCCGAGGTGCCGGAGTTCAAGGTGGGAGTGCTGCAAACTTAGAATCGGGTGATCGGGTCATCTGGTCATTGGGTGATCTGTTGGCCCGATGAGCCGATCGTCGGATGATCGAACTGCTGGAGTTGTATGAGCGAAGCCGTCAAGTTGATCGAATGTCCCCGCGATGCCTGGCAAGGACTCAAGGGGCAGATTCCTGCCGAGCTCAAGACGAACTACCTACAGGCTCTGATCTCCGCCGGCTTCAAGCACATTGATGCGGTCAGCTTCGTCTCTCCGAACGCTGTCCCGCAGATGGCCGACTCCGAAGAAGTTCTGCAGGAACTCGACCCGCCAGACGACGTCGAAATCATCGGCATCGTGGTCAACGAAAAGGGCGCGCAGCGGGCGACCGCGACTGAGGCTGTGCGCACGCTGGGTTTTCCGTACTCGATCTCGCCAACATTTCTGCAGAACAATCAACGGCAGACTCTCGAAGACGCCATCGAGGAACTGGAAAGGATTGAGAAGAAGGCCGACGAAGCCGGGCTCGACAGTGTCGTTTATGTTTCTATGGCCTTCGGCAATCCTTATGGCGACCCATGGAGCGTGGACGAGGTTGTCGAAGCCGTCGCCTTGCTTGAGTTGCAGGAGATTCGCGTGATCTCGCTCGCCGATACTGTAGGGCTGGCGCCGCCGGAAAAGATTCGCGAAGTGGTTTCCGCGGTGATGGCGAAGTATAACTATCTCGAAATCGGAGTCCATCTGCACAGCCGCCCCGAACAGGCCGCCGCCAAAATTATTGCGGCGTATGACGCCGGCTGTCGCCGTTTCGATTCCGCCATCGGCGGGCTAGGTGGATGCCCCTTCGCGCAGGATGAGTTAGTTGGGAATATTCCAACGGAAACAGTGATCGAAACTTTGCGCGGCCGCGGTGCGCAATTGCCGGCGCTGAAGTCGTTAGACACATTGTTGAGAGCGACGGCGGAGATCGGGGCGAGGTACAAAATCTCGACGGCAGACTGATTGATCGCACTTCCTATGAGCTACAAAACGCTCCAACTCGCCTTCGACTCCGGCATCGCCACCATCACCCTCAGCCGCCCCGACAAGCGCAACGCGATCAGCTACGAACTGATTGACGATCTGATCCGCGCACTGGAGGAAGTAAGAAATTCTTCCATCCTGATCTTGACTGGGGCAGGGAAGGCATTCTGCGCCGGCATGGATCTCGACAACCTGAAGGCCCTGATTGGCCGTACACCCGAGCAAAATCTCGCAGACTCGCGAACCATGGTCAGCCTGTTTCGTTCGCTGTATGAATTTCCTAAGCCAACGATTGCCGCGGTAAACGGCGCGGCTATCGCGGGCGGCACTGGACTAGCTCTGCTCTGCGATTTCACCCTTGCGGTGCCGGAAGCCAAGTTTGGCTATACCGAGGTCCGGATCGGATTCGTGCCGGCCATCGTCTCGACTTTTCTGTTGCGGCAGGTCGGCGAGAAAATCGCTCGCGACCTCCTGCTGACGGGCCGTATCTTCGACGCGCCGGAAGCCCTGAAGATGGGCCTGATCAACGAAATCGTTCCTCCGGAGAAGTTGCTCGACCGTGCTCGCGAACTCGCCGCGCAGTTAGCGGAGAACAGTCCGCTCTCCCTTTCCAATACCAAGCGCCTGCTGACCGAGCACGCGCGTGCGGACCTCGACGCGCAAATCGAGGCCGCCATCCGCGAAAACGCTGGCATCCGCGAGAGCGACGATTTCCGCGAAGGGATCGAAGCATTCCTGGAAAAGCGCAAACCAAAATGGACGGGCCGATGAACCGGCGCGATACATCGATGTCTGTCAATTTAAAAGATAAGGCGACCGTAAATGAGACGCGCATCCGCGTCCGCTATGCCGAAACCGACCAGATGGGGGTCGTCTATCACGCCAATCATTTCATCTGGTTTGAAGTGGGACGCGTGGAACTCCTCCGCCAGTTCGGCTTCAGCTATAAAGATATGGAGCGCGACGACGACTGCTTTATTGCCGTAGTCGATGCCCGCTGCCGCTACAAGGCTCCCGTACACTATGATGACGAGGTTATTGTGCGCACGTTCCTGAAACATGTGCGGGAGAAAGTGATCCGCTTCGGATACGAGTTACGCAGCGCGGAGACTGACGAGTTGCTGGCCGAAGGCGAGACCACGCACATCGTCGCCGATTCAAAAATGAAACCCCGCGTGCTGCCGAAGAAATATATGAGAGTGTTTCGCGCCGCGATGGGAAACAGAAGTGCTTAACTGAGAACTGAGAACCGGGAACTGAGAACTGCCTTGCAAGCCCTGCACATCAACGGAAACGATCTCACGCTCGAAGCGGTGCGCGAAGTAGCGCAGCCCGACGTTCGCCGACCCGTTCTCCTCGATCCCGACGCACGCGAGGCCGTCAACCGCGCTCGCGCCGTCGTCGACGCGCTCGTCGCCAACAATAAAATTTCTTACGCGATCACGACAGGCGTCGGCAAGCTGAGCGATGTGCACATCGTCGGCGATCAGGTCCGCGAGTTGCAAGTCAACCTTGTGCGCTCGCACGCCGTCGGCGTGGGCGAACCACTTTCGATCCCTGACACGCGCGCCATGATGCTCCTGCGCGCCAATTCGCTGGCGAAAGGCAACTCGGGCATACGCGGCATCACTATCGACACTATCTGCGAAATGCTCAATCGCGGCGTGACGCCGATGGTCCCATCGCAGGGAAGCGTGGGAGCGAGTGGCGATCTTGCGCCGCTGGCGCATCTGGCCCTGTCGTTGATCGGGGAAGGCGAGTGCTTTGACGAAAAGGGCGCGCGCATTGCGAGCGCCGAAGCGTTGAAGCGCGCCCAAATCAAACCGTTGGTGCTCGAAGCGAAGGAAGCGGTATCGCTCATCAATGGCACGCAAGCCATGCTGGCTATCGGCATTCTGATGCTGCTTGCGGCGGAGACGCTGGTTGACACCGCTGACGTCATCGGCGCGATGGCGTGCGATGCCCTCAAGGGAACCAACGTCGCTTTCGACGAGCGCATTCAAAAGGCTCGCCCTCATCCTGGACAAATCAGGACCGCGGCGAACCTGCGCCGTCTGCTCGAACAGAGCCAGATCCGCCAGTCGCATCGCGACTGCGGCCGGGTGCAGGACGCTTATTCGTTACGCTGCATCCCGCAGGTGCATGGCGCGGTGCGCGACACACTGGCCCATTGCCGCGCGGTGTTTGAGACAGAGACGAACTCGGCCGTCGATAACCCCCTGGTATTCGTGAAGAATCCGAAAACGATGGACGGCGAGGGCGAAGTGCTCTCCGGAGGGAACTTTCACGGCGAGCCGCTCGCGTTCGCGCTCGACTTTCTGGCGATTGCTTTGAGCGCGCTGGCCGGCATCAGCGAGCGGCGGCTGGAGCGCATGGTGAACCCCGCGCTTAGCGAGGGGTTGCCGCCATTTCTCGCACCGGGTGCGGGAATGAACTCGGGCTTCATGATGCCGCAAGTGACCGCTGCCGCGCTGGTGAGTGAGAACAAAGTGCTGTCGCATCCTGCGTCGGTCGATTCGATTACGACGTCGGGGAATAAGGAAGACTTCGTGTCGATGGGTATGACCGCTGCGAACAAGCTAAAGAAAGTGGTGGAGAACACGCGCAACACGCTGGCTATCGAGGCGATGGCGGCGGCACAGGCGATTGATTTCCTCGCGCCGTTGAAGACTTCGAAGCCGTTGCAGCAGGCGCACGCGGCGATCCGTTCGGTGTGCGCGACGATGGAGAAGGACCGCGTGATGTATCGAGATTTCGCGCGCATCGCGGAGTTGATTGCCACCGGGAAGGTGGCTGAGGTCGTGCGGTAAAGAGTTGTGGCGCGGGCTAAGAGCAGGTCCTTCCCCTTCGGCTGCGCTCAGGGTCAGGATGGCAAAGTTGTTGAAGACTTGGCGGCCGACCCATCCAACCCCAACTCCCCCGCGATCTCTTTCATGGCTTCAATGCAGAAGGCGATGTGCGCTTCGAGATCCAATCCGAGGTCGGCGGCGCCTTCGAGGATGTCTTCGCGATGAACGCTGCGGGCGAAGGCTTTGTCCTTCATTTTTTTCCGGACGGATGGGGCTTCGACCTCCGCGAGCGATTTTCCCGGCTTGACGAGGGCACAAGCGGTGATGAATCCGGCGAGTTCATCGCAGGCGAAGAGGGTTTTTTCCATGGGTGAGAGGCGCGCGACGCCGGAGTACTGGGCGTGCGACATAATAGCGCGGCGGATTTCTTCGGAGTAGCCGCGTTCTTTCAGAATCTCGGAGCCTTTATAGGGGTGGTCGTCGGCGCTCGGATATTTCTCGTAATCGAAATCATGGAGAAGACCGACCATGCCCCACAATTCTTCGTCGGCTCCAGCTTTGCGGGCGTAGGCGCGCATGCAAGCCTCGACTGCGAGTGCATGCTTCCGGAGGCTTTCGGACTGGGTGAACTCAGTTAGTAAACACCATGCGGTTTCGCGCTGATTCATTGGGGTTATTCCTGTTTTTCTATAATTTTCGCCGCGTAATTATGGCCTGTTTCCGATAGACGCTTCGTTTTCTCATACTTTTGTCTTGACTTCCACAGGTTCCATCCAGCAGATTACCTTCTAGTTGGCTTTGAGAGTAGCCTTCCTGCTCTGGCACTCGCAAAACTTAAATTGCCACCACACTAAC
>Ga0137388_10001677_pt1 | contig 13623 bp, 12 predicted proteins | sample 15con2h14AmetaG_FD_104644 | JGI IMG/M metagenome (GOLD analysis project Ga0137388, IMG submission 104644) | Vadose zone soil microbial communities from Angelo Coast Range Reserve, California, USA - 15con2h1.4A metaG | ecosystem: Environmental > Terrestrial > Soil > Vadose zone > Saprolite...
CCGCCGAGCTCGCCGCCGGCGACGCGCAAACGCGCGGAATTTCATTGCGATTGTCCCCTGAGGAGGCGTGGATCGAAGGAGATTATTCGCTGCTGGTCTCGGCCACGGTGAACCTGATCCGAAATGCCATTCAAGCGTCCTCGAATGGAGGCGTGGTGGAGCTCGCAGGGCGCACCGAAGACAGTCAATATTTGATCGAGGTGGTGGATCGCGGCCCCGGGGTCCCCGCCGAAATCCAGGGTAAAATCTTCGACCCGTTCTTTTCCACGCGCGCCAAGGGCAGCGGGCTAGGACTGGCCCTGGCCCAGAAGATCGTCCGGGCACACGATGGGGAAATCGAGTTCAAGTCCGCTCCGGGTAGGACTGTCTTTTGCGTGCGCCTCCCGCTAGGACATGAGCAACCCGGCTCCCGAGCTTAGGAGACAGATGCCACGGATACTGATCATCGACGACCACGACGCGATGCGCGAAGGAATGGCGGTGGCAGTGAAGAAGATCGGCTGCGACGTTTCCGCGGTCCGTTCCGCTGCCGAGGGGCTCCTGGCGTACAAGAAATCGTCGTTCGATCTGGTGGTCACCGATCTCAAGATGGAACAGATGGATGGGATCGAGCTGGTCCGTCAACTCAAGGCCCAAGACCCCGATGCGGTGGTGATGGTGGTGACTGCATTCGGGACGATCGAAACCGCGGTTAAAGCAATGCAGCAGGGCGCCTACGACTTCATCACCAAACCGTTTCCGCCCGAGGTTTTGCGGGCCAAGGTGGAGCAGGGACTGCAGATCGCGGGCACGCGGAGGCAGCTGCAGCGCCTTCAGGCGCAGAATGAAGCGCTTTCGCAGGACGCGGCGATTGCCGCCGGCACCCTGGTCGGCAAAAGCGAGCCGATCCAGAAGCTGCTGGCGCTGGTGCGCAAGGTTGCCGGCAGTGACACCACGGTGTTGATCGAAGGCGAAAGCGGAACCGGCAAGGAGCTGGTGGCGCGGATGGTCCACGATTTTTCTCCGCGCAGCTCTGGGCCCTTCGTGGGGGTGCATTGCGCCGCTCTGGCGGAGACGCTTCTGGAGAGCGAGCTGTTTGGACACGAGCGCGGCAGCTTCACCGGCGCACTGCGGCGCAAGCTGGGGCGAATCGAGCTGTCGGACAAGGGGACTCTTTTTCTCGACGAGATCGGGGAGATTTCTGCTTCCACCCAAACCAAGTTGCTGCGGGTGCTTCAGGAAAAGGAGATCCAGAGAGTGGGGAGCGCCGAGACGATCAAGGTCGACGTCCGGCTGGTGTCGGCTACCCATCGCGACCTCAAGGCCGAAGTCGAGGCAGGGAGGTTCCGGGAGGATTTGTACTACCGGTTGCACGTGGTGCCGATTCGCATTCCTCCCCTGCGCGAGCGCCCCGACGACATCCCACTGCTGGCCTCGCACTTCATCGCCAAAAATGGGCCCAAGCTTCACTCCAAGGTCACTTCGCTGGGCGAGTCCGCCAAGCGGGCCCTCTGTCGCCACGGGTGGCCAGGCAATGTGCGCGAGCTCGAAAACGTGATCGAGCAGTCCCTCGTTTTTGCCGAGCAGGCGAAACTGGAGGGCGCCGACCTCCCGGCCTTTCTACAGGAAACGCACGGGCGCCCTGGCGCGGTGGGCGCTTTGCCGGTCCTCCACGGGGACCGAAGCCTTCCGGACATCCTCGAGGATTTGGAGCGTCAATTGATTCAGCAGGCGTACGAAAAATCGGGGGGCGTCAAGACGGAGACCGCGAGGTTGCTCGGCATCAAGACGTCGGCGCTCTATTACAAGCTGGAGAAATACGGCTTCATCAAGAAGAATGAAGGGACGCCCCCGTCCGAGACTTAGGAGGCGAATCCCTCTAGAATCAATGGCTTGGACGAGCGTAAAACTTGCTTCGAGACAGGCGTTCTGCACTATGGGATTTTTCCCATCCGCACGCAGTTGAGGGCGCGGAGGCCGCGAAAATGACGAAGAGATGGACCGTGGTGGGGGCCGTCATGTTGCTGCTCGGGACCCCGGCGCTGGCGAGTGTGCTGCTCAGTACGCGCGAGCTGCAGCAAATGCGATGCCTCATCTTCTCAACGATGGGAGAAGTCCTGGACCCGCTGGTTCCTTCCGCCGTGAGCCGCCCCTTCCTGACTTCCTTGGAGTCGCACTTCGGCGAGGGCGAGGGAGGCCTTCTGAGCTGCCGCTCGCGATCCCGCTGTCCTCTGCACTCTTGGGGAGCTTGAAACCGCCGGATGCAAGAGAGCTCGGGGAGCGAACGCTTCAGCTCTGCCGGATCGCCAGCCCGATCGGCCATGAGAAGGCAATTGCGGACCAGATCCAGACCTGGGCTCTGAATCTGTTCGGGTCCAAGCGAGTTTTTCGGCATTCCCATTCATTGGTGGTGGGAACGCTCGAGGATCCCCGTCCCACCATCGCGCTGTTCGGCCACCTGGACACGGTGCCGGCGCATCCGGCGGATGGCCCGCCGCGAATCGAAGGTGAGCGCGTCTTTGGGCTGGGCAGCTCGGACATGAAGGGCGGGCTGGCGGTGATGATGGCGCTCGCCGAGCGGGCGCTACAGCTCACCGGCCCATTCAACTGCGTCTGCGTTTTTTATGAGCGGGAAGAGGGCCCATACCTTGAAAGCGGATTGGGGCCTCTGTTCGAGCGCGTGCCCAAGCTCGCCTCAGTGGCCTTTGGCATCGCACTGGAACCCACGGACAACATGGTGCAGGTCGGCTGCGTCGGAAGCATTCACGCCACTCTCAAATTTCGCGGGAAAGCCGCCCATTCGGCGCGGCCATGGCAAGGAGAGAATGCCATTCATCGCGCTGGGTCGCTGCTGGCCGAGCTGGAAGCCCTGCCTCGACGCGAAGTGCGCTCGGCCGGTTTCGCCTTCTACGAGGTATTCTCGGCAACCCTTGCCAGCGGTGGACGCGCGCGCAACGTGGTCCCCGACGAGATGCAGATAAACCTGAACTATCGGTTCGCTCCGGGAAAAAGCGCGGAAGTGGCGCTGGAAGACATCCGCCGATTGGTGGCCGGTCGAGCGGAAATCGAAGGCATCGATTCCGCGCCCTCCGGGCGCGTGTGCAGCGACAATCCGCATTTTCAACGCCTGCTGGCGGTGACCGGGCTGCCGGCAGAGTCCAAACAGGCATGGACGGACGTGGCCAGGCTCTTCAGCTTGGGAATCGATGCGGTGAATTTCGGACCTGGAGAAACGGCGCAGGCGCATCAGCGGAACGAAAGCGCCAGCATCCCCGCTTTGCATCACGCGTATGAGAAGTTGTCGCTTTTCCTCGATCGGTGATCGCTTCACGCCCTCACTGTTGCGCTGCCGGCTCGGCTGGAATCACCTCGTGGAACTTGGCGTAGTTCAGCTGCCTTCGGCCGTCGGGGAGGATGGTGAGCACGTCCGCAAACCGAGCGTTCCACACGATATCCCAGGCCAGGTACGAGTGGCGGGCGTGGATGTTCTGGGAGAGGGTCTCGTCGATTCCGGTCAGGGTGACGATGATTTCATAGTCCTGCTCGGCCATCTTCTGGGCGGTCACGCCGTAGAGTGGGCTGTTGGCCTGGATTGGATGCAGCACTGTCCAGGATAGGGTGAAGGCTGGCGACTGACTTCTCACCAAAGAGAGGTCCTGAATCCGCCGGACCCACTCTCCCTCAAGCGTTCGCTCGTTTCGCAGCAGCGCCACGCGAAGCTGGGCCTCCACGATGTGATTGGCTCGCTCGTTCGCCACCCGAAACATCAAGGTGAGAACGCCATCGCGGTGAGTGATGACCGCCACTTTGCTGAACATCACCCGCGCGACAGGGCGAGAGAATTTCGAAAAGACCAGCCCGGTCACCATCGCCAGGCCGAGCAAGCCAACCATCGATTCGAGCGTCACCAGCACGTTCGCCGCAAAGTTGGCAGGGCTCATCGTGCCGTAGCCGATCGTGCCCATCGTCTGCACGCTGAAGAAGAATGCGTCCCAGAACGAGCCCGGCCGCGCTCCCGAAATTCCATCGGTGAGCAGGTAGGTGACAGCGAAGCCGGCGTTGATAGCTAGAAAAATGGCGATCGTTCCCAGCAGGACGCTCCACCAGGAGGCTCCGATCAGCAGATGGTAGAGGTCGCGAGCGCCCGGGGAGCTCGCGCCCAGGATCTCGATCGTCTTTCTTCCCGGGAGAGTGACGAGTCGAGATCTGGGAGGGCGATGCGGTTTGCTGCTCAAAGCGGCAGCAACCTACCAGCCGAGGATCGGATGCAAAAGGAAAGTCTCAGGCGCGCATCGCGGTGAATGCGATCCGCGGCACTTTCGTCCAGCTGGGGTGCATTTCAAAGTCCACCAGTTGGCGCGCCAGCGGTTCCAGGGTGCGATGCCCCGGAAACCACGGCGAGATGGGAAAGCCCGTCAGCGGTGCGCGAAGCACGCATTTCTCGATGCCCTCGAGCATGAAGGTGTTGTGCACCCATCCCCTCCCGCTCTGGATGTCTTGCAGCGTTCCGGAGGGATGAGCCCCCCAGGGGGCCGACCCGAGCGCGAACACCGCCGCGGGCCAGGTATTGACCGCCACCGCGCCGTAGCGCAGCTCGCGAATTGCTTTCTCCACCGCTTCCCTGCCACTGGAATCCGCCAGCGTCCGGGGGTGCACAATCAGGGTCGCGCAAAGCGTTCCCCAGACCTTCTCGTTCAAGAACCGAACCGCGCTGTCAAGGAAGGAGACCGGATCGGACCCGGGGAGAGCCGTCTCGGAAAGCACGGAGCACCAAGGTTCCTGCGTGAAGACGCGGTCCCCGGTTTGCGCCGGATCGACGTCCGGGATGATCGCGAACGGAAGCTCGCCCGCGCGCGCTGTCCCAATCAGGCGCAGCCCGGAACGGCCGGAGGTGAATTGCCTCCAGCGCTCTTCGGCGCCCGGGTAGTACGCCGTGCGGACGGTGCCCTGACCCAAAGCCCTCTCGACCGAAGCCAACAGGCTTGGCCGTTGTTCCCAGCCGCGGGCCGTGACCAGCAGCTTGGCGGAGTTGCAGTTGAAGGACGCGTTGTTGACCACCATCCCGGCGATATCCCTTGCTTGGTAAATCAGCTCGCCCTTTGCGTAAGGGCCCGGGACCACCACCACCGGGCTGATGTTCCCCAGCTCCGAGGTGATCGACTTCTTGAGCAGAGGCTCGCCGCGGCTCTTTCGCGCTTCCCGCTCCGGCCCCGGAGGGCCCCACACCAGCAAATCGTGGGTTTTGTCCGAGCCGGTGATGTGCACTTCGTCCACCTGCGGGTGGTTGACCAGGAACTCGCCTTCGTCCACCCCTCCATAGGCCACGGCAAAGAATCCGCGCTCGATCGCCGCAGCAAAGGCGCGCTCGAGCAATGGGCCAAGGTAGGCGTTCACCGGGTTCATCTTCAACAAGCACACCTTGCCCTCGACAAACATCTTGTAAGCGCAGTCGGTGGGAGGAATGGAGTTGACGTTCCCCGCGCCCAGAACCAAGCAGACCTTTCCCGAATGCGGCCGGCGGTAGAAGGACGCCTGATGCTCCTCGAGATTGGAGGCGGTAATCCCAGGCCCCAACCACGCCTCGGCCGAGTGCTTGGGAAGCAACACCCCGTCCAGGGCATTGATCGGAAAAACCCGGATCGACAGCCGCCCATCTGCCAGCGTGTGAATCCAGGACTTCTGCAACTTCGGCGCGCCTTCGGCCTCAATTTGCCTCAAGCTATCCCTCAGCAGGCGAAGGTTTCGAGTCACGATGGTCGGCCCGGCCAACCACTCCTCGCCCGCGATCGGGCTCTTCGGAGGAATTCCCTTTGCTCGGCAAGCCTCGAGCACGCTCTGCTCGGCAATCTCCCGATAGCCGGCGCGCATCTGCTCCAGCAGTCCGATCCGCTGTGGCAGGCTCAGACCGGCGAAGGCCGGACTGTTTTCCTTCAGCCGGGCGACGATCGATTGAAGATTCTGGTGCGCACCGGAGCTGGAGAGTTGAACAGCTTTCATTTCTTCCCCCGCAATAGGACTAAGGCGCGCCGCTGTCCAGGGTGGATCGAATGGGCGCCGCAGAGTGAAAACGCGATTGCTGAGGCCCGTTCCTCGGGTGACCCGCGCCCGCTGGCGACAGCGACAAAATCAACTGACCTCCGTCGTAATCGCCCGCGTGCTGAAAAAGGGAGCCCTCGCGACCGAGCGTGAGGATGGTGCTAGTAATCACCACATTGCTGGGGTCTTGCGAGATGATGATCTCCACCGAAGCGGTGCCTTGGTTGATGCCGTCGAGACGAACGGTGGCTGTCCGCTGATTGGGCATCTTGATTTCCACCGTCTTCTTTTTCTTCAGAGTCAGCTTCTCCCCCGAAAGCCGGCGGTAGGAAGTAAAGGCAAATCCCTTTTGAGAAAACTGTTGCTTCATCTTCTCCAGGGAAGGTGGATCGATGATCGACCCCCGGTTGGACGCGAGAATCACCTCCGTTTGCACTTGAACCTGCTCTTCCGCATATGCCATCACCGGCAAGGCGGCGATCGCCGCCGCCAGCACCAAAGATGAGAAAGGAGAGCCACCGGCCTTTTTTCTCACAATTCCCCCCCGTGAGGCCGCTGCTGCTTGAGCGGCAATTTTTCGATTGTTGAAGTCCCGCTGTCTAGCCCCTCCGGAGTCGCCGTTCCGCGGGACCCTTCGCCCGCCGCTGAGTCGAGCACGTGGCGGTGATTCACCAACCAGACAATGGTATTGCCGCGGTCCGCGGCCATCACCACCGGCGCCACATGCGCTTCCGGCACCGTCGTCACCTTGCGAACCGACCAGAGAGCGCTGGCGTAACCATCGGGCGTCCGCGTGTTAGCAAGAATCAACGAGGTTCCGATCAGCAACGCCACCGATGCGGTCACCAGCGAGGAAACCATCGCCGTGCGGTGATAGACAAACAACTCACTCACCGACAACCGCCACTGCTCCCAGAGCGACAGCCGGTCGGGCGTCACCCGGGCCATCACCTTTTCGAAAAACTGGTCGAAGTTGGGCTCGTCCGCCAGCATCTCGAAACCAACCCGCATCAGTCCGGATTGTGCTCTGAAATCCCCCACCCGAGCGCGGCACACCGTACAGTGAGCCAGGTGTCGTTCCAGCTCGATGCGGCCGGAAGGAGAAAGCTCCCCGTCGATAAACGGGGAGAGCAGTGGAATCCAGCGCTGACAGGAGTTCATGGTGCCTTCACCAAAAATAGGGGCTCAATTGAACCGACGTGGTTTCACTGCAGTTATTCGAGGCCATCTTACTGATCCTCACTCGGGTCCTCGTTGACACCTAACTCAGCGTATTCAGACAGTAATTTTTGCAACTTTACACGGGCATGAAAAAGCCGAGACATCACCGTTCCCTTGGGAATCTGAAGCGTCTTCGCCAGGTCTTCATAGGACATGCCCTCGAGCTCGCGAAGGAGCACGATGGCGCGGTGTTTTTCCGGCAATTCTCCAAGGGCCTCTTCGATCTTCTCGGCCAGCTCTCGCCGCAAGAGGCTTTTTTGGGGATTGGTGCCCAGGCGCGCTCCCAGGACCCCGATGTGTGCCTCCGACAGGTCCACCTGAACCTCCTCATCGAACTGCACATGCTCCCCTTTTCTGCTTGCCCGCTTGCGCAGCACGTCGATGCACGCGTTGAGGGTGAGCCGGTACAGCCAGGTATAGAAGCTGGAGTCGCCTTTGAAGTGCTGAAGGTACTTATAGACCTTGGCGAACGACTCCTGGGCGACATCCATCGCCTCTTCCTTGTCTTTCACCATCCCCAAGGCCACTGAATACACCTTGCGCTGGTATCGCTCGACGAGGAGCCGAAAAGCGCGCTGATCGCCACCGCGAGCGCGCTTGACGAGTGTGAGATCGTCGATAGCCAAAGATGCGACGGACCTTACCAGCGATTCACTGCGAGTCCAGAGCGCACAACCACTGCGGGCGCACCGGGCGTCACGCCCAATCGCGCGGGTTTTGCAAGACTTGGAGGAGCCGAGCTTCCGCGGAACCGGGCGGCGGCCGCATGTCGTACGCCCATCGAACTTGGGGCGGGAGCGACATCAAGATGGACTCGGTACGCCCCCCTGTCTCCAGCCCGAAGACGGTTCCGCGGTCGTAGAGAAGGTTGAACTCCACGTATCGGCCGCGGCGAAGCTCCTGCCATTCCCTCTGGCTGGGGGTGTACGGGGAAGATTTGCGCTGCGCCACGATCGGAAGGTAGGCCGGCAAGAACGCGCGACCCAGATCCTGCACTAATGAAAATTCCCGATCCAGATCGCCGCCCATGTCCTCGAAAAAGATGCCGCCAATGCCGCGGCATTCGCCGCGGTGCTTGAGGTGGAAGTAGCGATCGCAGGTGGCTTTGAAGCGCGGATAGAATGATGGATCGTGTCGATCGCAGACTCCCTTCAGCGTCCGGTGAAAGTGCGCCGCGTCCTCGTCGAAGAGATAGTAGGGCGTCAAATCCATTCCGCCGCCAAACCACGACTTGCGGCCCTGGACGATGAAGCGAAAGTTCGCGTGAACGGTCGGGACCATCGGACTGAGCGGGTGGAGCACCAGCGAAATTCCGGCGGCAAAGAATTCCCGTCCGTCTCCCGGAAGTCGTTCGGCAAAAGCCGGTGAAAGCTCCCCGAAAACCTCCGAGTTATTCACCCCTGCTTTTTCGAACACCGCGCCGGCTTCGAGGATCCGGCACTGACCTCCGCCGCCCCCCTCTCGGGACCAATGGTCCTCCCGGAAACGCCCCCCGCCGTCGGCAAGCTCGAGCGCGGAGCAGATTTCATCCTGCAAGGCCCGGGTGAACCGCACCATCTGAGTCTTCAGCGCCTCCTCGGAAGACACGGCGGTCGGCTAGTGAATCGGGTTTTCGCTCTCGATCAGCACGATCGAGCCAAACTTCGCCTCGAACTTGGCGACGTTGTCTTGCATCGCCATCAGCAGGCGCTTCATGTGCTTGGGGTTGGTGATGATCCGCGACCGCACCCGCGCCTTCGGCTGTTGAGGCTGGACGTAGATGAAGTCCAGGGTGAATTCAGTTTCGGTGTGGTTGACCAAGGCCATGTTGATGTATTGGCCATCAGCCACAGCGTCGTCGAGTTGGATCTGCAGCTGGATATCGGGATTCTTGGGGAGTTCGGACATGGGAAAGTCCATATCGCTTGCTGTTTTCGGTGGCTAGGGGTCTTTCAAATGCCGCGTGAGTTCCCGATGGATCCAGACAAATCGGCGCCCTTCCAGCTCGGCCAGGGGACTGCGGCCTGCTTGTTGATCCACGGATTCACCGGAAGCCCCTGGGATGTCCGACCCCTGGGCGATGTGCTCGCCAGCCGCGGCTACTTCGTCCGAGGCATCCTTTTGCCAGGCCACGGTGAGACCCCGGAAGCCCTCGATGGCGTCAGTTACCTCGACTGGGAGGGAGCCTGTGAGAGCGCGTTGCTGGAGCTTTCTGCCTACCACCAGCGTTTTGTCGCGGGGCTCTCGATGGGCGCGTTGCTGGCCCTGATCGTTGCCGCTCGACATCCCGACCTGGCGACGGGACTGGCGTTGCTTGCGCCGGCGATGCGTTTTCGCAGCCCGTTGATGGCGCTTCTGCGAGGGACCCGCCGCATTCCCTGGCTGCAGTGGGTTCGACCCTATCTGGAAAAGAAGAGCACCGACATCGATGATGCTGAGCAGCGCGCCCAGGCCCCGCTCCTGCGGGCCTTTCCCTCGGCGCGGCTGAACGATCTCTGGACGATTCAGGATCGGGCTCGGGCATCGATATCCAAGGTCACTGCTCCCACCCTGATTTCGATGGCCCGGAACGATCACGTGGTGTCGCTGGTGGGCGGGCAGGAGCTGGCCCGCGCTCTTCATCGGGTGCGCCGGATCCGATCGATTCAGCTAGAGGAAGGGTTTCACATCCTCCCACGAGATCGGGGGGCGGGCACGCTGGCCGCCGAGGTCATCTCATTTTTCGGCTCAATTGAAGGAGATTCGCCAGTGGAACTGGGTCAGGAGGCTTCCCGATGAAACGCAGATACCTGCTGGCCATCGACCAGGGCACCACCGGTAACCACGTGGCGATTCTCGACGACCGCTTGCGCATCGTGGGTACTTCGTACCGGGAATTCCGTCAGATCTTCCCCAAGCCGGGATGGGTCGAGCACGATCTGGACGAAATCTGGAAGTCAGTGGAGCTTTGCGTCGCCTCCGGATTGCGCGCCGCCAGGATTCGGCCCGCGCAAATTGCCGGCATCGGTATCGCCAATCAACGCGAAACCACCGGGCTTTGGGATCGGGCCACCGCCAAGCCGATTCACCGCGCCATCGTCTGGCAAGATCGAAGAACCGCTTCGCACTGCTTGGAGCTGAAGCAGAAAGGGGAGGAGCCACGAGTGCGGGATTCTACCGGCTTGGTGCTGGACCCGTACTTTTCCGGGACCAAGCTCTCGTGGCTGCTCAAGAACGTGAAGGGGGCTCGGCGGCGCGCGGAGGCCGGAGAGCTATGTTTCGGCACCTTGGACACGTGGCTGATCTACAAATTGACCGGCGGGCGCTCGCACGCGACGGATACTTCGAACGCCAGCCGCACGTTGCTGATGAATCTGCACACGCTCTCCTGGGATGCTTCGCTTTGCGCGATGCTGGAAGTTCCACCACAGATCCTACCCGCGATTCGCGGTTCCGCCGATCTGTATGGCGAAACGCGCGGGCTTCGCACCCTTCCTGATGGCATTCCAGTGGCGGGAGTGGCCGGGGATCAGCAAGCGGCGCTGTTTGGCCAAACCTGTTTCTCTGCGGGCGAGGCGAAGTGCACCTATGGCACGGGGGCTTTCCTGCTTCTGAATACCGGGCGGGCTCCGATTCGCTCGACTTCGGGTCTTCTGACCACGGTCGCCTGGACCCTTCTGGGTGAAACGACCTACGCGCTCGAGGGCAGCGCTTTCGTGGCCGGGGCTGCCGTGCAATGGCTTCGCGACGGACTTGGTTTGATCAAGCGTTCCGCGGATGTGGAGCGCCTGGCCGGGACTGTCCGCGAGTCGGGCGAGGTCGTCTTCGTCCCCGCTCTCAGCGGCCTCGGCGCTCCGCACTGGCGACCGGAGGCTCGCGGCCTCTTCACCGGGCTGGATCGGTCCACTACCGCCGGCCACCTGGCCCGCGCGGTGCTCGAGGGAATCGCGTTCCAGGTCCGCGATCTCGCCGAGGCGATGCAGAAGGATGCTGGAAAAAGCATCGCCTCGCTGAAGGTGGACGGCGGTGCCAGCAGCAATGACTTGTTGATGCAGTTTCAGGCGGACATCTTGGGAACCGAGGTGATACGTCCCAAAAACCTCCAGACGACCGGACTGGGTGCGGCGCTGTTGGCCGGACTGGGAACGGGAGTGTGGCAAAACCTCGAAGAGATTAGAAGCGTATGGAGGTCCGATCGCGTGTACAAATCGCGGATGTCGGCCGCGGATCGCGCTCGGCACGTCGAAAGATGGCAGCGCGCCTTGGAGCGGGCCTGATCGCTGCCGCTCGCCGACCTACGAGCCGCTGGTCTTCTCAGCCGGGCCGAGCTCGCGCAGCTCTTTGCCCTCGACTCCAATCAGGAACAGCGGCTTCACCGCTTCCCTCCGGTCATTGAACGTGGTCTGTCCGGTGGCGCCCTCGAACTTCTTCATGCCCTCCAGGCGAGATCGGAATCCCTCTCGGTCGAGACCACCCTTCGCCTCTTCGATGATCCGGCGGAAGATCTTGGCCGAATCGTATCCCGTCGCTTCGAGCAGACCGGGAGGCCGAGCCTGGTCTTGGTAAGCCTGGCGGTATGCCTCGGCGAAGTGCCGGGTGGCCGGTTTGCTGGAATCAGGGAAAAACCCATCCACGTAGACCGAGCAGCTCACGAACTTCCCGCCGCGCTCGACCAGCTCCGCCGCGCCGCTTTGGCCCTTTCGCGAGCTCCACTGATCCGATCCCAGCAAGGTCACCGCCTTGAGGTCCTTGCGACCGGTGGTCTTGCGAATTCTCGCCAGGTCCTCTGGGTCGCAAGCATTGGTCACCACGTCCTCGACGGCGAGGGCCGGCGCGACCAGCCCGACTCTCTCCCAAGCATCGGGGATGAAGATCGCATCGAAGTCGATGATCGGCATCAGCGAGGAGCGCACCTTGTCCATTGCTTTGCGCTTGCGAAAGGCATCCAGGGAGTGCGAGGAAACCTCGCGATATTTCTCCAAGTAGTCCAGTCGATCTTCCAGATAGTAGCGACCGACCAATTTCTTCACGTCCGAGGTGAAGGTGGTCTGGTCATGGCTGTAGGTTTCTGCGCCACGGATCGCTCCTCCCCGGGCTGTCACCTCGTCCCAGAACTTGTTCGCCAGATCCACGCCGTACGGAATGTTCGGATACAGCAATGCGAAGCTCTTGTAGCCCAGCGTATTCATCGCGTAGTCCACCAGCGCCTTGGCCTGAGCGGCGTTGGTGAGCATGTTCCGAAACACATGCGGTCCAATTTCGGTGATCCCATCCTGGCGAGACATCGTCAGAATGGGCACCCCCAGCTCCTCCGCCACCAATGCTCCCCGACGAGAATCTTCCCAGAGGGGACCCAAAATCGCCACCGCGCCGCTGTCGAAGGCCAGCTCTTCCACCGACTTCCCGGCAAGGTTTGCCTCTCCTTTGGAATCCTTCACCACCAGTTGGATGTCGCTACCCTGCAGCGCCAGTGAAATGCCGCGCATCACCGCTTCGCCCAGCGGCTGGAATCGACCACTCATCGGCAGGACCGCGCCAATGACTTTGGGCCGAACGTCGCTCCGGCGATGCGCGCGCGCCAGAAGCTCCTGGGCTTGCGGGGCATACGGATGGGAGGGCGCTTCCTTCAGGAAACGCTGCAGCGTCTCCTCAAGGTTGGTCCAATCGCGAAGGTGGTAGTAGATGCGCGCCAGCTTGAAGGTGAGCAGCGGCCACGCGGGGTGGCTGGGGGACAGGTTGTCCGCGGCGCGCGCGACGTCGACAAACGACACCTTGCTCTCCACCAATTCTTCGACCCGCTCGAGGCGGGACTGGGTCTCCTCCGGGGTACGGGCCTCGGTGAGGAGCTTGAGGGAAATACGCAGCGCGTCCGACTCCATCTGCGCGCCCTCCGCCGCTCGAGCAGCCCACTCCAATATCTTCTCTCGCTCCGCGCCACTGGCGTGCTCAGCTAGCGACGAGAGCGTCTGATAGGCGTCCCGGTACGCGTGAAGCTGGAGCGCCGCCTGGCCGAGCTTCAGTTTCGCGTCGGCCGCCTTGTCGAAGAGCGGATTTTCGTAGAGGAGCTGGTTGAGCTCCTTGCGAGCGTTGACGTAGTCGCCTGATTCGAACGAGAGGATACCGGCCCGATACATCGCCTCCTGAGCCGCGGTCGTCTCGCCGTACGCCTTGTAGACCGCCCGGTAGGCTTCGACCGCCTTGGACGGAGGGAGCCCTTTGGAGGCTTGCGTCGCGTTCTCCAGGGCTGCATCTGCCGCCGCGCTCTTCCTCGGCTGATAGCGCTGACGTTCGGCATCTTCCCGCTCGCCACTCAGTCCGCTCGGCCGCGGGCAAGCCCCACTCAGGAGCGCGACTGCAGCCAGGAAAAACGCCCGCCAGGCGCGAGTCCCTCGGGGTGTTGCGAGCGGGCGAGCGGATTCATCCAAACAG
>Ga0137388_10001687_pt1 | contig 13581 bp, 10 predicted proteins | sample 15con2h14AmetaG_FD_104644 | JGI IMG/M metagenome (GOLD analysis project Ga0137388, IMG submission 104644) | Vadose zone soil microbial communities from Angelo Coast Range Reserve, California, USA - 15con2h1.4A metaG | ecosystem: Environmental > Terrestrial > Soil > Vadose zone > Saprolite...
CGAGAAGGGGAAATCGTACCCGATCTTCATGCGGCGCAGGGCGACGGCCGGGGCTCCCGATGAGGTCGTCATCGACGCCAATGCCCTCGCCGCTGGCAAGAAGTTCAGCCAGGTCGGCGGGCTCCAGGTCAGCCCCGGCGCATCGCGGGCCGCCTACCTCCACGATACCACCGCCCTTCGCGTCTATACTCTCTACGTCAAGGATCTCAGCACCGGAAAACTGCTCGGTGACTCTATTTCACGCGTCGTACCATCGATCGCCTGGGCGAACGACACCGTTCTCTTCTACCAGACAGCAGATTCCGCCCGCAGGGCCGACGCCGTCTGGCGGCACGTACTCGGTACGCCGCAATCGAGTGACGTGCAGGTCTTTCATGAGAGCGACGTCCTCGACAACGTCGGGGTCGGCCGCTCCAAGAGCGGCAAGTTCGTCGTGATCGCGGACGACGGATTCACATCGTCCGAATCACGGGTGATTCCCACCGCAAATCCGTTTGCGGCTCCCATCGTCGTCTCCGCGCGCCGGCCGAACGTCGAGTACCAGCTCGATCACATCGACGGCGCCTTCCTCATGACCACGAACGACGGCGCACGGAACTTTAAAGTCATGCGCATCGCCGACGACCAGGTAGGGACGGGACAGTGGACGGAGTTCATCCCCACCAGCGACTCCGTTTTCATCGAGTACCTCGAGCCCTTCAAGAACAACCTCGTCGTCGTTCAGCGCTCGGGGGGACTCCGCCGACTGCGCGTCATGGAGCTTCGCCACGGGACAGTTCACTACGTCACCTTTCCCGAGCCGGCGTACGCTGTTTCGCCAACGGGCAACGCCGAGTTCAACTCGGATACGTTGAGATTCGTCTACCAGTCAATGGTTACGCCCCCGACAACCTATGACTACGCGATGTCGACGAGACAGCGTGTCGTGAAGAAAAAGCTCGAGGTGCCCGGCTTCGATCCGTCAAAATACGAAGTCAAGCGCTTCATGGTGACGGCGCGCGACGGAGTCAAAGTCCCCATCTCGATGATTGTGCAGAAAAGATGGAAGCAGGACGGAACGCATCCGCTGCTCGAGTATGCCTACGGCTCCTATGGCGCGACGACCGAGGCGGGATTCAACTCGAGCGTGCTCAGTCTCGTCGACCGCGGCTTCGGCTACGCCATCGCGCACATCCGCGGCGGACAGGAGATGGGCCGGGCATGGTACGACGAAGGCAAGATGATGAAGAAGAAGAACACGTTCAATGATTACGTCGACGTCGCGCAGTACCTCGTCGACAACAAGTACACATCGAAGGATCGACTCATTGCCAATGGTGGCAGCGCCGGCGGGCTGCTGATGGGTGCCATCGTCAACATGCGCCCCGACCTCTTCCGCGCCGTCATCGCCGACGTGCCCTTCGTGGACGTTATCAACACGATGATGGACGCGTCGCTGCCACTCACCGCGCAGGAGTGGCAGCAGTGGGGCGATCCGCACGATTCCACCCAGTACGCCTACATGAGATCGTACTCGCCGTACGACAACGTGGCGCGCAAGGCGTACCCGTGGATGCTCGTCACGACGTCTTTGAATGACTCACAGGTGATGTACTGGGAGCCGGCGAAGTGGGTGGCTAAGCTGCGCGCGATGAAGACCGATATGAATCCGCTTTACATCAAGATCAACATGGCCGGCGGACACGGAGGTTCTTCCGGACGTTATGACGTGCTGCGCGAGCGGGCATTTCGGTACGCGTTCATGCTCGACGCAGTCGGGATGGCGCAATAATGCGACCGATCATCGGACGCCTCACGGCCACGAACTGGGTCGCGCACCTCGCGCTTATTCTCGCCGCAGCGGCAGCCTCGGCTGTCCTCGCCAGCCGTGCCGAGGGTGAGCTGCTTAGGGAAGTGACCATGGCCGTTCTCATTGTGCTGGTGCTGATGCTCATAACCCAGGTCCCGGTCGAGCAACGGCCCCCCGGACGGGTCAGCTACGGATACCCTTATGCTATATGCGCAGCAGCATCGATCCTCATGCTCGTTGGCCACTCGATGAATTCCGAGTGGCTGGTGGTCAGAGTCATTGAAATAAGCGCGCTCGTGTTCGCCATCGGACTCACTGTGTTCGCGTTCCAGGTTCGGGCGCTGCTGCGCTCGTAGCGATCAGCCTTTTAGCACGCTCGGCGCCGGCGGATGGCACCACAGAGGGCAGTCCGATCCGCACGAGCGTGGTTACTCGACTTGCAGGCGGCGCGCGCGGGAGGTGATGATGAAATGGAGCTCGCGGCGCGGACTATCGTACTCAGTTTGCACCGGGCGACCGTCGACCAATGTTCGCTGGGGGCGCGAGACATCGTGGACCGTGACCTTGAATGAGCCAGCACCCGGGTACGATCCCGTCTGCGCCAAAGTCACCGACAAGAGCGGAGCGCCAGACGTCATAAACGTCGTCCGTCGATACTCTCCGCGCTGATACGCGTAGCCTTCGCCCGCATCCTCGTACAGCTCGCTCGCGGCCGACCCCGGGTAGATGTCGATGCTCAGAGTGTCGAGTCGCCGCTGACCCTCGTACGAAACGACGGCTGACGACGGTATCACTGCGCCGGCGCGCGCGAACACCGGCAAGCCGCGGAGACCGGTCGTGTCGCCTCCGTCGTTGAGGACATTCGGCGCCTGAACCGTAACCGAACGACCGCCGTCGTAGGCCTCGCCACTCCCCATTCGATACCAGCGACCCGCCGGCAGGTAGACGCTTCGACTCACTGCGCCCGAATCGACTACCGGCGCTACCAGCAGGTGATCGCCGAGGATGAATTCGTCGTCGGTGCCGAGCGCGGCTGAATCGGTGAGTGTGTTCCAGAAGACGGGTCTCACCACCGGACTGCCCTGCTGCGTGTGCTGGAAGTAGGCGGTGTACAGTGCGGGCATCATATGGTAGCGGAGCCGGATCGTCGCCCGATTCGCGCGCTCGTACTGGGGGCCATAGCTCCACGGCTCGCGCCTCGGAGTTCCGATCATCGCGTGAGTGCGCATGAACGGCACGAGTGTCGCCGCTTGCAGCCACCGCGCGTACAGCTCCGCGCCCGGCGCGCCATTGAAGCCACCAATATCGCTGCCGGCAAACGGAATCCCTGAAAGCCCGAGCCCGAGGATCATCGGAATCGAGATGCGGAGGTGATCCCAGGTCGAGTTGTTGTCGCCGGTCCAGATGGTCGAGTAGCGTTGCAGACCGGCGTAGCCCGCGCGCGTGATGACGAAGGGGCGGCGTTCCGGTCGGAGCCGATGGAATCCCTCGAACGTCGCACGCGCCATCAGCGTGCCGTATTGGTTGTGGTACTCGAGATGGTTTCCAGGATGACCATCACCCTCGAACTGCGTGATGTCGGGAATGGTCTGACCACCAAAGGATGCGGGCTCGTTCATGTCGTTCCAGACGCCGCGAACGCCGACATCAACGAGCGCCCGATGCTGCGCGCCCCACCAGTCACGCACCGACGCGCGGGAGAAATCGGGGAAGACGCTCCGACCCGGCCAGACTATACCTATATATGGAGTACCATCGGGAAGAGTGACGTAGGCTCCTCGAGCGAGGCCGTCACGATAGACGGAGTAACCGCTGTCGACCTTGAGACCAGGATCGACGATCGTCACCACCTTGAAGCCCTTCGCCGCGAGCGTGTCCATCAAGCGCTTCGGCTGCGGGAAACGCTCCGGGTCGAAAGTGAAATCCCGATACCCGTTCATGTAGTGGATGTCGAGATGAATCACATCGGCGGGAATGTCACGCTGGCGGAATTCGCGCGCGAGATTCTCGACGGTCGTGTCGGGGAAATAGCTGTACCGGCTCTGATGGTAGCCGAGCGACCAACGAGGGGGCAGCGGTGTCCTGCCGGTGAGTCGCGTATATCGCGCAATTGTGCTGTCGAGTCCCGGCCCGGGAATCACGTAGTATCGAAGCTCTCCGCCATCGATCCCGCCTTCGGACATGTAGGAGAGTGCCGATCGCATCCTGGCGGAAAAATCGAATTCCGCCCGGAACGGATTGTCGTATAGAATCCCGTGCGCTACGCCGTCACGAACTCCGAGGTAGAACGGAATCGATGAGTAGATCGGCATGTCGCCGGGGCGGTAGCCGAACCGATCGGTATTCCAGAGCGGAAAAACGGAGCCGTTGCGCAGCAGTGGCATCGGCTGCTCGCCGAGTCCGTAGTAACGGGTGGCTGGCAGATCGCGGAGAACGTGGGCGAGCCTTCCCTGCCACACCCCGGCGCCAAAAGACTCGGCGAGAAGTTCATGTCCTACACTGTCGGTGACACTCAGGCGGACTGGATGCTGCGCTGCGCGCACGACCAATCCTTCTGCGTAAATGAGGACTGTATCACCCGCCTCACGAATGACAGCCGTACCCAGTCGCGGCGCGGTGTCGCCAGTCGCCAGAGAGTGTGCCGTCGGGAACGAGGGACTCCCATCCGAAAAGCGCACTCGAATTCGCGCCCCAATCCCCGCTATTGCTTCGATCAGAACCGCGCCATGGTCGGCGCGCATCATTATGCCGCCGGGGACGCGGTCGTACCCGCGTGAATTGCCAAGGAAGGTGTAGGTGGCCTGCTGCGCCTGAAGTCCACTCGCCGGCTGGGCAGCTGTCGCGTTCGCCTGCGCCGTGAGCGGCTGGCGCGCCACAATCGCGAGCGCGAGAAATGCCGCCGCTTTCCTCAGCGTGGCCAGACTACCGGTAAGTTTGCGCAATCTGATGACTCTCTGATGTTGTACGGGCGAATCAAAGCAACCGCTTCAACATGACGGCGGATCTTCGAAGTAAGTGGCAGGGACCTTAATTTAAGACACGGAAACCGACGCCTCAATGCGCGCCTCGATCCCGAGCAGTTGCCCGGCGACAACAAAGTCTGGCGAACGATCAAGCACGAGTTGGCGTTTTTCCGCATTCCTGGTCCGACATTGCAGCTCACGCCAGGAAGCAAATTCTTTCTCGCGTACTATTAGGGAGATGGAAATCGTGCGTCGTGCCCTGATACTCGCGACCGTGACGACACTGGCCGCTTGCAGCCGTGGAGCGTACGCGCCGCCAGTTCCGAATCCGGCACCTTTCGGCACGGACAGCACCACCTGGGCGCTCGTGAAGTCCTTGGCTCCAGTGCTCTACCTCCAGCGTGACGAGCCCTTTCCGCTCGATCGGGTCGTTGCCGTCGTCCATCCAACCGAGCAAATCATCGCCTATCATCTTCTATGGCGACACGACGTGAATGGCCAGTGGCTGCCGTGGGCCAAACCTTCGGACGAAGAGGTGGCGTACGTAGGCTACGATCCCAATACCCGCGCGCCGACCCAGGTATGGGCTTACTGGCACGGAACCCTGCTGCACACGCTCTGGCTGAATCGCGGTACCGCCGAGATCGATGTTCAATGGGGCAAGCACGGATCTCTGCCGAGGGGGATCGACACGAAAGATCTGCCTCCGGCGAAGACCCTCAATTCCTTCTACGCCTACGAGATCCTGCTCATTCCCGACATTCTCCTCGGCAAGCTCGTTCACGGCGGACCGACTGGTTTCTTTCACAGCTTCCGCCGGTACAGGGATTTTTCCAAGGCAGTGCCGCTCGTCGACAAGCTTGACCTCGTCGTAAAGACCGATGATCCGCGCGATGCGCTGCACGCTGTTTTTGGCCGGCTATACTCGAATAAGCGGTGGTGGCCCTGAGGAGTAATCCAAGCCGCCGGTTGAGCACCCCAGAGGAGATGGCGTCGGCTCAGAGATTGTAATGACCGCGCCCTTCACCGGCGATGCGAAGCAGAACGGCGACCGACAGCCAGCTCGCGAGCATCATCGATCCACCGTAGCTGAAAAACGGAAGCGGAATTCCCACGATCGGCATGAGGTTGAGTGTCATCCCAATGTTGACCCCAACATGGACGAGCCACGACGACATGAGGCCGTATGCGACAAGGCTCGAGAACGAATCGTTCGCGCGGGAAGCAATCCCCGTTGCCCGCAGCAAGAGCGCAAGGAACAGCGTCAGGGCAACGGCGACTCCGATGAAGCCAAGCTCCTCGCCCACAACCGCAAAAATGAAGTCGGTATGTTGCTCGGGAAGAAAACCGCTCCGTTTTTGCGTTCCCAGCGTGAACCCGTTACCGAATAGTCCACCGGACCCGATTGCAATCTTCGATTGCAGCACATGGTAGCCGGATTGTCGCGGGTCCGCGGTCGGATCGATGAACACCTTCAATCGATTCTGCTGGTAGGGCGCCATCTTCTCCCACATCATTGGTGCGATCACGCCCGTGGCGACGTTGAGCACCATTAGAACGATTCCCTCGATGAGGTACGGACGATACCAGAGAACGAGCGCGAGCAGAATGAAGAACCACGCGCCCCAGAGCCCCACGCTGAACGAGAGCAATAGACTGATTGCCGGGCTCGCTATGAGAAGGAGCATCGGCCATGCGACTCCCGACCAGTAGAGCATCCCGAAGAAAATTCCGATGAAGACGATGCTCGAGCCAAGGTCAGGCTGAAGCATTATGAGCAACCACGGGAGCCCGACGACCAGCGCTGGCTTCCACAAGTCCAGGAGGGATTTCGGAGACAGCGGCGATTCAGAAAGCACTTTGGCCAGCATCAACACGACGGTGAGCTTGGCGAATTCGGCGGGCTGGCCAAGCCGGTGGCCCCCAATGGCGAGCCAGCTTCTGGTGTGACCGTTAGCACCTGAGCCGACGCCGAGAACGAGGAGGGAGAGCAGAAGCGCCAGCGTGAACAGGTAGGCTGGCCATGTTGCCCATCTGATGAATCGAACGGGCATCTTCAAGAGCCCGTAAGTCGATACTACGCCGATCAATAGCCACATTGCCTGTGACTTGTAAGCGGACGCCGCTGCGGTTTTGATGTCCGTTTGTCCAGCGGAATAGACCATCGCCAATCCAAACAACGACAGCAGGGCCGTTATCGTTGCCAGCTGGGAATCGATTACTACGCCTCGCAGAGCCTTCACGACGCTATTCCTCCCCGGGATTCGATGATCGTCTTACACGGGGCCCAGAGGGAGAGTAAGCGCAGTCCAGCGGCTTCGAGAGCCGAACGCGCAATCTTTACGGGATCTTAGCGCCATGACGCGGGTGAGGCGGGATGCGCCGGCGTAATCCCGTGTCCTACATCAGCGATCGCGATAATCCCACCGATCGAGCGACGTTCGGCTGATCCCCTAACGCCTCTAATTTGACCACTGTACCGGGGCGTAAGATTCGTACTCTTGCGCGTTTTCGCGGGCGATAACTATTTAGTCTGGCTCCGGCCGATCTCATCGGCCGCCTCCAAATCCCGCCCAAGGAGGGCCAATGCGTACGCGTTCCACTCGCTTCATCGCGGCCGTCGCAATTCTGTCCGTCGTTCCCCTCGCCGCGCGATCGCAGACGGATCCTTCGCTCAAGCTGAGTACGACCAATCCCACCGCCGCCGCGGAATTCCGCGCGGGAATGAGGGACGCGCAGAACGTCTCCTTCGAGTCCGCCACTGCGCACTTCAAGGCGGCGATCGACGCCGATCCCAGTTTCGGACTCGCGCGTGTACTCTACGGCGGCGGCGGCCTGCTCGACCCCAGTCAGCTGAATACCGAGCTGACTCGTGGTGTCGTCGATGCCGCGCGCGGCACCAACAACGAGCTCATTCTAGCCGCAGCGTACCGCGAGCAAGCACTCGGCCATACCGACGCGGCCAACGCGCTCTTCCGCGCCGCATCACAGCTGATGCCGGCCGACGAACTGATCGCGTGGTTGGCTGCCGGCGGGTTCGGCGCACCGCTCCCGGCGACGCGCGACTTCGTCACGCGCCATCCGAATTATCCCCTCGGGTACAACTCGCTTGCGTACGGAGCGTGGGCCGGCGGCGATCGCGCTGCTGCACTCGCTGCCGCGAAACGTCAGATGGAGCTCCTGCCGACCGCACCCAATCCGCACGACACCTACGCCGAGATTCTACAGTGGAACGGCAACTTCGCCGACGCCGCTGCGCACTACAAGGCCGCCACGACCCTCTCGCCCAAATTCCCCGAAGCGTACGCGGGACTTGCCGAGGTAGCCGCTCTGCAAGGGCAGTACGACCAGGCGCGAACGTATCTGAATCAGGCGATCGCCAACGCCTGGACTCCGCAGGAGAAGCTTGGCTACATGCGGCAGATTGTCGGCACCTATGTGTTGCAGGGCGCGCCCGCTGATGTGACCAAAGCGCTGGAGGCGGCGATCGCCGAGGCAAAAGCGCAGAAAGACGCACGGGAGACGGCCATATTGTACTCGCAGCTCGCCACAGTGCAGGCCAACGCCGGCAATGCGAACGCCGCGCATCAATCGATAGCGACCGCGAAAGCGGCGAGCGGAGACCCCTGGCAGGTCCACTATTTCCCTGGGGTGGCGCACGGTCTCATGAAACATTGGGCGCCAGCGGGGCAGGAGCTTGCCGCTCTGAAAGCTCAAGCCGCCGCCGATCCGAGCAGTGTGCCCGGTGACCGGGTGCCCGCACTCGAAGGCTATCTACTGACGCAACAAGGGAAGCCAGCCGATGCGCTGACGATTCTAATGAAGGCTGACACGACCAGCATCCTGATCATGAATCGCATCGCCGAGGCTCACGCCGCGCTCGGTCACCCGGCGGAAGCGGCGGCGTGGAATAACAGGGTCAACACGAACTACGCGCTCAATCTCATGGATTTCACAAACGTGAATTCGCGACGCAGGGCGAAGCTGGAAACGGCGAGCCGCTGAACCCTAACATCATAGGAGGACCGTATGCCAACGTACATCTCGATGCTGCGCTACACGCAGCAGGGAATCAGCGCGATCAAGAATTCCCCAGCGCGAATCGACGCAGCCAAAGACGCCTATCGTAAGGCGGGTGGCGAGCTCAAGGCTATCTATCTAACCCTGGGGCAATATGACCTCGTCGCAATCGCCGAGATGCCGAACGACGAGGCCGTCGCCCGGATGGCGTTGGCGTTCGGAGCGCAGGGAAACATTCGCAGCGAGACGATGCGAGCGTTTAGTGAAGCGGATTTCAGAAAGATCGTGGGGACGCTCTAAGAAGGAACTGAAGACTACCTGCCGGGGGCTGTGGGCGGGCCGGCTGCGGGATGCGGGCAGAGCTTGAACACATCTGCAGCCCGCGACCATCAACTGGCACGCCGATCGCCCCAAGCAGGTAGTCTTCAGTTGATTCTTCTGCAGATAATCTTCCGTCACCTCGCGTCTTCAATTGAAATCCTCACCTCGTTTTCTATCGCCACTGCTTCTCGCAGTTGTGGCCGCCGTCGCATTGTCCGCACACTCGCCCTTCCCGGCCGCGCCCAGCGAAAAAGCCACCCCGCTCAATAATGCAGCGTTCGCCGCTGGCGAACGTCTTTCATACGACGTGAGCTTTGGCCGGGTGCACGTAGGACACGGGTCGATGCTGCTGGCCGGGACCGACACAATACGCGGCCACATCGCCTGGCGCGCCATTTTCACTATTTCGGGCGGAACGTTCTTCTTCCGCGTTCGCGATAGTACTGTGAGCTGGTTCGATACCGCGACTTTGTCCTCTCTCCGATTCGTGCAGCATATACGGGAAGGACGCTATCACGCCGATCGGGACTACACGATCTACCCCGAGCGAGCCACCTACGCGCGCCTCGATAAGCCAGAGGTCCCGTCGGTGCATGAGCCACTCGACGACGCTTCTTTTCTCTATTTCCTGCGTAGCATTCCGCTCGAGGTCGGACAGACCTACTCCTTCAATCGCTATTTCCAGCCTGAGGGAAATCCCATCATCATTCACGTCGTGCGGCGTGAGCGGGTGACGGTTCCAGCAGGAACGTTCGACGCGATTGTAGTGCAGCCGCAGATCACGACACCCGGGATCTTCTCAAGGAAAGGACATGCCGAAGTCTGGCTCACCGACGACAGCACCCACATGATGCTGATGCTGAAATCGGGGCTCTCCTTCGGCTCGCTTAATCTCTACCTCACCACCTTCTCGCCTGGAGTCCGCTCACGGTAACACATTGTGCGAGATCGCAGGTCGAACGGCAGCATTGGGTGCTCTGGGCAGGGTCGGCACGAACACACGGCTCACGCTGGGAAGATCTACGAACAACAATATTGCCATCAGAACTGTGCACGCCACGACGGCGGCCATGAGCACCGGTTCCCGATATAGCCCTTCTGGCCGCTGCGCTGCGCTATCCGGGCGGAATCCCACCGCGAGGTAAATCGCCATCACGAATGCTATCAACGGGAACGAGACGATGAGCTCGATGCGGTAGCGCATGGCGAACGCACCGAAAAAGAGCATTGCAGCAGACGCATAAAACACGATCGAGATGAGTAAGCGCTCCTCTGTGATTCCCGCAAACGAGCGACGGTACGCTATTGCTCGGCTACGATCACCAAGGTGGCGGTACTCGGCGAAGCGCTTGATGGCCATGAAGTAGCTGCCAACCATCCAGTAGCTCACGAGAAGTGAAACCGGTGCGAGCCCGCCCGGATTAACGATGTACCAGCCGACGAGCATCCTCAGCGGATTGTTCACCGCTTCCGAGAGAACATCCACGTAAGGGATATCCTTGCTCCGGATCGGAGGAATGTTGTAGACGCAGCCCATTAACCAGAGAGCGGCGAGTGCCGCGCCGAGCCCGAGCGACAGTGGTGCGCCCACACCAATTCCGATTGCGGCGAGCACCAACCACTCCAGGTACGCGAGCCGAACGCTGACCCTGCCCGACGGTACCGCACGCTGACTCTTCTCGGGATGGTGGCGATCGAACGATGCGTCCAGGATCTCATTGAGGACGTAGTTGCTCGATGCGACCAGGCACACGGCCAGGAGCCCGAGAACGACGCGGATGAGAAAAGCTTCGACGGTCGAGGCGTCGGCGCGGAGGGGAGCAAAGCCCAGGGCAACGACGACGCCGGGCAGCACGAACACATTCTTGAACCAGTGATCCACGCGCGCGATCTCGACGAGACCGCGGATTGTCGAATGACTAGACGGCATCGTTGGCGAGAAGGCGCCCCAGCTCGTCGTAGTCGCCCACTCCCGTCCACCCGGAACCGTGTGATCCCGCGCGATTGATGATGTAACAACGCATTCCGGCGGCGCTGGCCGCGCCAGCGTCGAGTTCGGGCCGATCACCGACATACACTGCCTGATCCGCTCGTACCTCGAGACGTGCGATCATTATCCGAAGTCCCGCCGGATCGGGTTTCAGTCTCCCTACATCAGAGTCCTGCGCGCACACGACCACATCGAAAAGCGCCGAGAGACCCATCGCGGTCAGCTTAGCGGTCGCTGGATAATCGGACAATGCACCGATGCGGATCCCGGCACCGCGGAGTTTTTGTAGACATTCCACTACGCCGGGCCAACGCACCGCCAACATCAGATCTAAAGGAGACCGTTCTATCCAACCTTCGATTGTCCGCCTGACCGCAGCGACTGGATATCCCGAGCGACGCGCCGCGAGGATCAGTTGCCGTTCCCCAAGCATCGCGCCCGCTGGTTCCGCCGAGGCGTCAGCGCGGAGCCGGTCGCTTCGCAGCCGATCATTCCGCAGCTGTTCGTGCGCACCGCGGTATGACCACAGAATCCGGAATGTCGCAACCGCTTCAAGAGGATGGAGTATGTGCGCGCGCACAAGACGGAACAGCATCGCGCGCCGCAGAGTCGACTGGCGATAGAGCGTTCCGTCGACGTCGAAAATAACGGCGGCAACGCTCCCACTATCGCGGCGGGACGACGGCATCGGGGAGCAGAGTGTGCACGGGAGCTTCGCGTCGGAAAAAGACGAATCCATTCCGCTCTCCAATTACTTGAAGCCCGGGCCGCGAACGCCATCGATCAGCCCTATCGAGCTTGCTGACGAAATATGCTGGCCTGTCAATCGGACCGGACAGCAGCCATTCCTCGAAATGCTCGGGTGCGACTCGAGCTGCCCGTGCCGAGTTTTCGGGCGATACTCGCGCGTAGAACAGGTGGGCGTAGCTCTTGAACCCGAGCGGCGCTGTGTAGCAGTCGCAACCACGCAGAGATTCGTAGAAAGCGATTGGAGCTGCCTGCGTGTACCGCTCGACCTTGGGCGCAATCTTGGCGACCGCGAGCGGGACAATTATCGCCGTCGCGGCGAAAAGGATGATGGCGAACCGCTTCTCATCTTTCCGCCTTCGCAGGACTATGAGCGCGACTACAATCGCGGCCAGATACGCTCCACCGACGACGAGATCGAGGAGAGACCATCCTACTGGAACGGCCAGCACCGCTCGAACGAACGGGTCAGGTGTGACGCGCATCGGATCGACCTGGTCGTGCGCGATCATGAGCCCGACAACAGGCAAGGCGAGAAACACGACGGCCCATACGAGCCCGATCGCGATGGCTGCGGGAGTCGAGTAGCGCGGCCACCACGCCCGTTCGACATCGGTGAGCGCGAGCGCCGCCAGAAAAGTGATGGGAAAGTACGCGAGCGACGAGTAGTGGACGATCTTCGTCTGCACGAGAGAGAACACCACCAACACGACAATGAGGAGCGAGATCATCCAGAGTCGGAAGTCACGCACTTTCGGCGGGTCCTCCACGAATCTGCCCAATGCCGAGACCGCGAATACGGACGCAGGAAAGCATCCCAGCGCGAGTACGATGAAGTGGAAGTACCACGGGCCGGTGTGCCCGGCCACGCCCGTGCGGAGAAGCTCGAGCTGACGCGCGACGAAGGCGCCAATGAAGCCATGCGTGCTCGCGCCCTGTTGCGCAACCATTACGTACCAAGGTGCCGCCACGATCACGGCGACAATTGCCCAGACGATCATTGGAGCTATCGGCACGGCCATACTTTTTCTCCGGACAACCCAGACCACCACCCACGTGAGACCCGGGAGCAGGAGCCCGACCGGACCTTTGGTCATTACAGCCAGTCCGATGCTGATGCCCGCAATGAGAAGCAAAGCCCACGGTGAGAGTCCATGTGTCTGCCGCTGATGCTCAAACTCAAAGAGCGCGACGATTCCCGCAAAGATCAGGAGATTGAAAAACGGGTCGATGATTCCGGAGCGGAAGTACAGGTTCGGCAGGAGCGATCCGCCAAACGCAAGCGCCCACCACAGTCCAAACCGGCGATCGACGAGCCGCCGCCCGAGGAGATAGATGCCGACGAGCGTGATGATCCCCACGATCGCATTCGGGAGGCGCGCCGCGAATTCTCCGACGCCAAAGATCCGCATCGACAACGCCTGAACCCACATAAAGAGCGGCGGCTTCTCGGCGAACGGCTGGAATCCGATCTGCACCCGCCGATAATCGCCCGTGACGAGCATCTCGCGCGCAGCTTCGGCGAAATTGATTTCGTCCCAGTCAAAAAGATGCAGTCGTCCCAGCCAGGGGATGAAGCTGAATGTCGCGATGGCGGCGATAAGCGCGCCGTCGCGGACGGCTGAGGCTCGGTTACTGACCGTGAGAGCGGCTACCCAGCTCCAGCGGTATCGACCACGCCAGGCCTGCACCGTGGCCTCCCCGCGCGACCGGCACGACGGTTGTCGAGCGGAGCATCTCTACTATCGCAC
>Ga0137388_10001691_pt1 | contig 13563 bp, 10 predicted proteins | sample 15con2h14AmetaG_FD_104644 | JGI IMG/M metagenome (GOLD analysis project Ga0137388, IMG submission 104644) | Vadose zone soil microbial communities from Angelo Coast Range Reserve, California, USA - 15con2h1.4A metaG | ecosystem: Environmental > Terrestrial > Soil > Vadose zone > Saprolite...
ATAGTCTCCGTCGCGCAGCCACTGCGACGGATGGTTGCAGATCTGTTTGAGCCGAATCAAGGAGGCCAGCACCAGCCCGCGCCGCTTCATCCCGTCGGCATCCTTGAGCGACTGCGTCAGCTCCTCGACGGTCTCCTGGTAGAGAGCCGCCTGCTTCTTGGTCAGGCCGCAGAAGGCGGTCATCTCCGTCTTGTCGGGCAGATCGCGGATGACGTTCTTGTCGGTCTTGAGCCGGCGCAGGAGATACGGCCGCGTCAACTCGCGTAGCGGGCCATATCCTCGATTCTCCAGTTTCTTGACGAACCTCCCGAATGCCTGGGCCGACCCGAGCAAGCCGGGGTTGAGGAAGTCGAAGATCGACCACAGATCGAGAGGCCGGTTCTCGACCGGAGTGCCGGTCAGCGCGATCCGCACGCGCGCCTTCAGCTCCTTGACGGCGCGGGTCTGGCGCGCGCCGGGATTCTTGATGGCCTGCGCCTCATCGAGGATGGCGACGTCCCAGTCGGCGGATACGAGCGCAGGCTTGCGCAGCAGCATGCCGTACGTCGTGATGATCAGATCTGCATCTTCCGCCTGTTCCTCATGCGCCGATGGATGCTCCACCCGCATGCGCAGCGTCGGCGCAAACCGCGCGATCTCCGCGCTCCAGTTTCCCAGCAGCGACGCCGGCGCGACCAGCAAGCTTGGGCCCGGGGCCTGCCCCGCTTTCTTGCGCGCCAAGAGGAACGCAAGGACCTGCAATGTCTTGCCGAGACCCATGTCGTCCGCCAGGCACGTCCCGAGGCCCAGTCCGGCGGCGAACGAGAGCCATCGCACGCCGACTTCCTGGTACGGCCGCAGCTCGGCGCGCAGCTCGGAGCCGGGAAGGAGCTTTCCCAATGCGTCCGGGCTGCGCAGGCCGGCGAGGGCCTGTGCGAGCCAAGGGCCGGCGCTGACGCGCGACCAGCCGGCCACGTCCGGTTCCAGAGGCGAGGCTGCTTCGCCCTCGGCCCCAGCCAGGAACCGCATCGCCTCGAGGAGAGAGAGCCCACCGCCGCGAGCTGCGCGCTGCGCCTCCTTCCAGTGCGCGAGGACCTGCTCGAGCTTGTCCCGATCGATCTCCACCCAGCGTCCGCGAACCAGCGCGAGCCCATGGTCCTGCGCCGCGAGCGCCCTCCATTCCTTCTCGCTCAAGGGCTCGCCGTCGAGGGCGAGTCGGACATCGAAGTCGACCAGCGCATCGAGCCCCAGCCCGGCCGGCTTGCGCCCGCCCAGCTTCACTTCGACGCCCACGCGAGAGCGCTTCTTCCACCAGTCAGGAACGCGGACGACGATACCCGCTGCCTCGAAGGCGGGCACTTCGCGCAGGAACCGGAGCGCCTCGGCGGGTGTCCAGGCCAGGGTGCGGAACAACTTCCCGTTGTCGACCAACTCCTTGGCCAGCGCGCTCTCCTCCGAAGCGCGCTGCACGGGCAGCAGGAGGGAGAGGAGGGCGCTCTTGTCGGAGGCGAAGTCGCGCACGGCCTGGCCGAGCGGCCGGTGCTGCGGCTGGGCCCTGCTCGACAAGCGCGTCGTATAGGTGGCGAGGAACGCGAAGGGCCTTTCCTCGTCGGCCTTGTTCTCGGCCAGATGGAAGCAGACGCGACCGACCACGTTCCAGGCGGCGTGACGGTCCTTGAACCACTGCTCGAGCGAGGTGTCTCGCAGCTCGCTGCGCAGGGCGGCGTCCAGATCGCTCCAGAGAGCTTCAAGGGTCGCGGGGCGCAGGTATTCGCCACCGCACATTGGCGGTACCCGCGAGACCAGCCGAGCCAACTCGTCGGGTGGTGCTTGGATGCTGGCGCCCTCGGGAGCCGCGCACGCGCGGGCCAGAAAGAGGGCGCCCACGTCGCGGAAGAAGGCCACGCTCGGCGGCAACGTCTCGCCGGGATGGCGCGCCGCAAGTTGGAGGATGGCGAAGCCAGGCCCGTGGGCGAGGTCGGAAGTGAGCTCGCGCGCCAGCGCGGCCGGCGCGCAGCCTTCGAGTGAAGGCTTCGCGTCGAGGTGCACTGCGCCCGAGGGCGAGATCGCGAGCGCGAGCGGGATCAGGTCTTCGGCCACCGGGCTCGCTTATCATCGCCTCCTGACATGAAGGAACTGGTCGTCATCTCTCCGCTGAGCGATTGGACCTGCCGCGAGTGCCAGGGGAGCGGGGACCTGCTCGTGATGGAGGGGCCAGGACCGCTCTGCCTCGCCTGCGCGGAGTTGGACCATCTCGTGTTCCTCGGTCGCGGCGACGCCGCGCTCACGCGCCGGGCCAAGGCGGCGAGCAAGCTTTGGGCGGTGGTGATCCGCTTCAGCCGATCGCGCAAGCGATACGAGCGGCAGGGCCTTCTGGTCGAGGAGCATGCGCTCAAGAAAGCGGAGGCGGAATGCTTGGGGGACGCCGAAGTGCGGGCGAGGCGCAAGGCGCGCAATGCTGAACGTCGGGCCGACCAGGACGAGGCGCTGGCGCGGTCGATGGCGGACGGCATCCGGAGGCTCTTTCCGCATTGCCCGCCGGAAGAGGCGGAGGCCATCGCGCGGCATGCGACGCTGCGGAGAAGCGGCCGGGTCGGAAGGACTGCGGCGGCGAAGGAGATGGAAGAGCGACCCTTGGTCCTCGCGGTCGTTGCCGCCGTCCGTCATGGGTATACGCGATATGACGATCTGTTGATGAGCGGAATGGAGCGGAGCGAAGCGCGTGCCGCCGTGCGGGGCGAGGTGGATCGAATCCTGGCCGACTGGCGCGGCGGAGACTGAATCAACCGCGCAAGCTACCGAGTCGTCGCGCCGAATCGGGGATTCCCCGTCCCCGTAGCGCGGTCATCATCATCGAGTAGGATCGCGAGCGACGATCCGCGGCGACCGCGCAGACCGTGCTTCGAGAAGCACGCCCGGAGCACGGTCGTTGACAAGTACGTCGATGACGCGTGGGCCGCCTCCCCCAGGTCTCGGTCCCGATGCTTTGTGGCCGCCGTCCGCAAAGGGTGGTCCGACCGGACGAGCGCGACGCTGGTCGTCTCCGTGAGCACGGAGACGGCCTTCTGGGAGAAGACGATGCGACTGCTCTGGATTTGTGCGGTTTCGAGCGTGGCCTGCGCCACCACGACCCAGGCCAGGCCGCCGTTGAGCGCCGATCAAGTCGAACGGCTCGACCGGCAGGTCAAGGACCGCGTCGTGCGCGTCGAGCTGGCGTCGAATGCCGTCGCTCCCGCAGCGCTGGAGCTCCGGCGGATCGAGTTCGCGCCCGAGTTCCTCCGCGGCACCGCGGCGGACGGGCCGCGCGCCGTTCCGCTGCAGGAGGTCGCTTCGCTGAAGTGGCGGACCCGGGAAGTGGGCGCTGTCCTCGGGTTGCTCGCCGGCCCGCCCGCGGGCGCCCTCGTCGGGGCCGGTATCGGCGCCCTGCTCCCGCACTCCTGCGGGCCGGGATGCAACGACAGCGAGACGCAAGCATTGAACATGATCGGCGGTGTCGTCCTCGGAGGCCTGGCCGGGCTCGTCCTTGGCCCCGTCGTTGGCGCGCTCGTCAGGGGCGAGAGCCGAATCGACTTCGCACCCCGATCCCAGGACTTGCCATCCAGCCCGTCGGCACCCGCCGCGCCGAATCCAAACTTGAACGAGTGACTGGGCGATGCGGATCCGCGGCTGCGCCGCGTCTTCTCCGATCTGCCCGCGCAGCGCGTCGATCTGTGGCTGGTCGTGCACCCGGACGTCCAGCGCATCGGGCGCATCCGCGCGCTCATCGCGGCGCTGGAAGCGCGCTGCAAGGAAGCTGCCGCGGCGCTGCGGGGATGATCACCGCTTGGATCGGAGCTCCCAGGGCGGCGGCGTCATGCGCTCCTGCAGATGCTCCACGAAGGTCTTCACCTTGGGAGACAAGTTCCGGCTGCTCGGATACACCACCTGGACCCGCGTGGGCGGAGCGCTCCAGTCGGCAAGAACGCGCTCCAATCGGCGAGCCCGCAAATCCTCCGCGCAGTCGAACTCGGGAAGAAGGGCGATGCCCAGTCCGGCGGTCGCCACCGCATGAAGGACGTCCATGTCGGTGACCATGAAGCGCGCGGACACGGCGACTTGCACGGACGTGCCGGCTCGTTCGAGGCGCACCCCGGCGCCCCCATCGATGCCTGCGCCAAAGAGCAGGCAGTCGTGCTTCTTCAAGTCCTCGTGTGATCGCGGACGTCCACGTTTCTTGAGATATGCGGGCGTCGCGACGAGGAACCAGCCCACGGAGCCGAGGCTCCTCGCGATCAGGGTCGAGTCCGCGAGCGTTCCAACCCGGATGCCCAGGTCGAAGCGTTCCTCGACGAGGTCCACTTCACGCGCGGTGCAGAACAGATCGAGGCGGACTTCCGGGTAGCGCTCGAGGTAGTCGGCGACGATCGGGCCGAGGAAGGCGACGTTGACGGGGGCAGTCACGCGCAGGAGTCCACGAGGACGCTCTTGCAATCGGCTCACGGCGCGCTCGGCGTCTTCGATCTCGCCCACGATCCGCGCGCAGTACTCGTAGTAGGTGCGGCCGGCGTCGGTGAGGCTCAACTGGCGGGTCGTGCGCTGCAGGAGGCGCGACTTCAGCCGTTCCTCCAGGTCGGACACCTTCCTGCTGACGGTCGACTTCGGCATCCCGAGCTTCGCCGCCGCCCCCGTGAAGCTGCCTGCCTGCACGACTCGGGCAAAGACGAGCAGTTCGTTCAGATCCATGGGTTGCGAATTATTCCATGGGTGGAACAGTCAATCCAAATCAGACATCTGCTCCTATCAGCGGAACGATGCATCCATGGAGTCATGCTGGCCCGTCAGATTGAGCGACCTGTCCGCGAGATCGTGTATCGCACCCACGGACGCACGCATGGCCCCATCACCCGGCTGGTGAGCCCCTCCGACTTGGGCGAGCTCATCAAGCCCTTCGTCTTCCTCGATCACTTCGACTTCGACGGCGGCCGGACTCCGCCAGCACCGATGGAGCTCGGCTGGCACCCACACTCGGGCATCGCCACGGTGACCGTGATGTTCGACGGGTCGGTCCGCTACGCGGAGACGACCGGACGGGACGGCGTGCTGCCGGCCGGAAGCGTCGAGTGGATGCGAGCCGGGAACGGCGTCTGGCACACCGGCGCTCCCGAGCCGGGTCGCGTGAAGGGATTCCAGCTCTGGGTCGCGCTGCCGCCCGAGCTGGAAAACGCGGCCAACGCCAGTCACTACGTGATGCCCGAACAGGTGCCCGTCGAGGATCCCGTGCGGGTGATCCTGGGCGCGTACCGCCAGGCGAAGAGCCCGATCGCGGCGCCTCCGATGACCTACCTCGCCGTGAGCTTGAAGGCCGGCGAGCGTTGGTCGTACCAGCCTCCCCAAGGGCACACGGTGGGCTGGGTCGCCGTGCTCGACGGGGTGCTCCGGGCGTCTCCGCCCATTTCCAGCGGAGAGATCGCGATCTTCGAGCCCTCCGACGAGTCGATCGACTTCGTCGCCGAACGAAACACGAGGTTCGTACTCGGTTCGGCGGCCAAGCATCCGCATGATCTCGCCCTCGGCAACTACTCGGTGCACACGAGCGCCGAGGCGCTGCGCCAGGGCGAGGCAGAGATCCGTCGCATCGGCCAGAAGCTCCGCGCCGAGGGAATCCTGAGGCGCCGATGACAATGGCAAAGAGCATCATCACCGTCATCGGCGGAACGGGTCTGCAGGGCGGCGGCGTGGTGGAGGCGTTGCTCGCCCGGGGCGAGTTCAGAGTACGGGTGACGAGCCGGAATCCGGCGAGCGCGGCCGCGCGAGCGCTCGCCGCGCGAGATGTCGAGGTCGTCTACGGGGATTTGCTCGCCCCGAGCAGTCTCGTCGCTGCATTCGACGGCGCATACGGCGCATTCGTGGTCACCAATTTCTGGGAACCTGGTCAGGGCGAGCGAGAGGCCGAGCTCGGCGCGGCGGCCGTACGGTCCGCACGGGCGGCCGGGGTCGAGCACCTGATCTGGTCCACGCTGCCCGATGTCGAGAAGCTGAGCGGCGGGCGCCTCAAAGTGCTGCACTTCACCGGCAAAGCGCAGGTCGACGCCGCGGTTCGAAGCGCCGGTTTCGCCCGACACACGTTCGTGGAAGCACCCTTCTACTTTCAAAACTTCCTCACCTCGCTGGCACCACAATCGCTCCCGAACGGCGGCCGCGGCTGGGTGGTTCCCATGGATCCAACCAAACGCGTCATCCACGCGGGGGACGTCAACGAGGTCGGGAAGACCGCCGCCGCCGCCTTCAGCGCGCGCGGCAGATTGCCGGACGGCAGCGTCTTGGCCGTCGCGGGCGGCGTCTACTCCTGGAACGATTTCGTCGGCACGCTCAAGGCACTCGGGCACGACGTGGAAGTCGTGCAGGTCCCGGCCGAGACTTATGACGGCCTCTTTCCCGGCGCACACGAGATCCGGGAGATGTTCCAGTACTTCGAGGAGCACACGTACTTTGGCCCGCGGCACGAAGCCCATATCGCTGCGGCCAGGGCGCTCGTGCCGGGCGGCTTCACTACGTTCGCCGATTGGGCGCGCACCCACATGAAGCCGATTGCTGGTGCTTCCGTCCGCGATCGATGATCAACGATCAACTGCATGGCCAACCTCGCTCGCGCGTACGTCGCGTCGGGCCAGAAGAGCGAAGCGGTCAAGCTGCTGGGCGATCTGAAGAATCGCTCGACGCCTGGCGATCCGAATGCATCGGAAATTGCCGTGATCTATGCAGCCCTCGGGGAAACCGATCCGGCGTACGAGCGCCTCGAAGCGCGAGTCCGAGCGCAAGGGATCGAAGCCCGGCCGGAGCAAGACGCTCGCAAAGCACTCCGGAGAGCGGAGGATGTACATGAGCGAGGGGGATATCCCCCGGGCGCGCCATGTACGAGCTGTACAGAGTCGGCCCGGGCGATACCCCTACCCGACTTGTACAGAACCGGGTCGGGAAAGGCCCGGAGCGGACATGTACGAGCTGTACAGAGGCGGCCCGGGCGATACCCCTACCCGACCCGTACACGCTTCGTACGCCTTTTCGAGCCATTGCATGGCTTGATCCAGGTCCCCCAATTGTGCGCGAGAGGAAAATTGGGGTCCATCTCGATCGTCTTGAGAGGGAAGGACAGATAAGGGCAGTTCCGTCGCCTTCCTCCCGCCTCGCCGGTCCGACTTCTCACCCTTCCAGAGCGCCGCCGGGGCCTGCAGCCCCCGCCGCGCAGGGGAACGTTTCCGCGGTGGCGCGCGCGCTCGGCAAGGACCGGGTCCAGATCCAGCGCTGGTAGAGGCGACTGGAGATGGACCCGCGTGCCTTTCGCCGCTGATTGCGCCCGCTCTGCGGACCGTCAGAAATTCAGGCAATGCGCAGTACATGAAGGTCTTGTAGATCTTGTCGGCATAGACCCGCAGGACCGTGCCGCCTGTGTATTGTGCAGACGGCTGACGCCGGTTCAGCGCATCGCCCGTGCTGTTCGTTGTGCTGCGAGAATCTGCGGAAAATCGGCAGGGTCAATGTTCCCATAGGGTGCTGTTCAAGAAGAAACCGGACGAATTCCGGTGGGCGCTGCGCTACGCCTGCCGGCGCCAAGGGCTGCCGCACCTTACCCCGAACGACCTGCGGCGCACGTACGGCACCTGGCTGCGCGCCTCGGGCGCGCGGCTCGAGAACATCGCACCGACAATGGGCCATGTCGATACCCGCATGCTGCAGCGGATTTACGACGGCACGACCGCGGACCAGCTGGGCGCCCTCCTCGCCGCGGACTTGGACACAGTTTGGCCAGATGCAACGAGACAGAATGATGCCAGTGAGACAAGTGGGACGCCCGATCCGCAGAATCCCTCCGAAAAAGTGCCCAGGGGCGGAATCGAACCACCGACACGGGGATTTTCAGTCCCTTTAAGCCCGTCGAGAAGACTGTAGCTTCCCTCTGGGGACGTCCGTCAACCACGCTCCAAGGTCCGTCAAGGCGGGTACGCCGAAGCACGGTCATGCACGGTTCCTCCGCCAACTCGACGGCAGCAGGCGATACGCTTACGATGGAATCACGATGGATGCCCCTGAGCGGGCCAACGACTGGGAGGCAACGGCGGAGACGCTGGTCGCTCTGGGCGCTCCGTTGAGCGGCTGGAGACCGAACCGGCGCCTCGCTCCGGAGACAGCTCTTGCCTTAGCGCTCCGATTCGCCAGCACAGATGCTTCGCTCCTGCGCTCGCTCCCTATCGTGTTGGCTCGCACGTGGCGAGAACTCGATTGGACCAAGCTGGAAAACGGCGCGCGGGCTCAGGACTCGCTGGCTCTCCTCGGAATGCTGACGGAACTGACGGCATCGCTCGCCGGGCTCAAGGAGCTCGGCGAGAAGGCGCGACGGTGGTGGCGCCCGCCGCGCGAAACGCGTCACCTCTTCCGCCCCAGAAACGACTTCGACAGGGAACTCGCCGAGCACCGGACGCCCCCAGTGGCGAGGAAGTGGGGGTTCCTCATGAACATGGGGGAGGATTCTTTCCGGGCCCTCTACGAGCGGCATGCCGGCAAAGCTTGAAGCCTCGGCACTCTTCGAGTTTCTCGGACGCGTCGATCGCGAGCTGGCCGCTCCCTCCATCATCTTCCTGATCGGCGGAAGCGCGGTTTCGATCATCGACCCTGCGCACTCGACCAGCGATGTCGATCTTCTCTCGCCCGGCTCGGTAGAGTTCGACGCGGCAGTTGCGCGACTCGGTGCTCGCGGCGAGCCCGTGCTGCCCATCCAGGTCGTCGGCATCGCGGAGGGGCCCGAGGGTCTCGAGGAAAGAGCTCAGAAGATTGCCCTCGAAGGAGCCACGCAACTCACGGTGCTTGTTCCCGAGCGACACGACCTGGCGATCATGAAGCTCGCGCGCGGGTACGAGCACGATCTGCAAGCGCTCGAAGATATCCACCGCCTGCACCCCTTCGAAGTGGAGACTCTCGTCGCTCGTTACGAGGCGACCGAGGTCGTTGGACCACGCCGGCGGTTCGCTCTGGCGCTGCTGGATCTCATCGCGCGCCTTTTCGGCGACGACGAAGCAAACAAGCGTCGCCCTCTCCTCGACAAGCTTGCTTGGTAGTCCTGAACGGGCGAAGAGATGCGCACCTTTCCTCTGGAAGCTGCGCAGCGTGAAGAACAGCTCGGGCTTCTTTCGAGCCGGGCGCCCACTCCATGGAGCACCGCGGGCCAACTTCTCTATCGGCACTGATGCCTCGTAGAGCGAGCCGCCGGCGTCCAGGCCAGGAAGCGGAACACCCGCCCGATGTCGCTCAGCTCGCTCGACTATCTCGAGGCAGACGTGTTCGTGACTGAAGACCGGACGGTGGACAATTCGAGAGCACCCCGGGGGCTGTCCCGTCGCGGAGCTTCGTGGCGCCGCGCCATCGCGCGGTACCGAAACCCGTGACGGGTCTAGCCTACCGCCCGGATCGCGGGCGCCGCCGGGACCAGCCGCGACCGCGCATTCCTCTCGAGGTGCGACTCATGCCACGCCAGGTTCATTACCTGGTGCAGCGGCACCCAGGCATCGGCGCCGTCCGCGCGTGCAACCCGCAAGCAGAGCGACGGATTGGGCACGTAGTGGCCGCGCGCTTCGCGGATCCAAAGCTGCCGGTTGGGCGCGTATGCGCTGCCCGGCTCGTTGCGGGCGAGCAATCCGTTGACGTAGAGGCGCCGCTTTCGCGCCGGCTTGATGACCACCTCGGGAAAGACCGCGAACGGCTTGCGAAGGAAGAAATCGCTCGTCACTCCCTCGCGGCGGCCGGCGCGGGACTGATAAAGCTCGTCGAAGCGGGCGAGGAACGTGGAGAAGAAGAAGAACTCGCCCATCTCCCGGCCGATCTGGAGCAGGCGCCCCGACGCCTCAACGTCGAAGGAGGCAGGGGCGACCAGGTCGAAAACGGTCCCGAAGACGGTGGTGGCATATGTGGAGTCGCGATAGGCCCGGCGCAGCGCCCAGTGCAGCGCGGCGCGGCCGGCGTGGTCGCGCGCCTCGAGGCTCGCGCCGCGCCCGAGCAGCGCCTCGACCAGCGGCACGTTGCCGGCGAAGGCGGCGAGCATCAGCGGCGTGAGGCCCTGCGGCGTGGCGTAGTCGACGCCGTACTGCTCGGTCCGCGCGAGCACCTCCTTGAAGTTCTTCCCCTCGAAGCCCTCAAAAACGCGCCGGGCGATCCGCGCGCGTTGCGCCTCGTACTGCCTCGCGGGTTCGAACCGACCCTCCCCGGCAAGGCGATGGGCGACCAGCTTCTCCTCGTGGAAGCAGGCCAGCTCGAAGAGCTGCTGTTTGGCCTTGTTCGACACGCTCACAGGCGCCAGCGCCTTGTCGGCGAGCGCGCGCAGGTTGGCGTCATGGAATACCGTCCAGGGGACGGGCCGGAGCTTCAGCATCTGTTCGCGGATGGCCTCGGCCTGCTCCTGCTTGCCCTGCGCCTCGAGCCGGTGCGCCTCCCGCTGCCACTCCTCAGCCGACGATTTCTCCGCCTGCACCGAGGCGGCGCTCTCCGGCCGTCCAACGCCGAGCAGCTCGAGCACCGGATGCCCGAGATCGTCTTCCACCAGGATCACCTGCCCGACCGCGCGGGTGAGCGCCACATAGAGCGCGTTGACGAAGAACTTGTACAGCTCGAGCGACCGGTCGCCCTTGTCCTTCGCCCGGCGATACTCGAGCGAGTCGCCGACCAGGTCCTGCGCCCCGACGCCCTCGCATAGCTCGGCGAAAAGCCGCCGCTCGGAGGAGAGGAGGCGGTAGACGATCACCGTCTCGTACTCGAGGCCCTTGGCCTCATGGATGCTGAACACCAGCGGCGTGCGCAGCTGTCTGCGCGCGTCCGCCTTGTCCTCGTCGCGCAGGACGATGACCGCCACCTTCGTCGACTGGCGTGTCTTCTCGTCCAGTTCCTTCACCGCCGCGCTCGCGGTCGCGAAAGCGGTCACCGATCCTTCCACACCGGCGAGCGGCCGCATCAAGAGATTCGACTCCCGGTCGATGGAACCGAATCTCGCGTGCTTGAGCCGCAGCACCCGGTTGGCCGCCTGCGTGACGGCGTCGCTGTTGCGGTAGCTGACGTCAAGCAGGTGTACGTCGGTCTCGTGCGCCGCGCCCAGCCCGCGCCAGAAGAGGCTCTTCACCTTGGACCAGGAGAAAAAGTTCGGGTGGACGATCTGGTTGGCGTCCCCGGCGATGACGAACTGCCCCGGAGCCTTGAGCGACCGGAGCACGAGCGAAAGCTGCACGTTGGTGAGGTCCTGCACTTCGTCGACCGCAACGAAGTCGTAGACCGGCTCCATCTTCGCCAACCAGGCATGGGCGACGAGGTTCGGCTCGTACAGGTCCTCCGAGACGAGCCAGGCGCGGTAGCGTTCGAAGAGGTCGAAGAGGACGGCCCGCTGCTCCACGTCGAACATCGACCGGCGCACCCCGAGGCCGAGATACGCCTGGCGCGAAAGCGGCCCCTCGGGCTCGGCGGTGAGCACGCCGCGCAGCTCCTCGAAGGCCTGGTGGGCGTCTGCGAACCTGATCTTCTGCCGGTGGCGCTCGAAGAAGGCGACAAAATCACGGAACGTCACCGGCCGGCCCTCGGGCACTCCCACGGTCTCGAGCAGTTGGCGGTAGTTGAGGAAGTCGGCCTCCTGATCCTCCGGCGCGCCGTCGAAGGCGACATAGAGCGCGCGCGAGGTCTCGGCGAGCCACTTCGATTCGGTGACGTAGGCGATGCGACCAGGCATCTGCCGCAGCCGCTGCAGGAGCAGCGCCGTCTTCCCGCTCCCGGCCGAGCCGACCAGCACCAGCGGGGGCCGGTGGCGGAGCGCGGCGTCCTGCAGGTCGTCGAAGGAGAGCGGCTTGTCGAGGTGGTGGAAGACGGGCCGGGTGGGATGAAGGTAGCGGAGGGGCCGCGCCTCCGTTGCCTGCGGCGGTTCCGAATCTTCCAGTTTCGCCTCGTCGACCGGCGCGCCGCGCAAGAAGCGGGAGCGGTCGTAGGCGTGCCCGCGGATCACCTCGAGCGCGAGGCACGCCCTTTCGCCGCGGTGCTCGGCGAACATGAGGAGGAGCCGCGAGCTGTCGTCGAGCCTGGCCCGGTAGAACCCGCCCACGCCCAGCTTCTTCACGTCGGGGGAACGGAAATCGTCCCGCTCGATGGCCGCGCGCACCTTCTCGACCTTGTCGGCGAGCTCGCCGGGCGCCAGGCCGTGGTAGGTGAGAAAACGCACCAAAGGCTCAGGTACCACAGAGCGGAACCGCGTACCATCGGTTCGATGACGGTAGAGAATCAGCGCCTCGTACGCAGCGCCAACTCAGCTCCCCGTGAGACACGTATCGATCGAGGCGGGATGGCCGGGACTCTCGATGAGCCGAAGCAGGGCGCCGGCGTCGACGCGCCGCCGAAACCGGAGGACAAGGGCCCCGGGAGGTAAGTCGCCATCGGCGCAATCTCGCTCTTCGTCGATACAGAGGATGAGATTGGAGAGGCCCGCTGCGCGGTACGACGCCAGTTTGCGCGCGAGGTAGTCGGGTGTCCAGAATCCCACCAGCTCGAGGAGCCAGCGCCGCGAGGGATCCACGCGATGCTGAAGCGCAAAGTCCGGGAACACGAGCGTATCACCCGCAGCTACCGGCTCGGGCTCGCGCACAACGTCCCAGTCTGGAGCCGCCCGCCGAAAGTCGCGCGCGAAGCGTTCCTCCAGGCGGCTGTCGTAGGCCCGCGGCTCGCCGCCTGGAAAGATCGGATCGCCCGAGCGGAGTTCCAGCGCGAGAGATCTTCCCTGGAGCAAGCAGACGGCGTGCAGGCGAAAGCTCTTGCACCAAGCGAGCTGCGGCACGAGGTTGGCGAGCGTCCGTCCGTAGAGAAGCGTCCGTCGAAAGAGAGAGAGCGGCCCCGAGAGCTCCAGTGCCGCTACTTGAGGCTGCCCTCGTCGCGTCACGATACAGATGAGGCCTCGGAGCTTGGCGTGGCGCACGAGCGCCCTCGAATTTCCTTCGGCCTCGACGGTCACCGCGGTCGCACGGAGAAGGAGAGCCTGGGCCAGCAGCAAATTGGTTCGCAGCGCGAGTTGGCCGGGACAGAGCGGCTCCTCCAGGGGAGCCACGAGACTCTCTCCCGGAAGATCGGAGAACAAGGAGTCGCTGAGCTCCTCCGGTGTCACGCGCAGCGAGGCCGCCACCGAGGCCAGCACGCCGTCGCTGCAACTCGGAGAACGGGCGGCCTCTCCGAAGAGCTTGGCTCGCGCCATCCGGGCGGGGACCGCCGAGCGGCGCTGGATTCCTTGGAGCCCCAGGAGGACATGGCTCGCCAGCGTTCGCTTCCCAGCCGGACTCGCGCATGGCAGAGGTTCGCGCAAGCGCTCTTCCAATTCGCACATGCGGCGACCCACGAAGCGTTCGCGCTCATCGACGAGCGCGCGCAACCAGGGCAGGTCGTTATCCAATAGGAAATGGGGCACGACCTCGTCCCCGCGGACGCTAAATCTGAGCAGTGACCCGGGAAGCAAGGCCTTCACGCCTCCTTCGCGCCTGCGCGACCTCCATCGTCCTGCGCGAGACCAACTCGTAGACGAGAGCCCGTTTTCCTGGCGCTGGC
>Ga0137388_10001693_pt1 | contig 13556 bp, 11 predicted proteins | sample 15con2h14AmetaG_FD_104644 | JGI IMG/M metagenome (GOLD analysis project Ga0137388, IMG submission 104644) | Vadose zone soil microbial communities from Angelo Coast Range Reserve, California, USA - 15con2h1.4A metaG | ecosystem: Environmental > Terrestrial > Soil > Vadose zone > Saprolite...
CATGAGGTTGAGAAAGGGCCTCCCCGCAGTGCCGCACTTTTTGACTACGAAGAGCTGACCCACGGCGACTCTTCGCATCTTTGACGAAGACGACATTCCCGCCGTCGCCACACTTTTCGGATGCGTATTCCCGGAACATCGCTGGACTTCACAGGCCGCGTACGAATCCTACTTCCGGGACATGCTGTTCAATAACCCGTGGTGCGATCTCCAGTTGCCCTCGTGGGTGGCCGAGGAGAACGGCCGCATCGCTGGCTTCGCGGGGGTCATGCCGCGGCGAATGCTGTTCCGCGGACGGCCGATCCGTGTGGCGGTAGGCTGCCAATTCATGGTGGATCCGGACAAGCGCCATAGCCTCATGGCGCTCCAGCTTATGAAGGCGTATATCTCTGGACCGCAGGATCTTACACTCGCCGATGGAGCGAACGACGTGGCTCGGCGGATGTGGACCCGGCTCGGTGGGACAGCGCCGCTTCTCTACAACCTACACTGGACGCGTACGCTCCGGCCCGTCCAGCGCGTGCTGTCGCTTTTGAAAGGACGTACCGCGTTCCCTTCGTCCTTGATATTCGCCGCGCGCCCCCTGGGCGCTCTGGCCGACGCGTTGGCCGCCAGACTGCGCCCGAACCAGTTCCATCGGGAAGCAATCGAGCTCATCGAAGACGCGCTCGACCCCGCCATGATGTTGGCGCATCTGCCCGAAGTCCTGACCGGCAATGGGCTACAACCCGCATACGACACGCAGTCACTTGCCTGGCTGCTCGATCAAACGGCGCGCAAAACGCGACAGGGAACGCTGCGGATGCGTGCCGTGTTCGACGGCGAGCGGCGGCTGATCGGGTGGTATCTCTACTACGTACAGGAGGGCGGAGTGAGTGAAGTCGTCCAGGTTGCGGCCCGGGACGGTTCGTTCGAGCGCGTGCTGGAACGGCTCCTGGCCGATGCCTGGCGACACGGCGCGGTGGCGGTGCGTGGGCGCTTCGACCCGCGCCACGTTCAGGAGCTTTCGGACCGGCACTGCTGGCTCCGGCGAGAGGGTCCATGGACGCTGGTGCATTCGCACGATGCCGAAGTCGCGACCGCGATCCAGCAAGGGGACGCTTTCCTCAGTCGCTTGGAGGGCGAGTGGTGGTTGCGGTTCGCCGACGGATAAGGCGGCAAGAAGTCAAAAGTCAAATATGAGGTCCGCCTCGAAAATCGTGGATGCCCTTACGAGCTCAGGTGCTCTGTGGCTCAAGCGATATGTCGGACCAGCGCCATGTCGGGAGCGGGCGATTCGACCCAGAAGCCGTAATCCCGGCAGCCCTTGGTCGCGTATGTGAAAGAGCGGCCACCCGCGCGGAGCACGTACACCTCGCCGAAAATCCGATAGCCCATGCGTGACACCGAATGAAGAGAGGCAAAGTTGGTGGAGGCTACACACGAGATCAGGCCTTTCTGGCCTTCTTCGGTAAACGCGCGCAGCGCCCTGCACATCCCCACTGCGTGCAGGCGCTTTCCCCGGTAAGCCGGCACTGTGTAGCCCTTGTACATGTAGGTCCAGGCCTGGCCGAAATGAAGCACGAAGTGCTCGTCGATCGGGGTAGGTAGTTTGGAGTACCAGCCGTAGGCAGCGAGTGCTTTTCCATGGAAGAGCGCGTAGCAGCGGTCACCTCGCCCGCTAGCGTTGCGAAGGAAATCTACGGAGAGTTCGTGTGCGCCCTCGTGTGCGAACTTCGCGAGCTCGTCATCGCCGACGAACCGCGCGTCGAACCCCTCCGCCTCGAAAAGACTAGGGTCGTGCACATCCTGCACCCGCACGGTCATCCCCTTCAATATCTCAAAATGAGCAACTTTGTTGACCAGCCGGCATTCGATATCGTGCAGTGCTGCTCTCACGCCGTATTTCCGGACGTAACCGAGAACATTTGGTACTCTCATGGGTCCCCCGTTCTAAGATTCTCTCCGTAAGCCGCCCCGAACCGACCAAGCCCGAAGGGTACGACTTGAACTTTTCGTGCGTAGACCGGCCCCATGAGCCGAATGGACCAGGGCTACTGCGTATCCCGGCGGGGAAGCCCGGGCATCGGGAGGAGATCAGTCCGGTGATGCATGCTCCGAAACACGGTGTCCTGACGATGCGCACCCAGCTTCCAAGACCTCGCGGAAGAGCCGCTCGTGAGCGGCGACAAACTGTTCGACAGTGTGCGTCGCCACGTAATGCGCTCTGACGCGCCCCGGCAGCCCATCCCGGACTTGGGCCAGGACGCCGGCAATGGCTTCCGCGAGATGCTCGGGAGTGGTGGCTGCGCCCAGACGGTGCGCTGCGATTACTCCGTCAGGGTCCACGGTCGAAACCACCGGCAGGGCTCGTGCCCACGCCTCGAGGAACGTTGTTGGAACGCCCTCCACACTCGACGTGCAAACAAGCACATGCGCACTTAGATACGCCTGGTGCAGTTGCTCGTCCGTGGCGCCGCGATGCAGCGAGACGTTCGACAGCGACTTCGCGCGCGATTCAAGTCGCTGCACGTACTCCTGATTCGGATCGCCGCTGCCGACTACGTTGAACTCCCAGCTGGGCCTGGCGGCGGCGAGATCAAGCAGGATCTCGAGCCGCTTCACCGGCGTGAGTCGGCCGACCCAGAGAATACGCGGCCGCGCTTCGCGTGTTCGCGCCTAAATGACCGCGGGATCGAACGCCACATCGGGCGTGCAACTCCGGATCACGGTCGACTCAATGCCGAATGCCGCACTCAACTGCTTCCGCTGGCTTTCCGTCTGCGCGATGGCGGCGTCGGCGTGCCGTAGTCCGAACCGATAGAGAAGTCGTTGTCTCGCGGTACGCAGAAGCGGGAGCGTCGGATCACAGTCGCCGTCTGACGCAAGCGAGAACACGAATCGTCGCCCTCGTAAGCGACACCATGCCGCCACCTGACCGGTCTGGAGGTCACCTGCCATCTGGTGGTAGATGTCCGCTCCGGCTCGACGCATCGCGCCGGCCAGCCCAGTCCATCGTGGGTGCACGAATCGCACACCCCGCAATCCTTGGTGCTCAATATACGCTTTGAAGATCTGGATGCCGTCGTGCAAGACGCCATCGTCCTGACCGTAGTCGAACGTGACGAACGCGACTCTGTGGCCGTTCGCCGCGAGCCCGCGTGCTAGAAACACCAGTTGGCGCTCGGCCCCGCCGAAATAGCGCGGATGCGGCGCGCGCGTAAGGAGGTCATAGCACTGCAGGCCGACGATGCAGACGCGAAGCGGAGTCATACCTGCGCCAGCATGTCGCTGAGCGACTGCTCCAAGGAGATCGTCGGGACCCACCGCGTGGCCTCGCGCAGCCGGGTCGAATCGCCGTAGACGCTGGCGGGATCGTTAGCCCGAACGCGTGACGGGTCGATCCGAATGCGTGGCGAATGTCCGGAAACGCGGGACAGTAGCTCCAGCATCTCCCGCACGCTGACCGGATTATCCGAACTCACGTTATAGATCTCACCGCTCTTGCCCTGCTGGACGAGCAGCCAGTACGCGCGAACCGCGTCCCGCACGTCGATGAAATCGCGTGCCGTATGGACGTTTCCGACATGGACCTCCTCCGCGGCGGCGAGAAACTGATGCACGAGCGACCCCGCGATCAGGCGCGGCGGCAATCCGGGACCGATGAGGTTGAAAGTGCGCGCGACGAGCACGTCGACGCGGCATTCGGCGGCCAACCACAGGCACGTGAGCGACTGCACCAGTTTGGTGTCGCCATACAAGGACGCGCCGCCACACGGGGCGGTCTCGGTGAGCGGACTGGGCGCGGACGGGGCGTACTCCGCCGCCGAGCCGATACTCACGATGCGCAGGCGGCGGCTCCCCTCGCGCAAACCAAGAAGAAGACCGACCGTGCCGCCGACGTTGGCCCGCCACATTTCCGATTCCGCCGCCGGCGGCATCAACCCCGCGAGGTGAATGACCCAGTCGGGCGGCTCTCGTCTGGCGAGCGCCGCCACTGCCTCGGTATTGGTCAGGTCGATCGCATGCGCAGCGTCAAGATCCGCGGCCCCACCGACGTCGATGTCGACACCGATGATCCGCACCGATGCGCCGGACTGGCGCAGGAACCGCACCAGGTGTCGGCCGGTAAACCCCGACACGCCGGTAATCCAGAGCACTCCTGTCATGCCCCGGCACCCAGAAATATCTCCGCGTTCTCGGCAAATTCATCCTGTGCCTTGGCGTAGTCGTCCACGCGTCCGATGTCCAGCCACCGGCATGGGGCCTCATAGGTCGCGACGCGATGCCCGGCCTCTTTGAGGCGTAGCATCAGGTCGGGCATACCGAGCGACTCACCGGACGCGATCAGGCTGAGCGCGACCGGCTCGAGGATGTTGATCCCCATGCTCACCGAATAGTGATACTCGGGCTTTTCGATGTAGCGCTCGAGCTCGCCGTCCGCGCCGGTCTCCACGACGCCGAAGTCGATCTTGACGCTGCGCCGGTGCATGGCGATAGTGGCGGCTGCACCGCTCGCGCGGTGATGGTCGAACAACTTCCGGTAATCGAGAGTCGTGAGCAGGTCGCCGTTCATCACCAGGAACGTGTCGTCGAGACCGGGAATGAGCTTCAGAGGCCCCGCGGTCGAGAGCGACTGCAACTCCCGCGAGTAATCGATGCGGAGTCCGAAGCGCGAACCGTCTCCGCAATAGGCCTGGATCAGTTCGCCGAGGTAGGAGACTGCGAGCGTCACTTGACTGAATCCGGCGTGCTTCAGCTGTCTGAGCACGATCTCAAGGATCGGCATGTCCCCGACCGGCATCAGCGGCTTGGGAAGCACGGTGGTATAGGGGCGCAGCCGCGTTCCCTGTCCGCCCGCCAAGATCACCGCCCGCATCTGAATCTCCTGCGCATGCGCGCCTCTTACACGTTATAGAGCCGTGGTTTGTAGTCGGGCAGGTGATCGGCGATCCAGGACGCGGTGCGCGCTACCCCCTCTTCGAGCGTGACCCGGGGCTGCCAGCCGAGCGCGGCGCGTGCGCGTGAGGCGTCGCAGATCAGCTGCATCACCTCGCTCTTCTCCGGACGCACTCGGCCGGCGTCGTGCTCCACTCGCACCCGGCGACCGGTGGCCTGGATGGCCAGATCGAGCAACTCGCCCATGCGGACTCCACGGCCGCTGCCCAAGTTGAGCACCTGCCCCTCGACCCCTGGCGCGTCCGCCGCGCGCAGGAAACCGTCCACTGTGTCCTGGACGTAGTTCATGTCGCGCACCGGCTCCAACGAGCCCACCCGGACCACGTCCAGTGTCAGCGCCTGCGACAGCACCGTCGGCAGGAAGGCGCGAGCCGACTGGCGCGGGCCATAGGTGTTGAACGGGCGCACGGTCACTACCGGCGTTCGGAACGAGCACCAGTAGCTCTCGGCCAGCTTGTCCGCGCCGATTTTGCTCGCCGAATAGGGCGACTGCGCTTGAAGCGGATGCTTTTCGTCGATCGGCGTGTAAAGAGCGGTGCCGTAGGTCTCGCTCGTTGAGGTGTGGAGCACGCGGGAGGTGCCGTGTCTACGTGCGGCCTCGAGCACGTTGAGCGTGCCCCGGACGTTGGTGTCGACGTACTCTTGGGGGGCCTGGTACGAGTACGGGATCGGAATCAGGGCCGCCAGGTGGAAGATCACCTCGATGCCCTTCGCCGCCTCGGCGACATAGAACGGATCTCGGAGGTCCCCGGCTATCACCTCGAGCGCCTCTCGCGCCCGGGGATCGAGGGACTCGAGGTGCCCCCAGTCGCTGCGCGAGTTGTAGTGGACGAGCGCGCGCACGCGGGCTCCCGCATGCACCAGCGCCTCGGTCAGATGGCTGCCGATGAACCCGCCAGCGCCCGTCACCAGCACGGATTTCCCGTTCATTTCCAGCGACATCGGCGTTTTCTCCCGCTCTGGAATTCTACGACCCTCTCAACGGAGGTCGAGCACCACGGGCGGCGCTCGGCGTGATCTCGCCGAACGAGGGATGACATGTAAAACGCATTGAGACACCGCCCGGCCAGAATGCGCGGCAGCATAACACGCAAGGTCAACGTAATCCGGTCATTGAGCGTCGGGTTCAAGTCGGCGGATTCCACTTTGTACCCTGTGAAGTTTTACGGGTGCCAATCCGTGCGCGCCGCTGGGATGATCCGGACGGACTACCGGCATGCAAATCGCCTCGCGCAGCCTTTAATGTGAGGCCGCTAGTCTCATCAGACGATGAAGGTCTGCTGCGTCGAGCTCGATAGTCTGGCGGTCCTAGCGCCTGGATGCGGACAGCATACATTCGTCTTTCCCACTACCTCGACGCCGTCGAGGTAGTCACGCGTATCGACGCTACTGCCGACGCCAAGGTGATCGTGTCGAGCGACGCACATCGTGTCTGAGACGCCTTTCATCATCACGATCGACACCGAGGGCGATGATCTCTGGTCAAGACCTCGGGAGATCACAACCCGCAATGCGGAGTATCTACCTCGCTTCCAAGGGCTGTGTGAGCGGTTCGGCTTCAAGCCGGTTTACCTGACGAACTATGAAATGGCGATGTCCGACCTTTTTGTCGAGTTCGCGCGCGACATGCTTGCCCGCGACGCCGGCGAGATAGGGATGCACCTGCACGCTTGGAACTCACCGCCGCTCGTCCCGCTGACCGGCGACGATTTTCATTTTCAGCCCTATCTGATCGAATATCCCGAGCTGGTCATGGAGCGGAAGATCAAGACCCTCACCCGCCTTCTCGAAGACCGGTTTGGCCAAGAAATCATCAGTCATCGCGCCGGGCGCTGGGCCTTCGACGGCCGATATGCCGCGATATTGCTTGACGAAGGGTATCGCGTGGACTGCTCCGTGACCCCGGGCGTCGATTGGCGTGGAGTTCCAGGCGACCCTTGCGGGAACGGCGGCATAGATTACACGGCCTTTCCCGGTCGCCCCTACTTCCTCAACGCCTCGGACATCTCGATAGCAGCGACAGGCTCGCTGCTCGAGGTCCCCGTGACGATCCGCCCTGCCCCGATCGAATCTCCCGGGCGCGCGATGAAGGAGAAGATCAAGACTTTCGCCCGGAGCCTCCTTAGAAGTGCGCCTTGGGCTAACTGCATGCCGTTACTGCGCTGGGGTACCAATAGGGCGTTGCCGGCGCTCAGCTGGTTGTACCCGTCGGGGAATAACCTCGACGCAATGTTACGAGTGTCGCGCGCGGCGCAGGCTGAAGGCGCAGCTCATATGGAGTTCATTCTCCATTCGTCTGAGCTCATGCCCGGAGGCAGTCCGACTTTCCGCAATGCATCTGATATCGAGCGCTTGTACGAGCACCTGGAGATTCTGTTCGAGGATATTTCCGCTTGGTGTCGCGGCGCAACCTTGAGGGAACTCCACGCGCGGCTCGGGAAACCTCGCAATCCGGCCTCGCAGGCCCCAGCCGTGACACCTGATCCCGCTTGGTAGAGCAAAGACCGATGCTTTCAGCCCTTCGTTCCGGCGCAAAACGTCTTCTGATCGACCGCCAGTATCGTCGGAACGAGGTTCGACGAATTGCGCTGGACCAGCGCGACGGCATTCGCCCGGAAACGTGGGGCGCTTCGGTATCTCCATCCGGCCGCCTCGTTATCGGCGAATGCGACGTGGTCGACCTCGCCGCTCAGTTCGGAACTCCACTTTTAGTTGTCGATCGAGGTCGACTCGAGGCGGACTACCGCCGCTTTCATGAAAGCTTCTTCAGGCTCCATCCGAAGGTTGAAATCGCGTACTCGTACAAGACCAATCCTCTACCCGGCGTAATCGCGGTGCTGCACGAGCTCGGCGCACTCGCCGAGGTCATTTCACATTTCGAGCTCTGGCTGGCAATACGGCTCGGTGTTTCTCCCTCGCGCATACTCCTCAACGGCCCGGGCAAGACGCGAAGCGTTATCGAGTTCGCCGTCGGCCACGGCGTGAAGTTGATCAACATCGACAGCCTCGAAGAGATCGAAGTCGTAGCCGCCGCGGCGCGCAACGCGGGTCGGCGTCAGCAAGTAGGGGTTCGGGTGATCACCTCCGTTGGCTGGTCGTCCCAGTTTGGACTGACCATTCAAAGCGGCGACGCTTTCGAGGCGTTTCGCAAGCTGAAGCAGGAGAAAGGCCTCGTTCCGATCGGATTGCATGCGCACTTGGGCACCGGAATTCGAAACGTGAGGAGCTATCTCAAAGCCGTGCGGGAGATCATGGAGTTCGCCCGCTCCCTGCGCTCAGTCCTCGGGGTGGAAATCTCGTATTTCGATCTCGGCGGAGGTTTTGGAGTGCCGACCGTACAGCCGTTCGACTCCTGGGACTACCGTCTGATGAGGAACGGCCGACCTCCGGCACCAGTCGATGTCACCGCCGCGCCAACCCCGTTCGACTATGCCCGCGGCATCGTTGAAATCGTTCGGCGGTTCTATCCATTGGCCAGCGTGAACCAGCCGACGGTCGCATTCGAGCCGGGCCGCGCCCTGACCAGCAGCGCGCAGAGCCTCGTACTTCAAGTATTGAGCGTCAAGCGCGGGGCAAGGGATTCGCCGACAGTGATCCTCGACGGCGGCAAGAACCTCGCTCTTCCGACGGGCTATGAATGTCACGAATTGCTCCCCGTGAACCGCGCTGGGCAGAAGAGAGATCGCCGGTACAACTTCTTCGGCCCCTTGTGCCATCCCGGCGACGACCTGTTTGTGGAGAAGGCATTCGCGCTCGTTGAGCCCGGCGATTTTGTCGCGATCATGGACGCCGGTGCCTATTTCGTGCCGAACCAGACGAACTTCTCTCACGCGAGACCCGCGGCGGTGCTCGTTGAGAACGGAAATGCTACGTTGTTGCGAGCGCGCGAATCATTCGAAGACATCGTAATGCGTGACCGGTTCCAGCCTCATGAAGAAATGGTTCGAGCGCGCCAACGCCAATTCTCCACGATTTGACGAGGGCCATCGCGGCAAGCGTCACCGCGCTTGCGACGCCCACCGAGAATGAAGCACAAGCTCGTAATCCTCGGAAGCTCGCTCACAGCCCTTGCCGTTGCGCGTGACGCGCACGCGCACGGGGCGACGCCCATTGTTGTTGATTCTGAAGCAGGGGTCGCGTTCAAATCGCGCTGGGTTAAACCCGTATTGCTGCCCGGATCGAACGCGGACGAGGTCATGGCGTGCGTGGTTCAAAGCGCCGGAGCCCATAGTGCGCTCGTCGCAACCGCCGATCATTGGCTGCGCTTTGTCGTCGCCCGGCGCCCGGCGCTCGACCAAGCGTTCGGTCAAATCCTTCACCCCTCGAACAGCATACTCGAGATCTGCTTGAGCAAAAGCGCGTTCTCAGACTGGTGCAAAGCGAATGACCTGCCGTCACCGCTGACCTGGAGTCCGGATGTCGCGGAGCGTCCCGACGCGCTGAAGTTTCCCATGCTGATTCGGCCGCGCGAAACCTTGCATGCCCGTCCAGATCTGGGTTTGCCCAAAGCGGTCGAGGTTCACACGGACAGAGAATTGCATGATTGGATAGATCGCTTCCGGGGGAAAGGCGTTGCTCCGCTCGTATCGGAGTCGCTTCTCTCGCACCGCTTGACTCAGTACTCTGTGCCGTTGGCGCGAAGGGCGAACACGACGTTTTCGTTTGTGGCCCAAAAAGTGCGCCCCGGCCCCAGGAACTGCTCGGAAGGCACTTTCGTCGAGTTGACGACCAACGTCGAGGTCGAGCGGCTGGGACGGCTAGCGGCCGAGCGAGCAGACTATTACGGAATCGGCGAAGTCGAGATACTCCATTTGCATGATTCCGGCCGGAATTACCTCATCGAAATCAATGCCAGGCCTTGGCTCCAGTATGCATTGGCACCCGCGACAGGTCACGATTTTCTGGGTCTGATGCTGGGAACGGAAAACGCCGCTGCACCGCACCTACGCCGGGAACGCAAGACCTGGATCAATTTGCGCGGCGACAGCTACGTCGCCTTCTCGAAATTGAACGGCTTGGTGCGCCACCGACGCCTAGGCTTCGGAGCGTACCTTCGGTCGCTCGCGCGCAGCAACGTATACGCGGTCTTCGATCTCCGCGATCCCATGCCGTTCGTGCATACGCTGAGGAAATGGAGAGCGGTCGGATGATCTGTATTGACCGCCGCAGCGCGGTTTACGGGGAAGTCTGGTACGACGAGGAGCCGCGCGGCGATTCCGGAGTGGATATCGTCATATACCGCCACAGAAAGGTCCCCGTTCCAGATGCCCGATCTACGCCGTTCCTTTCGTTGGTAACGGATCTTTCCGTCGACGAAGACGCGATCACGGACAAATTCTGCAAAAACTGCCGTTACGAGATCCGGCGTGCCGAAACGAAGGATGGCCTGCGCATGGAGTTCATCCCCGACCCGGAAAGCAGGCTGGACGAGTTCTGTGCGTTATACGATGCATTCGCGAGGCAAAAATCGCTCTGGCTTTCCGATCATCAATGGCTGGTCGCCGCGTGCGAAGCCCGGCAGCTCGCGCTCACCTATGCCTCTCAGAATGATGAGGCCCTGGTCTGGCACGCCTACGTCATGTCCGGTAAGACCGCACGGCTTCAGTACTCGGGATCCTGTTTCAGGGATCGGGAATGTGACTATCGCGCTCTGGTCGGGCGCGCCAACCGCTGGCTTCACTGCAGAGACATGCTGCGGTTGAAGGAGATGGGAATGGAGCGCTACGATTGGGGAGGTCTCTTCGAGGACGAATCCGTTCCGGAGCGCGCCGGCATCAACAAATTCAAAAAGAGTTTCGGCGGGCAGCAGGAACGCACGTACGACTGCACTGTAGCGGTAACCCGCAGAGGCCGGATCTGGCTTCCGCTTCGGGATGCATGGCGCCACTGGAATCCCGCACGGAAATAGGCCGGCCCGCCCGCGGTCCTCACCGGTTACCGGTTTGGATGTCCTCTCGTGGGCGCCTTGGTTACTGAACGCTGATCCCGTTGTCGGCGATCGTCACGGTCTTGTTGCCCACCGGCACGGTCCAGACGCCGTTTGTCTTGGTTGCACTCGCCGGGGTCGGCTGACAACCTACGCGCAGGAGAGCGATGAACTCCACCGCCGTCGAGCTCTGTGCGCTGACGAATTTGCCGTGGTACTGCACCGGGGCGTTGGGATCCAGAGGGGCAGCGCTCGTGACGCCATCGTCCGCGGTGCCCCACGAACCATAGCCTTGTGCGTTCACCGGCATGAATGTTCCCCCCGGACCGGCGAGCGCGTCGACGCACAACGACTGCGTACCACGGATGACCTGGATGCGACTGCTGCTGTCGATCACCGTAATGGGGTTGAGCGCGTGGATATTCCATTCCCAGGTGCGCGGGGCGCTGGAGGCAAGATTCTCGTACACCAGGATCGTGCTCGGGCGGAGGTACACGAGCGAGCGCACAGCCTTGGTGAGTGCACCGTCGTAGGCGTCCGTCGCGTCGCCGGTGACGATGTCGTACTCGGCAGCGCTCTGCTGCTGCGTGATCGAGCCGTAACGAGCGTTCGCGGACAGGTAAGGATTGGGCTGGTGCTCCCACGCGATCTGTCCCCGGCCCCCATCGAAAGTGATGGCGTTCTTGGACCTGGTTCGCTTGATCCACCATTGCCAATGATTGGTGTTGTAGCCGTCGTAGTCCCCGTAGTAGCCCGATTCGATCGCCAGCCGCTCGCCGCCCGCGTTGACGACGAAGGCGTTCTGGTCGGCGGACTGATGTTCGTAGGCGCCGAACGGCGGCGGGCTCGACTTGAAATACACCGAGATGCGCGTGGGATCGGACAGATCACTGTGCATCGCCATCCAGCCCGTCGACGGCAAGTAGAGCGAATTGGATGTTCCGGGCGGGAAGGCCGTAGAGGCGCACGCGTACGGCGGCGACATCAGGTACTCGATCGCGGTGGAGTCTTCGCCGACCAGGGTCGAGGAGTACCAGCAGCCCAGCGCGCTTGGTGCGAAGTTTGTATGGCCCTTCCCGAAGCGCGCGCGCTCCTCGAAGAGCTGACCTTCCGCGAATCCGTCGCCGAAGAGGCCGATCGGAGTACCGGGGTCGTTTGTGTTTGTCGGACTACCGGGGTCGGTCGTTCGGGCAGTCGGGGGCACGAAGTACGCAAGGAACCTCCCGTAGTTCCGCACCCACGCTTTTTGCGCAAGATCGATGCAAGTTTGCTGACTGCCGCATGTGGCCCAGCGCAGCGCGTACCAGGCGCTCAGCTGCGAGCCCACCTCCCACATGCCGTAGGCGGTGCCGTTGGCATAGCCGCCTTCCTCCCCGCTCCAGGGTGAGGTCAGGTTAAGGGCGAACGGCAGCAGCTTCTGCACCCAGGTGTTCGCCTCGGGCAGATCGCCGACAAGCAGCGTGGACATCATCGCCACCATGCCGGCATGCAGCTCGCGGTGTGAGTCCCGTGGCTGCTGCCAGAGGGGCACCAGCACAAAGGTAGAACCGAAGGGCCATCCGCTGGAGCCGGTGACCCAGCCGTATAGATCGCCGATCCGAGCGCTCAACATGGAAAGCACCTGGCTCTGATCCGAGGCGTTCAGGCCCGGTCCCAGCCAATCGTAGCCGAGCGTGACGATCCACGAAACGAAGACCGATTCGATGTCATCGGCCGCGGTTTGGCCGCGCGGATCCCACGAAGCAAGGTTCACCACGCGGAGTCTCGCGTCCTGTTTGTAGGTCTCCGTCCCATCGTACACGTACGCCATGAGCGACTTCAGCGCCCTCCTGCCATATACATATCCATCGCCCCGGGCCCCGGCTGGCGGCAGCGGCTCGTTCAGATTGCTCGTTACCTGCCACCGCAATGCGGGGAGCGCGAGGCTCCCCCTCTGGTTGGCCATCAGCGCAAGCGTGGCGGGGTCCGGCAGTCCACGCGGATGGGCCTTGGCGAGAACCTGATTGATGACGCTCGTCATATCAGGCACGAGGAACGGAACCGCTTTGGCGCTGACGGTGAACCGGCGCGCGGTGCTGAGATTGGCTCCCGCCTGCACTTGCCATGAGTAGTTTCCGGGCGGCAGAACTTCGTCCCAGTTGATCCAGTTCTGCGGTGCCGTGAGGGTTTTCGTGTGGCTATCGGGAAAGGTAAGGGTGACCTGGTACTGCGCGGTGCCGCTCAAGTGGGGCCAGCTGAAATCCGGCGGACTCTGCTCGACTTGTTCGCAGTCGCCGGGTCGCACCCAGGCCGCACCCGGATTGTAGAGCGCGGACTGCCGGTTCAGCAGAGCGTCCGCCATCCAGTCGGCGTTCTGGGCTGGAACGCAATTCTGCGCCCGGACCGCGAATGGGAAACCCATGGTCAGGAGAAGCGCAAAGACGGCGGTGCGTGTCATGGCTATTCTCGCTCGTTTACTCGTACCTCAACCTTCAGATCTCTTGTCCATCCGACGCGCCAATCAGGTTGCCGTTAGCGAATGGCGCTGGCGGTTTTCGGTTTTAGCAATCCCTGTCGCGGCGTCAGCGAAACGGCATCGGGTGTGGAGGCGCGGATCACACGGTCGTGGATCACCGAGCTCGCTTGGCCGAAAGCGGTGTGGTAGTTGGCGAGCTTGAGGTAGCAGCCTTGGCCCGAATAAATCGTCGGCCCG
>Ga0137388_10001703_pt1 | contig 13536 bp, 7 predicted proteins | sample 15con2h14AmetaG_FD_104644 | JGI IMG/M metagenome (GOLD analysis project Ga0137388, IMG submission 104644) | Vadose zone soil microbial communities from Angelo Coast Range Reserve, California, USA - 15con2h1.4A metaG | ecosystem: Environmental > Terrestrial > Soil > Vadose zone > Saprolite...
AGGTAATAGGCGAGCGGATAGCCGAGCAGGAGGGAGCACAACGTCACCGAAGCGGCGATGCGCATGGTGCGCAGGAGGACTTCGACGTAGACGGGCTTGGAGAAGAGCGTCACATAATTGTGGAGGTTCCACTGGTGGACAAGAACTCCGTCACGGAGGGCCCAGAAGCTATGCGCGAACATCAGCGCGTAGGGAAGCAGAAGGAACAAGCCGACCCACAGGAGCGGTGGTAAGGAAACGAGCGTTTTGTACGCGCGTGAGTACATGGGCGGCGTTGGGGCGATTACTCCTGTACGCAGATGGCCTCCGCGATCGAGAAGACAAAGTCATGTTCACCGGAAAGCGGTCCACGCGCGGAAATTCGCACACGCAAGAGCTGGCCACCACAGTTCACTTCGAGCAATTCGCTCGCGCCGGTAAAGAACTGCTGCTGGAGCGAAGCCCGGAACCGCGTGGTTCCGGGAATGGCCGCCTCGCCGGAGGCGAGACGGATGGCCTCTGGGCGCAAAGAGAAAATGGCCGCGCCACTTGGGCCATCCGCGGGCCACTGCAGGGCTCCGCACCTGGCCATGCCATCCCGAATTTCGCCTCGCAATAAGTTGGTTTGGCCGATGAACTGTGCTGTGTACGATGTGGCGGGATGCGCGTAAATCTCGCGCGGAGACGCGACTTGCTCCAGAGCGCCATTGTGCAGCAGCGCAATGCGGTCGGAAAGTGCCATGGCTTCTTCCTGATCGTGGGTGACAAAAAGAAAAGTAATGCCGAGCTCGCGCTGAAGGGCTTTCAATTCGCTTTGCATCTGCTTGCGAAAATTGGCGTCGAGCGCGGAGAGAGGTTCGTCGAGCAAGAGAAGCAGGGGACGATTGACGAGCGCGCGCGCAAGCGCGACACGTTGTTGCTGGCCACCGCTCAGTTTGGACGGACTGCAATCCGCGAATTCCTGCATCTTCACCATGTGCAAAGCTTCTTCGACGCGGCCGCCGATCTCCGTTGCGGAAGTTTTCTTGACGCGCAAGCCGTACGCGACGTTCTCCCGAACACTCAGGTGAGGGAATAATGCGTAGTGTTGGAACACGGTATTCACACGCCGCTTGTAAGGTGGGAGCGAGTCCAGTCGTCCGCCGCTCATCCAGATTTCTCCCGCAGAGGGTTGTTCGAATCCCGCGACCAGACGAAGGAGCGTCGTCTTGCCGGAGCCGCTTTCGCCAAGAAGCGTCAGGAATTCTCCCGAAGCGATGTTCAAAGAGATGTTTTTCAGAACTTCACGCACGCCAAATCGCTTGGCCACTCCGCGAACTTCGAGCAGTGCACCCGTCGCAGCCGAGAGCTTGTGCTGCGCGTTGGTGGCGGACGAGTTCACTGAGCGGCCTTGACCTCGTTCCAGATTTCGTTGTACTTCGCGCGGCGGGGAACGTCCTGCCAGAAATAGATCCGTAGCATGTACGCATCGGGATTATCGAGATGCAGGCCTTTGATTTCGTCAAGCGTCAGAAACTGGGACGCTCGAGGATTTGCGGGAGTGTAGTGGGTCACGTCGGTAATCTTTTTCTGCGTCCGCGCCTCAATCATGTATTCCAAGAATTCCGTGGCAAGCTCCTTCCTGGAACTCACGGCAGAAATCATCAGGTGATCAATCCAGCCTGTAGTGTTTTCTTTCGGTATGGTCTCGCCAATCGGAAAATGAAGCTGGCGCAGTTGATTGGTCATCAGAGGCCAGCCCATGGCGGCTACGACTTCATGGTTTTGAAAAAGATTTGTGAGTTCGCCGCCGGTGGCCCACATCTTCCGGATGTTGGGCTTCAATTCAATCAGCTTCTTTTTGACGGTGGCGAGCTGCTCATCGGTCAGATTGTAGAGTTGCGACGGATCGGGCTTGTCGTAGCCAAGAACCTGCGCCGCCATATAGACTGTGGAAAGATCGTCCCAAACGGACAACCTCCCTTTGAATTTCGGGTCCCAGAAGACCGCCCAGGAATCCGGCGGCTGAGCGAATGCCCTGATGTCATAGAGAAGCGGATCCGGACCCCACATGAACGGGACGCCATAAACTTGTCCGTTCGCTTTCACCAGCGGAAGTTCCCGGAGTCTTGCTGAGAGCTGCGAGTAAGCGGGCAACTTGGTAAGATCGAGAGGCGCAGCCAGTCCCGTGCGCGCGATGGACGCGGCGACGTCGCTCGATGGCGAAATTACGTCGTAGTTCGCGGCACTGCCGCCGCGCAACTTCGCCATCAACTCGTCGCTCGAGCCCATGTAGGACGCACTGACGTTGCAGTGATGACTTTCCTCGAATGCTTTTACGAAAGAGGGATCGGCGTAGCCCTCCCAGACCAGCAAGCTCAGCGTTTCCTCTTTTTTCCTGCAGGCGCTGCATACCAAGGCAAGCGTAAGAATTCCCAGAAGAATGGCGCGCGTTCTCATTGCTCCTCCCGGTTACTTAGCATCCATTTGGTAGACCAGCCGCCCGCCCACAATGGTGCTGACAACCTTTGTAGCGCCAATCCTATGTGGATCAACGTCGAAAATATTCTGCGAAACGATGATCAGGTCGGCGAGCTTGCCGATCTCCAGCGAGCCTCCGGATTTTTCCCGGCGGCCAGCAAACGCCGCTCCGAGGGTGTAACCGTCAACTACTTGCGCGACCGTCAGTCGCTGTTCAGGGACAAATCCAGCTTCGGGTTGACCCCCGGCCGTCTGCCGAGTCACTGCAGTTTGCACCCCTTCCCAGGGGTTGAGCGTAACCACGGGCCAATCGCTGCCGAACGCCAGATGGCCTCCCGCGTCGGCAATGCTCTTCCACGCCCAGGCGCGCGAAGCGCGATCGGGGCCCGCATTCCGCGCCCAGACGTCCAGCGTATTGGAATCCGGATAGGAATGGAGCGGCTGCATGCTGGCGATCACCCCCAGCTTGCCGAATCGCGGAATGTCGGCAGCCGTCACCGTCTCTATGTGTTCGATGCGCGGCCGGTGATCGCGCTTGCGGTTGCGCGCTTCGGCCTTTTCATAAGCGTCCAGGGCGGTCCGCACGCCGTAGTCGCCGATCGCATGGGTAAACAGCTGCAAACCGCGCTTGTCCAATTCCGCGACTGCCGTTTTGTAGCTCGCAGGCTCCCAAAAAAGCTTGCCTTTCAAAGAAGGATCGTCGCTGTACGGCTCAAGCATCGCGGCGGTGTGCGATTCGACGACGCCATCCACCATGAATTTGACGGCTCCGGCGTCAATCCATTCGTCGTGAAATTTTTTGCGGGCGTGCTCGATGGCGTCGAGGTCCTGGGGCCGGAGCTCCGGCGGATTAAGGAAGTATGCGACATACATGCGCACGCTGAGGTCGCCGCGGCGGCGCATTTCGTCGAAAAGATCGAGCACTTCGAAATCCTGTCCGGCGCTGTGCACGCGAGTGATTCCATGCTCGTTCGCCCATTTCATTCCCGCGCGCAGCGCCAACAGTTGTTCGGCGCGAGTCGGCTTCGGAATAATCTTCGCAATCAGGTCCTGCGCAGCCTCTTTTAGCGCGCCCGTGGCCTCGCCCGTTTTGGGGTCCCGAACGATTGTTCCGTTGGGCGGATCCGCAGTTTCAAGAACGATCCCAGCCATCGCGAGTGCTTTGGAATTGGCCCAGTACGTATGCCCATCGTAGCCTTCGAGGAAAACGGGGCGGGTGGGAAAAATCTCATCCAGATATTTCTTGTGTGGAAGAGCTTCCGGCCCGAACATCGCGTAATTCCAGCCGCGGCCGAGAATCCAGTCGTTCCCAGGATGTTCGGCAGCATATTCGCGCAAGCGTTTTTGAATGTCGGCGGCGTCTTTTGCCCCTTCGAGATTCACCCGGCCCAGACTAAAGGAGCCGTCCAGAAAATGGATGTGGCAATCGACGAAACCCGGGAGCACAAGTTTTCCGCTGGCGTTGATCACTTTTGTGCCCATGCCGCGCATGCGTTCGATGACAGGGTCGTCGCCGACGGCAACGATCTTTCCACGGTAAATCGCGACGGCTTCAGCCCACGGCTGCTGAGGATTCTCCGTATAAACGCGGCCGTGCACAACGATGACATCCGCAGGTTCGACCATCCGGCCTTGCGCATGCGACATCGAAACAGCGCAAAGCAAGAGGAAGAACGATTGAAGAATGACACGAGAGCGTTGGATTTTCACGGGCACCTGGTCCTGAAAATCAGAATGTTGGCGGCGTGTTGATCCACAGCAGCCAAGTCTCCTTACGGCCGGGATTCTTCCAGCGGTGCGGAGTCGAACTTTCGAAATAAAGACTGTCGCCGGGCTTCAGGTGGTAATGCTCCTTGCCGTCCAGCGAGATGTCGAATTGTCCCCTAAGGACGTGCAGGAATTCCTCTCCTTCGTGCGAGTAGGATTCGCCGCTCCCGCCTCCGGGTTTGATGCGGAAAAGATGTGGCTCCATCACTGTGTTTCCCCACGCCAGCAGCTCCATGCGTACGTCCGGCGTGGTTTCCAGGACTTTGCGCTGATTCGGGCGCACCAGGCGTGGGTTATCGCCAGCGGTTTCGAAGAGGGATAGGATGTTGGTGCGGTAGAAGCGCGCGATGCGGCGCAGCGTGGCAATCGAGGAACGCATCTGGCCGCGCTCCAGAGCGCTGAGAAAACCGATCGAGACGCCGGTGGCGCGAGCCACTTGAGCCAGCGAGAGGCCGCGGCGTGTACGCAGGCGGCGGAAACGCTGCCCGGGCAAGAGCGTGCTTTCCGCGGGAGCAGAGACAACTCCCTGACGCTTGAGCACGTGAACGATGGCGGCGGGATTCAGCCCGCGGGCCCGACGCAGGAAAATGGCGCGCTGCAGCAGGCGCACATCGGATTCGGTAAAGAGCCGATAGCGGCTTTGCGTGCGCTGCGGTGAAACCAGGCCCAGCGCTTCCCAGGCACGCAACGCTGAAGAAGAAATTCCCACGCGGCGGGCCACTTCGCTGATGCGCAAAGTCCGCGGAGGCTTCCGCGCGGCCGATGCGTCGGATGAATTCTTTCTGCTTGACACAGGTCCCGGCTTTCTTTAACTTTACAGTATTATAGTAAGGTTTTAAGGGCACAAGCAACCACGAAGAATCAGTCCTCGTAAAATTCTTCGCGGCAAGGGGTGAGGTCATCATGAGGGTTCACGCACGATTTCGGCAGCTGCGTTTGCAGTGTTGCCGCAGCATATTATTCGCGACAGTCCTGGCGATGGGGCTCTGCTTCGCGGCCCCTTTCGCCGGCGCCCAGAGCACGGGCGGCCGCATTCGCGGCACGGTAATGGACACCAGTGGCGGTGCTGTGCCTGCCGCATCGGTGACCCTGATCAACGAGGCCACGCACGCAACACGCGACGTGCAGTCTGGCGCGAACGGGGAATACATCTTCCTTGAAGTGCCCGTGGGCACCTACGAGATCAACTCAGTCAGCAAGGGTTTCAAGAAATACGCGCGCAAAGGAATCGTACTCAACCTGAACGAGGTCGTCAGCGTAGACATCACCCTGCAAATCGGAGCAGCCTCGGAGGTTGTGGAAGTCACCGGCGCGCCACCGGTCGTAGATACGACGTCGACCCAGCTGGGCGCTGTCGTCAACGAGCGCTCTTCGACGCAGTTGCCCCTGAACACGCGCGATGTCTTCCAGTTGCTGCAATTGCAGCCAGGTGTTCAGTCGCAGATCGGAAACAATCTCTTTTACGGCTCCGACAAACCAGGCGTCGTCACCGTTAATGGTGGCAGGGGCCGCTCCAACAATTACTCTGTAAACGGAGGCGACAGCAACGACCTCTTTGCCAACCTCCCCGCAGTGCAGCCCTCTCCAGACAGCATCGAGGAGTTTCGCGTCATCACCAATTCCTTCGACGCCGAATACGGGCGCAACTCTGGTGCGGTCGTCAACGTGGTCACCAAATCAGGCTCGAACGACCTCCATGGGAGCGTTTACGAGTTCTTGCGCAACGACGTCCTGAATGCCCACGGGTTCACTTTTCAGCCCACACCGAAGGCGCCCTTCAAGCAAAATCAGTTTGGCGGAACGCTCGGCGGCCCCATTAAGAAGGACAAATCCTTCTTCTTTGGCTCCTATGAAGGGCGGCGCATCGTGCGCGGGATTGTCTCACAGCAGGTACCGGTGCCGACTGCGGACGACCTTGCGGGTAACTTTGGAAACGGCGCGTTTTCGGGCACTCTAAACGACCCTACGGTTGCCAACATCTTCGAGAATCGGACGGGATGCAGGGCAAACCTTACTCCCTCTGGCCAAACCAATTTGGACGCGGCAGCCGCGGGCGCCCCCCAGCTGTACAGTGACATATTTGCAGGCAGCGTGGTCCCCACCCAATGCTTTGATCCCGTTGCGGCCAGCCTCGTGAAGTTCATGCCGGGGTCGGGAGGCAGCAGTTCCCAGACCCAGGACGTGGTCAAATCCACGGATCGCGCTGACCAGTTCCAGCTTCGCTTCGACCAAATCCTGAACAAAGACCAGAAATTCTCTCTCTATTATTATTACAACAATGACAACACTCTGGATCCTTTTGCCATCTTCCAATTGGCGGGTGGTTCGCTGGGTAATTTCCCCGGCAGAATTATCACTCATGCGCAACAGCTCAACGCCAGCCATTCCTGGACCATCGGCTCCACCGCCGTGAATGAGTTCCGCTTCACCTATTTCCGCGAAGCCCAACCGCAGTTTTATACGCCCACTGTCACCAATGCCGTCACGGCATCGTGCGGCAACGCCGTTTCCGCTGCGCTCTGCTTTGGCGGAAGCACAGACACGCCGCTCGTTGACGCTACCGGAACTCCTCTCGGTACAGCAGCCAATCCAAATACGCCTGTTTGCCCAGGCTTTGGATGCGGGATTCATCCAGGCCTGGGTTCGAAGTTCGAGGGTGTACCTTACGTCACCTTGAATGGCACACTCGGTCTTTTTGGAAATAATTTTGAAGGCCAGTTGCCCCAGACCGGCAACACCTTTCAATTTAACGACAACTACAGCAAGATTATCGGCAAGCATAGCTTCAAATTTGGCGGGGATATTCGATATCAGAAATTCGACCAAAAGCTATTCTTCAATGTCAACGGCGAGTACATCTTTGGGCCTGGCGGCACCAATGATACCGGGGCTGTCGATCCGTTTGCCAACTATCTCCTTGGTCTACCACTCTCGTATTCGCAGGGCTCCGCCAACACGGAGCTGGTGCGCAGCACCTCCGTTTATCTCTTCGCGCAAGATAGTTGGAAGATTAAATCCAACATAACGCTGAACTATGGTCTTCGTTGGGAGACAAACACACCTCTGACAGACACTGGCAAGAAGGTTCAGAGGTTCAACCCGGGACAGAACTCGACGATCTTTCCCTGCGATCTCTCGACGGGTTTCCCGAGCTCGAGTGTCTCTTTTTTCCAGTCGCCTGCCAACCCGACGCCGACTTGCGCGAATACCGGAACCACTCCCACGGGGCTCGTTGTTCCTGGAGATAAGGGCGTTCCCGGCGGACTGGTCAGCACCTACTACAATGCCTTTGCCCCGAGGCTCGGCTTGAATTGGAGCCCGGGCTGGAAAGATGGTGCGCTCGCCCAGCTCACTGGCGGCCCGAACAAAACCACTGTCAGCATGGGATGGGGCCTCTTTTACAATCCAATCGAACAATTGGTCCTCGAGCAGTTCAGTGCTGAGCCGCCCTTCGGCATCAGCAACGGTGTGTCCAATCCACTCTTCAGTACTCCGTTTGTTACCCAGGAAGGCGCCACTTTCCCCAACGTCTCTGATGCTTTCCTTAATCCTCCGCGCAATCAGCCGGTCGATTGGGCGCTTTATCGCCCGATCCTTCTTTTCGGACAATTTCCGACCAAACTGCGCCCTCAGTATTCGGCGCAGTACAATCTGACGATTAAGCGCGAACTGCCCGGCAACATCCTTCTCCAAGTGGGTTACGTTGGCTCTCAAGGGCACCGGCTGCTCGCCATTCACGATCAGAATCCCGCAAATGCGCAGACCTGCCTCGATCTTGCTACGATACTAGGACCCACGAACGGCTGCGGGCCTTTCTCCGAAGACAGTCAGTATCAATTCAATCTCCAGCCCGGCCAGACCCTGCACATGCCCTACATTGGAGGTCCAACGCCGGGAGGTCCGAATATCCCTTGTCCGATCGTGGGCACAACCACTGCGTGCACCCTCTCGGTTCCGCTGGGGGGGCAACCCATCCCGGTTAATCTAGTTGGCCTGCGTCCTTACGCGGCCCCCAATTGCAATCCCACCAGCACCAATCCGCTTACGAGCGGTTGCCCCGCCGACGGGACTGAAGTCTTTAACAGTATCTTTGCCGAAGATAACGCGGCACATTCCAATTACAATTCGCTGCAAGCACTCTTCGAGAAGCGTTTCTCGCACGGCTTACAGTTTCAGGCTTCCTACACCTACAGCAAATCGCTGGACAATGCCTCGAGCTTCGAGGAGATCCTGAACCCGACGAACTTTAACGCGACCTACTCGCCTTCGCTCTACGATGCGCGCCATCGCTTCGTCTTTAATTACGTCTGGGAGCTGCCCGTTCCAAAGTTCCAAGGCTTTATGGGGAAAGCGCTGAACGGCTGGCAAGTCTCTGGCATCTACACCTACCAGAGCGGTTTCCCGATCTTGATCAACAATTGCGACGACGCGGAGTTAGAAGGCAGCACTCTAGGCTTCGAGTGTCCCGGCAAGCCCGACATAACCGGCACGTTCACGACCCACAATCCTCGCAAGGATGGTTTAGTCTTTGACCCCACGATTTTCGCGGATAGCGCGCTGGGGACGTTTGGCAATTCACCCCGCACTCTATGCTGCAATCCGCCGATCAACAATTGGGACATTGGCCTTTTCAAGGACACCGCGATTGGGGAAAAGACGCGTCTGGAATTTCGGACGGAGGTATTCAACATCTTCAATCACGCGCAATTCTATGGCGTGGATGGCGGATCTGCCAACCCGACCTTCGGCCAGCCACAGAAGGTGCGTGACCCGCGATTGTTCCAGTTCGCACTGAAACTGGTTTTTTAGAGCGCCGAGGAAGAAGCTCTCGCGGCAATTAGGAAGGCGTCTAACAGCGCGGCTCGCGAGGGCCGCGCTTTCCTACGTCTGATAAAATTGAGAGTTGAGCACCAGTTCGAGAGATTTCCTAGCCCACAACTGACCGCAGGGAACAGACCTGCAATCACGGAGTAATCAAATGCACGACTCACTGCAAAAAGAAATCGGCACTTACGAAAAGCGCACGCCAAAATCCGCCGCAGCCCATAAGCGCGCACTCGAACGCATTCCCCTCGGAGTCGCCAGCAATTACCGCCATTACGAGCCCTATCCGATTTTTGTGAAGGACGGAAAGGGAAGCCGGATTCACGACCTCGACGGCAACGAGTATATTGACCACAACCTCTGCTTCGGCGCACTGATGGCCGGGCATTGCCATCCAGCCCTTGTCAAGGCGGTCGAACAGAAGCTCCACGAAGGAACCACCTTCGGCATGCCGCACGAACAGGAATGGGAGCTTGCCGAAGAAATCTGCAAACGCTATCCGGTGGAGATGGTGCGCTTCGGTTCCAGCGGCACGGAAGTCACCATGCACGCTTGCCGGATCGCCCGCGCCGCGACCGGCCGCGACAAAATTCTCAAGTTCGAAGGCTCCTACCACGGCCTGCATGACACCGCGCTCGTCAGCGTCAAGCCCAAGGCCGAAGACTACGGCGATCCCGACGCGCCCACCTCCGTTCCCGGCGGCGCCGGCATACCGAAGAACTCGCTCGAAAATGTCGTCGTGGCCAGCTTCAACAATCTGAAAAGCGTCGAGAATCGTTTCAAACAGTATCCCGGCCAGATTGCCGCCATCATTCTGGAACCTATCCTTATGAACGTCGGGCTGTGTCTGCCGCAGCCCGGATTTCTGCAAGGGTTGCGAGATATTTGCACCAAAAATGGCGCGCTGCTGATCTTCGACGAAGTGAAAACTGGCGCGAAGCTAGCCTGGGGAGGCGCAAGCGAATTTTTCGGCGTGAAGCCGGACATGATCTGCCTTGCTAAGTCCATCGGCGGCGGCTTGCCGCTCGGCGCTTTCGGAGCGAGCCGTGCTGTTATGGATTTGATCTCCCAGCACAAAGTTTTTCATGGCGGCACCTACAATACGAACCGCGTGGCCATGGCCGCAGGCCTCGCCACCTTCCGCGAAGTCCTGACGCGCGAGAATTATGCCCACGTCGGCAAGCTCAGCAAGACTCTTACCGAGGGCTATCGCGCCATCGTCAAGAAATCCGGTCTGCAAGCCTACGTCGCCAGCGCCGGCGTCAACGGCGCATTGATGCTCTATCCAAAGGAGATTCAGAACTACCGCGACTGGACCAAGATTGACGTCGATCTCTGGCGCCACTACTGGTTCGCCATGCTCAATCGAGGCGTGCTCGCCCAGCCCTATTGGTGGGATGAACAGTGGACCATCTCCGTTCAACACACCGAAGCGGACATTGACAAGCACCTCGCCGTCTTCGAGGAAGTCGCGCCCGCGCTCGCCACGGCCCAGCAGCAGCGTGGCGCCACATTCGTCGGAGCCGCCGGACACTAAGATCAGTATGTAGAGCCAGGGCTCTAGCCAGGCCTGCTTAATTCTCGGTTATCGGCAATCCCGCGCCGTGAAACCAGGGAGAGACAAACTTGACGAACGAGGTCGCCACCGCGCCGGCAGCGCCCGTCACGCAAGAAGCGCCGCACCTACGCCGTGTGCTGGGCCGTTGGGACCTTGTTCTCCTTTTTGTCGTCGCCGTTTTCAACCTCAACGTCGTTCCCTCCATCGCCGCCAACGGTGGCGTAACCGTCTGGTTGTGGACCATCTCGCTCGTCTTGTTCTTCTGGCCGCAAGGCATCGCCGTGATTGAGCTCGCTCACCGTTATCCGGGCGAAGGCGGCGTCTATCTCTGGGCAAAAGAAGTCTTCGGAGACTTCCACGGTTTTCTTTCCGGCTGGTGCTACTGGACCAACAACATGATGTACGTGCCCACCATCATGCTTTATTTCGTCGGCGTCTTCGTCTTTGTCCTGGGAGCCGGTCACGAATCCCTTGCGGACAACAAGTCCTTCACTCTAACTGCGTCGCTGGTTTTGCTTTTCCTCCTCGTGATTCTGAACATTCTGGGTCTCGGGGTCGGCAAATGGCTGAACAATCTCGGCGCGATCGGAACATTCATTGCCGCGGCTGTGCTCATCGGTTTGGGAATTGTGATCTGCCTGCGCTTTGGCACATCGGTAACCGCGGCGGATTTCCGCATTCCCGCGAATCCTCGTTTTGTTCTCAATTCCTTCGGCGTGATCTGTTTCGGCCTGGTCGGTCTGGAACTCGCCTCCGTTATGGGCGATGAAATCGAGAGCCCACAAAAAACTCTTCCAGGCGCCGTGGCCTGGGGCGGACTTCTTTCCGGTTTGCTCTACATTGGAGCGACGCTGACGCTCCTGGTGGCCGTGAGCAAAAACGAAATCAGTGTGCTGCAGGGCATCGTACAAGCCGTCGGCCACATGGCCAGCCGCGTTGGAGTCAGCTGGATCGTTGCACCCTTCGCATTAATGTTGAGTATCTCCATCGCTGGAATTGGCTCAGCCTGGCTTGGCGGATCGGCGCGCATTCCCTTCGTCGCCGGCCTCGATTCCTACATGCCCTCCTGGCTTGGCAAGGTCCACGCGAAGTACGCCACCCCGTACGCCGCCCTCATCGTCCACGCTTCGGTATCGCTGATTCTCGTCGTGATTAATTTCTCGTTTACAGGCGCCGGTGTGCAGGAAACGTTTCAGAAATTGCTCTCGCTCGCCGTCGTGCTCCAATTGATCCCCTTCCTTTATATGTTCGGAGCGCTGCTGAAAATCGCCGGCAGCGATTCTTTCGTACCAGGCCGCTACGGCAAAACGACGTTGATCCTCGCCGGCTTCAGCGGATTCACCACCACTGGTCTGGGGATCGCCCTAGCATTTTTTCCCGCGCAGCAGATCAAATCGCTCTTGTCTTATGAAATCTGGATGTTCGGCGGCACGCTTTTTTTCATCGGCCTCGCCGCATTTTTCTTTTTCATTTACGGCAGGCGCAAGGCCGCGCGGAAATTGGCTGCGGCAGCGGCGCCCGCGCCGGTCGTATGAACTGAATTGGGAGGCAGTTATGTCCAGCAGTGCGAAAACGATCGTTCGAACTTATCAGAATTACATCAATGGCCAGTGGGTCAAGAGCTCAACCGGCGAAATGTTTCCCGTCTACGACCCTTCCACAGAAGAAGTCATCGCGCACGTGGCGTCCGGCACGGCCGCCGATGTAGATATCGCCGTAAGAGCCGCGCGCGCCGCATTTGATTCCGGCCCCTGGCGCCAGACCAGCGCCGCCGATCGGGGGCGCCTTCTCTACAAACTCGCCGAGAAAATTCGCGCAAACGCTGCGCCGCTCGCCGAACTCGAATGCCGCAATTCCGGCAAGCCCATCGTCGAAGCCGAGTACGACATCGCCGACGCCGCAACATGTTTCGAATACTATGCTGGCCTCGCCAACAAAGTTCTCGGCCACGTCAATCCCGTTCCCGCGAACGCCCTGAGTTTTACTCTCCGCGAACCCGTGGGCGTCGCCGGACAAATCATTCCCTGGAACTATCCGTTGGTCATGGCTTCCTGGAAGCTCGCTCCCGCCATCGCCGCCGGCTGCACCTGCGTCCTCAAGCCCGCCGAGCAGACTCCGCTCACGATGATGGAAGTCGCCAACTGGTTTGAAGAATTGGGCTTCCCTCCCGGCGTCGTCAACATCGTCAACGGATTTGGAGAGACGGCGGGAGCCGCGCTCGTAGCTCACCCCGGCGTGGACAAAATCGCCTTTACCGGCAGCGCCGCCGTCGGAAAAATCATCGTCAAGAGCGCCGCGGACACTCTCAAGCGCGTCACCCTCGAGCTCGGCGGCAAATCTCCCAACATCTTCTTCGATGGCGCAGATTGGGAAGCCGCCGTGGACGGCGCGCTCTTCGGCATCTTCATCAATCAGGGCGAAGTTTGCTCCGCCGGCAGCCGCATCCTTGTCGAAAAGAAAATTTATTCCAAATTTGTCGACGCCATGACCGAAAAAGCGAAGCGCATCAAGCTCGGCGCTCCACTCGACCGCGAAACGAAAATGGGTCCGCTCGTCAGCAAGGAACAATACGACCGCGTCAGCTCCTACCTCGAACTCGGCAAGAAAGAAGCCAAAGTCGCCATCGGCGGCGGACGCCCAAAACAGTTTGGCAAGGGCTTCTACGTCGAGCCCACCATTTTCTACGACGTGGATAACAACGCCCGCATCTCACGCGAAGAAATCTTCGGCCCCGTCGCTTCCGTGATTCCCTTTGAAGGCGAACCGGAAGCCATTCGCATCGCCAACGATACTCCCTACGGCCTCGCCGCCGCCGTTTGGACGCGCGACATCTATAAAGCCTTCCGCGTCGTGAAATCGCTGCGCGCCGGCATCGTCTGGGTCAATCACATGCAACCTACGTACGTCGAAGCTCCCTGGGGCGGCTACAAACAATCTGGCTTCGGCCG
>Ga0137388_10001706_pt1 | contig 13521 bp, 9 predicted proteins | sample 15con2h14AmetaG_FD_104644 | JGI IMG/M metagenome (GOLD analysis project Ga0137388, IMG submission 104644) | Vadose zone soil microbial communities from Angelo Coast Range Reserve, California, USA - 15con2h1.4A metaG | ecosystem: Environmental > Terrestrial > Soil > Vadose zone > Saprolite...
GACGTTCTACAGCACAGCTAAGCGAACAAAACATCAGCCTGCTTGTTTTCAGAACAATACGTTCGTCCACCAAACTCATCGTTCCTAGGACGCCACGTCGCCGTAACGATCCTCAAAAACCGGCAGCGGGCCGGCTATCCGCCGCGCGGGAAAGGCCTATATTGGCAGCCACCGCGAGCAGCCCAATAGATAGAGAGTCAAAAGGGCCGACTGCCGAACCCAGGCCAATTTCCCGCTTGACTTTCAAGATCACCGGGCGCAGAATTCTGGCCGAATTCGCCTCTCTGAAAGAGCCGTTCCCACCGAGGGGGCAGGAAACGCATTCTCCCTTGGGCGATACAGGACTAACCTGTCCCGGTATCGAACCCAAGTGGAATCTTAGAGGCGCTTCCCCCAGTCCCCGGGCCGAACGAACCCAGTGGAAAAATCGAATGTTTGGACTCCGCTGAACGGATTGAGCCGTAGCGGATACAGCCGTAAACGGTAGCTCACCCTGGTCTGGTAACCAGCCCAACCCGGGAGTGAACAGAGGTTTCTGCTCGGGCCGAGATTGCTTACGTCTAGCACCTCGCCCATGGTCTAGAACGGCGATTTTCGGTGCGCGTAGCGGAAAGCTCAAGTAACGCGGTCACCCAGTCTGGAGGTTAGTAGCAATGACCACTTTCATCTATGTTCTCATCTATGTTCTGGTTATCTTCTTGCTGTTGTTCGTCATGGCGTCGATCTTGAGTTTTCGTGCTAGGCGATGGCTTCCGAGCCCGTTAAGGAATTGGTCGGACAGAGCTGGGGCGTGGCTTCGTGGGCTTTTCGTACGTCAGCCGTCAGCCGCACCAGTGAGCGTGGACGATAACGTCATGAACCCGGATGCATTCCATACGGAATTCTTGAAAAGGGCCGATGCATTCCTGCAAATGCAAAGGAAGGGCTTCTGGAGCATGGAGCGGATTTTTTCGCTAATCATTGGCTTGGGCGCGATAGTTGGCCTCTATCTCAGCGCGGTAGCAGTCATGAACTACTTACATGACAGACAATTCCTTGGCCATTATAGATCTGTCGGCAAGGAATACTTTGAAAAAGGGGATTACAGGCGTGCTGCAGCCGCCTATAAGGAAGCTGTTCAGCTACGTCCCAATGACCCTGAACTGCAATGCTATTTCATCGGCACGAGCGCTTTCTCTGGTGCGCAAGGGAGGGAAGCGTTGGACCGAGCAGAAGTCCAGTGCAAACTTGTGATGACTTATCAGTTGTTAGATGCCAACGGGTATAACTTCGTGGGCGTGGTGTATGGAAGAAACGGAAGCTACGAGGATGCTGAGAAGGCCTTTAAAAAAGCTACAGGGCTGAAAGATGGCATATTCGATCTTGCTGAATATAATCTCGCTAAAGCGTATGCCGAACACGCCAAGACCTTCGGGACGCAACCCCAAGCTGAGTCAGCCCGCAGAGCCGATTACCTTCAAAGAGCCTTGGCAGTCAATAAGACATTGTTGGGGCGAAACAAGACCGAGGTCAGGGCTCTGTATAACACCTCCTGCGACTACGCTCTCTTGGGAGATGCTAGTGACGCTATAAATACTCTAAAAGCTGCTTTGGATGGTGGTTATGACCGGTATCAAGTGATCGCCCGTGATCCAGATCTTGATGGGATCCGTGAAGATCCAAGATTCCGGCAACTCATCAAGAGTCGTTATGCGGAGGTGCTTGGGAAATACCAGGGCTTGCTCGAGAGCGCTCAGACTGAGAGCGATGCACTTCATGTTTTAGCGTGGATTGAATTGTTCAGCGACGATCCAGTCAGGATTAAGGAAGGGGTCGAATATGCCAACCGCACTCTGTCGCGCGATCCCGAGAACCCTGACTATAAAGCGACACTCGCGCAGTTGTATGCGGCACGTGGTGAATACCGGTCCGCGCTCGTTAGAATCGACGAAGCGATCAACAAAGAGCCCTCTCGTTACTACTACGTAAGGCTGCGAAGATCATGGGAACCAAAAACCGGAGCTCGATAACTCCGGTCCTGTTCAATCAGACTATCCAGAAAGGTGCTGAATCAAAAGAAGGATAACAGAACAAATCAGAATACAGAGGCTGCCTGCCATAATGAGGGAGGCCACCGCTCTATCCCTGGGATTCTGATATCTCGATCCCGGAAAGTAGCTACTGACGAAGAATAGACCAGAAATCCCCATGAGAATCAGCCCGATAGGCATTTTCAGCCCCCCTTTTCGGATTTGTTATTGTACCAAAGAACGTGGGTAGCTTAGCAAGCAGACACACTTTGTCAATCTTGACAATCTCCACCCATATGCTTTCTGATTGCACACCCCTTCCCGACACACCCCTCCGCCGGGCTTACTGGGTTCGTAGAAGCTGACGGATCACTCCAGCCCACCGAGGAGGAGTTGGCCCTCCGTGCGGGATCCCAAAAGCGGTGATCGCATAAAGGGCTGTGACAGTGCATGCATCCACGCTCGCAGGAGCTGGCAGTGAGAAGCACTGCGCGCCCGTCGCAAGTTTCAAGTTGTGGCTTGTCTCGAATCATCGAAATGAGTGAAACGGAACCTCGATTTCAATCACTATTTTGGAAAGGCACAACTCTTTCGTCTGCAATTGCGAGATATGACAGTCGAGGTCGTCCGCCATCGTCGCGATTCATTAGTTTGTTGAAAGAGACAGGCGCCGTGCCACAGCGACCCGTAGCCCGCCAATATCTGATTGGGGTTGCGGACAGCCAGGAAATGGTCAGCCACTTCCCTCCTTTAGGGGAAAGGGCTCAGAGCCAGCGGGGGAAAGGCGCTACGCGCAGGCCAAAAGGGAAAAAGGCCAATTAAAAGAGAGACCGAGATGACAAACAAGAAACTCACCGCAACATTTCTCGTGATGCTGGGGACATTGCTCCTCCCTGGTTGCCGCATGATGGTCAAAAAAATTTCCCCCAGCCACGGTTTGCCGGGGACGATCGTGACCATTCGGGGGAACGGTTTCGATCCCGACCCAACCAAGAACACTGTAACGATCGGAGGAGTGCAGACTCGTGTGATTAACGGTGACACCACAAAACTACGGGTGATCGCGTTGCGCAACGTCGCTAGTGGACACGTGGTAGTGCATAAAGGCGCTATCACCGCGATGAGTAAACAGGTGTTCAAGCGGGATGGGAGCACAACACGTGCCACGCCACTGCAGGACAGCGACTCGAAGCTCATCGAAGGCCAGGGGTTCAACTTCGACCGGCGTTACGACATGCAGGGCCTGGGACTGAACCAGAAGGTTCTGATCGTCCTGGCAAAGCCCAGTGACATCGATCCGGAGGCTCTTGCGCCGATGGGCAAAACTGCGCGGCAGGCAGTTGTTGACAAGCTCAACGATCCGAACGGATCGATCAACGCGTACTTTCAGCAGGCTTCGTACATCAAGGTCTCCGCTGCGTTTACAGTGACGCCTGACTGGATTCCCTTGAGCCAGATTCGGGACTTCTACTGCTGGACCCAAGACGATATCAATCGCGCCCAGGCGGCAGTGAATGCCGCACAGTCGAATCTCGACGCGCTCAATCTCGACCCTAATGCTACGCAGGCGCAGATTGATGCCGCGAAGGCACAACTTGATGACGCTAAGACCAAGCTGCAGAACACACAAAACGCCGTCGACCAGCTCCAGGAACCGGATTTCCTGTTCGCAGAAGCTCTGATCGGGGCCAAAGCAGCGGTGCCGGACTTCGATACGTACTCCGATTATTTCATCGTGGTCGCGGGTCCGTTCTTACGTGGCGCCTGCTGCTGGAACCAGGATGCATACCACGCTGAGTCCACTCGTCTGGGTTTGCGGTTTGATATCACGCTGGCAGGCAGCAAAGGTGGTGTCTATGTGACCCAGCAAGCCGATTGGGGTCGCATGACGCACGAGCTCTCTCATTTCTTTGCGGGAGGTGACTTGTATGCCGAAGGATTTGCAGATGGCAGCTTTGTCGAAGGAACTGCCGCCCCCTTCGATCTCATGGGCAATCACGATTCTCACCCGCTCTATAGCGCCGCAAACATGGCGCGCAGACTCCATTACGTGGATGAGTCGGGCAACGGGAACGTACAGTTCCTGGAATGGGGGAGCGTGCCGGATTTCGACCAAACGTTCGACATTGTGGCGCACGAAATCGCGCAAGATCCGATCGGCGACAGCACCAAGAACATTGTCCAGTTGAAGGTCACTGACGGACTCTTCTATTACGCAGAAGTGCGGCAGCAGCCTGACCCTGGTGTGGGCGCTAACTACGTCTACGATCCTCAAATCCCTCTTGACCCGTCCAATCCTGCGTGGAAGGGCGGGGTGATCTTGCTCAAGTCCGTGGAGAATAACAATCAAAGCAACAACAACGAACGTCCAATTAGCCTTCTTCAGCCTCCTCGGATGCTGCAAGTGGGAGATTCCTTCAGCGACCCGGCAAGGACGATTCGGATTTCGGTGACCAACAAGTTAGCAGACCGGCCAGCCAAATATCAGGTTCGAGTGGAATGGGGACATTTACCGGCCGCCGATCCCAATGGGCAATTTGATCTGCGGATTACGCCGTGGTCGCCACCACCGTGGGAGAGCCCGGACATCTGGGCTAACAGTCCGAAGAATGATCAGACCATGCCGCCAAAGATCATCTACAAGAACCACGAGCCCGGGGACGATACCAAGCCCATCGGCAACGGAGATCCTCCGTGGGTGGGACATGACAACACGTTGTTCGCGCGGATCACGAATCAGGGCATGGTACCTACGCCGGAATCAGTGAAAGTCACTTTCTACGTGAACACCCCGCCAGGGGTCGGAGACAACGGCACCTGGGCACCGTTCGATACGGTGGATGCCGGGATTCTCGCTGCTGGAGAAACCAAGGTGATACAGACGACCAATAAGTGGCGGCCCGCTGTCGGGGAACACACCTGCGTCAAGGTTTTCATACAGCCGCAGACCGGCGAGGTGACCTTCGACAACAATCAGGCACAGGAGAACTTTGATGAGTTTGAGACCGGCGCAGCGAGCCCGTACGTTCCCGTGGAGCTCGATTTCCTCGCGCGCAACCCGTACGACGCCCCGGGAGTCATGGACCTGTTTGCGCGGAATGTTCCGAGTGAATGGTTTGTGGCCTTCGATCACGGGTCGGTATGGCTGCCGCCCAAGGGCAGTAGACCCGTGCACGCAGTGATTTGGACTGACCGAGCTCCCGAATGGTCGACCGACAATCGGAGCAAGTCTCCGCGCAAGGCTCTCATCAGCCTGGAAGGAAGAATGGATCGCTGGGGTGATCAGATCTTCGCCGTGGGCGGGATCACTGCATTTACCCAAGCGGTACGTAAGGTTGAGGTGAGAGTATTTCTCAAAGAGCAGCAGGCGTCCAAAGAAAGACCATTGTATGTGGCGGGCCAGGTGACGCCGGCCGCCGGTATTTCACCGATCGCGATTCACATCACCGATCCGGACGATAAACTCACCGTCGAACTTACACAGACGAGCAGCAGCGGCGGGATCGGGTATGCTACGACCTTCCGTCCGCAGAAGAGAGGACCGCACAAGTTGCAGGCTTTTGTGCTGGGAGGGAGCGTGGCGGGCGAAGCGGAATCGCCGATCGTCGATTTCGTTGTGCCCTAAGCCGACGCTTTGCTGGTTCGGAAGTTCACGCGTGTTCACAATCGCTAAGGAGTGCCTCAAAGTTCTACGGGGCACGCCGAATGTTGGAGAGGGGTGACTCATGGCAACGCGCAACATCTACCTGAAAATTGAGCAGATTCTCGACTACAGTCCTGTCGAGCCCGATATGATGGCCGCTCCGCCAAAGCAGTACCGTCGGGATTGCATGCGTAATCCGGGACATGAGGATACGACGATACCGTTGTCCGAAGTCAATGCACGGATGTTAGCGGCGCTGGTATATCGTGAGTATCTCGACAAAGATTACTTGATTCCGAAGCCCGATAAGCTAGTTTTGGCCGACGTTAATGAACCCCGCTACTCCCGCCGTGTGCCAGCTACGGTCATATACACGCAACCCGGTGAGCGTCTCCGCATTCATGTTCTGAACGCCGACTCGATTCCGCACAGCCTCCACGTTCATGGTCTTCGGTATGGCATTGATTCCGATGGTTCCTGGCCTTTTGGCACCCAGAGCACCGACGCCAGGCGGTCGGATGAAATATGCCCGGGACAAACATGGATCTATACCTATGCCGTTACTGATGAAATGGTCGGTGCATGGCCTTTCCACGATCATTGTCATCGAATTGGAGAGAGCATCAACCGGGGACTCTTTGGCGGCATCATCGTGCATCCACCCGAATACTGCGACTATCCTCCGCGAATCGAGTTGCCGTCCCTCGTTGAGGAGTTCCTCAGAGAACGGATGAAGAGCAGAGAGGCTGCCGATTCCGACGGTGAGGATGATGACGATGCGAATCCGAAAGCGACCGGTGGCAAGATGAAGCACAGGGAATCTGGGATTCTGGGTCTCCTGCGGGAAGACGATTTCGAAGTTGTTTCTCGTCGAATGTTTCTGGAGGAATGGGCCCAACTTTCTTATGCCCATCCGGCGCCCAAGCACGACGAGGTTCTCCATGTCCCCCTGTTCTTGCATTTTATGAACCCGCTGCGCGGTACGCCCGCTTTCAACAGCGGCGCTTTCCCGCCAGGAGCACTACCGTTTGAAGTGACATTCGGCGCCGAAGGTACGTTTTCCTACCATTGTGAGATTCACCCCATCATGCAGGCCAAGGTCACCGTCGTCGCGGGAGAAGCCGCGATGAGGGATGTCAACATTCTCGATGCTGCTATGCCTTTTTCGTTCGACCCTTTGGAGGTGAAAGTGCGCCCCGGCGGAATCGTTCGCTGGCACGCTGGGACGCAAACCCACACCATCACGGAAGACGCCGCCGGTATACCGTCGTATTGCCTGAATGGCCGCTCATTTGTCGGCAACACACCGACGATCCTTGCACATGCCGGACAAAAGATTCGCTGGTACGTCTTTAATCTCGACCTTGGGATGAATTGGCACAATTTCCATCCCCATGGCCAACGCTGGAACTTCGCTAAAGAACCAATCGATATTCGTAGCATCGGCCCGGCGGAGTCATTTGTGCTTGAGACCACCGCACCACCTGTTCTTCTCCTGCCCCCGGACATAGCGAAAACGCAGGAAAAGAAGCATCGTCCGAAAGACGCGAAAGAGTACAAAGTGCGGGGAGACTTTCTCTTCCACTGTCATGTCGAAATGCACATGATGCAGGGCTTGGCTGGGTTGGTGCGCTCGCACCAGACCTTGTGGTTGACGTCCAAGCAAGCGAACCGATTGGCGGCGGCGACCGGTATTCCATTGGACAACGGGGATAACATGTGTCCAGATATCGACCTCGACCGCTGCAATAAGCTGGGTTGTGGCAAATGGGAAGAAGTGGCTGGGCTGCCGGAAGTAACGTTCATGCACGCGGCACTCCTTCCCAACACAACGAAAGTCTTATTCTGGGGCTACGGAGACACGCGCACGGACATCAGCCGGGTTTGGGACTACTCCACTCCGGCAGGTGCCTACGCACAACCGATGAATCAGCCGAACGATGTCTCGTCTTCGCCTGGAAGCCAGGCTCTCCAGAACATTTGGTCGGCTGAACATGCATTCCTGGACAACGCCGAGGGCACACTCCTGGTGCATGGCGGCTTCACGCCGCGTGAGACCTACTTGTTTCACGCGCCAACCCAGCTCTGGTCTAGTGGGCCACAAACGCATCAGGACCGTTTTTACTCCACGACTCTAACCTTGGCTGACGGGAAGATCCTGACCCTGTTCGGTTCCTCTTCGCGGTCGGTGGAAATCTACGACCCGAGCTTGGGTACATGGTCGACGCCTATTCCACTCCCCAACACTTTCGACTACACGTTCTATCCTTGGACCTACCTGTTGCCTGGAGGCGATCTGTTCATTGCGGGAACCGGTGACCACCCAGGTGCGACGGGTTTGTCCCACCGGTTCGATTGGAGTGCTCCGATCGACGATCCCGCAAAGACATGGCCAACGATAAGCGGAAACCGCAGCATGGGTGGTGAGAAAGGAACATCGGTGCTGCTGCCGTTGCGGCCGCCGGATTACAAGCCGCAGGCTCTGATCGCGGGCGGCGACTCGTTGTCGACCGTCCAAACTGCGGAGATGATTGACCTCTCAGCTCCCACTCCAGCATGGACTGCGCTTTCCAATCTTAACCAGGCGCGCACCGATCAGGTCAACACAGTGCTATTACCAGACGGACGTGTGTTTCTGGCTGGCGGAATCTTCGGTGCGGGCGGGCCTGCGGAGATTTTCGATCCCAAGAAACCCGCCGACGGCTGGACAATGTGCGCAGAGATGAAGTATTCGCGTGGATATCACTCCGCCGCTATTCTGCTTGCGGACGGGAGTGTGCTGATGGGGGGAGATCTGGCGCGCCAATGGAAGTCCGGTGAGATGACCCCCAACGAACGCTACTATCCCTCATACTACTTCATGGCGCGACCAGTCATCACCAACGCGCCCCCCAGTGTCGCACATAACGCATCCTTCACCATCGATACGCCAAGTCCTTCTTCGGTGGCAGAGGTCGTGCTCCTTCGGCCGGGGGCGGTGACGCATGGATTCAATATGTCACAGCGATTCGTGGAATGCGTGATAACCGGTACCGGGGCGACTTCACTCCAAGTGAAGGCACCGGCAGACGGAAACATCGCACCCCCTGGCTATTATTTGCTGTTTATCGTGGATGGCAGCCGTGTCCCCTCGACGGCGAAGTGGATCCGCGTTACACCTTGACCGGAATTCTCGCTGGGTTGCGCTACAAGGGGCCCCGAGACGATGCGAATCGTGAATCAAGCAAGAAGGAGCGAACCATTGACACACAGAAAAGACACAGCTTCGATGACTGGTGCGGGTCTGACCCAGCTCAGGACATTGCTGGATCAGTACATCAACAAACCCGCTGACAACCCAGTTCAAGAGCACAAACTTGCAGGCATGAACATGAGTTTGATGATTCATGCCGACGGATTCCTATCATGGCATCAGCATTTTCTCGCTGAACTTGAGAATTGGCTTGTTGTCAACGGCGGCGGAAAATTTGTGCCGCTTCCATACTGGAATCCAGCGCAGCCCATACCCAGCCAACTCGATAACGGTAACAACAACGTGAATATGCCCTTGCCGGCGAATCTAAAACCCAAAGCGCTGAAAAGCATTACCAGCTACAAAGTTTTGAACACTCGCATACTTCCGTACCACGCCGCTGTACATAACGCGGCCGGCGGCGCTATGCCCGACCCAAACACGTCGCCATCGGATCCGATATTCTGGCCCTTTCACGCCTTTCTGCTGACAGTCTACGAGCGCTGGAGGACTTTGTGAGTTCATGGGGAACCGGCAGCACACGTACAGTCGGGCAACCTCTTGCTCGCTAGGAGCCTGCATGGCAGACATAAAGACGGTGAAAATACATCCGGCACTGGGAATTGCAAGGATAGGGAATAGCCCAACTGGGTTCTTTATCGGTCCTGAGTTACCCGGTAACCGCACTGCGCCTGACAGCGGCTATAAGGACGAACAGCATCGCGTCAAACGGCAAGCGGCTCGATTCCGTCTTTTTGGCTACGACGCGAGCGGCAGAGTTGTTAGAGAGCTTACTGCGAGACACGGCCGGATTACCTGGACCGTCCATCTGGCAAACAAGAAAGCCTCATGGAAGAACTTCGACGGCTTGAATCCCAATGCGCCCTGGAGAAATGCCGGCATCTCTGACCGTGGCAGCCTGAGGATCGATCCAGGACCGCGTTCCATCACGGGAATTAACAAAACTGCGGCCTTTGATACGGGGGTGTTCCTGGGAATACCGGTGCCCTTAGGAGAAATACGGAGCGACAGTCACGGCGGGTTGCTAGTGTTGGGAGGATTCGGCCATTCCGCCTCCCCTTCGAACGCACCGATTACAACGTTCGCAAACAACGATGGCTGGCATGACGATGTATCCGACGGGCCAGTGACTGCTTCTATCGTTCTGAAAGGTGCAAGCAGGCCGGTCAAGGCTGCGGGAGCCTGGGTAATCTGCGCACCACCCAAGTTTGCGCCCCCGCTCGACAATGCCATCACACTGTACGATGTCCTCCTGCAAGTCGCAGTCGACAGACTTGGCCTGGCTCTTCCACCGCAACCCTCATTTACGAGGGATATCTATCCTATTCTGCAAAGAGCGATTGACATGAAGTGGGTGAGCAAAATGGTGTCGAGTGCCCATGCCCATCACACTTGTTCCAGCATCATCCCGCCTCCAGGTTCTGTTGCGGATCGCATCGCAGTCTTCGCTCGGCTGTTGAGCCCCGTTGATGGAAGTGGCGGAGATATGCCAATGATCTGGTCTGACAACTACCCAGCAGCGGGGAATGCTACTTTGACCCGAGTTTAATACATGATGATGCAACGGTGGAGAGACGGAAACTTCATCAACGATTGGATTGGCGTGCCCAAGCCCCCTACCGATATTACGCCCGAAGGACTCGACCGGGCGGCCCTGGAACCCTGTGTGGGTGGGGCATTTCATCCAGGGATTGAGGCAAGCTGGTTGCTGAGAGATGTGTATGAATTCGATGAGCCCTTCCGGCTTTCACACTCTGGTGTTGAAGCGGGCGACATAACTAAGCAGATGGCCGTACCGTGGCAAGCTGACTTCTATGACTGCTCACAAGAAGGTGAACTCGCGTGGTGGCCTGCACAACGCCCAGACGATGTCTTCGTCCCAGGAAGAACATCGCAGGTCAGTTGGACCAGAAAACTCGTGGGCAGCCAGATGGGAATGGTCAAGAAATGGCACAGGCTCGGTTTTGTGGTGAGAAAGGGATCGCGATATGTGGAGACCGGACGCAAGCCGTAGGAGCGGAAAGGCGGCGTCCTCGCTCTGGGGAGAGTCAGGAATCATCAAGGAGAAACGCTAACCAGTCGCCGGACTCAACCTGCTTGAATCCCTTCTCCAATTAAAACGCTTGTATGGGCACTATCGAAACAGATGTAGTAGTGATCGGTGGGGGACCCGCTGGCTCCGTCGCGGCTCTTGAGCTTAGTCGCGAAGGCCATTCGGTGGCCATCATTGAGCGGTCGGACTACAAGAATATACGTGTTGGTGAAACGCTTCCGCCTAGCATACGCAGGGTGCTCACTGACCTTGCACTCTGGGATAGGTTCGTTGCTGAAAACCATTCAGTCTCAGTTGGTATATGTTCCGTCTGGGGGCAGTCGGATGTGCGGGAGAACGACTTCATTGTGAACCCATACGGGCCGGGATGGCATGTGGATCGTTCCCGGTTTGACAGGATGCTTGTCCGAGCCGCAGAAAGGGAAGGGGCCGTCCTTTACCAGGGGGCTCGTCTCACTTCCTTGGAAAAAGACTCAAAGGGAAACTGGAGGGTGGAGATCAATCAGGAGGCTGGGAGCAAGAAGGTCCATGCGAGATTTCTAGTGGATGCGAGTGGACGAGCATCCATGGCATCTCGCCGACAAGGCGCAAAAAGAATTTCATGGGATCATCTCGTCGGCATTGTCGGCTTCTTCTCGCCATCTACTCGCAATCGAATTGGTAGCACTCACACATTGGTGGAGGCGGTCGAGGATGGGTGGTGGTATTCAGCGGTCTTGCCAGATTTGCGCACGATAGTCGCCTACATGACCGATGCTGATCTTTGTCCGAATGTCTCCAAGACCTTTGCCTATTTCTTGTCACGACTAAAGAAGGCACCTCATACACAATCACGGATCAAGTATTGTTGTTTAGGAACTGGGCCTAGAGTTTATGCGGCGAATAGTTGTCGTATGAACACGATCGCGTCCGGGAACTGGCTGGCGACGGGTGAAGCGGCGATAGCCTTCGATCCGCTGTCTGCCCGAGGGATTGTAAAGGCGATCGAGTCTGGAATTCATGCAGCTCATGCAATCCGAGCCTATTGGTCCAACGACTCGCACGCGATGAACCGATATGCTGCCGCAGTTGGCGAAGACTTCAAACGTTACTTAGTGACGCGGCACGCCTACTATGGCCGAGAAATGCGGTGGTGCCACGCAACGTTCTGGACGCGGCGCCACAGTACTCCGTCCTTGCTGGCAACCTAGCTCCCACCTAACCACCCGATTGGGCCTTTCACGAATGTCTGCAGGTACACTCAGGCTACGGTTCGGCTTTTCGCAAACGTTCGCGGCGATGCAGCGGATCGTGAATCAAAGGCGTCTCGAAGTCGGCTAACGTACCCTGGATAAGGTTTGGGGACTATCGTCCCTTGACGGGTTCGCCCTGCCCCCTATACTGAAAGTAGAAGCCATCTAAATTTGGCCCTTCCGACGTGTGACGAACGGCTAGTCCCTTTGCAGCCAAAACAAGTCCACAATTCTCTGTCGCGAGTCCAGTAGAATGATTCTCCCGCTCAGCTCCACTCGCGCCCAGTCCCTCGGCAATCGCGGCAAACGAGTTGTGCATTGATCCGGCAATGGCTGCACCCGCTTCTGCAATCCCGGCGGCAGCGTTCCGTTGCGGTGTAGCTGACGCTCCAGCCCCGGAGGCAGCCGATCTTTCTTCGCCAGTCCCGGCGGCAAGCCCGCGCGGTCATTGACGAAACAATCGCCAATTATTTGCCGTTCGCGAGTCGAAAATCCGGCGGGCCCGTTGCCATCGTAATCTTCGTCTTCATCGGAATGGCGCTTCATCCCCTGGCGCTCCCGCTCTTCAGCGTAGCGATCACCGCGGGATGGCAGCTGTTCTTGCCCCTGTAGCCCTCCGCCTGCCGGAGCGCTCTGTGCTACCCACGCCAGCACTGCCTCCGATTCCACTTGTGCAGGTTTCTTGCCAGTAGCCGCGGCAGCCCCTGTTCCCGCTGCTGCGCCCACTCCCGCGCCGATGGCTGCACCCTTCCCGCCGCCCGCGATGGCTCCAAAGATCGCGCCCACTGCCGTACCGCCGCCGATTTTGGTGACGTTCGACTTGGTATGCGACTCGCCTTTGATCACGATGGGAGGAACGGCCACGGCATAGGTGCGTGCGCCAGACCGAATCGTCCGCAAACTCAGGTGCAACTCGCCGGGGGTGCTCAGCCGTCCTGAGCGTTCCACGTTCACCACTTCGCCCGTAACGTGGGCTCCTTTCGGGAACAACGTCCTGCCGTTCGCCACCACCGGAGCCGCCAGGGTCCCGTGAAATACCTGTCCCACGTTCGCCGTCTCGCTGCTGAGTTTCTCAATGATTCGCACCTGCACCGATGTCCCCGCCGGAATACTGGTGGACACTTCCGCTATTGCCATCGCTGTGGCCAGGATCATTAGGAACGACATCGCAAGCTTCTGCCCGAAATACTCGGTCATAACACGCCCCAACTTCTGGAGATTTTGCACTCTCTCGACTCTCGTGCTAGACGGGGACTTCCAGCATCGGCATGTATCGGAAGGTCATGTCCAAGAGCGGCAGAACCACTCCTCGCCTTGCGATGGAGCGATGA
>Ga0137388_10001708_pt1 | contig 13513 bp, 7 predicted proteins | sample 15con2h14AmetaG_FD_104644 | JGI IMG/M metagenome (GOLD analysis project Ga0137388, IMG submission 104644) | Vadose zone soil microbial communities from Angelo Coast Range Reserve, California, USA - 15con2h1.4A metaG | ecosystem: Environmental > Terrestrial > Soil > Vadose zone > Saprolite...
CGTTTTATCGCACTTTGACAACCGAAAGTAAACGAGATAGAAGAACTCAGCTAGAGAAGAGGACGCAGCGGGAACGATTTTGATTAGGAGGACTGATGGGCACAATAGGCAGGCGGCGGCTGATGGAAAGTGCGGGAGTCCTTCTGGCCGCGAGCGGAATCCGCAGCGGCGGCATAATTGCGGCGGCCGCCGAACCAAGCCCAGGCAAGCCGCTCCAACTTGCAGACTTTGAACCGCGTAGCATGCTCCACGTTCCTGAGACGAAGGTGGAGCGGTCACGCTATCCACTGATTGATGTCCATACGCACCTCTCTACGGTCGCCAAAGATGCGCACGGAGTTGGCATAGGCGAGGAGATGCAATATGCCGCGCCGGTCGAGGCGGTGCTTCCCCTCATGGATCGGAAGAACATCCGCATCATGGTCAACCTCACCGGTGGAGTTGGTAAAGGGCTGGATGAAACCATTCGAAAATTTCAGACACCTTATCCAGACCGCTTTTTGACCTTCACGGAGCCCTGGTGGGAGCGCTCCAATCAACCGGGATACAGCCAATTTCAGGCGGATGAGATTGTTCGCGCCCATGGAATGGGAGCACGCGGATTGAAGGTGCTTAAAACACTGGGACTCTATTTACGCGAGAAAGTCTCGACCGGGCCACTCGTGAAAGTGGACGACAAACGGTTCGATGTCATGTGGGAAGCGTGCGGGTCGCTCGGTATCCCCGTCGCGATTCACGTTTCGGATCCCGAAGCGTTCTTCCTGCCCATCGATCGTTTCAATGAGCGCTTCGAGGAATTGAATAATCATCCGGATTGGTCTTTTCACGGCGGCGATTTTCCTAGCAATGCTGAGCTGCTCGAGGCGCGCAATCGCGTCTTGGCTCGCCACCCTAAGACGCAATTCATTGTGCTCCATGTGGGTAATGACGCCGAAAATCTTCCCTACGTCGGTGAATGCATGGATCGCTTCCCCAACATGCACGTGGAGCTAGGCGCACGAATTGGAGAGCTTGGCCGACAGCCGCGTATGGCCCGGAAGTTTTTTGACAAATATCAAGATCGAATACTTTTCGGCACGGATGCGGTTCCCAACGGGACCGACACGCCACAACAAATCTTCACCGACCGATTGTATGAAATCTATTACCGCTTTCTGGAAACAGAAGACGAATACTTCGATTACGCGCCTGCCCGCGTGCCACCCCAGGGACGCTGGCGGACTTACGGTCTCGGATTGCCGGACGAGATCCTTAAGAAGGTTTACTACGAGAATGCCGCTCGGCTCTTGCAAGTCAAAATGTGAGGATGTGGATTTTTGACCCGGACAAAGAGATTGACAAAGCAAGTAGATTTTGCCAAGAAAGAAAGCGAAACAAATGGTAGGTAAAAGCAAAGGAAAGAAATGACGATTTTTTTTCCTCGATTTCTGTTGGCGGCCCTACTTCTAGCAACTGGCGAAAACCACCGTCCTGGGAATTTCCGAGTTATTGGACCAGGCGGTGGCGGGGCCATGTTCCACCCCACGGTCAGTCCTCACGACCCAAATACCGTTTTGGTCGGTTGCGACATGACCGGAGCTTACATCACTCACGATGGCGGCAAGTCCTGGCGCATGTTCAATCTGCGAGGTGTTGTGCAGTTTTTTGTTTTTGATCCGCTGGACAAGAAAGTGATTTACGCGCAGTCCAATGGCTTGTGGCGGAGCGAGGACCACGGTGAGACCTGGAATCTGGTTTATCCCAAGCAATCTTCCATAAAGAGCATCAAAATGAGCTCCGACCACTCCGACGAAGAACTAATCGCTGAGCCCAATCAGCTGGGCAGCATCACAGCGATGGCCATCGATCCTGCTAATTCAAAGATCTTTTATGTGGCCGCAGGCGACAGAAAAAAAGGGACCTCTGCTCTTTTCGTTTCCCGAGACGCTGGCCAAAACTGGACAAAAGAAGCTGATTTGCCGGAACTGACCAACAGAGTTTGGGTTAATCCGAGTTCACCGCCTGAAGCGCGAATGCTTCTCCTCGCCGGTTCGTATTCCATTGAGGAGAAAACCTCGTTGGGAATGCAAAAGATTCCCGCGCCCCCCGCAAAGGCCTTCATGGATATCTCCGCAGGATTCACGAGGAATGGCAAACCTGTGATTTACGTGGTTGGAGACGAATCAGCGTATGTATCCGACAACGAAGGGACAACCTGGCGAAAGGCAGTCTTGGGGCCAGGGAATGGAAAGATGCGAGCGATCGCAACGAGCTTCCATAACCCCGACACGGCCTATGTTTCCTACAATGGTTTGGAAGAAGATGGAATCAAATGGTTGGGAGTCGCCAAAACGATGGATGGAGGGAGAACCTGGCAATTGGTTTGGAAGGAAGACCGCAATCCCACTGCTAAATCCGCGCCCAACATTCACGATGCATGGATCACCGCGCGATTTGGACCGGATTGGGGAGAGAACCCACTCGCACTGACGGTGGCAGACCAGGACGCCAGTATCAGTTACGGGACTGACTTGGGAAGGACAATGCGCACGACGGATGGCGGCGCAAGCTGGGTTGCAGTGTATTCGCGAAGGTCAGGGGAAAGTGGTTGGACTAGCACCGGGCTCGATGTCACGAACGCCTACGGCTACCATTTTGATCCGTTTGATCAGAACCGGCAGTTCATCTCCACCACGGACATAGGCCTTTTCCGCAGCGAAGACGCTGGGGAATCCTGGGTGAGTTCCACGCAGGGCGTGCCCAAGGATTGGATGAATACGACGTATTGGATTGAATTTGATCCCGCAGTGAAGGGTCGCGTGTGGAGCGTGAATAGTTGGACGCATGACCTGCCGCGGCCAAAGATGTGGAGAAGAAAAGGGATTCGAGATTACCGTGGCGGTGTTTGCCGCAGCGACGACGGGGGAAGAACGTGGACAAAATCCAATGCCGGGATGGAGCAAACCGCGGCTACGCACATCTTGCTGGATCCCACCAGCCCGCCCGATGCGCGCGTCCTCTACGTTGCTGCGTTCGGGCGCGGTGTATACAAAAGTACAGATGGCGGCAAAAACTGGACGCTGAAAAATGCAGGCATTACGCAGAAAGAACCCTTTGCCTGGAGAATCATGAGAGACACCAAGGGCACGCTCTATGTTCTTATAGCGAGGCGTTCCGAAGACGGGAGTATCGGGAACGAGGGCGACGGCGCGATTTACAAGTCTACCGACGGGGGGGAGACCTGGACGCCGGTAGCAATGCCCCAAGGAAGCAATGGTCCGAATGGCTTGGCGGTAGATCCTCACGATCCGAATCGTCTTTATCTCGCGGCGTGGGCTAGAGACATAGGGGAACACGGCGATGGCGGCGGCATCTACTTGTCGGAGGATGCCGGCAAAACCTGGAGGCAAGTGCTCGATCGCGACCGTCACATTTATGACGTGACGATTGATCCTCGCGACGCACACATTCTCTATGCTGCCGGATTTGAGTCTTCCGCTTGGAGATCCGCGGACCGGGGTGAGACTTGGACGCGCATACCGGGTTTCAACTTCAAGTGGGGACACCGCGTCATTCCTGACCCCCAGGACGCGAAAAAAGTCTACATTACAACTTTCGGCGGTGGTGTTTGGTATGGCTCGGTGGACGGAGAAGATCGCCCCCTCGACATTATGACCCTGCAGCTTCAGCCAGGACGTTAGCGTTTAGATTTAGAAGCCAGAAGAAATTGTAGGATGGTATGGACAGTACCCACTTGTTGACACAGGCTGACTGGCAACGCGCCTTGGCGAAAGAGCAAGCGAGGGCAGCGGAGCTGTTTGAGCGGCCTGAAGGGGAGCAGAGGCGGCTGGGTTACTTCCACACGCTTCGAGAAATCTGCCAGCAGCCTTGGACATGGCCGCGCACCTGCGAGCGAATGATCGGTTCGCGGGATAGCCTGAGGGGAGACTTGAAAGGTATTCAGAGCCTGGCGCTGACGGGCTCTGGGAGTTCGGAGTATGCCGCTGAATGCGTGCGCTCCCCCTTGCAGAATGAGCTGGGCATACCCACGGAATCGATAAGCGGCGGTGCGCTGCTGATGTACGGAGCAAAAGCTCTTCCTCCCGGTAGGCCCGGATTGCTTGTTTCTGTGGCCAGGTCGGGCGACAGCCCGGAGAGCAGCGGGGTCGTTGACTTGTTTTTGGGCACGGAAACCCAAGTTCGGCACGTCGTGGTGACCTGCAACGAGCAAGGAAGACTGGCCAAGGCTTGGCACGACAGCAAACAAGTACGGGTCGTCACGCTTCCCAGCGAAACGCATGACAAGAGTCTCGTCATGACCAGCAGCTTCACCAACCTTTTGCTGGCGGTGCGGTTCATAGGCATGCTCGAACAGCCGGACAAATATCGAACGCTGTGCGAGAGGCTGAGCGAAATAGCGAAGGAACTGTTACAGTCGAGATTTGACCTGCTGGCAAAGATTGCGGCCGCGGATTTCCGGCGCGCAGTGTTTCTTGGCAGCGGATCGCGTTTCGCGGCCTCGCGCGAGGCGGCATTGAAGATGCTGGAATTAACCGCGGGCCGGATAGCTACGGTTAGCGAAACGTATCTGGGCTTTCGACACGGCCCCATGAGTTGCGTGCACGATGACACCATGATTGTGTGTCACCTGTCTTGCGATCCCGTGATTCGCGCGTACGAATTGGATTTGTTGCGCGAATTGGATCGCAAGAGACTCGGACTGTTCAAAGTCATCGTCGGTGAAAACATCCCGGACTGCGCGGTCAGAGAGGGTGATGAAGTCATAGAGTGCCGGGGATTGAGCGAGGTTGGCGAAGACGATGACCTGGCGGTACACGTCGTCGTCGCGCAGCTTCTGGCTTTTTTCCGCTCCTTGGGAGAGGGGCTCTTGCCTGATTCCCCCTCCGAAGACGGAATTATTAGTCGCGTAGTGGAAAAGTTTCCCCTGCATGCTCCTTCTTGAAAGTGCTCTTGGAGGAAAACGGCAGCGCCGCACGAATGAGCTAGTAAACGAGCAATGAAATACTGAGGGACAAATGTGCTTGAAGCAGTCGCTGCAGAAGTCTCTCATCAGGATAACAGCTGGGCGCTGTGCGTTCGTCTTCCTATCCTCGCTGGTAGCCTCAATCCCAATTTACGGCCAAGTACGCGTATGGGAAGGTGTTCTGAATCTCCCCACCTATGGGGAGGGAGCGCCGGATCCCAACCCTCCTTTTGATCAATTCGCGACCGGCCGCTTCAATTATCCCTACACTCTGCGAAACGAAATAACCAACACGCCTGCAGAACACCAGTGGCGGTCAGTCTATCTTGAGAATGAATATCTGAAGTGTTCCGTGCTGCCGGATCTGGGCGGGCATGTTTACACCTGCGTTGACAAGATCAACGGGCAGCCCATGTTCTACGCGAACCCGTCCATTAAGAAAGCTCGGATCGGTTATCGGGGAGCGTGGGCCGCCTTTGGCGTCGAATTCAATTTTCCCGTTTCGCATAATTGGGTCTCCATGTCACCCGTCAACTTCGCGTACGCCCAGCACCAGGACGGCAGCGCATCCGTCACCGTGGGCAATGTCGATCGAGTTTATGGGATGGAATGGACGGTGGAACTAACTCTGCGTCCGGGCTCCACAGTTCTTGAACAGCGCACCTCGCTCAGCAACCGTAGTGACGTTCGCCATCGTTTTTATTGGTGGAACAATGCGGGCGTGGAGGTTTGGGACGACTCCCGGATTCAATACCCGATGCGTTTTGCCGCCGCACATGGATTTGCTGAAGTTCAGCGATGGCCGATTGATGCGCAAGGCAACGATCTCAGCCTCATACGCAATCAGACGGATGGCCCCGTATCCCTATTCGTTCATGGAAGCCGAGAAGACTTTATGGGCGTCTGGAATCCCCACTCCAATACGGGCACGGCGCATTTTGCCGAATACACCGAGGTTCCCGCGAAGAAAATTTGGTCTTGGGGCGTGGACGCGGATGGGCTCGACTGGCGAAAGGCGCTATCGGATAACAACAGCGCCTATGTCGAGTTGCAAGCGGGTCTCTTGCGAAATCAGGAGACCTACGCGTTTCTTGAGCCACGGCAAACTATATCCTTTATGGAGTACTGGATGCCCGTGCGTGATACAGGCGGCATCTCCCGGGCGAACCTCGCCGGCGTGGTTCATCTTCAGCGAAACAATGGCATCTTGAGTGTCGTGTTCAATGCCAACCGAAAGATATCCGGGACGATCAACATTTCAGATGGAGCTACCTCGCTGCTGTCAGAAAAAGGGGATCTTGTACCCGAGCGAGTTTGGAAGAAAGAAATTCCGATTCCAAGCGCCGCGAGAAATCTTACCTTCGAACTCAAGACCAGCGAAGGCATTGTGCTGCTGCGCCAGACCGAAGGTCGATATGACTGGGTGCCGGAATCCCAGATTAAGCTCGGTGCCCAGGTTTCATACAAGGTGCCAGAAGAAACTAAGCGAACTGCCGACGACTGGCTTCAATTGGGGAAAAACGATGAACTGAACGGCAACGTGCTGACCGCGATGCAAACGTATGAGAAGGCGGTGCTGAAATTCTGGGGGAGCTTTGAATTGCTAAAAGCCGCGGGACGCCTTGACGCCAGCCTGAATCGCTTTAACGAAGCTCTCCCTCGTCTTGTGGAGGTGCACGACCGAAACACGAGTGATACAGAGATTTCCTATTACCTGGGAATTGCTTATGAAGGGCTCGATCGAGAGGAGGATGCGGCCGACGCTTACCGGGACGCTATGCGCCTGCCCACGTATCGTGCCGCAGCCGCGATGCGTCTTGCGGAAGTGCAGGCTCGCGCGGGTAGATTGGATCGAGCTCAAGAGTTATTGACGCAAAGCTTGCAATCCGCTCCCGAAGATCTGCGCGCTGCGGAAGAACTCGTAGCGGTACTAAACGCGATTGGAAAAACAACGGAAGCAGAAACGCTAGCCAAAGAACGCCTCGCGCGCTTTCCCTTGAGCGATTTTCTCCGCGAAGAACTCCGAAGTCCGAACCTCGCGCATTTGGCTGGCGATCCCTACCGCGTTTTGAACATTGCGTGTGAATATGCACGTGTGGGACTCTATCGGCAAGCGGTAAAGGTCCTCTCTCGGGAATATCCGGCCGCAAAAGCCGATCAAACCGAACCTGAAACAGGGGCGCCCCAGAACAACCCGTTAGTTGTCTACTTTCGCGCCTATTGCCGCGAGCGGCTTGGCGAGGACGCTCAAAAGGACTACTTGCAAGGTTCCCGCCTTTCCACGCTTTACATCTTCCCGAACCGAATCGAAGACCTGCGGGCATTTCGAGCAGCGATTCGGGCAAACGAAAAAGACGCATCCGCCCACTACCTGCTGGGAACGTGGCATTTCGCGCGTGGACAAACGGATGAAGCTCTCGCCGAATGGAAGCGCGCTGGTGAGCTCAATCCCAGGATCCCAGTTTTGCAAGCCAGCACTGGTCTAGCCTTGCTCAACGTAAAACACGAATTCCTAGCCGCCTTAAATGCCTTCGAAGAAGGAATCACGAACGATCCCCTAAACCCTGTGAATTACTCCGCTGCCCTGGTCGCAATGACATTGCTCGGGAAGTCCGCTGCGGAACGCGTGAGAATGCTGGAGCGTTATCCCAACCTGACGCGCATGCCTACGCCGTTGGTGTATGAACTCGCCTTGAACCGCGCAGAGGCAGGGAATTACGGCGCGGCCCTGGAGTTGTTCCGGAGTCGTTTTTTTGGTCGGGAAGAAGGCGGCACAAATGTTCGTCAAGTGTGGATTGAGGTCAACCTGCAGCGGGCGCTTAAACTCGCGCGAGAAAACCGCTGCAAAGACGCTCTCGCCGTTGCGAAGTCGCTTGGTTCTTCAGTGCCTGGCTTAGCATTCACGCAAGACGGCCTGCTGCCATTCCTAAACTCTGCTCGAAGTAACTTTCTTCTCGGTGAAGTGTCTTCAGCGTGCGGTCAAGCGGAGGGGGCGCAGCAATGGTATCGCCGTTCTGCGCAAGCGACCGGAGCCTCGGACATTGTTTGGGCGTGGGCCTCAGCTCGGAAGTTGAATGTCTATGACCCAGCGGAGTGGAACAAACGGCTCCATGCAGCCTTGCCCCAAGCCGAATCCAGTGTGGAAACCGGAAGCTCATCGGGCTGGTGGCTTTATACCGCAGGAGTTTTGCAGATCGCGCTGGGTGACACGCAGAAAGGCAACGCTTTGCTCCATGAAGCCTTGCTTGCGCCGGAAACCCGAATGTCTCATTACCTGAGCCGTTTGGCTGTCGCGGGAGCTACACCTCGATGACCTCGATGCCTGTGTTGCGAAGCCCTTCGGTAAATTCCTGAGGAGCGCGCGTGTCGGTGATCAGGCGCCGGATTCTGTCGAAGGGACCTATCCTCGAAACGCTCCTGCGGCCCAATTTGCTGAAGTCTGTAACCACGTTCACTTCTCTCGCGGACCGGATCATCACATTATTCAATTGGGCTTCGAGCACATCCGGCGTCGAGGGGCCGTTCGCGAGATCGAAACCGTCGACCGCAAGGAAAAGACGGTCCGCGTGAAACTCGTTCATCATCGCTTCTGCTTGCGGTCCCACGAAAGAGCAGGAAACCGGACGCAGCAGTCCGCCGATCATGATTAAGGAGACGCCGGGCAAATCCGCCAGCTCCATGGCGATGTTCAGGGCGTTGGTGATGACCGTGAGGGACTGGATTTTCACTCTTTTCAGATGCCGGGCAATCTCCGCAGTCGTTGTCCCTGAATCGAGAATAATCGTTTCGCCAGGCTTTACCAGCTCCGCCGCCGCCTTGCCGATTCTGACTTTTTCTTCCCGGTGCAGCGTCTCCTTCATGCGAAGCGGATAATCTTGCGTGGCTTCCAGCCGCCGCACGGCACCACCATGGGAACGTACCACTGCGCCGACAGAGGCCAGGGTATCGAGGTCGGTGCGAACCGTGACTGCGGAGATAGAGAAACGTTTCACCAGATCTGCAACAATAACCTGGCCATCTTGATCCACTAAATCCAGTACGTTTCGGCGCCGTTGTTCGGTAAGAAGGCGAGCTTTCGGGGTCATGCAGCTATCCGCAGGGCGAAGTATAGGGCCCTCCACGGGGCGAGTCAAATGGTAAACGTAAGTATGTTTATTACAGATACTTTCTTTTACTTTCCCTATGCTGTTTTCTCCGCCCTGTTCTCATTGCGTTTGCTTTTCTATTGTGATACACCCTTCCGATGATTGTTGGAGGTGTCCTTTGAGATTTTTAGCAGCGTTCATTTCCTTTGCTTTCCTTACCTGCTTGTGTCTGGGAGTTGCTGGGCTTGTTTTCGGCCAAGGAACAGATCTCGGAACGATTCGGGGAACGGTGACGGACTCCACGGGCGCAGCCATCCCGAATGCGACAGTAACGGTCACTGACGCGCTGACCAACACGGCGCGGCAAACGAAAACGAATTCCCAGGGCCAGTATGAAATGTTCGGACTAAACCTCGGCACGTATCGCGTAGTCATCTCCGCCCCGGGAATGGCCAAGGAAGAAATCACAGGTATTGTCCTCAGCGGGAGCGAAACCGTAAGCGCTGATGCTGTCCTCAAAGTTTCTGCAGCCCAAGAAAGCGTCGTGGTGTCTCTCGAAGCCCCCGCCATCAATACAGAAGATCAGACCATCACGCAGACGCTTAACAATGATCAGGTGATCGAGCTTCCCCGAGACAGCCGGAGCGTCTATTCGTTTCTGTATCTAAATCCGAATATCACTCAGGGGGCCTTTGATGGCGAGTTCAAGTTCATCGGCGCTCAAAGCTACGGTGCCAGTTTTTCCCTCGACGGCCAGCGTTCGAACGGCGGAGTCTTTGGCGAACCGACTGCCAGCCAGCCGTCGCTCGAAGCCGTCGGCGAAATCAACGTTCTCAGCTCCGACTTCAGCTCGGAATACGCCGGTATCGCAAATATCCGCGTAACCACCAAACGGGGAGGCGCCGACTATCACGGGTCGGCTTTTTATAACAATAGTAACTCCGCGCTTGCTGCCTGGACGCTCGATGACAAGATAGGTAAGGCGCAGTTTGTATCAACGTCGTTTCAGGCTAATTACCCGAATCCGTACTTTAACATCAACGATATCGGAGGCTCGGTCGGTGGCCCCATACCTCTTCTAAAAAAGACCTGGTTCTTCGCCGCCTATGAACGCAATTACTCCGTCGCCCCTGTCAAGATTTCATCCAACACCATTCCTCACCCTTCTCTCTATACGGGGGACTTTTCAGGTCTAAACGATTCCGCCAAACCGGTGGTGCCTGCGAGCGTCTTGGCGACAATGACGCCAGCAGAAATCGCCAGCGACACAGTGGTCGTTAACGGAACAACGCGATTCATTACCATCCCAAGCAGACTGCTAAACCCGACGGTGCAGAATCTCATCTCCGCCTATTTCCCCAAAATCGGGCTGAGCGCACCGATTAACCCGGCCACTGGAAGAATCGTTGGGGGCTACCAGACCATCTTATCAGGCAATTCCATCCAAGACGTCGGTACGTTAAGAGTGGACCGCGACTTTTCCGATCGCGACCACGTTTATGGTGTATATAACGCGTCGTCTCAGGTGAACGCATCGGCCCCCGTGGTTAACCCATTCACCGGCCTTGGACTGACACAAAACGACCGAAGAAACCATACCGTCGCTCTTTCCTATCTGCATTCATTTAGGCCGAGTCTGATCAATGAGGGGCGTGGCGGTTTCAATCGGCAGGGCCTCTTGCGCCACAGCAACACAACGCTGGAAGGATTTCTCTCCAGCATCGGCTTCGACCAAAGCGACATCGCCGCGTACGGCTCGGTCGTAGGCCCATTTGCTCTTTCTACGTTTGGTCACCCGGCGATTAACTTCAGCGGTACTTTCACCACCTTTACGAACGGCGGACGCAACACCTTCCGTCCGTTGGACCAGAACTTGATTACCTTCGGTGATACTCTCACGTGGATCGTCGGCAAACATGCATTTCGGATGGGTGGAGATGTGGTGCGAAATGCAGCCGTGGACGGCTTCGCGCTAAATCGCGGTAACCCGCGCGGCTCGATGACCTACAGTGGATCGGGAAGGAATCCCTTCACCAGTTTTCTGCTGGGTTTGCCGCCAACAACCGTCAATTATGTCCTGCAGCCTCGCCCTGCAATGAATGTGTACAATTGGGAGCACGGCTACTTTTTCCAGGACACCTGGAGAGCGACTTCGAGGCTAACGCTCAATCTTGGTCTGCGTTATGAACTCATCACCCCGTTTGTTGACGAGAACGATCTTATCGCAAACTTCGATCCAAACTTCGTTAATTCGTCTACCGGCCAACTGGGCCGATTCGTTATTCCTTCTACCAAGACGCTGAAGTACTTGGACACGAGGATCATCAGCTTCGGATACGTGCTGGCCAAGGACTCGGGGCTGGGTGTTGGAAGAGGCACGGTCCGCATGGACAAGACGGATTTCTCGCCGCGCATTGGCGCGGCCTACAGGCTCGGGGCTAAATCGGTCATCCGAGGGGGATATGGAATCTATTATCCAACTTCGGCGGCCCAAGGGATCCGTGATCCGATCGCCACGAATCCGTTCAACCAAGGAATTAGGAAGCAAGCCAAACCCGATCCAATCGACGGTTGGCCGGGTTTTACTAATGGCATAAGTCCAATTACTGGCGGCGACATAACTTCGGGGCTGAGTAGCACGCCGGCAGTTAACGCCGTACCTTTCGGTCTGCATCAGCCACGAATTCATCAGTACAATGCCACTTTTGAACGTGAGGTTGGGTGGAACAGTGCGGTGCGCTTCTCGTATTTGGGCGCCACTATGCATGGGCTGATTGCTGGCAAAGACCTGAACGAAATCCAGCCAAGCAACGTTCCTTTTGGCACTCACGTCGTCGATGACAACGGCAATCCTATAGGCGTATGCGATCCGGTTAACAACGGTGATTGTGGCATTTCCACTGCCGATGCCGCGCGCTACCGCTTCCCGCTGCTCGGTGACTTCGTTCTCAGCTACGGGAATTACGGGCATGCACAATCGAATGCTTTTCAGACGCAGTTCGAGCATCGCTTTTCTCATGGCCTGATGCTCAACTTTTCATATACGTTCCTGGACCAAAAATCGACGGCACTGGACACCGGCAATTCCAGCCTCGGCGGAATTACCTACAATCAATTTCAACCCGATAGCGATTACGGAGTGGACGGCTACGTTTCCCGCCATCGCGCAGTTGTCTACGGCATCTACGATTTGCCCTTCGGCAGGAAACGCCAGTATGGCGCCTCGATATCCAGATGGGCTGACGCAGTCGTGGGCGGATGGCAAACCTCGTTCTACATGTTCGCGAAGTCCGGGACCGGCTTTACCCCTTTCTGGATTTGCGATGATTGCAGTCCCATAGAGCCAGGCAACATCGGCATTTCCTCTTTGGATGCCGTCGGCGATTTCAATTCGGAACCCTCGTTCCGTCCCGTCGTCCTTAGCAATAACTTCAACCAAGGGAGCGGCGGCCAAATCTGGAATCCCGCCGCGTTCGGCGTGCCATCCGTCGGGGCCGACGTTTTCACCCAGGCAGGAGTGGCCAAGCGAAATATGTTATGGGGTCCCGGGACTTGGGCCTTGAACCTCGGGGTACATAAGGACTTTTACTTCGGGGAGCGCGTAACCGCCGAGTTGGGGGCCGACATGGACAATGTTTTCAATCATCCGCTGCTCTCGCCGGACGCAGATACCGGCGGAGGTGGTGGTTCGTTTGCGCTGCTCGGTGACTTTGTGGTTCGCGTGGATCCAAACACAGCAAATTTGTTGCCCATTGACACCGTCAACGATGTCTTTCCAAACCCCGATTTCGGCCGATTGAAGAGCAGCTTCCATCAGGAAGGTGTTAACAATCGCCGCACCGTGCGTCTCCGGCTCAGGATTACTTTCTAGTTCGCGGAAACGCAACAATTAGAATGAGCAAAGGGGCGGATGCCGGTTCGCCCCTTTTTTCGCAAAAGACGGCCTGCGTGCTGCACGCAGCTCTCGACCGGAGGATCGGAGTGAAGCTTTCGCCGGGAAAGCGCAACGGACTCGAATCCGTCTCGGATTCTCTTTGCTCGCGCGCTATCTCAAGCAGGACTATCACTGGACCAACACCGATTACCCCAACATTGTCATAGCGTTTCGCGTGGCCTATTCGATCGGCCAGATACTCTGCGGAAGGTTGCTGGACCGCATCGCCACAAGGCGCGGGTTGACTCTTTCCGCGTTGTGGTAATTCCTGGTGTCGATTCTTACTCCGAATCGGTTGCGTCAGTGAGCGGCATGAGTGAAACGGGCGCGGGCATCGATACGATCGTCGCCTTCAAACTGATTGGATACTTCTCCAATGCGCGCCAGACGGCGGGCGCCCATTCTTTTGACCCCATCGTGATCGTTGCTGGCATGATTCCTTTTCTCGCGATAATTCTCGTGTTACTTCTCGTTCGCAACGCCCAGGCGACCGAGGAAGGGCTGGTCCGGCGTATTTGACGCGTGTGGTCC
>Ga0137388_10001709_pt1 | contig 13504 bp, 10 predicted proteins | sample 15con2h14AmetaG_FD_104644 | JGI IMG/M metagenome (GOLD analysis project Ga0137388, IMG submission 104644) | Vadose zone soil microbial communities from Angelo Coast Range Reserve, California, USA - 15con2h1.4A metaG | ecosystem: Environmental > Terrestrial > Soil > Vadose zone > Saprolite...
ATCGTGTCCCGCCGGCCAACGAAGTAAAAGAAACCGTCCTCGTCCATCTTCACCAAGTCTCCGGAATAGCAAACCCTTTCGCAATCTCCCATCTCCGCCGCCAAAAGGGGATTGGGCCGAAGCGCGCGAGCCGTATCTTCCGGGCGGTTCCAATAGCCGAGAGAGACGGTGGGCCCGCGATGCACAAGTTCACCTATTTCACCCGGCGCGCAGAGCCGGCCTTTTTCATTCAGCACGAGTATCTCGGTGTCTGGAATAGCTTTGCCCAACGAAGTTGGACGCCGATCGAGTTCTTCGGGGGAAAGATACGTGGAGCGAAAAGCTTCGGTGAGGCCGTACATCAGGAAAATTTTCGTATTTGGCAGAGCCGCTCTTAGAACCTTGAGCACCGCCTGCGGCATGGCCCCCCCGGTATTCGTGATGTAGCGGAGATGGGGCAGGGACCGCTTGGAGAGCGTGGAATTGGGCTGAGCCAGCAGGCTCCATAACGTCGGTACACCCGCCAAGCCAGTTATGCGCTCCTTAAGAAGTACGTGGACGATTTCGCGGGCAAATGTGAAGTTGATGAGTACCAGGGTGCCGCCCTTTTCAAAGGCGGTCATGAGCTGGTTCATGCCGGCATCGAAACTAAAGGGCAGCACGGCCAGGATTCGTTCCGCTTCGGTGATTTCCAAATACGTGGAGACAATGCGGCTCCCTGCCATCACGTTGGCGTGACTGAGCATTACTCCCTTGGGTTTGCCGGTAGAGCCCGAGGTGTAAAGGATTGCGGCCAAGTCCTTCTCGGTGCTGGTCTCTTCCCAAGCTACTGAGGGATCCGTGGTGCAAAGACTATCAAATCGATAGATGGGAATGTGGATTTCAGCAAGCGTCTCTTGGTCGCTAACGATCACAAACTCAAGCGATGGTACGCGGGGAAGGATCTCCGCGAGTTCCGCCAGTTTGGCAGGCGTGGTAATGAGAGCTTTCATTCCGCAGTCGGATGCAATATGCTTCACTTGCTCCGCGTGAAGTAAGGCGTTGATGGGAACGTAGACACCCTCACCGCGCGAGATTCCAAAAATGGAGATCACCTGGGCAACCGAGGGTTCCAAATAAATACCCACTCGGTCGCCGCGTTTTATGCCCGCCCTTCGCAGAGCCGACGCCAGCGCAGCTGTGAGTCTCTCCAGCAGTCCATAAGTGAGCCGTTCATCGTTGTGGACGAGCGCTTCCTTGTCAGGCAGCCTTCTGGCGCTTTCCCGCAATAAGTGCCATATCAAAAAGTCCATTAAGCATTCCCCATAGCTCAAAAAATCGGCCTTTCCGCACGTGCCGCGCGGCTGTTCGATCTTTCCTCGGGGTCTTCAACGTTCTCGGGATGGCGATTAATCACCGATGCCAAAGTCCGTTTGGCGATCCGACCTCCGAAGTGGCGAGCGACCGCCAAAGCACCGCGTACCGTTCGCGGATTGATCGCCAAAATGCCCCATCGCTCGCGTCTGTGCGACATCCAGTCGCGTTTATATTTGTCATCGCCAGTGAGGTAGTCCACTTCATTGACCTTATCAACGTCTAATGCATGCTCCATGATTCGCGTGGTGAGATACGTTCCGATCGAAAGATCGGCGAACCGTTTGTCGTACGCAATTTTGTATATCGAGGCAGTGCCATGGCTTACGATCCAGACTTGGGCTGCCGCAGGTTCTCCGTCCACGTAGGCGAGGCCGAGGCGGAGCCAGCCGTGACGGGCACACATACGGATTAGGCCGGGAATGAATTCGGGATACGGCTCAGGAACCTTCCAGCTTGAGGCGTAAATGCGCTGGTAGGCTTCGATGGCCGGTTCCAGGCCCGTCATCCCTGATATTAAGTCAAACCTCACGCGTCCCGACCGTTCTATTTTTTTGTTTTTGCTGCGAGCGATGTTGCGGACCGAAGAGCGCAAGCCATCAAGATATTGACTGTAGGACCTTCCCTCGACGGGTAAATACCAGTTCCCGGCACAAAAGTACGTTTGGACGAGCATGCCTGCAGATCGTATAGCGCGCTGGAAATCGGCGAAAACCGGGCTGTCGCGATCAAACCATTTCAAATCCACAACGTCGGAAAGACCATCGTCTCGAATGGCCCCGGCGAGTTTCTCCAGAGCCGCCAAGGAGCCATTCTCCCCAATGAGCAGTGGTCCATAGAGCGACGTATAGAAATTCGAAAGTCCGGAAAGTGTCCTCGGAAACAGCGGGAGCGAAGAAGTCCGGCGAGATCGCGTCAGCAAAGCCGCCAGCGGCTTTGCTGCGGCTTCTCCCGTTTCGAGAGCGTAGATTCGAACATTGTCTCCTGGGTCCAAAGCCGTAACGCAAAAATTCTGAAACCAGGCGAAGCTATAGAAGAAACTCTTCTCGGCGCATGCGGCAAACAGGGAATCATACTTTTTTGGCAAAGCCTCGAGAGCCCCATAGGTCCTCACGCGCCCGGACCGGACGGGCTCGAGACCTGGATTCAGTCGACTGGCCTCGGCACTCACAAGCATGACTTACATTCGTCTATGGCCAGCATCTTCTTGCGGGCAAAGGTTGCGACCGACTCGAGACACTCGAAATTTCCAGGTTCCAATTCTTCATCGGAAATCTTGATAGAAAACTCGACCTCAAGGAAATGAACGAGGTCGAGTATGCCCAAGGAGTCCAAAATGCCAGTTTCGAGCCATCTGTCCTCGTCCTGGAGGTTCTTTTTGCGAGCCAAGGGAAAAGTACGGCATACGAACTCACGAATGCGGTCTTCGATGCTGTGCGTCTGTGTCACGTATGCTCCGATGAATTAAGTGTCTCTCTCTCCTTGCATCAGGTACCACGCAGGCGGAGCGGGAGCGCGAGAGGACGAAGCGCCAGCCGCCGAATGCACAACAACCGGCGATGCCTCGCGCCTGCGAAAACCAGCTTGCTCGAAAATGCTCTTCCAAGGATGCCAGTCCCCGGCATTCATGCTCACCGTTGCCACGCCGCGCATCCGCAGGAGTTCTACAGCGCCAGACAGCAGTCGCGCGACGACAGCCGGCTCCTCCATACAACAAAGATCAACGATGTGCGCATCCTCCCCGTGCTGCGTGAAAGCGGTGTAACCGATCAGCGCGCCGCCACGGCGCGCTGTCAGAATCTCGTGCTTTGCTTGCGAGTTCGCAAGATAACGCCAGTTCAAGTATTCGGCGCTCCTTGCGGTGCGGATGCCCCGCTGCCCGCGCATTTTTTGGTCGAGCACGTCAAACTCGTGTCCGCATGGACCCTCGTGCGCATTCAGTTCGCAACAATTCTTGTCGGCTTTCCGGCCCCGCCACGCCAAGAGCACGTTGCCAACACCACTGACAGCGCGGACCAGAACCCTTGGTCGGAGACGGGCTTGTAGTCTTCTGTCCAGCCGTAGCGGCCTGGCCCAGCGCACGACCTTTCCAATTTCCGAGATCCCCAGCCGCTTGTAAATCGCCATCATGCTCGCGCTCGGAAAGTCGTAACAAAACTCGAATGGCGCCGCAGTGACGCTTTCGAGACAGACACGCTGCAATTGCAGGGCTGGACCCAAGCTACGGTACTTTCCCTCGAAACAAAAATCGCCGAGCACCCAACCAATCCGCTCAACTGCGTCAAAGTACATCTTTCGCGGAAATGCGGCCGCCGTGCCGACTACAGCCCCGCTCTGGTCATCGTAGGATACCCAAGCCCGCGCAGCGCCATGCGGGCTGCCGCAATAGAGCCAGTCGAATCTCTGCAAATCTGCCCGCGGAGACAGACACCGCCGGTGCAATTCCGTGAGCTCGGCACGGTCAGTTTCCAATACGGCGCGGCGAACCCGCAGTGACATTTCCTAGATAGCCGTTCTGAAGCCTTACGCTTCATCGCCGTGTGACTCGCGCAGTTGTTGGCAACTTAGCTGCGGGGCCTTGGCGGTCTCCGAAGAGCGCGTCTTGGGCAAACCAGTTCGAACCGCTGTTCGTATGTAGCAAGCAGCCTGCCAGAGGGACAACCTTGGTCAACATATGATTCTTCACCTAAGTCTAAGATCCAGCGGATACTTATAAAGTCGGTTGCAAAAATACCCCATGCGCGGGAATAAGCACAGTCTCTTGTTGTGGCTAGCCTCCGTTCTTGGGAAAAGTTTTTCTCAAGGTTATTTGCGAGCTTAATGCCATTCCGCTGTAAACTACAGAAAATATTACACTTATCTGCATTTCGCGTGGGCTAACTACCCTTAGTGACCGCGTTCAGCGAATCGGCAGAAAAATCGCAATGAATGCTAGTTTCTGCGAGTTTCGACCCCCTTGACGAATGATTCCTAACGGGCTCGCGTTTACCCGTAAAGAGCCCCATTTACATTGACCTACGTGCAATTCGTCTGTCGATTTGAGCTGCCATTTATGTTTGGTCCGCGACCTGCTCACTCCCAGACTTTCTGGGATTGTGTCGAAGGTTTTCTCACCTCCTGAGACAATCCCGGCACGAGATTCCCAGTTGGCCTCGCGTAACCGGAAGAGAGTCGGCGTGCCTCGTTTGGAAGAGGAAATCTGCAGATGCTAAAGATCGGGGGCCAAAGAGTCCCGACGGCGTTGGTTTTGCTAGTGGCCGCGGATGGAGTCTTGATCGCGCTGGGTTTACTGATAGCGACATTTTCACGCTTTTTGGGCTCTCATAGTTCGGCGATCGCTTATCTGAGCAGTTGGCAGACGGCGTTCCGCTTTGCGCTTGTCATTTTGCTCTGCGAGCTCTCTCTATACTTCAATGATCTTTACGATTTTCGCTTGATTGGGAGCCGCCGCGAACTCTTAGTCCGTCTTCTTCAAGCCTTCGGAGTGGCCTGCCTGGCTCTGGGAGTGTGCTACTACGTTGCTCCGGAATTGGGATTTGGTCGCGGGATTGCCGCTTTGGCTTCGCCTCTTATCCTGGGTTTGACGCTTTGCTGGCGATTGCTCGTGCTGGAAAGGAGCCACTCATTAGGCTCCCCTCCCGATCGGATGCTCATTGTCGGTACGGGGCCCGCAGGTATTTCGCTCGCGCGAGACATACTCTCCCGTCCTGAGCTTAAGTCGAAGGTGGTCGGGTTTTTGGACGAAAAGGGCGAAAACATCGGCCAATCTCTCGTCAATCCCGGAATAATCGGAGCAGTATGTGATGTGGAATCTATCGTAGAGAAAGAAAAAATCACCCAGGTTGTGCTCGCGCTTAAGGAGCGCAGGGGCCACATGCCTCTGCGACAGCTTTTGCATTTGAAATTTGCGGGAATCCGTGTCGACGACGCCCACGGCTTCCACGAGCAGATGAGGGGGCGCATTATTCTCGAACATCTGTCTCCCAGTTGGCTGATCCTGTCGGATGGCTTCCGAAAATCGTCGCTGCTGGTCTGGGCCAAACGCGTTCTGGACGTCGTCGTTTCCCTCGTTGCGTTGATACTCTGTCTGCCACTGTTCGCCGCGGGTGCAGCCGCTATTTGGCTGGAAACAGGCGCCCCGGTGCTGTATCGACAAGACCGGACCGGCTTGCAAGGCCGGACCTTCGGCATATTGAAGTTCCGTTCGATGACGAACAGGGCTGAAACCGACGGGCCGCAATGGGCAACCGACGGCGATCACCGAATTACGCGCGTGGGAAGATGGATTCGCAAATACCGTATTGACGAACTACCCCAATTCATCAACGTTTTGCGCGGAGAGATGAGCATTGTGGGCCCTCGTCCGGAACGACCCGAGTTTGTTTCCATGCTGGAAGAGCAAATCCCATTCTATGCCTTGCGTCATTGGGTGAGACCCGGAATAACAGGGTGGGCGCAGGTGAGGTATCAGTATGGGGCGAGCGTCGAGGACACGAAGATAAAATTGGAGCTCGACCTGTTCTACATAAAGCATCTGTCCATTATGCTGGACCTTGCGGTTCTGTTTGAGACCTTGAAGGTCATGGTCTCGGGCAGAGGAGCGAAATGACTTTGAAGCCGGACCCGCAGAGAGGCATATTTTCGGTCTTGTTCAGGGCTTCAAGGGACAGGGTCTTTCTGGCTTTATGGGTGTTTTGCTATCGAGGCTTGCTGGCAGGATTCGAGATCTTGAGTAAGATCGAGGGCCGACCGCACCTGACTAGGCGCAGGCGCGCTGTCAGCTCAAACCCTGCCCCGCCTGCCACCGTGCGATGACTTGGTAATATTGAGAACCGGTTTTCTATATTGTTGAACTTCATTTCCTCCCTCTATCCGCCGGCTCTTCCCCCTCTTGCTAGAACCCCTCGATTCAACAGCTTGCACCGGGTTGACCTGGCATTCCCGTTGCTTCCCTCTGATGCCATCTCGGTCCGTGTTCCTACTAAGGAGTCGTGAGTGATGAAATCTAGGCGTCTTATTGCTTCCTGTTCGGGGGGTATGCTTCTGATGGGGCTTAGCTTCGCCAGGGCCGTCCAGGCGCAGAATCCAGAGCCACCAAAGGAGAAGCAGCAATACGTCGCCGGAGACAGAGACACTAGACTTTCCGCAAAAGAGGACCCGGCAGCGGCTAAATCGGGTTTAGCGTCGTCCCGGAATGCGGGCCCGGTGCTTGCTCCCCTCGGTTACCGGATAGGTGTAGATGACGAATTGGCTATAGCCGTGTGGCATGAGCCAGAGTTCTCCCAGGCCGTCGTGGTGCGCCCGGACGGAATGATCACTTTGCCTATACTGAACGATATCCAAGTGGCGGGATTAACACCCGAGGAAATGCAGGTTCTATTGACCGAAAAGCTGAAAGCGGTGGTTAACGAGCCTCAGGTGACCGTCAGCGTCAAAGCGATCAAAAGCCGCAAAGCTTTTGTGGTGGGAAACATCGCTAAACAGGGAGCGTATCCGCTTACCGGACGATTGACTGTTCTCGAACTGATTGTAGAGGCTGGAGGACTGACTCCGTTTGCGAAAGGTAAAGCGATCTATGTCCTGCGGAAAGAGAACGGCAAAGAAACGCGCCTGCCGTTCAACTACAAGAAAACTCTTTCCGGAAAAGGTTCAAACCCCGAATTGCTTCCAGGGGACATCGTTGTAGTGCCTTAGGGCACAAGCGATACAGCGCGCGTATTCCGTGCTTGGGTTTCGTGGGAGGAACAAAATGTGGCCATGCATATTGCGTCAAATCTTATTGTCAGCCTTCCTCCTGGTGTTCTGCTCGGCAGCCCGTGCGCAAGGTGAGTCCACGTCCAAACCCGGAGCCCAAGATCGGCAGGAAAAGAAAGACGATCCGTCGCTGGCGGATACTAGTCAGCAGGGAATTGAAAAAACCACGGTTTCTCCAACGCCCGGGTATCCGGTTGATGCGCAGATCCATGCACCGGGCAGAGCAACGCCTTGGCTTGGGCGTGCGCCTCTACACTACGGCCCTTTCGGCATCAGCGGTTTCGACTCGTTTGCGGTTTACGATCAGTTTTACCCGAGCGCAGGAGGGCCGAGCATCATCGAGCGCCTTGAAGTGATTCGCATGGGTCTCAGTTTCGACAAAACCTTCAAGAAAAGCCATTTCTTACTGGCATACACTCCGCAATTGATTGTCCTCAACGGCAATGCGCGCGGCGCGGCCGTGGGTGACAATGCCGTGAACCTCGGCACGACATTCCAACTATCTCCGCGACTTAGCCTCACGCTGAAAGACGATTTCGGCCAATTCCGCAGCCGCAAAGTTTTCCCCGACAAGATGCTGGAAATTGACCGCGAGACTGGCGGGGTCGTGCAGCAATACTTCCTGGAAAACGACGGGACCTACACGCAGAATAGGTTTCAGGCAATCTTCAATTACAAGTTCACCCCCAGATTGGTACTGACTGTTGCGCCGGGTTACACCTATGCGCGGACTAACGCCCCTAACGTCCTCTACACCGTGAATGACTCGCCCAATACTGTTGGTCTGACTTATGCTCTATCGCCGCGACGCAATATAGGACTCTTGGAGACAGTAGAGATTTTGGCGCCGACGCATCCGGTGTCCACGAAGGGCGTCTTTTACTCCTCGGGATTCTTCTACTCTGAGCAGCTCTCGCAGACATGGTGGATCACCGCCAGGTTAGGAGCTGAGGAAGCAACTTATCCCGGTTTCCACACCGCAAATTGGGCCTTGGACGGCTCGTTTACTCTGCTCAAGACTTTCGGGCTTTCCGATGTAGCGGTGAACTACTACCGGGGCAGCACCTTAACAAACTTTGTCAATGACCGTCAGACGGATCATGCGGACATTGCCTATGGATTCCAAATCACCAAGACACTGAAGTGGAGTAATAGTATCGGGTACTTTCGCACAGTAGGAGGGGACCCGCAAACCATTGGGAAGTACGGCCTGTCGAGGATTGACTATCGCCTTCCGGCGGGTTTTTCGATTTTCACCAGCTACAGCCGTCGGGCTCAGCGCTCTTCGACCGCTCAATTGATTTCCGGCGATCGCAACACCTTCCTGGTGGGATTCCATTGGGATCCTGCCGTGGCACTACCAGGGCACTAAAGGCGGCGCAATCATGCACTTGTGAGCCGATAAATGAATTTGAGGAACCACCAATCGGCACTTCTGTTTATCTTTTAGGGCGGCAAGACTGGAATTGGGCGGCCAAACAAGGGAATTCCTTTCCCTACAACTTCTTGACCCGCTGACTGGTGTTGAGGCAGCCACGCCAACATGGTTGTAAATCACTCATAATACGGGGTTAATCGATGATCGCGCTGTCCACCGCTCTGGCAAGCAACCTGCTAGAATAAAATGACAACATTTTGTGGCGGCGAACACCGCGAAGGTAGGCTATTTTGGGCGGCTACTCGGAGACTCGACCCCCGGACCACTACAGTGAAATGAATCTTCGCGACTGTCTTGAAATCGCGAGACGGCGTAAGTCGTGGATCATATTGGCCTCGATCGGTTTGTTCGTCACCATGACGGTTTTTGCCTACCGTCTTCCTGACATCTACCGCGCCGAAACGGTGATTTTGGTGGACTCTGCGCAAGTTCCTGATAAGTACGTGCCTACCATAAATACAGGGGATATCGGCGGGCGTCTGACCACCTTGGAGCAGCAAGTGCTTTCGCCAACGCGCCTCAAGAAATTGGTAGAGTCGGAAGGATTGTACCCGGGGAATTCCGGGGCACGCAGCGAACAGGACGTCATCCGCTCGGTACAGAAATCGATCGTAATTGATGTGGTTAATCCCGGCGCAGGTAAAATGGGAGCCTTCCGGATAGCCTACAGCGGTCGCAGGCGTGACGAAGTGGCCCGTATTGCCAATCGGCTCGCTCAAATGTTCATTGAAGAAAACCTCAGGGCTCGTGTGGACCAGACCGAGGACACTGCCGAATTCCTGCACGAACAGCTGGACGGCACGAAACGCCAACTGGATGAGAAGGATGGGCAGCTCCGGGCTATTAAGTCACACAATCTTGCGGAACTTCCGGAATCTAAGCCTTATCATCTCGAAGCGTTGGCAAATCTGCGCGCGCAGCTACAGACTGCCGAAGCGAAGATCCAGCAGGATCAGCGCGAGAGAACCCTGCTTCAATCCATGATGATGTCCGATGCCCAGGCTCCGACGGTCGATGTGGACGGCATGTCGGGCGAGGGCGGCGGTGGTGCCGCAGGTGGCGGAGGACCTTACGAAGGCCAACTTCAGAAACTGGAATCGAAGTTATCTCAACTCAAGTCACGATATGGACCTCGCCATCCGGATGTTCGGAAGACGCAGAGTGAAATCGACAGATTGAAAGCCAAGGCGACCAGCGAAGCAGGCAGCGGTGATAGCGGCACAATTGAGGAACGGCCAGTCGTCCCTGTGCCAGCTCGGAAACGACGGAATCCCGTTGTGGAAGCTCAGATCGAGAAACTGGATGAGGGCATAAGGGAACAAAAGGAGTTAGTCGAGCCACTTCAGTCACGGATGGCTTTCCACGAATCCAAGCTGGAACGGATTCCAGTGTTTGAACAACAGATCGCGCGGCTGCAATCGGATTACGACATTCTCAGGACGCAATACATGGGCCTGCTCGACAAGGAAAAAGCTGCCGAGATTTCTCACGCCCTAGAGGTGCACCAGAAGGGCGAGAAATTCACAATTCTCGACCCTGCTGTGACGCCGTCGAAACCAGCAGCCCCCAATCGAATGTTAATCACCATCGGGGGTCTCGTCGGAGGTCTCCTGCTGGGCATCGCCTTGGCAGCTCTAGCGGAGATGTATGACGAATCCGTTCGATCTGAGGGTGAAGCGGCGCGGATCTTCGGTAAGCAGGTGCTGTGTGGCGTTCCAAGGATACTTTCTGGAGAAGAGATTCGGCTGAATCATTTAAGGAGCCTCGGCATCTTCGCAGGCACGCTGACGGGTTCAGCTGCATTTGGCTTGATCTTGAGCTTTCTTTCGGGAAGGTTGTTTTAGATGTACCAGGCTTTTTGTCAGTTGAAAGACGAGGCCTTCCGCCTGACGCCCGACCCGAGTTACCTTCACCTCTCCAAGCCTCTGCTCGCCAGCTATCTGGAGTCAGATGAGGTCTAGCTGTTTGAGCGATTCGACGCGGCTCGGCTTCAGAAGAGTCACTACAATGGACAGCTTGCTACAAAGGGGAAATCCAGCGGCCATGACGAGCTCTGAACTCGAGGTGGGGACGTCTCCCTTCCCCTCCGGCGAGTCGACCGCAACTGCGATACGGATCGAGCCGCTGACAGAGTGTAGCGAAGGAGAATGGGACAGGTTCGTCCTCGCACACGAGAAGGGGACCTTTTTCCATCAGCTGGGCTGGAAGCGAGTCATGGAAAAAACATACGGCTACGAGCCGTATTATTTTTGCGCGAGGCAGAGCGGAAAAATTACGGGAATTGCTCCCGCGTTTCTGGTCTCGAGCTGGATCATGGGCCGTTGTTTGCTGTCTTTGCCCTTCGCGGTGTATGGAGGCGTTTGTGCGGCCGACACTGAAAGCGAACAGGCGCTTGTGCGCCATTTGGAAGAGCAAGCCACTGTCCTGAACGTCGAGTTTCTGGAGCTTCGCAATCGAAACGGGGGGCTGCGGCCCGGCTATCACGCGAACCCGCGATACGCGACTTTCACATTGCCGGTTACAGCCGAAACCGAGGCGATTTACCGCGCCTTTCCTAAGGATATTCGATATATGATCCGCAAGGGCGAAAGGGCCGGCCTGGTGGCAAAAGGCGGATTCGATCAACTACCGAGTTTCTATCAACTGATGCTGGCGAATCTGCGCCGGCTCGGCACTCCTGCTTTTCCGCTGGCTCTGTTTGAAAATCTGATTCGCGAGTGTCCCGGGCAGGTAGATCTGACTCTGGTTTATTGGCGTGACAAGCCCATTGCGGGCGGGATGTCATTTTTCTTCCGTGATTGGATGCAGCCTTACTACATCGGTGCGCTGGACGAAGCCAAAGCGGTCGGGGCAAACAATTACCTGTGGTGGGAATTGATAAAGCTCGCCGCTCATAGCGGGCGAACAACTTTTGATTTTGGTCGCAGTAAGAAACAATCCGGCAATTACGATTTCAAGAAGAAATGGAACCCGCGTATCGAAACGCTCGATTATCAAGTGCGCCTGCTCCGCCGGAAAGACTTGCCGAATTTCTCGCCGGCCAATCCGAAGTTTGAGCTGGCAACCAATATCTGGAAGCGCGTTCCCCTGGGATTAACACGAATGATCGGTCCGCGCCTAGTCAGGTGGTTTCCGTAGGAGCAGAACGCTTTCTCCCTCTCTAACCGAAGGGAAAAACAGAAGCTACATTTCAAGGTGAGCACACCATCTTTCCAACACGGCTCGAGCCACGAGACCTCTGTCAGACGGACGGAGCCTCCACGGGAGGAGCGATGCCTCCGCGTGATGCACGTTGTTAACGTTTTGCGGCGCGGCGGCACGGAGTTCGGAATCCTGAAGTTGATGGCCGGCCTGGGGAACGACGGCTTCGATCACCGGATTTGTGCTACGCGCCGCGCGGAACCGGATTTCGTACAGGCATACTCGCTGGAAAACGTGCTGTCGGTCGCGGGCACCCACCGAGAGGGGTTTCAGTTTCCCTTTTTTCGCCTGCGCAGGATCTTTCGCCAATACCGGCCGCATATTGTTCACACGCGCAACTGGGGAGCCGTCGAGGCGATCGTGGCAGCCCGGCTGGCTGGCGTTCCAGTGGTAGTTCACAGTGAACACGGCTATGAGGTGAGCAACCTTAGGGGCCTTCCTCATCGCCAACGGATCTTCCGGCGACTGACCTACTCGGCAGCGGACATGGTGTTCACTGTGACTCGTGAGCTCCGTGACTATCATGCGCGACAAGCCTGGATGCGGCCCGAAAGAATCAGCGTGATTTTCAACGGCGTGGATACACGACGTTTCTCGCCGTGCTCAGAAACACGGGTCCGGCTCCGTAAGGAATTTGGATTTGCCGACGAGTGCCTGGTTGTTGGCAGCGTGGGCCGGCTGGTTCCCATCAAGGACTATCCCACATTGCTGAACGCGGCGGAACAACTTCTCCACCGCGGCATCAACCTGTACGTCCTACTCGTGGGAAAAGGCCCCTTGTTGGAGTCCCTGCAACGGCAGGTGCAGAACTCACGCCTGCTGAGCGGGCGGGTGTTGTTTACCGGGGCTTCGGACCGTGTCCCCGAGTTGCTCAACGCCATGGATGTTTTCGTTCTGCCGTCCCTTGGGGAAGGCATGTCCAATACTCTGCTGGAAGCCATGGCATGCGGGCTTCCCCTAGTAGCCACTCGGGCGGGAGGGAATAGCGAAATCGTGGAAGACGGGGAATCCGGATGGCTTTATACACCTGCTCGCGTTGAGGAACTGGCCGATCGTTTGGAGCACCTGTCAACTCACGTGGAGATCCGCAGCCGCCTGGGACAAAACGCACGGGAACAGGCTCTACGGCAATTCAGCCTTGATGCGATGCTGCAAAGATACCGAGATTTGTATTTGGACTTAGCGGCGCGACGAGGGCTGATCCCCGCGAGGCAGTTCTCCCCGGCTCAAGTCCGTGGCTTGAGGGGAACGGAACCGGTTCGCAAAGTCAATGCTTCACAGAAATTCGAGATCGCGATTCTCACTGGCAGCGATTCTGCGTCTACCCGTCATACTGTGTCGGCGCTCGCGCGGCTCCCGGGCGTTGAAGTGCGCGGCCTCTTGCTCGATACCGAGAGAGATTCCTGGCGGCGGTGGCGCAATTTGAAACGCAATGTGCGTCGTGAGGGCCTTTCGCATGTCTGGCACCGCTTCGGGGAAGCGATTCAGGAAGGAGTGGAATGGTGGGCCGCAAAGCTGGTCTCAACGGACGAGGTGAACTCCATCCTCAGCGGGGCCTTCCCGGAGCAAGCCTTTTCGCTAGCGGATTTTACCCGGATTCACAATATTCCCATTCTTGGGGTCGGCAATCTCAACGGCCCAAAAGCTGCGGAAACACTTCGCCGGCTAGATGTGGACCTTGGAGTTGTTCTCGGAACTCGGATTCTCGAAGCCTCCACGTTCTCCACTCCACGTTTGGGCTGCATCAATTTGCATAAGGGAAGAGTTCCGGAGTATCGG
>Ga0137388_10001710_pt1 | contig 13503 bp, 12 predicted proteins | sample 15con2h14AmetaG_FD_104644 | JGI IMG/M metagenome (GOLD analysis project Ga0137388, IMG submission 104644) | Vadose zone soil microbial communities from Angelo Coast Range Reserve, California, USA - 15con2h1.4A metaG | ecosystem: Environmental > Terrestrial > Soil > Vadose zone > Saprolite...
CAGGCCTTGTCGGCTGGTTCCCGAAGAGTGTGCTGGAGCCGCCTCCATGGATTTCAAGGAGCTGACGACTTTAGTTTGTTCCGACAGTTGGCGCTTCAAGTCATCTATGACCTTAGCGTTCTCGGCGAGCTTTGCCACCAATTGTGCTCGTTCGTAACCCGCATCGCTGGCTTGCTCTTCGAGAGAACCTGCGGACCCTTTGGCCGCCTCCGGAATCGCTCGCACCACATCCGCACCCTGCTTCACGCCTGTTCTATACGCGGCAATGTCAAGTGCCAGCGCCAAAAGCACCGCCGCGGTGAACGTCATCCAAACTTCCCGCCAATGGATTTGTGACGGGCGATAAGCGAAACGCCGGCCTGGCTTCAGTTCATCAGTGCTGCCCTGTTCTGACGTGGCTGACTGCGCATCTTTCTGCTCTCGGTCCAGCCGCTTGAAAAAAGTCTTCTCCGCCTCTTCGACGGACCAGGAGTCGCCAGTCGATCCTTCTGTCGGCGCCAATTCTTGCGCCAGAGCTGTCACCGCTGTTTGCCTTACGGCTTCGTACTCGCCCATCGCCCGGCGACAAACGGGACATCCGGCTAGATGCGCGTCAAGCCTCGCTTGTTCGTCCGCGCTCAGTTCGTCAGCGGTCGCGGCAGCGCAAAGCTCAAGGAATTCCTCATGTGAACCCATGGGTCAAATGCCTCGACTTCTTATCGAATTTCAGGTTGTAACACATGGACTATCGCCTGTTCAATTGGTCGCCAGCTAGGTGTTTTCGAAGCTTCTCAAGGCCTCGATAGTGATGATTTCTGACGTTGGCGTGGGACTGACCCAACTTCTCGGCAATTTCTTCGAACGTGTAACCCTCAAAAAAGGAGCAGCTACTCAGCGACGAATCGCCGGCGCTTTTTTTCCTCTGGGAGTGTGTGGAGAAGAAAATTCTGTATTAAGTACATGCGGCCCGCAGAAATTCAAACTCAGATCGAAGAATGTGCGGCCACTGGGACGCTCGCGTCAGCCGCGGGTGGCTGAGATTTGGCAAACAAGGTTGCCACCAATCCACAAACAGCCGCAAAAGAGAGCCACAACCCAGGAATGGCGCGATTGCCGGAGATGTGGATTAAATAGGTGCTAAGGGCCGGAGTAAATCCACCGAAAATCGCGGTGGCAAGACTGTAGGCGAGGGCAAATCCGGTAGTTCGAACTTCGATGGGCATGATTTCTGTCAGAAAAACAACCATGGCGCCGTTGTAGCTGCCATAAAGGAAGGACAGCCACAATTCCACGGTCAGCAACCGCGCGAAACTTGGGTCATGAATCAACCACAACATTGCAGGATAGGCGCTGACGAGCATTAGCACGGTGCAGGCAATCAGAAGGGGGCGGCGCCCGATGCGGTCCGACAGCGATCCCATGATAGGGAGCCAGAAAAGATTGGAGGCGCCCACGCAGAGGGTGACAATCAAGCTATCCATGCTCGCGAGATGCAGCACGGAACTGCCAAAGGTGGGCGTGTAGGCCGTAATCATATAGAAGGACACGGTGGTCATGGTGACCATGAAAACGCCAACCAACACGATGCCCCAATTGTCCCGCAACGAACGGAAAATCTCCGCGGTCCCTGGCCTGTGTTTGCGCGCGAGAAACTCGTCCGTCTCTCCCAGCGATCTTCTGAGCCGAAAGAGGAACGGAATAATGATGCAGCCAAGGAGCAACGGAACGCGCCAGCCCCAATGCTCCATTTTCTCCGGCGGCAGAATGGAGTTGAGCACAACTCCGACGGATGCAGCGAACATCACCGCAATCTGCTGGCTGCCCGATTGCCAGCTCACGTAGAGGCCCTTGTGACCGGGCGTGGCAATCTCAGACAGATAAACCGAAACGCCTCCCAATTCCATACCGGCGGAAAACCCCTGAAGCAGCCTGCCGATCACAACGAGGAGAGGCGCCAAGAGGCCGATAGTCGCGTAGCTGGGCATGCAGGCAATCGAAAAAATCCCGATGGACATCATGGCCAGTGTCAGCAGCAACCCGGCCCGGCGGCCGTGACGGTCGGTGTAGGCGCCCAACACCAGCGCCCCCAGGGGACGCATCAGGAAGCCGGCGCCGAAGGTCATCAGCGACAGCATTAAAGACACAAATGCGCTGCCGCTGGGAAAGAAGGCCTTGCCAATGGCCGAGGCATAGTAGCCGAAGACCATGAAGTCGTACATCTCCAGGAAATTTCCGCTGGAGACGCGAACTACGGACCAGATCTTGGAGGTTCGCTCGGTGGAATGGGGCATAGGGGCCTGATCTCTTGCTAAAAGTCTCTCTTCAAAATGACTTCAGTTGATAGCGATGGTTGCACAATAAAAATAGGGCGGAGCGCGGCGCGAGCCCCGAAGCGGGGGCCGCACCTTTACGGTGCAGCATTCCGCATCGGGATTATGGTCGATCTGCGATGTCACCAGGACAGCTTCAGCCCAAGCTGAATCTGGCGAGAGGAGGTGGAAGTAGATCCGACGACTCCAGCAGTCGATATGGGCACGCCTCTCTTATCGAAAATGGAGTTGTTGGCGTCATTCAGGAAATTTGGCGCTGCAAAGTTCGTGTGGTTGAGGATATTGAAAAATTCGGCCCGGAATTGCAATTTGAACCTTTCATGGAAGGTGAAATTCTTGAAAGTGGAGAAGTCCACCGTTGTGAGGCCCGGACCATAGAGACTATTGCGGCCCGCGCTTCCCACCAAATTCGAGCATGAAGTTGGGAATTGCGGGCTTGCAGTTGTTCCAGTGCCAACAAAGGGAACGCATTGAGCCGCGATCGCCGCAGTTTGCTGGGGAAGTGCGAAGCATTGCGTGTTCAAATAATTTATGCCTCCGTGGATGGGATTACATCCCGGGATCAGACTGGCATAGTCCATCGAGAAGTCGCCGTTGAACCCCGTATTCAGAGGATCCGCTCCTCCTCCAATCGTGGCGGTAAAAGGCGAACCGCTCGTCGCCGTGACAATCGCGCCAATTTGCCAGCCTCCCGCGATATAGGATTTCAGACCCTCTTTGGGACCCGGAACATTCCAGATGACGGTTCCAACGAGAGTATGCCGGATGTCGAAATCGCAGGCCCCTATTCTGTACTGCTTGCTTAGAAGCAATGGGACCGCGATGGAATTGACGTAGGTGTCTCCGGTGACCGGCGCAGAACTGGTGTCTCTGCACTTGCCGAGCGTGTACGACAATTGCCCTTGCACACCATGGATCATGTCTCGTTTCAATTGGGTCTGGAATCCGTGGTAGGTTGCTTCCCCGTCAAAAAATACTGGCCGAATACCCGCTCCACCAGGCCCTCCGGGCGTAATTCCGCCATTCCCTCCACCCCAGTTCGGATCGATCTGGTAAGTATTCGTGGGAATGAGGATTCCAGCCGAAGTCGCTACAGGGGGAACGAGATTCACATCGTCGGCAGAAACAGATAGATGGGCGGAGCGCGAGCCAACATAGCCAACGAGCAGGGTCCAGCTCGAGCCGAGTTGCCGCTGTATGTTGAGGTTCCAGTTCAAGACGTCGGCGCGTTTTGGATTTTGATCAATGTAGCGGTTGCGGATTTTGTTGGGGTTGAAGCTGATATTGGGATCAATCCCGCTGCCTAGCATGCCGTTTGGATCGGCGCCAATAATCTGGAACGGCGCCGTTGCGGCGGTGTTTAGTCCGAATTCGTAAGGCAGGGGCAGCACGTCAAAGATGCCGAAGCCTGCGCGTACGGCGGTCTTGCCATCTTTGAACGGATCCCAGGAAAAGCCGATGCGCGGCTCGAAGTTCTTAGTCGTAGGATTATTCTTAATAAAGTCGCCTACGTGAACGGGGCCACAGGGACTACTCGGACCCGGGGCAATTCCCGGGGTAGCACAATTAACAAGAGTTGTGATTTCTTGAATCCTGTTATTGGCGTCCGTGGGTAGTGTTGTAAATTCATAGCGCACACCCATATTTACCGTGAAATTTGGGCGAAAGCGCCAATCATCCTGGATGTAGCCGGCAAAGAGGCTCTCCCGGATGGCGACCTCGTTGGATCCTCCCGGAGCGAGGGCATTCAAGCGATTTGGCGCGTTATTCAACAGGGCGTCCAGAGTCGGATAGCTATTGAAGCGCCCATTGGGGCTGAGTTTTTCCGTGATGTTGTAGAGCATGCGTTCAAATGTGAATCCAAATTTCACGGAGTGGGTGCCTCGAGTCAGGAAAGCATCATCGTAAAACTGGCCTGAGGTCCAACGGTGTTGAAAACGATTGAGACCACCCAAGCCAATTGCAGTGGTAAGAACGTTGGCAACACTGATTTGCGGCGGTCCAATGGCACCAGGTGCCACAGCGAGAGACTTGTCCGTGGCTACGCTGTCTCCTGAGACCGGGTCATTGATGTCTCCGCGAATCCGGCTGAGTCCAAGGCGGAACGAGTTGACCAAGGACGAGCTGAAGATGTGCGTCTCCTCGACGCTTGCCGATTGCCTCCGGGAGAAAACTTGATGGATAGCGTTCTGCAACGGGTCGGGCTGGCTCTGCGGGCCGGAATCGAAGAAATACCCAACGGAAAGAGTGTCCTTTTCGGAGAATTTTTGGTCGACTCTTGTGGTGAAGTAGTTCTCATTGGAAATGGACGGCAATGCAACGTCAAACGTCTGCGTTATGCCATTGGCATCTACGGGCGTCCCTGCGGGAGCCTCCGGCCACAATTTAAGATACGGCGCAACGGCGGGGACGGCCAATGCGCGTTCAGCGTCCGTTGGCACGTGGATGGCCTGCGAGCCGGGCCTGTTCTGCCGCACGCCTTCGTAGGTGCCATAAACAAATGTTTTGTCTTTAATTATCGCCGTTCCGCCAGAAGCTCCAAACTGGATACGGCGGAATGAAGGAATCGGCCCCGCAGGATCGAAGAAGTTCTTGGCATCAAAGATCTTGTCGCGATCGAAAACGAATGCCGTTCCGTGCAATTCATTGGTGCCGCTTTTTGTGATCGCATTGATCACTGCTCCCGACGTGCGGCCATACTCCGCGGTGTAATTGCTGGTCAAGACGGAAAATTCCTGAATTCCGTCCACTCCCAAGTTTAAGCCAGAGGCTCCGCCAGGAGACCCATTCGAATAATCATTAATACTCACGCCATTGACCCGGTAGGTGTTTTCATTGGCCCGATGGCCACTGTTGCTTAGTTGGTTCCCGAATCCGCGGTTGCCCTTATTAGCGCTAAACCCTGTTCCCACTTGGTTGGGGATGCTGGATACCCCCGGTTCGAGTGTAGCCAAAGAGGTCCAGTCGCGACCGTTCAAAGGCAGCTCGCGCATAGTCCTGGAATCCACGGTCTCGCTAATGGTGGACGTCGTGGTCTGGATGTCTGGTGGCGCTGCGTTCACTTCAATGACTTGGGAAAGCGAGCCGAGCTTCAGGCTGAAGTTCAAGGCCTGTTGTGCGCCGACGTTCAGGGTGATGCCCTTCTGTACTAGCGTTCGGAATCCTTTTCCTGAAACTGTTACTTCGTAACTTCCGGGCAACAAATTCGGAGCGGCATAGAGCCCGTCCGTATTTGTAGGAGCTTCGTGGACAACTCCCGTTCCTACATTCTTGATGCTAACCGTAGCGCCCGCCACCGGCCCGCCTTGCTCATCCGTGACCAAACCAGAGAGCGTTGCTCCCGCCACCTGTGCCGAAGCTGGGACCGCCCAGACTGTGGCAGCGAGGGCAGCCACAATCACGAATGGCATGATCGCTCCGCAAGTTGTCCGTAAAATTTGCTTGAAGTTCATTCACCCCTCCCCTGTGTCCCCGTGGGCATGCCGCTTTTGCGAAAGGATGGAGCTTTCGCAGACGCATGATCATCCGGTCGGGGACTTCCCCTAAGGTGCGGCGAATGTGCGCTTAGATCGAAAGGAACGCAATCCGTGATGAATCCAATCGAAACCATTTCTATATCCCTTGCGCTGTCATTGATAACTCTGGACTTAGTTCCTGATATCACAAGTTCCTTTGACGCTGGTCAGGGCCCGGCGCTATACTCCCCAAATCCACGGCAATCTTGATGGAGCACTCTCACACCTCTTCGACCGCCATGCGCTTCGGCGCCTTTGAGATCGACCTCAAAGCGTTCGAATTGCGCAAACATGGTTTGCGCCTCCGGTTGCCCGAGCAGCCCTTCCAGATTCTTGCCATCCTCCTTGAAAAACCCGGAGAGGCTGTCACCCGCGATGAGATTCGGAACCGCCTATGGCCGGGGGATACCTTCGTCGATTTTGATCACGGGCTGAACAATGCCGTGATGCGCTTGCGTGAGGTGCTGGGGGATTCGTCGGAGCACCCGCGTTTCATTGAAACACTGCCGCGCCGTGGCTACAGATTTATCGCTCCGATTGAGGAGATTCATCCGCAAGGAGTCTCGGGACGTTCCAGCGATCAAGTGGAAGGGCAAACCATTGCGCCTGTCGCGCCAGTAGAAGCCACGGGAACGTCCGTGCCGAATGCCAAGCAGTCCATGTTGTGGGCAAACTACAAAAATTGGCTTACCTTGCCGCGAATCGGCCTTTTGTCGTTATTAGTCCTCGCGCTCGCAGTGGGCTCGGGCCTTGCCGTTCATTTTGTGAGAGGCATGGAAGCTGGAAGAGTCAATTCCGCTCACACGATGTCCCTGGTTGTCCTGCCCTTGGAAAATCTGTCAGGCGACAAGGAGCAGGATTATTTCGCCGACGGTATGACCGACGACCTCACGGCCAATCTCGCGAAAATTCGATCGTTGAGAGTGATCTCTCGTTCAACGGCCATGGCTTATAAAGGAACGCATAAGCCGCTTTCCGAAATTGCGAATGATCTTCATGTTGACGCAGTTGTGGAAGGCACGGTCTTGCGTGCGGGGAACCGCGTAAGAATCACTGCGGAGTTGGTGCAGGTTTCCACGGACCATCACCTCTGGGCCGACACCTATGAAAGCCAGATTGGCGACGTGCTCAGCCTACAAAATCGAGTCTCCTCCGCAATCGTAGAAGAGATTCGCATTAAACTCACAAAAGAAGACAAGGAACGGCTGGCGAAACATCCCGCAGTCAGCCCGGAAGCATACGAAGACTACTTGAAGGGGCGCTACTACTGGAACCGGCGTTCCGGTGAAGGCTTCACCAAGGCGATCGGATATTTTGAAGAGGCGACGCACCGCGATCCGCAATACGCTTTGGCCTATGCAGGCCTCGCCGATTGTTACGGCATCATCGGCGCCACAATTTACGGAAGCGTTCCCGCCTCGGAAGCTGCGCCCAAGGCGAGAGCGGCAGCAAAGCGCGCACTGGAAATCGATCCGACCCTCGCCGAGGCAGAGACGTCCTTAGCGACCGCAAAATTCAACTATGACTGGGACTGGTCAGGCGCGGCCGACGGATTTAAGCACGCGATACAACTCGATCCCGGCTATGCGACCGCGTATCAGCGTTATTCGCTTTACCTGATCGCTGTGGGACGATTCGACGAGAGTTTCGAACAAATCAAGAAAGCGCGCGACTTGGACCCGCTCTCCATCAGCATCAATTCGAGTTTTGGCTGGCGGCTTTACTTGGCTCGCCAGTACGACCGGTCGATCGCGCAATTGCAGGACACTCTGGAGATGGACCCGTCTTACGAATGGGCGCACCTGATATTGGGCCAGGCCTTCGAGCAAAAGGGCGAATTCAATCCAGCGCTAGCGGAATTGCATAAGGCCCTGGAGATCTCTCACAACAGCCCATTGATGATTTCCGCTCTAGCGCATGCCTACGCGCTTTCCGGAAACCGGGTGGAGGCACAGAAACTGCTCACCGAACTGGAGGCCCTCTCCAAGAACCAGTATGTGTCGCCTTATTATGTTGCGGTCGTGAATCTGGGATTGGGCAAGAACGAACTGGCCATGAATTGGCTGGAAAAAGCCTACGCCGACCGATCCAACGGGTTGGTTTTCCTGAGGGTGGAACCCGAACTCGATCCTCTGCGTGCGGATCCCCGCTTCATTGCGCTACAGAACAAACTTAACTTCCCTAACTGATTCCCCTTCGGCGACCAATTCGTGAAGTCCGACGAGATCTCGAACTACCTAAGATGCATTTTGGAATTTCACAAAGGAATGGCTCACCGGGCTTGATTCGAACTACCACCCTCGATTAGCAGACAGAAACCAATTTAGTCAGAATTTGCCGGGAATGGCCGCTACCGAGGGAAATCGGCTAGTCGTGATGAGTCCGCCTGCGCTCACCCAGATAGAGATGGGCCTGCACGCATTTTCTCCCGCGCCCAAGCTCACCGTCGCCAAAATCTACTAGAGTTCCTGAATGCTTCTTGATCGGAAGTTCCTAGTCCTCCGCCTCGAACGTCCAGACCTGCGCAGGCTCATTGCCTTTCGCCGGCACGCCAACATAAAAGCGGTCGCGTTTGGCAAAGAAATATCCGGTTCGAATGCCAATTCCGGAAGGGACATTAGCGATCAACTCGTAGTGGTCCGCGTCCTTTTCTTGAATCACGCTGATGATCCCCTCTCCGCCGATAACATAGATACGCTTCCGGGAGCCGTCAAAGAAAACGTCGTCGCATTCACCCGCGGCCCGCAATCGTGCGACTTCATTCCCCGTTTGCGTGTCCAAGACCACCAGCATGGGGGTCTTCCGTGTGACCGTAAAGAGGCGATGGTCTTCTTCGTCCAAAGCCATCGCATAATTTCCGCGCAACCCTTTCAGCGGCCATTTGGTTACAGCTCCGGTCTTGCGATCGATCGATTCAACCACGTTACCTGCATCCGGGACGTTAACGAATATGTGCCCTCCAGATGCTTCGACCTGAAACGACTCCGGGTGCCCTTCTGTCTTATACACTTGCCGTACACGCTCGTCCGTGGCCGGATCAACCATGGCGATTCCGCCGTCTTCCTCCCCGAAGCCTACAAAAATCATTTTGGAAGCGGCATCATAACGCACGTTGTCAGGATCGCTCGCAAAATCAATGGTCTTCTTAAGAGTGTACGTGGCTCCGTCATAGACTCTCATCTTGCCATCTTTCGCGTTTGCGACGTACAGCTTGTCAAAGCCGGGTACGTAAAGCGGTCCTTGCGGCTGGCTCAGTCCTTTGATGCTGTGAATTACCTTGCCTGCAAATACGTCGATGACCTCCACCGTGTTATTCCCCAGAGCAGATACGATCAGACGCTTGCGCTTCGCATCCGCCGTAAAGTGATCGAGGCGTCCTGCTACGTTTGGAACTGGAATTTGCTCTTCGAGTTGCAATGGGAGAATGTCTCGCCCCGTCGTTTGTGCCCTGGTCGTCCTGGTGTCGCGTATTGCGAAAATGCCAAGAGCAGCGATCGCAAGCGCACTCAAAGCCAACAGCTTCTTCATCGTTCCTCCTTAAATTGATCTAATCTTGCTATCTAGTTCGAATCCATTTCCGAATCTCCCTGCGAACCTAGGGTTGCGGCTCGAAAACAAGAACAGCTGCCTGGTCGTTGTCGTGAGCGGGAGCGGCTACGTAATAGCGATCCAGTTCCGGAGACCAGAACGACGTTCCGGCTCCGGGTCTTGTGGGAATCTTGCTCGCGATCTCATAACGGTTTGCGTTAATTTGCTGATATGTGTAGACATAACCGATTTCGGACCCTCTGCCTCCCGAAATGTAAATTCGCTTGCGCGTCGTGTCGAAATACACGCCGTCCATCCCCTCGACCGTGGGTAGACTGGCCACTTCCTTTCCAGTCGTTGCGTCCATTGCAATCATTTGCGGAGGCGTGTGTGTGCCCATGAGGAGTCGCTGAGTGGATTCATCGAAAGCAGCGTCTCCTGGCCGCTGGCTGCTGACCGGCCACGTGGCAGTCACTTTCCTATTTCTTGTGTCGATCACCTGGATCTCGCCGGCAATCGACAAAAACACGAATAGGGTTCGTCCGGCCTTGTCCAACAACATCTCGGACGGATGAGCGGCGACTTGAACGTCATACAGTTTCTTGTCTGTCCGAGCATCAATAATTCCGACTTCGCCGTAGTCCTTGCCAGCATCCTTGCCGCCGTATCCAACATAGAGAAGTTTCTTGCGAGCGTCGTAGGCCACGCGGTTCGGACCGATGTCCAGTTTGATCGAATCCAGTAATTCGAAAGTGTCCCCTCGAAAAACACGCAGCATTCCATCGTCTCCGCTGGCGACAAACACTTTATTCAGAGACGGAACGCAGGCGATCCCTTGTGGCTTTTGAAAGCCGGAGATGCTCCTTGTCCATTTGCTGGACTGTAGGTTGATGACTTCCACGGATCCATTTTCAAGCCCGGAAACAAAAAGGCGTTCCCCTTTTACGTCCACGTCCATGTGGTCGATGCGGCCTTTGACGTTCGGCATCGGAATTGTTTCAACAAGCTTCAGGGACTCTTTCTCTTGCGCATTCATCGTCAACACGGTTGAAAGCAGAATTCCCATTGCCACCGCCTTTGCAAGAAGACCTTTTCTCATTTTCTTGTCCTCAAATTCATGAATACCCCCCCTGGTTCACGACGAACCCTTGCGAAACCGATTCGGGCACTGACTTGTCCAGCGCACCTGGCCTTTATCCTTTGCCGACACAAATTCTGGTTATCCTCGGACGGCCCACGTTGCGGATTATTGTTGGTCATAGATAAACGCACGATGAATCTGACCAGCAATGTGTGCTTTCCCCCGGCCACGGGTGGCCCGCCAGTCTGGCCGCAATCCACAAACCGAATTTCTTGTTCCCAGGCAGAGCCTAGTAAACCACCATTCGTGCGACACCCTTTCCTTCCTCGGGCCCCGTACCCACTTCTCCGGTAACCGCGTTTACCAGGACTTGGGAGTCTTGCGGATCGAATACCTCGCTGCATATAAATTGCTCAACGGACTATATGAAAATGCTTCCCCCTATTGAAATCTTCCATTTCCCCGTTCGTATATCTGGGTAGCAGAGAATTCCCAGGCAACGAATCACCTCAAGGATATTTCCATGACCTTCAGTCTTAAATCCATTTTTCAACCCGCCGAGCGATACGAAGGTGTCCGCAGGATCAATATTTACCTGTTGCGGCTGCTCTATATATTGATGCTCTTCGTGCTGGGCAAAGAGACCTGGACGCACATCCTCACCCATCAAGGACCATGGGACCCGACAGATGCCGTGGCGTGGTGCGTGTGGACGGCGTTCGCGACTTTGGCGGGCATAGGAATCATCCGTCCTGTGAAGATGCTACCGATCGTGCTGCTGGAGATATTCTACAAAATGCTGTGGCTTATTCTTGTGGCGTATCTACTCTGGTCAAAGGGTACGCTGGCGGGATCACCAGCGGAAGGCATCACCTCGCAGTTCTTGTGGGTGATATTGCCCATCGTTGCCGTACCGTGGAGGTATGTGTTTGTGAATTACATTTACAAACCAAAGGAAGTGGAGAAGAAGGCGACATCACTTAGCTAAGTACCATGACGAACTTTACTCGGTAGGCGCGTTTATCAGGACTCATTCGCCTTGCCACAAAGGGCATGTCGGGGGTACCGCCTAGATATCAGCTCTTTCCATCGGTAGCAATCTGCGGCTGCTGCCCCGAATGCACGTTCCGATCTCCTCTGCGTTCTTGCCACATGGATTCCATCTCTTTGCCGCCCTCACTCTTGGAATCACCGCTGGTTTCTGTGAAGAAGTACTCTTTCGCGCCTATCTCATGACCCAATTCGCTAAGGCGGGTTATGGCAAGGCGATGCAAACTCTTATCCCTGGCCTCGCCTTTGAGCTCGCCCACGCTGGCTACTTGAATCAGGGCTTCCTTGTCTGGCTTGGCATAGTGGTACCCACTGCGTTTCTCGGCATGATGTGGGGCTTGGCTTATCTGTTGGGACGCCGCAGCCTGATTCCCGTAATCGTCGCCCACTTTTTGAATGACGCGACCGCGTTGCCGTGGATTGCGTTCTTCATGGTAACCGCACGTTAGCCATGGTTCCGAAAATAAACCACTCGGACGTTTAACGCATCAATCGAACAATTTCTTGCAAAACCTCGTTTCGCTGCAACTTTAGGTAAGCAGAGAGCTGGGTTTGTTCAACAAGCTACTAAGCGTATTGGTTGGCTTGCTGGAAAGTGAAGGCGCTTCTCCGGTTTACACCTATGACTGGACAAATGGTCTTGGGGTCGATCCAACAGTCCTGAAACCACGTTAATCGAGAGTTGAGATAGAAGCTCCTCACTGAGCGACGATTAGGCGACAGCCTTCTTTGCTTGTGCTTTGACCTTAGCCCAGCGCTTCTTGGCAGCTTTTGAAATCTTTGCTCTCCCTGCGGCTGACAGTACACGCTTCTTGGCACTAATGAGGTTCCGGTTTGCAGACCTACCTAGAGCCCTTGCTGCCGATTGCAGACCGATTAAATCATGTTGTAGCTTGGCCAGCTGCTTCTTGACCTTTTTCTCCTCACGTTTAATTGCTGCCAAAATGCTCATGGAATCCTCCGCAGACAATCTAGCTGAGAGACTCCATTCCACCAATCCTGTACCTCTTAGGTTTCTTATTCAATTTGTAAGCACCGCCCTGAAAATTTAAAACCACTATTGACGAAGCTGGTCCGTGGAATTGCTGTTTCGGGCACGCGGCTTGCAGTTTATATGCGATATCCCCGGATCGCGGTAAAGTCCGAGGAGCCACCTACACAGTGCCCGCAGGCAAAACACCGCACCCAGTTGCGATCGAGCTTTTCGTACAGTTCGCCCCCGCGAACGTTTTCATGAATGATTTCGCGCAGCGCACTCATACATGCCAGGTGTCGTGCCTAGGCGGGTCTCTTAGGTTGGAGTCGGATTGGGGCGCCGGCGGTGCAGGCTCGGGGGCGGGTTCCGGCGCTGGCTGCGGTATCGGGTCCGGCTGCGGGATTGGTTGTTGTGGATCGCTCACTTTTTGATACTTGTCGGGCTGAAATTTACCGCCGTCAACGTAATTCTTGTTGATCTCAGCGTACGCGTGCCACTTCTCTGGCAGATCATCCAGCGGGAAAATTGCCGTCACCGGACAGACCGGAACACAGGCGCCGCAGTCAATGCACTCAGTGGGATCGATGTACAGTTGAGGCACTTTCTCGCACGTCGGGCGGCCATCGTCATAGGTGCGGCCTTTCGCCGGATGGATACAATCCACCGGGCACACATCTACACAGGCGGTGTCCTTGGTTCCGATACAGGGTTCGGCGATGATGTAGGCCACCGATCACCTCCATGCGTGGACCGTATCAGCGTCTAAAAGGCGTGGGTGCGACTGCGAGTAAGCAGATTCATCCAGCCAACCCACTAGCAACCCCAGCGACGCAGGCGGGTGCCAGCTTTATTCCTCCGAAGAACGGGTGCTCAAACCTCTCGCTACACAAACCACCAAGAAAACACGCGAAATCACTCGCGTCACTCTTTCCGAGCGAATGAGCAGATCTTGGGCTTCGCCAGACGAGCAAAGTCGTCGTACCGCATGCGAATCGCGTCGCGATGCGTCCCGGCGTTAAAGACAATCGCCTCATCGGCGGCCAG
>Ga0137388_10001712_pt1 | contig 13503 bp, 10 predicted proteins | sample 15con2h14AmetaG_FD_104644 | JGI IMG/M metagenome (GOLD analysis project Ga0137388, IMG submission 104644) | Vadose zone soil microbial communities from Angelo Coast Range Reserve, California, USA - 15con2h1.4A metaG | ecosystem: Environmental > Terrestrial > Soil > Vadose zone > Saprolite...
ACTCGACCACCTGCATAGTGCGATCGAGATCATCCATCAGTGTCCTGATTGTTGAATCTTCTCGTAGGGCGGTTGCACTCGAAATCCCAAAACGACGCTGCATGTTCATTCGCGTGCTCCAAAAACGACCCGAATTGGCACACCCTGGATTGTTTACCGGGTGCCCTATGCCATCGATCGCAAGAAGCTTGCCACTATGGGCGGACGTAGCCCGCCTCGCTTCAACGCCGGGCGGCCCGATTCGTTTGAGCGGCACCGGCCTGACCTGACAGCCCGCAAATCCGGACTCACGGGCGGCTTTCCTAGACTCGGGAAAAAGCCAGGCGTTTGGGGTGATTGCCGGTCATTTACCTTCCGCAATCCTCATCCTGCCAAAGCCTGTTAGCCGCAGTCCGCCCAAGACTTCCTCTATATACCCCAAATCGACTAGCCGGGCTTTGTGCTCAGCCGGCATGCGGTGCATCAAACCCTTAGCGCCGTCTCGCAATGAGACGAACTCTTCGCGGGTTAATGCCGGTGCAGACAAAACTTGGGCCATCACGCGATTATGCGCCTATGGCTGGCCGGTTCAAGCCAGTCATCCTGCCACAATCAAACCGACCCACTACTGATAGGGCTCGTCGGTGCGGTCGTGCGCGCTCAGCCGCCGGGCAAGCCATCGTCCAGAGGATTCGGCTGCTCGGGCGGCAACCCGCTCACGACCTGGCGCACGATCGCAATGATCTCCTGCACAATATCACCGCGGGCGCCGCCGGTAGCACCTCTCAGCAGATACTCGACCGCAGCGCGGATTTCTGCTTTGGCATCGTCCGGGCCCGCAAACTCCCAATCGTCCTGATCTGACATTGACATTGCCTCGGATGCGTAACGCGTTTGCAGACTAGACCCGGTCGACTCCCGCTTCTCAAGCGCCTCCAACCGCGCTCTTTTCGTCAACCATTACCAAAGAGATATAGTCAGGACCCTGCGGTTATTCGCTTAGCAGGATAGACCGTGCCCACGCCAGGATCGGACGTTGAGCGTCGGATTCCCTGCGCGGCCCAGGCATCGAGATCCTCGATCACATAGACCACACGATTGCCGAGCTTTCGATATACGGGGCCTGTCCCATATGTACGGTGCTTCTCCATAGTTCGCGGTGACAGGCCGACGTAGATGGCTGCTTCGGTCGTTCTGAGGAGGCGGGCTAGTCCCTTGGCAATTCCCTCCTGGGAGGACCGCTGATGCGGTGTACCCGCAGGCTGAGCGTTCGTTGCAGATGTAGTCTTTTGTTGGATCAGGTTGGTCATTTTCTTTCCCTTATGAAATCAGGCTGCGACGCAGCCGATTTCGTTTTTGACATCCCGTCGCTGGATTGTCGCGAAATGCCGGGACGATGATCGTCAAGGGTGCCCTGGTCCCTTCTGAGGAAAAAAAGCTGTCCCCTCCGCGTTTGGGGAGCTTGTCGCTGCTGCTTTGTGATTCTCGACTTAGCTTGCCCGAAGTGTAGGCAAGGTCGCGCACGGCTTAATCGTTCTCGGTTTGGCGTCTGCCAACGATCGGCGTAACGCGCTGGGTGTCGCAGCCGGTCGGCCTAAGCGGCTCGCGCATCTCAAGGAAGCCATCTGGGTCGCTTGATGTTGCATTGACAGGCTTGGCGCAGCACCTAGGCAGCCAAGCGGCGCTCCTCTTCGACTTCCTCTGGATCGCCGCCCGCAGCACTCTTCAGGAAGCGGGCCAGGGCGGTTTTTCGCGAGTCGCGGTCCAACGCGTAGGCGGTTTGCTTGAACTCGATGCCGTCAAGAAGCCCCTGAATGTAGCCGGAGATCGTGTCCGCAGCCATGATGAGCGCTGTGTCAAGCGTATGGATGTACTTGCTCGTCACCGAACCCTTGGCGTGCCCCACGAGCGCCGCGATGGTTACTTCGGTGAAGCCGAGATCATTGGCGATGCTGGCGAAGCTGTGGCGCAGGACGTGCGGCGTCACATCCGATAGCGGGGAGTCTTTGAAGAGCTGCTTCCAATGGTTCGGGAAGCTGCCGAACGCGTTGTCCTCGCCCTGCCCCGGGAAGACGTATGTGCCGACATCGTCGGTGCGCCGTCGCTCGAGATATTCGACGACAGGCAGGCCAATGGGCCGGATGGACTCCCCTTCCTTACTGTCCTCCAATCGCAAACAGCTTGCCTCTGTGTCGGCTTGCGTCCATTTCAGGCCGATCATCTCGCTGCGCCGGCAGCCGGTCAGCGCAATCTGGCGAATGATGTCTACGATCGTGACGTATTTCTCCTGTTTGGATGCGTCGCGCAGCATCTGCCCGAGTATTCGATACTCCGCCTCCGAGAGCCGACGCTTTCGTACGTTGTCCTTTGGCTTGCGGATGCCATGGGCCGGGTTGCTCTCGATGACACCGGCCTCGACGGCGTAGGTAAGGATGCCGCCGAGAAGACCAACGGTGCGTGTCGCCGTTCCCGCACCGCCTCGGACGACCGCCTTTCCGCGCAGCTTCTTGGTCTTGACCGAGACCTGCGTCTTTCCGGCCATGATGTCCTTGAGGACCCTGTTGATGTCGGTCTTGGTGAGGTCCTTAACCCGCCGGGTCCCTATGAGCGGAATAATGTGACGCTCGATGCGGCCGGTGTCGGTGACGATCGTTGACGCCTTCTTCGGTCGCCCGCCTTTCCCCAGGATGAGCCCGGCCTGCAGATCGTTGAGATAGCGGGTGCACAGCTCCTTCACGGTGATCGCCTTGTGATCGAGTTGGCGCTCTTCGGCGGGGTCATCTCCCCGAGCGACCCGACCGAACTGGACTTTCGCCTCTTGGCGGGCAGTCTCTGGTGCCCAGACGCCGTGAAGCCCAATTGTGTAGCGACGTGAGCGACTCTCACTCGATACTGGATGACGTAGCTCCGCTTGCCCGAAGTAAAGACGCGGAGCCCGAAGCCAGGCAATTCGTCGTCCCAGATAACGTAGTCCTTCTCTCGGACCCCTGCTGCGTCGACGACCCTCTTGGTGATCTTAACCATGACGTTCCTTCGTTCCGGGCACGATCTCTCGCGTAAGCAGCACGTAAGCGGGAGGGCAGAAATCGGTGCGAGTTTTCGGATAGGAACGTCGCTTTTGTTCTTGAAAATATCCAGTCGCTTCAGACTGATAGCGTAGCATAGCGTGCCCTATCGCATTTTTTGGATGGGCACGTTATCTTGCTCCGAAGGCAAAGGTCACACGTTCGAATCGTGTCGGGTGCGCCAGCTTTTTCTTTATTTTACAACACGATATGCGCGCCCGAACCGAAACTCCAGTTCTGTCTCATTCGAGCGCGTAAGCAATCTGGAGAAAATCATCACCGAATGCAGATAGCTCCGCCAGTCGCGCCGTCGCCGAGGCGAACGGCAGCGCGATTGATGCGAACCCAGTGATCTCGCCCCTCGTTAGACGAATGCACTCAGGCCCGTGATCGACTTGCCGACGATCAGGGTGTTCATCTCTCTAGTGCCCTCGTAGGAATAGATCGCCTCTGCATCGGCCACGAATCGTCCGATGTGGTTCTCGAGCAGGATGCCGTTGCCGCCAAGCAACTCGCGCGCATAGCCGACGGTTTCCCGGCATTTGACCGTGCAGAACGCCTTCGCGAGCGATGCATGCTCATCGCGCATCACACCTTCGTCCTGAAGCTGGGCGAGACGCAGCATCATCGCCTGGGTCGATGTGACGTTGCCAAGCATGCGCACCAGCAGATCCTGGACGAGCTGGAATCCACCGATAGGCCTCCCGAATTGCGTCCGCTCCGTCGCATAGCGGAGCGCATGCTCGTAGGCTCCCATCTGGCAGCCTACGGCGAACCACGCCACGCCGGTGCGCGTCATCCTGAGAACCTTGGCGGTGTCCTTGAACGAGTTGGCGTTCTGCAAGCGGTCAGCCTCGGGAACGCGGCAGTCGCTTAGCGTGATCAACCCGTTCTGCACCACCCGCAATGCCATCTTGGTCTTGATCTTCTCGACCGAAAAGCCGGGATTGTCCTTGCCCACGACAAAGCCCTTGACCTGGTTCGAGCCTTCCTCTCGTGCCCAGATCACGTTGATGTCGGCGAACGTGGCATTGCCGATCCATTTCTTCTGGCCGTTGAGGATCCAGACGTCGCCTTCGCGGCGGCATGTCGTCATCATTCCACCTGATGTCGCCGACCCCACCAGTGGCTCGGTCAAGCCGAACGAGCCGATCTTGTCGAAGCGCATCATCGACGGCAGCCAGCGTTGCTTCTGCTGCTCGTCCCCGCACAGATAGATCGATCCGGCCGAAAGGCCCGTGTGAACGCCCCAGAACGTCGCGACCGACGCATCGACACGCGCCAGTTCCATCGAGACAAGGCCATTCAACAGCCAGTTGCCGCCGGCAGCGCCGTATCCCTGATAGCCCACCCCGCCGATACCGACTTCGGCCATCTTCGGGATGATCTCGAAGGGGAATGCATCGCGGCTCCAATAATCCTCGATCACCGGCGCAATGACGCCTTCGGTGAACTCGCGAACACGTTTGAGCAGCGTCCGCTCGCTGTCGTTCAGCACGGCGGCTATCCTGTAGAAATCACCTTCGATTGGAGGCGGAGCGTAGTCCGTTTTCCCGACTGATTTTGCCTGCTGAGTCGCCATCATTTCCTCCCTTCTCGCTGCGCTTGGACATCGCGGCGTCCTCCGAGCGTCGAAACAAGACCTCTGACCCAATTGGCCATTCGTGAGAGCGGAGATGATGGTTCGATCTGCCGGCTCGCGTCGGCCAGAAATGCCTCGATCAGGGCGGCGGTTTCCGCCGGCCGCGTCACGATGAACAGGTGGCCGTCATCGATCATCCGGAGCTCGGCATTCGGGATCAGGCCCGCCAGAATGTGACCATTGACCGGAGGAACCAATGGATCGTCGCGGCCCATCAGCACGAGCGTCGGCTGCAGCAGCGACCACAGCCACGGCAGACTGGTCCAACCGCTCATCGCAAGAAGCTGATACAGGTAGCCTAGGTTGCGCGCGCCATGCATCGCGGCCGCATGCCGGCCGATCAGGGATGGGTCGTCGCGAAAGGCTCCTCCATAGATATCCGCCGCAACCCTGTTCATGTAGCCCTTGTCGGTGTAGCGGCGCGGCGTCGCCATTTTCCACAGCACCGCGGGGCTTGCCGGCACCATCGTGAAACCGGGCGCGGTCGCGGCGAGCACCAGCCGCCGGCACAGCTTTGGATATTGATGCGCGAACTGCTGCGCGATTCCACCTCCCCAGGACACGCCGGCGACGTCGATCTCTGCGTAGCCGAGCTCTGCAACGACGCCGGCGCCCAGCTGCGCCAGCGTCGAGGGGCGATACGGCAGGAGCGGCCTGGGTGAGCCGCCGACGCCGGGCACATCAAAGATGATTGCGGTTGTGCTGGTAAGCGCTTCAAGGAACGGCTTCGCCAGTTCCCAGTTGGCGCCGATCCCGTTGAACAGCAAAAGCGGCGGCCCGCTGCCGTCGCCATACCGGATCGCGACCTCGAGCAACTGGCCGTCGATCGTGATCTGCCGGGCTTCGATCTCGCCAAGCTTCGCGGCCGCATCCGACTTGGCGTCGTCCCTGCTGGCGAGATTGTCAGTCAAAGACGTAGGTCCCCGGAGCCGCACCAAGCGTCGGGTGACGCGCGCTGCCGAGCGAAGCAGGGGCCGCCGCCTCTTCACCCGAGCGCGCATGCAGCCAGTCGCGCCAATCAAGCCACCAGCTTCCCTTCCGCTTCTCGGCCGAAGCTATAAACGCGTCGGCTGCGCCCGCGCCGACCGGCCCGATCATGAAGGACGCCTTCGGATTGGTCGGAGGATTGAGAAGGCTTTGCAGGTGTCCACTGTTCGAAAGCACGAAGGTGGTGCCCTCACCCATGATCTGGGCCGTCTTGTAGACGCCCTTCCATGGCGTGATGTGATCGGTAACACCGGCGACCACATAACTGTCGGCCTTGACCTTGCTCATGTCGACGGTCTTGTCGTTGAGCGTGAGCTTGCCGGCGTTCACGAACGGATTGGTAAAATACAGGTCGAGATAGTCGCCATGCAGCGCCGCCGGAAGGCGGGTCGTGTCGGCGTTCCAGTAGAGGATGTCGAAAGCCGGCGGCTGGTTGCCGAGCAAATAGTTATTCACCCAGTAGTTCCAGATCAGGTCGTTGGGCCGCATCCAGGCGAACATCCGTGCCAGATCGTGGCCGTCGACAACACCGCGCAGCCGCGAGGTCTCCTTGGCCACGCGCATCGTTTCAGGCGTCATCAGGCAGCCGAGCGTGCTCTCGTCAGCCGAGTTGGGATCGAGCAGACAAACCGCCAGCACCAGATTTTTGATTTTCTTCCCGGCCGCACTGCCGAGCGTCGCGAAATAAGCGCTCGAGGTGATGCCGCCGGAGCAGGATCCCATCATGGAGATATCCTCGCTGCCGGAGATCTCGCGCGCCGCGTCGACGGCTTCGTCGAGCGCCGCAACGTAGGTATCCAGTCCCCAGTCGCGATGGGCCGCGGTCGGGTTGCGCCAGCTAATGGCAAAGGTCTGGATTCCGCTCTCGACCAGGAAGCGGATCATGCTCTTGTCCGGCGACAGGTCGAGCGCGTAGTACTTGTTGATCTGCGGCGGCGTGATCAGCAGCGGCCGCTTCCGAACCGTCGCCGTCGTTGGCGTATACTGAATCAGCTCGAGCAACTCGTTGCGCAGCACGACCGCGCCAGGCGTCACTGCGAGATTCCCGCCGACCTTGAACGCGCTCGTGTCGACCATCGACGGCATGCCGCGATTGCGGGTCAGATCGTCGAAGTAATTCTTCAATCCGTGCCACAGGCTTTGTCCGCCGCTGTCGATGAACTTGCGGACTGCGGCCGGATTGGTGAGCATCGCGTTGGTCGGCGCGACGGCATCGATCAGGATTTCTGTGATCAGATGTGCGCGCGCCTTGTCGATGTCGCTGAGACTGGTCTTCTCGACCAGGCCGTTGACCGTCTCTCCCCACGCAAGATAGGCCTTGAGCAGGCTGTTATGCAGCGAGCTCTCCTTCCATGTCGGGTCCGAAAACCGCCTGTCGCCCACTTTCGGTGCGCGTTCGGATTTTCCGGCGGCAATGGAGCCGAGCTCGCTGACGAAGGCGAGCCACTGTTCAGTTGCGACCTTCGGTTCATTTATGATCGCCCTGAACAGGATGTTGGCGCTGTCGACGAGGTCCTGGCCCTGGATGCCAACCAGCGGATTGAGCGCCAGCGTGTTTCGGGATGCCTCCTCGGTTATTTCAGCCGTCGAGGATACCGGGCTGGGATTGTCTGCGCTCATTGCCACGCTCCGGCTGCGGGAAGCAGGAGCGCCAGCGTCTCGGCGATCAGGGCAGGCTTCTCCGACCCCTCCACTTCCAGCGTGTTCTGGGTCTTCATGATCACCTGCCCGCCTTCTTTCGGCTCGATCCCGGCGAGCACGACGCGCAACCTGACGCGCGCCCCGGCCGCGACAGGAGCCAGAAAGCGAACCTTGTCGATTCCGTAGTTCAGCCCGGCAGCGGCATCGGTCGGGATGACGCCGATCTGCATCGCGAGCGGAGCCACCATCGCCAGCGTCAGATAGCCATGCGCGATCGGACCGCGGAACGGACTTTCACGATTCGCCCTTTCGACGTCGACGTGAATCCATTGATGGTCGCCGGTGCACGACGCAAATGTGTCGATGCGCGGCTGGTCGATCGTGACCCAGTCGGACATGCCGAGCTCCTGTCCGACTCTTTCGTTCAATCCGGCAAGGGTGAGGTTGCCCATCTCTTCCTCCTTGGTCTTTTCGCGGTCGCGTTCGAACGGCTACATGTCGCCATAGCGTTCGCGCAGTTCCTTCTTGTTGATCTTGCCGACGCTCGTCTTTGGAATGCTGTCGATGAACAGGATCTTCTCCGGAATTCCGTATTTCGAGATGACGCCCTTGTCGGCGAACATCTTGAGGTGGTTCTTGATAACCGCGTCGCTGACGCCATTCGCATCGGACGCCTGTTTGACCACGAGCGCGAGCGGCCGCTCACCCCATTTGTCGTCCTTGACGCCGATGACGGCCGCCTCTGCAACGCCGGCGCATTGCGAGATCAGGTCCTCGATCTGCAGCGACGAGACCCACTCGCCGCCGGTCTTGATCACATCCTTGATACGGTCGGTGATGTGTACTGAGCCGTTCGCATCGACCACGGCGATATCGCTGGTGTGCAGGTAACCCCCAGCCCAGAGTTCCTCTGAGCCCTCGGGATTGTTGAAGTAACCCTGGGTGAGCCATGGCGCCCGCATCACGATCTCGCCGGCGGATTTGCCGTCATGCGGCACGTTATTCATGTCGGCGTCGACGATGCGCAGATCCACCAGCGGCCCGGCGATGCCGGCCCTGGCGCGGAACTCGACCTCTCCGTCCGGATCGCCGGTAAGGTCCTTCGATCGAACATGGGACACCGCGGCAAGCGGGCCGGTCTCCGACATCCCATAGCCCGCGAAGATATCGATGCCCGCAGCAAGCGCCCGCTTTGCCAGCGCCTTCGGCAAGGCCGAACCGCCAATCACCATCTTGAGGCCCTTCAAATCGACGCTCGCCTTAGCGGCGGCGTCGAGCAACATCTGCAGAATGGTCGGTACACCATGGGTGAAGGTAACACCTTCACTCTTGATCAGCTTGACCAGCATCGCCGGCTCGTAGCGTCCGGGATAGACCTGCTTGACCCCGGCGAGTGTCGCCGACCAGGGAAAACCCCAGGCATGGACGTGAAACATCGGCGTAATCGGCATGTAGACGTCGTCACGCGAGAAGCGGCCCTGTGTGCCCGCCATACCGAACAGTGCCAATCCGCAGATCGAGTGCAGCACGAGTTGCCGGTGGCTGTAATAGACCCCCTTGGGCAGTCCGGTCGTGCCGGTCGTGTAGAAGGTGGTGGCTTGGGTGTTCTCGTCGAAATCAGGAAAGTCGTAGTCGGGCGCAGCCGCAGCAAGCAGGCTTTCATATTCACCGATGAACGATAGACTGCCGGTCTGCGGCGCGGGCCGGTCCGACATCACGATCAGCCGTTTGACCTTCGGCAACTGGGCCTTCAGCCCCTCCACCAATCCGACGAACTCATCGTAGACGAGAAGCGTCGAGGCTCCGGCATGATCGATCGTGTAGGCAATCTGCTCGGGTGACAGACGAACATTCACCGTCTGCAACACGGCGCCCATCATCGGGATCGCGAAGAACGCTTCGAGAAAGCGGTGGCTGTCCCAATCGAGGACGCCCACGGTGTCACCGGGCACGACACCCGCGTTGCTCAGGGCGGACGCCAGACGGCCAATCCGATCCTTGATCTGGAGATAGGTGAAGCGCTTCAGATCGCGGTAGACGATCTCCTGATCCGGTGCCTGCACGCGCGGCGTGTGCCACAGTTGCTTGAAAATCAACGGATATTGATAAGCCGATTTGGTGGTCTGAATCAGCCTTCCCACCATGGCAGCCTCCCTTGTCTTCCTCCGACCGTTTCGGCGTCCGCCGTTCTGAGCGAGCGGATCGCTTGGTCTCCGGTCCAGCTTCCTGACGACCGTATCGAACGGCACCGGCCCGACCCTCGCGCGCAGCCAGGTGCTTGTGAAGGTCTGAAACGGACGACGAGCGGTCCGAGCCGGACAAGCTGCCGCTTATCAGGGGTGAGGTCTTGAATAAACCTGCTGCATCTTACGACCCAGGGGGAGCCGGAACCTCAGCTGCCCAAGCCTGCGGCGATCGGAAAAAATCTGCTATCCTGTCGTGACAACAAGTGACAGAAGCTTCGAACCGTGTGGGTGTCCAAAGGCAGGTTCCGTTGCGCTATTCCAAGCAGCCCGGCAGGTCTTTCGCTTTGCGCTCCATTTCGAACAACGCAAAGGAGAAGCCGATCGTTGGATTGAGTGAGCGCATTTACGAATCGACCAAACTTGCCGCGCTATTCGACGTACTCGTCGACCAAGGTTGTCCAGCCGGTGAAATACTTGGAAACGTCAACCTGACCGTGGACGAGGTACACTCTCCGACGTCAAGGATTTCGCTCGCGGAATTGATGACAGCCTGCAAGAACGCAATTCGGCTCTCAAACGACCCGCATTTGCCCTACCGCATCGGCAGGTCGATCCACATCTCCGCTTACGGCATGTACGGGTTCGCCATTCTTTGCTGCCCCGACTTTCGCAAGGCGATGGCTTTTGCCGAACTGTATCACGCCCTCGCGGCGCCGCTGGCAACAATCGAATTCACCGAGGAGGACGGAGTCGCGAGCTGGGTCATTGAGCCCAATGCGCGCGCCGCAGCCGATCCGCAACTCTATCGCTTCATCACCGAGATGCAGATCGGCATTCACATATCGTTGATGCGGGACATCATGGGCGCGGCGTTCATTCCGGATCGGATAAACCTGGCCTATCCGGAAGCCCATGACTTTGGCCTGGCAGCGGACCAGATCGGATGTCGCCTGAGCTTCGCAAGCCGGACCAACCAGATCATGTTTCGTTCGGCATGGCTGGACCAGGTTGCAAGTCTCGGCAACAAGACGACGTACCCAGCAGTCGTGGCCCTCTGCGACGACCTGCTCAACGATCTGGAATCACGAATCGGAATAGCCGGAACGATTCGTGCACATCTGCTTCGGAATATCACCAACCCTCCGACCCTCGCCGCTATAGCGAAGCTCCTTGAGGTGAGCGATCGCTCGCTGCGGCGCCAGCTCCGGGAGCAAGGCATTTCTTTCCGTGGCTTGCTAGATGAGCTTCGTATGCAAATCGCGCTGAAATACCTGCGCACGACAAGGCTCGCAAACGAGGATATCGCGCTGGCGCTCGGATTCAGCGATGCCGCAAATTTCCGCCGCGCATTTCGCCGCTGGACGAACAAGTCACCCAGCGAGATCAAAGCAAAATAGCTTCGAGCACCAAGTAGCAGACTGGCCAGAGATGAGCGAGTGTTCGTGCGGCAGGTCCTGTCCGAAGCTGCCGCCCAGGTGTCTCTCAGCCAGCCGCTGCGATGATCGGCTTAATTTTCGCCGGTGCTTTGTCAGCGTTCTTCGACCAAGACCGGTAGTACGCCAGCGCGGTCATCATCAAGATACCGACGATGCTGACTGCGATCTGCATCCAGATGGCGCCGGAAATCTCCACCAACACAAAATGTGCGGCAAAGGACAGGAATATGCCGGCGCAAAAGACTTCGAGCGACTGCTGACCGCATTTGATTGCGGGCCGAAAGATCCGCCATTCCAGCCCCGGCCAATCGCGTGGCAACAGACGAACGACAAAGAAAGCGAACACCATAAAGTGCAGCAAGCGATAAGGCGCGAGGTTGGTTTTGTCGTTCGGATTGAAAGCGCTGTAGATCTCTGGTGGGATCAGTGACCGCAGTTCGTCAAACCGGGCTGCCATTGTCATCGTCAGAGCGAACAGAAGATAGGCCGTGCCAAGCACCAACGCGGTACGCGATCGAATGAATGGCATCGCCTGTGCCGATCCACCAAGCGCAAACCAGGCCCCGAACGTGAACAGAAATTGCCACGCGAATGGATTGAAATACCAGACGCCAGTTGGATAAGCCGGAATGTTCCAGCCGAAGTGCCTGGCCATCAAATAGAGCAGCGCCGAAGCGGCCAGGGTCATATTGGGTCTGCGCAGCATCAGCCATAGTATCGGCGGAAAAACGCCCATCAGCACGATGTAAAGCGGCAGCACATCCATGTTCACCGGCTTGAAGCGAAGTATCAGCCCCTCGAACAAGAACTGCGCCGGATTTGCGAGGAAGCCCCGTATGTTGAATTCATCGGTGAAACCCGAGTTGCCATACCTCTGCGCGAGATATCCGATTTCGGCGAGGTAGATCACGAAGAGGAAGACGTGGGCGACATAGATCTGCCAGACACGCTTCAAAAGCCTCGACGCGCCGATGATAAACCCGCGTTCGAGCATTATCCGCGCAAAGACAAAGGCGACAGTGTAACCGGAAATGAAGATGAAGAGATCCGCCGCATCGCTGAAGCCGTAGTTCCGCGTTGTCACCCAGTTCACGATGTTGTTGGGGATATGGTCCAGGAAGATTCCCCAATTTGCCACGCCTCGGAATAGATCAAGCCGGAGATCTCGGCCTTTCGTCGGGAGCGTAGCGAGAATCTTCATCGTTATTGCACCGAAGCTTTAGAGGAAATTCTCCTTCACCATTTCCCAGACGTCGCCTCCCCGGCCATGCAAGATGGCGCGAGTCGAATAAAGCGCCATCCCGATCGCCGGCTCTACCTGCACGAATGGCGGCATGACGAGCTGCATCGGGTTGACGTGCACGTGCAGAAGTGCCGGTCCTGGTTGCCCCAGCCAGTCCTTGACCGCGGTCTCCAGCTGGTCCGCGCTCGAAACCGTCTGGCCCCAGAGACCTAACGCGCGCGCGACCCCTGCAAAGTTCGGGTTCTTCAACTTCGTGAAGGTGTCGAGCATCCCCTCGGCCTTTTGCTCAATTTCCACGAAGCCAAGTTTGCCGTTGTCATAGACGGCAATCTTGATCGGCAACTCCTGTTGCACGATCGTCATCAGGTCTCCGAACAGCATCGAAATTCCACCGTCGCCTGCCATGCACACGACTTGTCGACCGGGTTCTGCCTTTTGGAGTCCAATGGCTGACGGCATGCCGTTGGCCATCGTTCCATGAAGCAAGCTCGCGAAGATGCGGCGCTGACCGTTCGCTTCGATATGGCGATAGGCCCAGGCGGCCGGGGTACCGTCATCGGCCGTGAACAACGCATCTTTTGCCGCGTGGCGGCTGATCACCTGTGTCAAATAGGTTCCGGGAATGCTGCCATCGTGGCCGACAGCGACTTTAGCCTGTTCCGACTCCCGATACTTCGCGTAACGCTTAACGTATGCGCTTCGGAACGAGGCGTCGGCGCGCTCAACCAGCATCGGTAGCAACGACTCCATCGTCGCCTTCACATCGCCGACAACGCCCTTCGTGATCGGATGACGTCGTCCCAGATGGGTCGGGTCAATATCGACCTGCACGATCTTTGCCTTGTCTGGGTAAAATTGCCGCCAGGCAAAGTCTGCGCCCAGCATCAACAACGCATCGCAGTCCAGCAAGGCATGGTATCCGGCCTCGTTGCCGAGCATCCCGGTCATTCCGATGTTGTATGGATTGTCAAACTCGAGGAAGTCCTTTGCGCGCGACGTATGCGCGATCGGCGCCTTCAGCTTGTTGGCAACCGCGAGAATCTCCTGATGAGCCCCCTGGCAGCCCGATCCGCCGTACAACACAACATTTTCGTTGTTGTTGAGAATATCTGCGATCTCGCTGAGATCGGCATCGTTCGGCCGCGTGACGGGCCTGGCGACATGTACCGCGTAGGGGATGCTATCATCCACTACTGAGGCGGAGATATCCGCCGGCACGATCAGAACGGCAACACCGCGTTTCGCCAGGGCCGTTTGGCAGGCGATCACGGTCTTCCGGCGCGCCTGCTCCGGCGTATGGATCATGTCGCAGAAGACGCTGCAG
>Ga0137388_10001713_pt1 | contig 13498 bp, 13 predicted proteins | sample 15con2h14AmetaG_FD_104644 | JGI IMG/M metagenome (GOLD analysis project Ga0137388, IMG submission 104644) | Vadose zone soil microbial communities from Angelo Coast Range Reserve, California, USA - 15con2h1.4A metaG | ecosystem: Environmental > Terrestrial > Soil > Vadose zone > Saprolite...
GACCTCCCCCTCCATAACACCGCCGACGTTGACTGGCGGGGCATAGGACTCGGCGTCGTTCATGCGTCCGCGCATGTAGGGATCGAGCGAAAGAAACTTCGTCGCCACGAGGACCTGTCCCTCAAGCGGCTCGGGCATTGGACCGGCTTCCAGACGAAAATCACCCGCCCGAGGCAAGCCCTTCGGCCGCGCCGCCAAAACCACCTGTCTGAAGGGATCCATCGCAAGCTCCCGGAGCACGCTCCCTGGACAACGGGAAGGTTCAAACACTCCACGGCAATGTCACTGGTGACTTCTATATGGCGCCATCGGTTCCACAAAGGTCGGCGATGCCGCGATTCAAGACATGGCGATCAGACGTGGCCGCCCTCGTGCGCAAACCGTTCGAGCCGGTCGGTGGCGAAGCGTCCCGAATGGAGGCAAATATGTCCTGCGGCGGCGCCCGGATTCGAGTAAGGCTCCTCATTTGGGTTGAACGTCACGGCGGTTGACCCCATGTCCTAACGACCACCAGAAGCTACCTCGTCCGCCGATTGGGAGGCCACTATTCTGCGACTCGGGCTCTTCTTGCCGACTGGCTTCAGCGTGATGAGTTTCGCGCCGATTGCGGCATTTGAAGCAGCCAATATCGTTGCCGGCGAGCGCTTCTATGATCTCCGAATTCTATCGGAGAGAGGAGAGCCGCTCACCAACTCGCTCGGCTGGACGATGAATACTGAACCGCTGGGCGAAGGCCGTTTTGACACACTCATGGTGGGTTCGGGGCCGGATTTGGTGCCGCCGTCACCCCGTACGGTTGCGCTTCTGCGCGACGCTGTATCGACAACAAGGCGGATCACCTCGATCTGCATAGCTGCCTTCACGCTGGCGGAAGCGGGAATTCTGGATGGCCGACGCGCGACCACGCACTGGTCGCACGCCGAAGAACTTGGCAGGCGGTTCCCTAAGATAACCGTCGAAATGGATCGGATCTTCATTGCAGACGGGCCCGTGTGGACATCCGCTGGGATGACGGCTGGGATTGATCTCGCGCTCGGTCTCATTGAACGCGATTTGGGCCAGCAGGCAGCGCAACGCACCGCGAGAGTGCTTGTCGTCCATCATCGCCGCGCTGGCGGTCAATCGCAGCATTCCGCAATGCTGCAGCTCGATGCCAAATCCGATCGCGTTCAAATTGCGCTGGCTTTCGCAAAGCAGAACCTTCGCGAACCGCTGACGGTTGAGCTGTTGGCCGACGCTGCCCGACTAAGCCCTCGACAATTTAGTCGAGTGTTCCGGACAGAGACCGGCCTTTCTCCGGCAAAGGCAATTGAGAACCTGCGCCTCGAGGCCGCCAGGTTCATGCTCGAGCAAGGCCGGCTGCCAATCGAGGAAATTGCTCGCGAGACGGGATTCGGCGATCGTGAGCGAATGCGGCGCAGTTTCCTTCGCACCTTCGATGCCACGCCCCAAGCCCTTCGCAACGCAGCGCATCCGCTGGCGACCATCTAACCGTTCGGTGACCGCGGTAGCGGGCGCGGGCATTCGCTTCTCAAGCGCGGCCCTTCCAGATCCTGATGAGAGCCCGGTGACAGGGCCGACCGGTTCGAGGGGAAGCCCGGCACCAATCCCGAAGAGGTCATCGGCGCTGCGCGCGCCGCGTGCGTTACCATGGCCCTGTCTCTCATCCTCGGCGAGGCGCAGCTGACAGCCGAGCACATCGACACCACTGCAGAAGTGTCGCTCGACAAGGTGGACGGCGGGTACGCAATTTCGGCCGTACATCTCACGTTGAAGGCAAAGATACCGGGCGCAGATTCATTGAAGTTCGTTGAGCTTGCAAACACCGCGAAGGCAAACTGCCCGGTTTCGAAACTGCTCAACGCGAAGGTTACGTTGGACGCCGATCTCGTCGATTGAACACTGGAAGCGTGGTTCTGAAAAATCTCTCCAAGATGAGAGTCGAAGGGAACCCAAGCGCCGAAATTGATAGATTTGAGTGGCAATGAGAGGGTTTGTCCGAAATGTTCGGACAGTTTGTCGATGATGGCCGTTACCGGGAGCAGCGCATCAGCCAGCAGCCTCTACCACTTCTCTCCAAAGGGCCGCAGCTCGACGTTGAATGACCACGCGCTACGCTCTTGATGCACGACATGCCAAATCTCCTCCGCGATTGCCCTCGGCTTGATAAAGAAGTCGTCCGACCGCTCCGGCCAGCGTTTCCTCGTCCACTCCAGGTCGATCACTGCGTCGACAACGACATAGGCCACGTGCACGCCTTGCGGGCCCAGCTCGCGCGCCATCGCCTCGGCCAGGATCCGCTGCGCCGCCTTGGTCGGCGCGAAACCGGCGAAGCCGGGTTTGCCCCGCAATGCGGATGTATTGCCGGTGGCAACGATGGCGCCCTTGCCAGCGCTGACCATCGCCGGAGCAAAGCGCCTCGCCAGGTACAAGAGTCCCATCGTGTTGACCTGGAAGTTTCGGTTCAGAATTGATGGGTCGATCTCCTGGAACGTACCGAATGCTCCGCCAACGGCGTTATGGACGATAACGCTCGGATTGCCGAGATCACGTTCCACCGCGGATGCCACCGCTTCGACCTGCACAGGATCCGATACATCGCAGCGATATCCCTTTGCGCTTGGCAGCTGCTTCTCGAGCGCGGCAAGCCGCTCCTCGGTCCTTGCAAGAAGGGCCACGCGATAGCCACCTTCGGCAAATCTCTTGGCGAGTGCCGAACCCGTGCCGGGTCCAACGCCGGAAATCAGACAAACAGGCTGGGTCATGCGATCAAACCTCCACGTTGGAGCGGGCAGCCGTCGCGTTCAGGCCGCCGCCTTTGACAACAATTTTTCAACATGTGGTTTGAGATCCGGCCTGAAGTTCTCGTGATCGACCAGCCGAGCAAAGTGGGCGAATACCAGCGGGTAGTCGTTCTGGACCGCCGGATGAAGGATCCTGTCCAGCCCACGCTCACTCAACTGCTCGGCCCGCGCGTGCTCGTTCATGAACAGCGCAAGCTCGGCGGCAAAGCAGATGTCGGCCAGCGAGATACCGTTTCCGACGAGCGTTTCCCGCTGCGGAGACAACGCCTGCTCAAGCCCCGAGCAGTAGATCGCGAATGCCTCCTTGGCGCGCCCGTGAATCGTCGCATCGACCGTGTCACCTGACAGCGCAAGGAGATAGATCTGCGCATCTCTGGCGAAGACGAGGCTGACATCCAGAAAGCTGTCGATCCTCGAGGCCTCATAGGCATCGCGCCCGTAGAGCGGAAACCTCGCTTCGCCCAGTCGCGCCACCGCGCGCATGATGCTGTTCGACTCGAAGATTCCGATCTTTCCATCAAGCCCGAAAGCGGCAGGCACATTGCCGAATGGCTGCGCTTGCAGGAATGCATCGGTCTTGAAGAGCCGGGCGCCGGTCAGCCCGACCCGCCCCGTTCGTGCAAGGGACGAAAGCGATTGACGCTCGTGCTCAGCCAGCGGACGCGCGTCGTAGTCCCACAGCCAGTCCCGCAACTCGTTGCCGGATGCTCCCCTGACCTCGACGTCCACGCCGCAGAATCGGGCAGCGATGGTCGCCTTCCATACACGCGGGTTCGGCAGGTATGAGAATATTCGCAAGTCAGCCATCGTGGATTCCTCCTGACGAATCTTGTGCCCACAGGACGACGCCTATGCCTGCCCTCCCGAACGTCAGGGCCGCCGGATGCACTACTCCGAGCTCGCGTCGAGAATTTCACCGAACTGCTTCCAGCCGGTCCCCGTCCATCGCTGAAGCTGCAGTTGCGTCCAGATCATGTTGTTGCTCTCGCTGGTGTTGATCCGGACGCCAGGCAACGCTGTCGGCAGCACAAGGTTCTTCAGCGACTTCGCCTGCTTGATGATGTTGTCGCGCGAGAGATCGTCGCCGCATTGCCTGAGAATCTGCTCCAGCACCATGCCCTGCTGATAGCCGGTAAGATAGCTCGTATTGGTGATGTCGGAGCCGGCCAAATATCTATCGAAGAAGGCGCGATAGGCCTTGATTCCCTCGTCATCCGTCCATCTCTGGTCGTTCGGATCCTTGTTCGGGGTGCCGACGATCACGCCGACGGAATTCTCCAACCCCGCTGGCTTCAGCGTGCCGGCGATCGATGACGAGGGGAAGTTGATCAAGACCATTGGTTTCCACCCGGTCTCGGCCGCGCGACGGATGGCCTGCGCGGCAAACTTCGGCGTACCCGCGATGAACAACGCTTGCGCGCCGGAGCTCTTGAGTGTGACCACCTGCGAGTCGACCGTCGGTTCCGTGACCTCGTAACTGGCGGTGACCACGCGCCCGTTGAAATCGGCGCCCAGGACCGCCTTGAAGGCGTTGACATAGTCACGGCCAAGATCGTCATTCTGGAACAGGATCGCGTACTTCGCCGTGGGCAAGGCGCGCGTCAGGTATTTTGCATAGATTTTCCCTTCGGTGTCATAGCTGACAAGGCCGGTGGTCGTGAGCGGAAAATCCTTGACACTGGTGAATTTGCTCGCGCCGGTGACGATCGCAATCGTCGGCACCCGTTTCGCAGCTAGATATTTTGCCACGGCCGAGTTGCCCGCCGTGCCGAGTTGGCCGAACATGAAGGCGACATCGTCGCTCTCCACCAGCTTGCGCGCATGCTCAAATGCCTTTGGCGGGCTGTACGCATCGTCGAGAACAACATAGTTGATCTTGCGTCCGTTGATGCCTCCGCGATCGTTGACAGATTTCACATAGGCGAGCACGCCGTGCCCAACCTGGCCGATCGAGGAAGCGGGTCCACTTAGCGGAAAGATGCCCCCGATCTTGATTTCTGTCGCTGTGACACCGGGCGTGTCGCCTGCCCAGCAAGGCACGAGCATCGCAATAATGAGTGCGCAGGCCAGTCGGATGCTCCGAAACATCGTGCGTTCCTCCGTTGTTTGTGCGCCCTGCGTGCGACAGGTCGCGAGGGTCAGGCTGTTCAGGCGGCCAACTTGAGTATCTTGACGACGTCGCTGGGCTCACGAATCGGCTGCGGGTTCGCCCGCGTGAAGATTGACAGCATTGCGTTTTTGCCAATCAGTTCAAAGCGGTCCTCGTTGACGCCAACCTCGGCGAGCCTGCGTGGCAGGCCGAGCTCTGCGGTGAACTCTGCAAAGACCTCGCTGGCGTCACGGCCCGGCGCGCCGAGCGCCGCGGCAATCGATTTCTGGGCGGCTTCCGTGGCCGGGCGGTTGTAGCGCAGCACGCTCGGCATCATCACCGCCGTGCAAAAATAATGCGGTACGTCGCAGGTGCCCCCGAGCACGTGACCGATGGCATGGCTCGCGCCCATCGGCACCCTCGCCTGCAACCCGAAGGCCGACATCCAGGAGCCCAACTGACAGTTCAGCCGTGCCTCTTCATCGTTCGGGTTGTTCCTGGTGCGCCGGAGACCATCATGCAGATAGCGCAGTCCCCGTTGGCACACAGCGTCGACGAGCACATTGGGACGGCTGGAGCAAATCGCTTCGATGCCGTGATCCATGGCCCGCGTCCCGGATCCTAGCCAGAGTTTCTCCGGCGTGAATCTGGTCATCGCGGGATCGAGGATGATACTGCGCGGCATCATCATGGGGTGATTGAAGATCTGCTTCAGCTTCCGGCGGGTATCGGTGACCAGCGCGCCGGAATTGTATTCGCCACCGGAAAGCGTGCTCGGGATGGCGATCATGCGGACCTTCGGAGTCCGGAATTGCCCGAAGCGCCGCTCCGGCGTGGTCTCGAAGCCATCGAGCCCGTCTTGCTCGAAGATATCGTGCTCCATGCACATCAGCACGATTTTCGCAGCATCGACCACCGAGCCTCCGCCGATCGCGACGACCAGGTCCGCCCTGGCCTCCTTGGCCTGCTTTGCAATCCGAACCACCACGTCCCGGGTCGTATGCTGCGGGACGCCATCGAAGGTCTCGGCATGGCGATCGCCGAGCGCCTTGCCAATCTTGTCGATCTCGTCCGTGCTGGTGTTCAGCGTGCGGCTGGCGATCAGGTAGACGCGCTTCGCGTCCAGCCGTTCGGCCTCCTCGCGCAGTGCGTCGGCCGCCGGCTTGCCGTAGATCACGGATTCCATGGCCGGGAACTGATAACTGCCCGCGATGCGCATGCTCTCCACTCCCTTATGCTTTGTTTCCGTAAGGTGCTCGAACAATCAGACCGACAGCTTGTAAAAGTCCGGCGGACGTCGTTCGGCGAATGCCGCAAATGCCTCGCGCGCCTCAGGCGTCGTCAGCCGCTCCTTGAACAACAGGCCCTCCTCGGCGATCTGCGCGGCAATCCGCTCATGATCACGCATCAGCCTCTTGGTCAGACTCAGCGAGCCCGCCGGACGCTTGGTCAGCGCGATCGCCGCGTCATGTGCCCGCTTGCGCAGGACGTCCTGCGGCATCACGGCATTGGCCAGGCCACATGCCAGTGCGGCTGACGCCTCCATCGGCTCGCCGAGCGCAAACATGGCGTAGGCGCGCGCATGCCCGATCCGCAGCGGCAACAGCCAGCTAGACGCCGCTTCCGAGACCAGTGCGAGATTGACAAAGGGCGTGATCAGCTTCGCGTTGTCGGCGAGGTAGACGAGATCGCAGTGCAGGAGCATGGTGGTGCCCACGCCGACCGCATTGCCCTGTACGGCGGCGACCAACGGCTTGCCGGCCCTGCTGACGGTTTGGATGAAGCGATGGGCGGGGCTGTCGACCGCCGCGTCGCCGCGGGCCTGGCTGGCAAAATCCGCGAGATCGTTTCCGGCCGTGAAGCTGTCTCCGTCGCCCTGGAACAGAACCACGCGTACGGACGAATCCGTCTCGCCCATTACCAGCGCGTCCGACAACGTGTCATACATCGCGCCCGTCAGTGCGTTCTTCTTCTCGGGGCGCCGCAACGTGAGCGTCATGACACCATCAGCGATCTCGATCTTGACGTGCTCGGTCATGGTGCTCTCCATCAAGCGACCGCGCGGGCCGGCTTCTGCACTTCGACACCATCAAGGAAGCCGGTCAGTCGTTGACGGATGATCGCTTCGGCTTCCACCATAATGCGATCGATGAGTTCCTTGACTGTCGGGATGTCGTTGATCAGGCCGACCACCATGCCGCAACTCCAGGCGCCGGCGTCCATCTCGCCGTTCACCATCACCTTCGGGTAGACGCCCGCGACCTGCTCGTGGATGTCCTCGATCTCCAGGCTTGCGCCCTTCTCGCGCTCGATCTCGAGCAGCCCATCGACGCCCTTGTTCTTCAGGACGCGCTCGGTGTTGCGTAGCGCGCGCATCACCAGCACGGTGTCGAGTTCGGTCGCCTTGACCAACGCCTGCTTCACATTGTCATGGACCGGCGCTTCCTTGGTAGCAATGAAGCGCGTGCCCATGTTCATGCCCGCCGCGCCCATGGCGAGTGCGGCAACAAGGCTGCGCGCATCCGCCATGCCGCCGGAGGCCACGAAGGGAATCTTCAGTTCATCGGCCGCGCGCGGCAGCAGGATCATGTTTGGAATGTCATCCTCGCCGGGATGACCGCCGCATTCAAAACCGTCGACGCTGACCGCGTCGCAGCCGATCTTCTCGGCTTTCAGCGAATGCCGCACCGAGGTGCATTTGTGGATCACCTTGACGCTGGCCGCCTTCAGCGCCGGCATATACTGCTCGGGGCTGCGGCCGGCCGTCTCTACCGCCTTGACGCCACCTTCCTTGATCGCGGCGACATATTCCGGATAGGGCGGCGCGGTGAAGCTCGGCAAGAAGGTGAGGTTCACACCGAACGGCTTGTCGGTCATGCCGCGGCAGCGCGCGATTTCTTTGGCAAGCAGCTCCGGCGTCTTCTGGGTCAGGCCGGTGATGACGCCAAGGCCGCCGGCGTTCGACACCGCGGCCGCGAGCTCGGCAAAACCGACATAATGCATGCCGCCCTGGATGATCGGATGCTGGATCCCGAACAGTTCAGTGATTGCTGTCTTCACGTGTGAGCTCTCCGTTTTCCGATCAGTGGACGATTTCAAACAGACCCGCCGCGCCCATGCCACCACCAATGCACATGGTCACCACGCCGTATTTCGCTTTGCGCCGCCGGCCTTCGATCAGGAGGTGCCCGGTCAGGCGCGACCCCGTCATGCCATAGGGGTGGCCGATCGCGATCGAGCCGCCATTGACATTGAGCTTGTTCGGATCGATGCCGAGCTTGTCGCGGCAATAGATCACCTGCACCGCATAGGCCTCGTTGAGCTCCCAAAGGTCGATGTCGTCGATCTTCAGGTTGTGGCGCTTCAGGAGCCGCGGGATCGCGGTGACCGGGCCGACGCCCATCTCGTCCGGCTCGACGCCGGCGGCAACGAACCCGCGGAAGATGCCAAGCGGCTTGAGGCCCTTCTTCGCCGCGATCTTGTCGCTCATGATCACGCAAGCCGAGGCACCGTCCGAGAGCTGGCTGGCATTGCCAGCGCTGATGGTCTTGCCCTCGAACACCGGCTTGATCTTGGCCAACCCATCGGCGGTCGTATCGGGGCGCGGTCCCTCGTCCTTCGACAGGGTCACCTGCTGGTGGGAGACCTGCTTGGTGCCCTTGTCGACCACGGCCATCCTGGTCGTGATCGGTACAATCTCGTCGTTGAAGCGGCCACCCTGCAGCGCAGCGCCGACGCGACGCTGACTTTCGAGGCTGTACTCGTCCTGCCTGTCACGGCCGATCTTGTAGCGCTCGGCAACGACCTCCGCGGTCTCCAGCATCGACATGTACATCTCAGGCTTCATCGCCATCAACTCCTCGTCGACGGCGTGGAATTTGTTCATGTGCTCGTTTTGCACCAGGCTGATCGACTCGATGCCGCCGCCAATGGCGATCTCGACGCCGTCGAGCATCACCGAGCGCGCGGCGACCGCGATCGCCTGCAGTCCGGAGGCGCACTGGCGGTCGATGGTGGTGCCGGCGACTGTAACTGGGAGGCTGGCGCGGATCGCGCCCTTGCGGGCGACGTTCATCACCATGGTGCCCTGCTGCATGGCGCAGCCCATCACCACGTCCTCGACCTCGCCGGGCGCGATGCCGGCGCGCTTCACGGCTTCGGCCATCACGTGTCCGGCCAGGGTCGGGCCATCGGTGTTGTTGAGCGCGCCGCGATAGGCCTTTCCGACACCGGTGCGCGCGGTGGAAACGATTACTGCTTCAGTCGTCATGCTTGCCTCTCTGCTTAAGCCGCCGCGTCGAGCTGCGCGTAGCGCAGCAGGTGATAAGCGGGATCGCCGAACTGGATGTTGATGGAGGAGATCCGCTTGAAGTAATGGCCGACATTCAGTTCGTCGGTCATGCCCATGCCGCCATGGAGTTGCACCGCCTGGTCGGCGATGTACCTGCCGGCATAACCGATCTTCGACTTAGCGCCGGAGGCGAGCCGCGAGACGCCGGCGTCGCCTGCGCTGAGGCCGAGAGTGAGGTGCTGCATCAGCGAGAGCGCTTCCTGATGCGCGATGAACATGTCCACCATCCGATGCTGCAGCACCTGGAAGGAGCCGATCGTGGTGCCAAACTGCTTCCGGGTCTTGGCGTATTCCAGCGTCGCGGAGTTCAATTCGCCCATCGCTCCGACCGCCTCAGCGCAGAGCGTGCCGATGGCGCGGTCGCGGCAAGCCTCAAGCGCGGCGACGCCCTCGCCTTCCTTGCCGAGCAACTGGCCGCGTACGTCGCGCAGGCCGATTTCGGCAGCGCGGCGGCCGTCGATGGTCTTGAAGCTCTGCAGGTCGAGATTGGTGGCGCGGCGATCGACCACGAACAGGCTGACGCCGCTGCGATCATGGCGATGGCCGGAGGTGCGGGCGGAGACGATCAGATAGTCCGCCCAGGGCGCGGCGATCACCGCAGTCTTTTCGCCGCTCAGCACGTAGTCCTCGCCCTCGCGCCGCGCGGTGGTCGCGACGTTGGCGAGTTCGAAGCGCGAACCCTTCTCGGTCCAGGCCAGCGCCCAGGTCTTCGTCCCGGCGATGATGTCGGGGATGAAACCGTGCTTCTGCTCCTCAGATCCCGTGTGCTCGAGCAGGCCGCCCGCAAGCACGACCGTTTCCACGAACGGTTCCACGACAAGATGGCGGCCAAATTCCTGCATGATGATCATGGTCGACAGCGGACCGCCACCGAGACCACCGACGTCCTCGGAGAACGGCGCGGCGAACAGGCCGAGTTCGGCGAACGCCTTCCATTGTTTGCGGCTGAAACCCTCTTCGCTCGCGACGATCTTGCGGCGCGCGTCGAAATCATACTGGTCGCGCAATAGGCGCTGGACGCTGGATCGCAGAAGTTCCTGCTCTTCCGTGAACTGGATATCCATCCGATTCCCCTGTTTGCCGATCCCTAGAGGCCGAGCACCGCTTTGGCGATGATGTTGCGCTGAATTTCGTTTGACCCGCCGTAGACGCTGAGCTTGCGCGAGTTCAGGTATTTTTCCGACGCGGTGTGGCCGTGGTCCGGCCCCGGCATGAAATGATTGGCGCTGACCGGATGCTCACGGATCGCCAGGCCATAGTTGCCGATGGCGCGGTGGGTCAGCTCGGTGATGTTCTGGAATATCTCGGTGCCGCGGATCTTGAACAGCGACGCCGCCGGTCCCGGATCGATGCCGCGCGCCATCTGCGCCACGACCCGCAGCTCGGTCGCCTCGAGCGCCAGCACGTCGAGCTCGACGCGGGCAATGTCCCTGACGAATTCGAGATGGGCGGGATCGTCGGCTGGAATCTCGGCCTTCACGATCCGTTTCAGCCTGTTGATGTAACGGGTCGAACGGCCGATGCCGGCCATGCTGGTGCGCTCGTTGCCGAGCAGGAATTTGGCGTAAGTCCATCCCCTGTTCTCCTCGCCGATCAGGTTTTCGACGGGGACCCGGACGTTTTCCAGGAAGACGTCATTGACCTCATGGGAGCCGTCGATGGTGATGATCGGGCGCACGGTGACGCCCGGTGACTTCATGTCTATCAGGAGGAACGAAATGCCGGATTGCGGCCTGGCCGCCGGATCGGTGCGGACGAGGCAGAAGATCCAGTCGCCATGCTGGGCCAGCGTGGTCCAGGTCTTGTGGCCGTTGACGATGTAGTGGTCGCCGTCGCGCACCGCCTTGGTGCGGACGGTGGCGAGGTCGGAGCCCGAGCCCGGTTCGGAATAGCCCTGGCACCACCAGTCCTCGCCCGAAAGAATGCGCGGCAGGAACTTCTTCTTCTGCGCCTCGTTGCCGAACGTATAGATGACCGGGCCGACCATTGTGACGCTGAAGGCCAGCGGCGGCATGGTGCCGGCGCGGGTGGTCTCCTGTTCGAAGATGAAACGCCGGGTGATCGACCAGCCGGGGCCGCCATACTCCTTGGGCCAGAGCGGCGCGATCCAGCCCTTCTCGTGCAAGATGCGATGCCATAGCAGCATCTGCTCCTTGCTTAGGTCGGTCTCGGGATTGGCAACGCGCATCTCCGCCGGATAATTTTCTGCGATGAAGGCGCGTACCTCGTCGCGGAACGCGGCGTCCTCAGGGGAAAGCGCGAGCTCCATCGGAAACGCTCCCTACCACTTCTCGCCGAAGGGGCGGATTTCCAGTTCGAACGTCCAGGCGCTCTTCGGCTGCTGATAGAGTTGCCAGTAAGACGCGGCAACGGAGGCCGGCGGCATCAACAGCTCGGGGTCGTCGAGCGCGTTCGGGCCCAGTGCCTCGATGCGACGCTGCCGCACCCATTCGGTATCGACGCCGGCATCGATGATTAGGTGCGCGACATGGATGTTCTTCGGTCCGAGCTCGCGCGCCATCGCCTGCGCCACGGCGCGCAGGCCGAACTTGGCGCTGGCGAAGGCTGCATAGCCGGAACCGCCGCGGAGCGACGCGGTCGCGCCGGTGAAGAAAATGTTGCCGCCGCCGCGCGGCACCATCAGCCGCGCCGCCTCGCGGCCGGCGAGGAAGCCGGAGTAGCAGGCCATCTCCCAGACTTTCCGGAACACCCGTTCGGTGGTGTCGAGAATCGGGAAATTGACGTTGGCGCCGATGTTGAAGATGCAGACCTCCATCGGCGCGTGCTTGTCGGCATCGTTGAGGAAGGAGATGATCTCTTCTTCCTTGCGCGCGTCGAGCGAACGGGCATGGATCTCGCCGCCGGCGGCTTCGATCTCCTTCACCAGCGGCTCCAGCTTGGCGCCGTTACGCCGGCCAGCGAAGATGGTGAAGCCTTCGGAGGCGAATTTCGTGGCAATCTCGCCGCCGATAAAATCGCCGGCGCCGATCACCGCGACCGTTCTGTTTCTCTTCTGCAAGGGTCTTCTCCGGCTTTGCTAGGTGTTGAAGCGATCTCGCCCGCTTAATTTGCGCAGCGACTCCGCCAGCTTGTGTTTCAAGAGCTTGCCCGTCGAGGTAGCAGGCAGCGCGTCCATCAGGATGATCTCGGACGGCCGCTTGTAGGAGGTGAGCTGCGGCGCGACATGAGCCATCAGGTCCTGCGCGCTTACCTTGGAATCCTTCAAGAGCTGAACGAAGGCCACGATCTCTTCATTGCCCTCGACCGGCCGGCCGACCACGGCGCATTGCACCACGGCGGAATGGGTGCTCAGCACCGCCTCAATCTCGGCCGGATAGACGTTGAAGCCGGAACGGATAATCATCTCCTTGGTGCGGCCAACAATGAACAACGCGTCGCCCTCGAAGCGCGCGAGGTCGGCGGTGTTGAACCAGCCGTCAGGATCGATCGCTTTCGCCGTGAGGTCGGGCGCGCGGTAATAGCCGCGCATCACGTTCGGCCCGCGGACATGCAATTCGCCGATCTCGCCGTTCGCCGCCGTGGCGCCGTCACGCCCTACGATTCGGGCCTCGATACCCGGCACAAGAACGCCGACCGAATTGTCGCTGCGCGGCGCCTCCGGCCGAACGCCGGAAATCCCGGGCGAGCATTCGGTGATGCCAAACGCGTTGCCGAGCGGAAGACCGAGCTCCTTCTCAACCCTGGCCTTGAGCTCGAGGTCAAGCGGCGCGCCGGCGACGCTCACCAGGCGCAGCGCGCCGCGCTCCAGTTTCGGCAAGCCTGCCATCTGCTTGTATTCCAGAAGGCGCTGATAGGTGGCGGGCACGCCGTTCAGAAGCGTGATGCCTTCTTCGGCCAGTGCCTTGGCAAGTGCGACGGGGCTATATTTGCTCACCAGCCGGGTCACCGCACCGACCATCAGCGTCATGGTCAACAGCGAGATGCCGACAATATGCGAGATCGGCAGCACACAATACTGCACGTCCTCCGCCGTCATATAGCGCAAATTCGCCGTGGTCCTGGCCGAAAATAGCAGGTTCCGATGCGTGAGCATGACGCCCTTTGGCGTCCCGGTCGTACCGGAGGTGTAGATGAGGACCGCCACCTGGTGTGCGCCGTCAGCCTCGACCGGCTCGGCCTGCGTCACCCGGTTCAGCGGGGAAACGCCAATGCCATGGAGTGGCCCAACATCCTGCACCGGCGCGTCGTAGCGCCTCGCGTGCGCGGCCCCTTCGTCCGAGACTTCAGCCGTGA
>Ga0137388_10001714_pt1 | contig 13497 bp, 13 predicted proteins | sample 15con2h14AmetaG_FD_104644 | JGI IMG/M metagenome (GOLD analysis project Ga0137388, IMG submission 104644) | Vadose zone soil microbial communities from Angelo Coast Range Reserve, California, USA - 15con2h1.4A metaG | ecosystem: Environmental > Terrestrial > Soil > Vadose zone > Saprolite...
ACCGGAGGCGCCGGCCTCACATCCTGCCGTTGCGGCGGACGAAACGTCTGCGGGTTCCGGTTCTCCGCTGGCGGGTTCCGACCTTCAGGCTGCGCGTTACGGTTCTCGGGCTGCTGCACGTTCCGGTTCTCCGGTTGCGACTGGGTGCTTCGACTCTCCGATTGCGGAGTCCCCTGCTGGCCCGAAGTCCGAGGCTGTCGATTCCCACCGCTCGGCGGACCAAACGGACGGAATCCCTCTTGCGATGGTTGCCCACCTCGATTCACTTCCCCCGTCCGCGCTGGCGGCTCCGGTCGAACCAGCGGCTGCTGGCTCAGATGTCCCCCAGCCTGCACCTGCCTCTGCTCGAATGATCGCGGCGCCGGAGGCGGCGTCCTCTGCGCTACAACCTGCCGGCTGATGACCGCCGCCGGCGGCCTCACCGGCGCCGGCCGTCCCGCTCCAATGACGCTCTGCCGCACAGGCTCGGCTTGCACCACGTGAGTAACCTGCGCCGTGTCGATCTCTTTCGGCGGCACTCGCATCTGGTTCTGCGCCACCGGTCGCGCATTCACGAACGCCTCGTGCGAGACGACCGTCACGCCGCCGTTCACATGCTGATTCACATACGCGATCCGGTTGATATTGGTGCTGTTGTTAACCACGACCGTGTTGTACACGTTCGTGACCTTCGTGACGTTCACCGTCGTGTTCGTAATGTTCACGTTGTTCACATACGTGCGGCTCACCCGGTATCCCGGCACAAACACTTCGCCGGGAGCCAGTGGGAACCATCCCACTCCAACTCCCACCGAGAAACGGAAGCCCGGGCCTCCACCCACGAACGCCACCAATGCCGGAGCCCACACCGGACGCACGACAACCGGTCCCGGTACCCAGAACCATCCACCGCTCACGAACGCCCAGCGCCCGTAGTGAAACGGAGCAAATCCCCAGGGCTCATCTTCCACCCAGGTCCAGCCCCAGGGTCCAACCCAGACCCAGTGCCCGAAGCGATACGGAGCCCACTCTGCAACCACAGCCCGCGGTCTCCAGCAAGGACCATAGCCCGCCACATAGCTCCAGTCTCCATACTCGTCGAGATCCTCATACCCCGTCATCTCGCGCGAAACATAGTTTGCAGAGTCTGCGTGATCCTCGCGATCGTCGCGCTCGAAAGCCCATTGGTCAAGACTGTCCTCCGCAGGAAGCTGCGCCAGCTCGTAATCGATACGATCCGTGCCCGTGAATGTTGCCGACTGATGCGCAACGACCGTGTAGGACAACCCGCCGCCCGTGACCCGCCCGCGCCCCTGCCACACCGTCGTAATCGTCTGTCTCCCGTCCTCACTGACGTCGACGCGATACTCACCCGGCTGCAGCAGCGTGAACGCCAGGTTCGGCGTATCGACCTCATACGTGTCCTCATCATCGACATGCCGGACGCGCAGAATCAACGACCCTTCCGCGAGACGAATCTGCGTCGTCTGGTCGTCCAGTGCCAGAAAAGTAATTCCAGTCTTCGACCCCAGTCGGATCGCCGTCGAGCCCACGTGGACTTCCGCCCGCGAATCTTCATCCGCCCAGAGATCGTCGCCGGTCACCAGTGGCCGGTTCGGTACGCCCGTGACCCAGTCATCTTCCCCACCGGGCCGGAACGACACCGACCCTTGCGAGTAGTCCAGCCGCGCCACGCGCCCCGGAGGATCCCGGTCCTCCGCCTCATCTTGTGCCTTGGCTTTGGTCGAAGCCTGCAGGAGAAATGCGAAACTTGCCAGCAGAATTACGAGAGCCCAACTGCGCTTATGTGTCTTCATATGGCGCCTCTGCGGAAAAGATCTCCGCCCTCATCTTAGTCGTATCTGTGTAAACACCATAGATACGCTTTAGTTTCCTGAACGAGCCAAGCCCTTAGCGAAGTGAAACTTGCAGGTGGAAAGACGCGTAGAAAGAAAAACGGAGAAAGCAGCGTCCACTGCCTCCTCCGCGTTCTCTGCGAGATTTTTCTCAGCGCCCTCTACGATTCAGGCTTTCCTGTACATCGCTCTAGTTCTTGAGCGGCGGCCGTGGGCAAGCATCCACGATCTTCTTCGGATCGATGGCATCGTTGTCCACCTGCTCTTCCAGAATCTTCCCATCCTTACCAATCAGGAAATTCACGCGCCGCGGCGCCTGATATTCGTCCTTGTAGATTCCCCACTGCCGGGTCACCTTCCCACCCCAATCGCTCAGCAGAGGGAACGTCACTCCGATTTGATCCGCAAAGGCTTTGTTGGCGAATGCACTATCCATGCTCACACCCAGGACCTGGGTGTCGGTAGCTTCCAGCGCTTTCAAATTCTGCTGGAAGTTTTTCATTTGCTGCGTTCAACCCCCGGTGAAAGCGAAGACGTAAAACGCCAGCACGACATTCTTCTTCCCCCGGTACTGGCTCAAGGAAACGTCCTTCCGATCTTTCCCGTCGAAATACTGCAGCGTGAAGTCCGGAGCCACATCCCCCACCTTGGGCATAGTTCCCTCGTGAGACTTCTTCGTCTGCGCCGCACTTGGCGCAACAGTTGAAAACGCTAGAACGACCGCCAGCGCCGCGGCAGCCGCCATATTCGGAAGTCTTCTTTGCATTACGACTCCTCCACTTGGATGTCGGTCAAGCTTACCCCACAGGGGACGCCACGTAAACCGTGACGGGATCACTAGCCTGAACATAGTACCCTTTTTCGCATTGCTCAAAACGCCGCGAAACAGTACATTTCTGTGTACACCGCCAAGCCCCACTCGATGAGCATTGCTACCCTAAACGACATCTTTTTCAAGGCTGTCGAGCGCAACCTCGACCGGATGATGCTCTACCGCGACGCCGGCAAATGGCTGCCCGTTTCGTCCCACGAGTTCGGCCAGAAGGTCGCGTCCGTCGCCCGTACGATGCGAGACTGGGGAATCCGTAAAGGCGACCGCATCGCCATCCTCAGCGAAAACCGGCCTGAATGGTCCATTGCGGACATGGCTACCCTGCTGCTCGGAGCCGTCACCGTCCCGCTCTACACCACGCTCACAGCCGAGCAAACCGCCTTTGCGTTGCGCGATTCTGGATGCCGCGCCATCTTCCTCTCCTCCGACCAACAACTGCACAAAGTTCTCTCCATCCTTTCCCAGACGCAGATCGAGAACTTGGTGGTAATGGATCGCGTCGAACTCAAGGGCGAACTCACCCCCCTTGCCGGAACCTGCGTCACCATGGACCGCATCATGCATCAGGCTTCTGCCGGACTCGACGCCGAGATCGACAGCCAAGCCCGCTCAATTACCCCCGACGACCTCGCCACCATCGTCTATACCTCCGGCACCACCGGAACATCCAAGGGCGCGATGCTGACTCACGGCAACATCGCCTCCAACATCGAATGTTCATTGCTGGGCTTTGACATTCGTCCCGGAAAGATCAGCATCTCCTTCCTGCCGCTCTGCCACATCACCGCCCGCCACGTGGATTTCTCCATGCTCAACCACGGTGTGACGCTGGCCTACTGCCCGTTCATCGACCAGTTGTCCACTGTTCTGCTGGAGGTACGCCCCTCCATCTTCGTCGCCGTTCCCCGCGTCTACGAAAAAATCTACGCGCAGGCCGTGCAGAAGGCGAAGGGCTTCCCCAAGGCGGCCATCTTCAGTTGGGCGCTGTCGGTCGGCAACACCCACAAGCCCGAAATTCTTACGGGACGCACCCCAAGCTCACTTCGCTGGAAACTCGCCAACAAGCTGGTCTTCTCCAAGCTTCGAGATGGCCTTGGCGGCAAAGCCGAAGTCTTCATTTCCGGAGGCGCGCCATTAGGACGCGATCTGGCCGAGTGGTACGCCAGCGCCGGCATCCGTATTCACGAAGGCTATGGCCTGACCGAAACCTCGCCCGTCATCGCCGTAAACACGCCTGTCAATCACCGCATCGGAAGCGTCGGCAAGATTCTTCCCAACCTAGAGGTAAGTATTGCCGAAGATGGCGAAATCCTGGTACGCGGACCCTCTGTGTTCAAAGGCTACTGGAACCGTCCCGAAGAAACCGAGAACGCCTTCGTCAATGGCTGGTTCAAGACCGGAGACATCGGCAACATCGATGCTGATGGATATCTCTTCGTCACCGACCGGAAAAAGGACCTCATCAAGACCTCTGGCGGAAAGTTCATCGCCCCGCAGCCGATCGAGAATTCGCTGAAACTAAATCCTCTGATCGGAATCGCCGCCATCGTCGGCGACAAGCGCAAGTTCGCGGCCGTGATCATCTCGCCGAATTTTCTCCTGCTCGAAGAATGGGCGCGCACCAACACCATTCCTTTCTCATCCCGCGCCGAACTCGTTGCCAATCCGAAAGTACAAGCGCTCTACGAGGACTTCGTAGAAGAGGTCAACCAGAAACTGGCGCGCTTCGAAAAGTTGAAGCGAGTGCTCCTCGTCCCCGACGAATTCTCCATCGCCAACGGAGCCCTCACTCCCACCATGAAGCTCCGCCGCCGCGTCATCGACGATCGCTACCGTCATCAGATCGACGACCTCTACGCCCAAGCCGAAGCGGCAACGCCCGTTACCTAAACTGTGGTAAGCACAAGATGTGGAGGCAACTAAAAATGTGGGGACAGCCGCCCTCGGCTGTCCGGTCGAGCGCAGCTCGACATCGTGCGGGCTGACGCTCCCTTCATTACAATAAGAACATGTCGGACCCACTCGTAATCGCCGGACGCCAGTTCCGCTCCCGCCTGATCGTCGGCACGGGCAAATACAAATCCTTCCAGGAAACGGCCCGCGCCCTCGAAGCCAGCGGCGCCGAAATGGTCACCGTCGCCGTCCGCCGCGTGAACCTCGACCGCAGCAAGGAATCCCTGCTCGACTACATTGATCCCAAGAAATACTTCCTGCTGCCCAACACCGCCGGCTGCTACACGGCCGACGAAGCCATCCGCGCCGCCCGCCTGGGACGCGAAGTCGGCATCTCGGACTGGGTCAAGCTCGAAGTCATCGGCGACCAGGCCACGCTCTACCCCGACGTGCAAGCCACGCTCGAAGCCACGCGTGTGCTCGTAAAGGAGGGCTTCATCGTTCTTCCGTATACCTCGGATGACATTGTTTTCGCCAAGCGCCTGATTGATGCCGGAGCCGCCACGATCATGCCGCTCGGTGCTCCGATTGGCAGCGGCATGGGCATTCAGAACCAGGCCCACATCCGCATCCTGCGCGAGATGATCACCGGAGTTCCCCTGATCGTGGACGCAGGCGTAGGCACCGCTTCCGACGCCGCCATCGCCATGGAACTAGGCGCCGACGCAGTCCTGATGAACACCGGAATCGCAAACGCCCAGGATCCCGTGCTGATGGCCGAAGCCATGCACCACGCCGTGCTAGCCGGGCGGCAAGCCTATCTAGCCGGCCGCATGCCAAGAAAGCTGTACGCCACAGCCAGCTCCCCGCTAGAAGGCGTAGTGAGGTAGGAATCGTAGCGCCGGCGTCCTCGCCGGCTGTCCCGGCGGCGTCTCGCCGCCGGCCTTGCCACCAAAACAGAAGGGCGGCCCTAAGCCGCCCTCATTTAAAAGTCAAGCCTCCGTCGATCAAAGCTCGTCTGCAATGATCAGCGAAATCCGCTCAAAGCATCTTCGCGCTTTCCACATGAATCGAGTCACCCTTCACCGCGCCCGTCGCGGCAATGTGATGCCCCTCATGCCCCTTCAATGCATCGGGGTTGTCGACCGCAAGAACTTTCTGATCCTTGTCCGTCACGATTACCATCTTCGCGCCGGCGGCCAGACACTTCTTGGTGCAAGCCTCCCCGCCAGCATTGGCGCTCTTGGCGCCGCACTTGTCGTCGACCACCCACCCGTTCACGGTTGCGCTCTTCCCCATGTCATCAAACGCCAAAGCCGCCAGGGCAAACACGAAACACATCAAGAGACAAAGCACTAGAACTTTTCTCATGGCCGGTTTTCTCCTTTTTGAATTGTTTTTCGCCGCGGCTGCTCTGCCGCAGATATGACGGGTATTATTCGCGCTCGCAAAGCGCACCGCTCACAAGCAACGAATCACAGCCCCCAGAAATCCCAAGGGATTCTCTGCCCGATGGTGAATGAGGCAACGGCAATATACCACAGCGAAATAATTCGTTTGTCAGCGGATTTGTAAAAAATGCTCCGCGGCGGAAGTTGTTACCTGTCATGCTGAGCGTAGCATTGAGGACCGCGCTAAGCGATCCTCAATGCGAAGTCGAAGCATCCCTGCCTGAACAAAATCGCTTGAGGCTAAGAGTTCGCCCTATCCCCTATCCAGCAGGGATCCTTCTCGGAACTGCGGGGAACTATTTCTTCGCCGAGTGGTTCGCCGGCACCGCAGGCTTGGCGGGCGTCGGAGGAACGTAAACGTATTCGCCCGGCTTCACATATCCGAACTGCTCGCGGGCTTCCTTCTCGATAGCCTGCCGGTCGCTCTTCAAACCCTGGACTTGTTGCGCGTAGCGGTCATTCTTCTGCTGCATCTCGACAATTCTCTTTTGGAGCGCTTCGTGTTCCGCGCGCTTCTGCCGGTAGACGACCATGCCATTGGCGCCGAACATGACATGCACAAACAGGAAGCAAGCCAGCATTGCCACGGCAATAGTTGCAATCCGCCGCCGCAGTGCATAGATCTGCGTCAAAGCCGGACGAGCATACTCGATCCATGACGCGGCCAGAGCTTCCGCCTGCGGCGCGCGCTCCACCACAGCCCGCAAGCCATCCTCCGGCCGGGGAAATCTCCGCAACTTTGACAGGTGCCTCACTCGAAAATCCATTGCTTCGCAGCCAGACTCAGCTTCTCCAACCCCGCCTCATCGCGCGCCTCGGAATAGACCCGCACCACAGGTTCCGTCCCCGACAACCGGTAGCAAACCCACGACCCATCCTCCAGGACCAGCTTCAGTCCGTCGGTGCGCACCACCTCGCAGACCTTCCGTCCCGCAAATTCCCGCGGATCAGAGCGTAACTTCTCAGTGAACTTCTCTTTCACCTCCGGCGTCAATCGGAAGTTCTCCCGCCGCGGATAATAGGAACCAACCTGGTTACTCAGGGACTTCAATTGCTCGCCCAGCGACTTCCCTCTTCGCGCCACCATCTCGCAGCACAACAGCCCCGCCAACACGCCGTCTTTCTCCGGCACATGATGCCGGATCGACAACCCTGCGCTCTCTTCCCCGCCAATCGCAATCTTGTCCTGCATAATCAGTTCGCCGATGTACTTGAATCCCACCGGAGTCTCATAGAGCTGCACGCCATGCTTCTTCGCCAGCGCATTCACCAGATTCGTGGTCGCCACCGACTTGGCCACGCCATTCTTCCAGCCGCGGCTCTCCACCAGGTAATCGAACAACAAGGCAATCACATAGTTCGGCTGCAAGAAAGTCCCATCGCCATCGACAATTCCAAACCGGTCCGCATCTCCATCGGTCGCAATGCCAATCTGCGCTCCCATCTGCCGCATCGTTCCGCGCAAATCCTCAAGGAGATGATCGTCCGGTTCCGGTGCATGCCCGCCAAACAGCACGTCACGCCGATCGTGTACTGTCATTACCTGCACGCCCGCATTGCGTAGAAGTTCGTCCGAATATCCCCGCGCCGCTCCCCACATCGGATCAAATCCCACGCGCAGCCCCGCTTTGCGGATAACTTCGAGATCAATAATCTCACCGAGTCTCTTCAGGTACATCGGCTTAGGATCAAGACTTTCCGCCGCGGGCCCACGTCCGTTGGGTTGACTCTTCGGCCAGCTGTTACTATCCGCCGCCACAATCTCCGCTTCGATCTTTTTGGTCACGTCCGGCAGAGCGGGGCAGCCATCCGGAGTTGAGAACTTGATCCCGTTGTATTCCGGCGGATTGTGTGAGGCCGTGAAGTTGATAACCCCATCGGCCTTGGTCTGGATGACCGCGTAGGACAGCGCCGGCGTGGGTGCCGCTTCCGCCGCGACCACCGGCGTGATGCCGTGCGCCGCCAGAATCTCAGCCGCCATGGAACAAAACGTCTCCCCCAGAAAGCGCGGATCGCGCCCCACAATCACTCGCGCGCCCTGCGGCTTCCGCGATACGACGTAGCGCGCAATGCCGGTCACAGCGCGTCTAACGTTGACGAAGGTGAACTCCTCCGCCATAACCGCCCGCCAACCCGATGTCCCGAATTTGATTTGCGTCGTCATATTTCAAGCCTCTCGCATTCGCACGAAATGCTACTCTCTCCTCAACCAGCTGAGAGCTGAAGGCTGATTTTATATGACCGACAAACAAATCGTCCTCACCACAACAGGATCCGAAGACGAAGCCCGCAAGATCGCACAACACCTGGTGGAAAATCGCCTGGCCGCCTGCGTGAACATCATCTCGCAAGTGGAATCGATATATCGTTGGCAGGGCAAGGTGGAGTCCTCGCGGGAATGGTTGCTGGTAGTCAAGTCGACTGCAGACAAATTCGCCGCCGTTCGCGATGCGATTCGCGAACTGCATTCCTACGATCTGCCGGAATGCATTGCCATTGCCATCGAGGAAGGCAGCCCGCAGTACTTGCAATGGCTGGGGGAATCGGTGGGATAACCCTACAAAGGTTCAAGAAAGCGAAGGCAGCGAAAACTGGTTTCGCCGCCTGTCGCTTCCTCAACACGAAACTCCTCGACTTAGCGGTGACGGGGAGTAGTTACGCGTCGGTCGGCTTTCGAGTCACGCCGGTCCGATCTCGCATCACGCCTGTCAGCACGAACATCGCGCTGATCTTTGTGCGCATCCCGCTTATCCTTGTGCAGGTCGCGAGCATCGTGGCGAAGGTCTCTGCGGTCCTTCGCAGCATCTTTCATGTCGCCGTTCTTGACGTCCCGCCGCAGATCGGCACGGTCCTTTCTCAGGTCGGTCTGATCGTTGCGGATGTCGCGGCGGTCGTGGCGCAGGTCTCGTGTGTCTCTGCGCTTGTCGCGGACATCCCGCCGGACGTCCTCTCGGTCCGCACCTGTGTCGCTGGGCGTCGCGGATTGTCCGAACGCAACCAGAGACGCCATCACAAAAAGAACCGCACCCAATATCCTTCGTCGCATTTTTGTCCTCCAGAAACTACGGATTTATGGACGAGGTGGCCACCTCTCCAGCACGTAGGCGGAAACCCACGGCCTGTCAGAAAGTCGCGACGCCTTCTCTTGAAAAAAGGCCATGTCCCGACGTGTGTTACTACAGGATTTACCTTAAGGAACGGCCGCTTTCGCGAACGCGACCTCGCAGATTGAGCCGCCAATAGTCGAGGGAGAAGGGAGGCTCGTCGGCGGCAGCCTGAGCCGCGAGATTTTCCATAAACTCCATTCGCAGGGCTTCGGTGGGAAGCTGTTCAAGATGCTGTCGCAGAATGATATTGCGCACGAACTCCATGTACTGTTGCGCATCATCCAACACCGTGAGAGCGGGTTCGAGCGAAGTCTGTACATCCTCAAAGCCCGCGCGGCGCAGCGTCTCGGCGGCACTCTGCGCGTCCTCAAAAAGCCACGGCTCACGAAAACCGGCGAAGAAGTCGGAGAACCTGGAAGTGGCGGCGAGTTCGTCGGCCCGTGTTCGCAGCGAGATCAGGTTGGGCCCGCCGCCGCATTGGGCTTCGAGCCATCCTCCCGGAACGAGCGCGTTGCGCAATCCGAGAAACAGACGGTCGTGATCAAGCACCCAATGAAATGCCGCCGTGCTCACGATGCCATCGAAAGCATGTACAAATGGAAGATCAAGCAAGTCTGTGGCGACAAGACTGACTCGCGACCCGCACTGCGCCAGCAAATGCGCCCGCGCCGACTGCAGCATGTTTTGCGAAAGGTCAATTCCAATTACGTGTCCGCGCGGCAGGGCCTCGAGCAGATCCGCCGTCAGGCGGCCCGTGCCGCATCCAGCATCGAGCACAATTTCGTCGCCACGCAGGCGCAGCCGCGACAGGACCTTCTTGCCCCAACTTACCTGTGGACCCGAAAGCCGGTGGTAGATGGCCGAATTCCACTCGCGGGACGTCGATTTCATTGGCCTTGTCAACGGGAAGCCATCATCGCAATCTGCGGCTTAGATCGCGTCCAGCGCCTGGTCGAGGTCGTCGATAATGTCTTCGACATCTTCGATTCCTACCGAGATGCGCACCATGCCGTCGGTGATGCCGATGGCCTTGCGGCCCTTCTCGCCGAGAGCCGCATGTGTCATGGTTGCGGGATGCGAGATCAGCGTTTCGACTCCGCCGAGTGATTCGCCGAGCGAGCAGACGCGCACTCTCTTGAGCATCTTGTTCGCGTTCTTGAGCGAGCCAGTTTCAAACGTGATCATCGATCCGAAGCCGCTCATCTGCTGTTTGGCCAAGGCGTGCTGCGGATGGCTCTTCAATCCGGGATAGAAAACTTGCTTCACCTTCTTGTGTGACGACAGAAAATCCGCGACAATCCTTCCACTGCGATCATGAATTTCCATGCGCGCGGCGAGCGTCTTGACTCCGCGCAACACCAGCCAGCACTCGAAAGGAGAGAGAATCGCTCCCGCAGCTTTCTGCAGGAAGGCCAGCTTTTCGGCTTGCTCAGGCTTGGTGCAAACAACGACGCCGCCCAGTCCATCGCTGTGGCCGTTCAGGAATTTCGTGGTCGAGTGGATCACCATGTCCGCACCCAGCGCGATGGGCTGCTGGAAATAGGGCGACATGAAGGTGTTGTCAACTACGACTTCCACTTTTCTGCGGTGGCAAATGCGGCTGATGGCAGCAATGTCGCTCAGTCGCATCAACGGATTCGTCGGCGTCTCGATATACACCAGCCGCGTGTTCTTGCGAATCGCGCGCTCGACGTTCCCGGCCTCCGAGGTGTCGACGTAGGAGAACTCGACTCCGAATCCCGCTAGCACTTGATTGAACAGGCGCGGCGTCCCTCCATAGAGATCGTTGCCGCAGACTACGTGATCGCCGGACTTCAGCATGCTCGCAACCGCGTTGATTGCCGCCATGCCGCTGGCAAAAACTGGCGCCGCCATGCCCCCTTCGAGCGACGCTAAGTTCTGTTCGAGGCGCGCGCGCGTGGGATTCGAGACGCGAGAATATTCGTAGCCTTTGTGTTCGCCAATTCCCTGCTGGACGTACGTTGAGGTGGGATAGATCGGGACGGTCACGGCACCGGTGAGGGGATCAGGTTCCTGGCCGGCGTGGATGGCACGAGTCGCGAAACCGGGTTGTTTGTTCTTCTTCATCTGCGAAACCGGTGGTCAGAGGTCAGTGGTCAGAGGTCAGTGGCCGGTACTCTCGATAGTGTTTCAGTTCTTACTGACCACTGATCACTGGCCACCGACCACTGGTTCATCCTAAATCCCGCCTTCAAAGATCTTCTTCGACAAGTACCGCTCCGCCGAGTCCGGAATTACGGTGACTACACGCTTGCCTGAGCCCAACCGCTGAGCAACTTGCAAAGCTCCAAAGACCGCGGCGCCTCCGCTCGATCCGGAGAGCACGCCTTCCCGCGCGGCAAGTTGTTTGACCATTTCGAAGGCATCGTGATCACTCACCATGATCACTCCATCGCACACCGAGCGGTCGAATGTCTTGGGCATGAAGCTGGCGCCGATTCCTTCCACCTTGTGCGGACCGGGCTTTCCGCCTCCCAGCACCGAGCCTTGCGTCTCGACAGCGAACGCCAGCACCGGTGAGATGTTGTCTTTCATGAAGCGGCCCACACCCGTGAAGGTTCCCGATGTGCCGCATCCGAGGACGACGGCGTCGATCTTTCCGTCCATCTGTTCGAAGATTTCCCGGGCGGTAGTTTCGTAATGGTAGTCGGGGTTGGCGGGATTCTCGAATTGTCCCGCCATGAAGGCGGTGGGATCAGCGGCGACAAGCTCGTTGGCGCGTCGGATGGCGCCCTGCATGCCCTCGGCGTCAGGGGTGCGGATCACCTCGGCGCCGAGGGCCCGCATGATCGTGACCTTTTCTTCCGAAAAGCGCTCGGGGACAAAGAGCTTCACTTTGTATCCGCGATTCACGCCGATCAGCGCCAGTCCAATGCCGGTATTGCCGGCGGTGGCCTCGACGATGGTTCCACCGGGCGCGAGTTTCCCATCCTGTTCGGCGCGGCGGATGATTCCGATAGCGGCGCGGTCTTTCACGCTGCCGCCTGGATTCAGGTATTCGAGCTTGGCGAACACGTCAGCGGAACCAGGCGGGACCAGGCGCTTCAGCTGCAACATCGGAGTCTCGCCGACCAGTTGGGTAATGTCATCGGCGACGCGCAGGCGGGAGACCTCGGAAGTTTTTGAGCGCACGTTACAGGGTACGAGGTGACCTCTGAATCGTCAATTACCCAAAGACCGAGGTCGCGGGCGAGGCGCTCGCGCCGCAGACATCTACGCGAATTTCCAGCGGGTGGTCTTGCCGATGAACTCCTTTTCCCAGAGACCGAACACAGTCCGCGGCCGCACGGCAAAAACCGGTTCTTTCATCGCCAGAATGTCATCCTTCATCGAGGACATGTCGAACTTGTATTTCCCTTCGTACTTTGCCAGGAGCTTTCGCCGCGCCGGGACGTCCGCAACTTCCGCGATGCCCTCGACGATCACAGCCTCATGCGCATGTTCGGTACACACCACGCAGTTCGGATTTCGAGCCAGATTTTTCGCCTTGCGCGACTTGCTACCGGTGCTGAAGAGCAAGCGGCCATCCAGCCACAGTCCCCAGACGACCATGGTGTGCGGAGAGCCATCGGGCTTCACGGTAGTGATCCAGTAGTTGTGCGATTTTTTTAGCCGCTGTTCCGCCCAAGTCCACGGAAGCAGGCCCTTGTTGCCGGAGGGCAATCCGTATCCCGGCATGTGCGGGCGACCGGCCTTCGGGCTCTTGGATTTGACTCGAGTATTGCGATTCGCCATTAGTAATGATCCGACGGTTCTCTCTGCGGCCTCTGCGGAATTTCTCCGCGAACTCTGCGATCAAGGTTTACCAACCAAAAAACTTGCACGTAGCGGCGGACGCCTTCGTCGCCACGCGGAGCGAAGCGAGCGGCCCTCGGACGAATGCGTCTGGGGCTACGCGATTGTCCTGGTCCAATGGTCGATCCGTTCCAGGGCCCCCTGCAGATTCTCCAGGGAATTGGCCACGCTGAAGCGCAGATAGCCTTCCCCGAACTCACCAAATGATGTCCCGGAGAGCGCCGCCACGCCCGCCTGTTCCAGCAAAGCATCGGCCAGCGGCTTGGACTTCCATCTCGTCGCTGTCACATTGGGAAACACGTAGAACGCACCTTTCGGCATGCGGCACGAGAAGCCCTTGATCTTGTTCAGGCCAGCCACGAACACGTCCCGCCGGCGCTGGAACTCGTCACGCATGCGATCCACAGAGCTCTGGTCGCCGCGGATGGCTTCAATCCCCGCAACTTGCGTGAAGCTCGCTGTGCACGAGTTCGAATTAGTCATCAGACGCGTCAAATGCGCCGCCAGCTCCGGACGCATCACACCATAGCCCAAGCGCCATCCCGTCATGGCGTACGTCTTCG
>Ga0137388_10001719_pt1 | contig 13483 bp, 10 predicted proteins | sample 15con2h14AmetaG_FD_104644 | JGI IMG/M metagenome (GOLD analysis project Ga0137388, IMG submission 104644) | Vadose zone soil microbial communities from Angelo Coast Range Reserve, California, USA - 15con2h1.4A metaG | ecosystem: Environmental > Terrestrial > Soil > Vadose zone > Saprolite...
AGCCGTCGCGTCGTTTTGCGTCGCGGCAGTCGACCACTGGGGCAGACCGTCGTCTGCCGGAACCAGTTGCCGTATGAGCACCATCTGCGAATTGCGTAAAATCGCAACAGTGTCGGCGTGTCTTGCCTTGAGAGTACCAGAGAAAGCCGAGTCGTCGGACATCGAGACCTTGAACGTGGCCACTGTCGTGCCGGAGACTGTATTGTCGGGCAGCGAGGTGGTGGCCGAGACAAACGTGATGCCCGTCGGGGTGGCGGGAGGTGGAGGATCCGCTGCCAACACGGTAATCGTAAAGTTCGACGAGCCGCTGAACTGAGTATTTATCCCGTTTGCTCGAACTCGTACTGAATAAAATCCCGGTGTAATCGACCCGCTCCACGCTGTAACGAGGTTGTTGACGGAAATCGCGAAGTATCCACCTGCTCGCTTTGTCAATATGAAATTACACGGTATGATCTTGCCTGCCGCGTCTCTCGCAGTAAGGACGCCCACACTCGCTCCGGTCGGCGCGTTAGCGGCTACGCTCAAATTACTGATCGTGATTGTCATGGACCTCTCCGCGGCGCAATTTGTCCGCAAGCGGGAGCATGGCCTCCCCGCATGCGGATACGGCCATACTCCCCCTGTTGCAAATGAGGCAATCATCGTCAAGATAATATATTAAACCGGAATTGTCAATAACACAATCAATGCAATACAAATTCTGACGAATCTGTGACAGCCGTGACGCTTCCATGACGCTTCCATGACGCTTCTGGATTCGCCCGCCTTGCGCCCTACCCATCGGCGTGACCTTTCTGGGCCGGCCCTCAGGCTAAAGAGACAGCAAGCAAACCTGCTGTTCGTGTGCCCCGCTAAGATTGTTGGGCCTCTTCGCTTTTGCGGAGCGGCGAAGGAGCTTGACGGCGAGCACGGCTGGGTCGGAAGAAAGGAGGCGTCCCTTTCGACGGTCGCCGGAACTCGCGCTCACAATCGGACGCACGATCGGCTATTGGCGGCGGCGCGCTGAGTCGAAGGCTTCGTCGCCGGCGCTGCACCGCGGCTAGCGAACCGACAGCAGATCGTCGTCATGGGCGGCTATCTTGGCCTTAACCAGGATCGGGCAGACGAGGTTATCCGCCTGTCGCGGCAAGGTCCTGAAACTGTTCTGGTTATTCGATTGCTTTTGGGCGGACGAAGCTGTATGAGTAGGATCTAAGCGGTGAGTTTCCGGCCAAACTGGCCTAGATCGATGGCTCTCGAGGCAGGTTTGTGGGTGCCTGTCGTCGGGAGGCGCCCACGGGAGTTAAGTCGCGAGGTCTGCTGATCGTGATCCAGATCGTCGTGTCCGGCGTATTGCCGAGGTTCCCGGCGGTGAGATCGAGGTGCCTGGCCAACCCGGACGCTCTCCTGGACATCGCGCAGCAAGAGTGCCCACGAGGCCCGTCTGCGGAAGAGCTATCCGACCGCTTCAGCCTGATCCTCCACGATCTCAGAATGGGCGGGGTGTGGAAACGTACGAACCGAGGCCGGCTCAAGCGGACGGAGGAAGTACTGTGTGCCCACATACCCCCGGGGCTGCGGCAAGGGCTTATCCTTCTCGACATTGGCGCGTCCGACGGCATCACGACAGTGGAGGCGGTCCGCGCGCTGCGGCATGCATTCGGCATTGAGGTGCATGCGTTTCTCGCCGACCGTGATGTTTGGCTGCTTCGCTACCGTCGAGGTCCGATCGTCGAATACCGCGCCGCGGATGGCGAACCGGTTATGGTGCGCCTCGGCCCGCTCGGCGTCCGGCTTGCCAAGCACAGGCGAGAGGCGCAAGCCGAGATCAACCCATTAGCACGGCGCTATCTGCGATTGAATCGGTTTCGCAGGTCCATGCAGCTCGACGCGCGGATATCGCTAGTGAACCCGATCTCACGCAGCGAAGCTGGGATCACCATCTTGCAACTCGATTGCCTGGTCCGGAGCGAGTCTCTAATCGGATGTATCTCTGCGGTCCGCGCAAGCAATGTCCTGAACCTGGGGTATTTCAGCCCACAGCAAATCCGAGATGCCGTCGGCCACATCTATTCCTATTTGCGGGAGGGCGGATGCTTCGTCGCGTCGCGAAACGACGACCAACCTGAGAGCGATGCCGAGAACGGTTCTGTCTGGCAGAAGGAGGGTCGCCGCTTTCGATGGCTCAAGGACTTCGGCACCGGCTCCGAGATCAAATCGGTCGTCGACGGTTGGTCGCTCGGCTGACGCTTCAGCTACCTAAACCTTACAAATCCTTTGACCGGGCGGCAGCGGATAGCCGTTGATGGGCGGCTTTTTTCTCGTCTGCGCAGGGCCGAACGAGGATCGGACGGACGAGGTGGCCCGGTTGCGGAGCGCCTTCGCCCAGCTTGGCTTTTCCTCTCCCGAAATGATCAAGGAGGAGGGATACGTCTTCGCCGCCTATCCCAAGTTCCGGAGCAGATCAGTCGCTCTGGAGCGCTACCCTAATGGAGATTTCGCGTTCGTCTGCGGCACTTGCTTATCCGAGTGCGCCGGCCTAGCAGCTGCCGCCTTGTTGTATGAGAGCGCTGCGCCGGCCTCGCCGATGGGCGGCAATATCATGGGTCATTATGCCGCCGTCTTCAAAAAGAACGGCCGGACCGAGATCAAGCTCGACCGGTTTGGCGGCTATCACCTCTTTTTCAATCTTGAGGCCCGCATCGTCTCCTCGTCCTTTTACGCGCTTTGCTTGGTCCTGCGCTCCCTGACCCTCTCGCAGCAGAGCGCGTGCGAGTACGTGTTCAACGGGGTGGTTTCGGGCAACGATACGCTCTTCAATGAGGTGAAGCTCGCCCCGATTCAGGCGACAATCGTCGTTGCCCCGCACGCCTTGGAGATCATTCGGCCCCAGCTGCCCATAATCCGCACGTTCGCTTCCAAGAGCCACGATGCCTCGCTCAGGGAAAGCATTGAGCTGCTCGACCACTATTTCGCCGAGGTCGCGCGCAGTTTCGGCGATCGCGTGCGCTGCGCCCTCTCCGGCGGCTACGATTCACGCCTGTTATTGGCCTATTTGCGCCGTCATGGCTTGAAGCCGAGTGTCTACGTCTACGGCGGAGCACAGGCAAGGGATGTCCGGCTCGCGGCGCACATCGCGGGGGGAGAGGGCTTCGCCCTTGATGTCGTCGACAAAGACGATCGGCCGGTCATCCCGCCCCTCGAGTTTAGCGAGACCGCGCGCCGCAACTTTGTCGCGACTGACGGATACGGGTATGACGGGATTTTCCATAACGGCGCGGAGATCGAGGAATCGGCCCGTCGCGTCCGTGGCGACACGATGGCGATTAACGGCGGGGGCGGCGAAATCTTCCGCAACTTCTTTTACCTCCTCAACCGCGAATACTCGATCAACGAGATTCTGTGGAGTTTCTACAGCCAATTCGATCCGGCCACCTGCACTGCCGTCTTCGACGGCGGAAGCTATTACCGGGGGCTCGAGAGAAAGGTGATGGATCTCTTGGGCAGCGACGAGCACCGGTTGTCGCGCCCAACCGTCGAATGGCTTTACCACAGCTTTCGCTGCCGTGCGTGGGATGGAAAGGTCGACAGCATTGCCGGCCGATACGGGTTCACCGGCATGCCATACCTCGAGAGATCGATCACCGAGCACGCGAGCGCGCTGCCGCTGCGTTGGAAGAACCACGGGGCCTACGAAGCCGAGCTGATCCGTCGTGTCGACAGCCGGCTGGCTGGATATTCCTCGATTTACGGCCATGAATTCAGTCGACCGCCGCCGCTGTCACGGAGGTTTTCGGATTACTCGACCTATCTGCGGCCGCCCTGGCTGCGCCGCTATACGTACCGGCTCAGATATTTTCGTCGGTCGGGCGATTGGGCCGGCTATCTCGCTTCGCCGTACCGAGACGCGGTGCTCGCGGGCGACGCCATAACCTTGCGACGACTATTTCGGTTAGATCGGATCGTAGATGCCGCGCAATATTCGCGAATTCTTTCGCTCGAATATGCCCTTCGCTATTTCGATCCTCGTGTTTGCGTTAGTTTCTGACGACCCGACGGCGGAGCACGTGGATGATCGCCTGCGCGATCCGTCAGCGGGTCGAACGGCAGCGGAGCGCGGACCGTTTTAGCGGCCGGCCTGACCGCGTGGCTGGCCCTACAGGATCGTCGACCAGCCGCAATAAACCCGATCTTAACTCTGTTCCCGTCACCCTGGAATCCGGATCAGGGCTGTGCTATGTAAGGACGAGATTTTCCTGCATTTTCGCCAATTACTCGATCGGGCGAGTCGGGGCAGCACAACTTGTCGGGGCAACAGTCGGAGCTCGGATGAAACAGGAATTTGGTTCGCGTCGTGGCAGAGGCTGGAGCAGCGCGCAAAACGACTGGGAGCCGCAACCAACTGGCGAGTGCAACGCAGCGTCTCAGATGCGTCAGCAGGGAGCCGAGTTTTACGATTGCGTCCATACCGAGAGTAATATTCCGGCGACTCGTGCATTGTATTACCCTCTTATGCGAAAAGTTGTGGAAAGCATTCAGGATCACGGCAGCTGCTCCATTCTCGAAGTCGGGTGCGGCAATGGCTTCTTGGCGGAAATGCTTCTGCAGGAGAACAGGGTATCTTATCGCGGTTTCGATTTTAGCCCGGTGGCCGTCCGCAACGCGGCTGATCGCACCGGACATCCGGAGTTGTTTTTCCGCGGCGACGCCTTGGATGCGCAATCTTACGCTTGTGACTACGATACGATCATCTGTACGGAAGTATTAGAACATATCGATGCCGATCTCGATGTCATCCGAGTTTGGCGCGATGGAGCGTGGTGCGTCTGCACGGTTCCAAATTTCGATTTTCCCAGCCATGTCCGCTTCTTTCGCACGCCCGAACAAGTGGCGGCACGATACAGCGGGCTCATCGATATCAGGACGGTGATAAAGGTCACACGGCCGATCATGCCGGATGGGCGGGTCAGCAGCTATTGGCGCAATTTGCGGTGGAGCCGCAATGATCCGAGTCGGTTCTTGGGATTCTTGGGCGTTCAGACATTTGATCGGCTAGGGGGTTGGTTTCTGCTATGTGGAACCAAAAAGCAGCGGGACGGCTGAACGGGTGCTGACGACCAGTGCTTTGTAGCCAAGGGGCCAAATTTGTGATGGCAAGCGTGCCTCAGGATACAGTAGAGCGAACTCCTGGGGGTTCAGCTGCCCTTCTCCGGTTACCCTTTCTCTTCCTGGTTCTGGAGAATTAGCTCGCCATGCGCGGCTTCGTATTCTTTCTGGTTTTCATTTCGAGCTTGCCGCTGATTTTCGTATCGCCGTTCAACGGCGTGCTAATTTGGTACGCTTTTTCCTTGGGTAATTTTCATACACTCACCTGGGGCTTCTTCAGCAATCTCTATTATGCTTATGTCATAGCCATCCTGACCTGTTTCTCTTGGATGATTTCTCCTGCGGAAAAGAAGCAACTGCCCCTTACGCCGCTCGTGGTATTGACGTTGCTGTTTTCGGTATGGATGACGATCACTTCATTGTTTGCGCTCGCCCCCGAAGAAGATGTCTGGGCAAAATGGCAACTCGTCAACAAAATATTGATCATGTGCCTGGTCGGATACGCGCTGACGACGACGCGCGAGCGGGTGGAGCGACTGATATGGGCGGTGGTTCTTTCCGTTGGCATTTGGGGGGTGAAGGGCGCGATCTCGTTTCCCCTTCACGGCGGCGGCTCTGGTATCCACGGGCCCGACGGGGGGGTGACGGCAGACAACAACGAATTCGGCCTCGCTCTCGTCATGCTCGTGCCGTTGCTGTTCTATCTGTGGCGGACCGCGGCTAATCTATATGTTCGTCGCGGCCTGATGGTCATGGGATTCCTTATCTGCCTGGCCATAGTCTTCACCTATTCACGCGGTGCCCTGGTCGGCCTGTGCGCGATGGGAGCGGTTTTCTGGCTCAGATCACCCGGAAAACTAGCAACAGGGCTTCTTATTCTCGCGCTTGGCCTTTCCCTTTATACTCTGGCACCACAAAGCTGGCTCGACCGGATGGAGACGATACAAACTTACGAGCACGATCCTTCCGCGATGGGGCGGATCAATTTTTGGAGGGCTTCACTTCGGATAGCTGAGCTGCACCCCATCATGGGCGGCGGTTTTAGAGTGACATTCTGGCCGGAGGTTACAAATCGCATGCTGGAGGGCACGAGGATACCAAGGCTGGACAAGCCTCGCGCTGTGCACAGCATCTGGTTTGACGTTCTCTCCGAGCATGGCTGGGTCGGTTTCGCGATATTTTTGATAATCGCCATTTACTCGTGGTCCACCTGCGCTTGGTTGGTTCGACATTCGCGCGATGGGCCGGATCTCGCCTGGGCGAACCTGCTCGGAAGAATGGGCCAAGGCGTGCTCGCGGGCTATTGGGTCGCTGGGGCCTTTGCCTCGCTGGCCTATTTCGACCAATATTGGTGCGTTCTATTCATATTCGAGGCGGCGCGACGGCTGGTTGCCAGAGAAATCGCCAGCCCGGCCGGTGCTTTGAGGGTTGCACCCTCGATACGCGTGCCCCAGATAGGCATCGGCGCTGGCGCACTGACGAAATCGGATGAACGCAACGGGTATGCCAAAAGCCGGTGGTAAATCCCCAATACCCGATACCCACGGGACCGGATCCGATGATCCCGGTGTCTGCAGGCCTCTCGCTCAGGGCGCGCGTGGCGCGCTCGATGTTCTGGATTACGTGGTCGCGCGGCGTGCTTCAAGTTCTTTCCTTCGCCACCACGTTGCTGGTCGCGCGTATTCTGGTGCCCGCCGATTATGGCGTGATGGCACTCGCCGGCTTTTGGACGGGGACGGCGGGTATGCTCGCCGAGATGGGATTCGGGGCGGCGATCATCCAGTTTCATGATCTCGAAGCGCGAGAAATCGATACCTGCTTTTGGATCACCATAACGCTGGCGATCATGGGTTTTGCGGCTCTCGCTCTGGGCGCGCCGATAATCGCGCGTTGGTTCGACGTCCCGCGCCTCGCCGATGTGCTGCCGGTCCTGGCTCTGGTCTTGCCATTGACCGCTTGCAATGTCGTTTCTGACAGCCTTCTGCGCAGGCGGGTTGCGCTCGATCGCGTTGCCCAGGCGGAGGTCATTGGCGGGGTAGTGACGCTGCCTGTTGTGCTCGGCTGTGCGCTCGCGGGATTGGGGGTGTGGAGCTTGGTCATTGGCTCGCTCTTGGCCCCAGCGGTGCGCAGTGTCGCCACCTTTGCCTATGCGCCGTGGTGCCCCGGGGTTCGCCTTGGCGGCGGGCGAGTGAGGGAGATGATCCACTTCAGCTTGCGGTCACTCGGCGTCAAAGTGTTGTGGGTCTTGCGTGAGTGGTCCAACACGCTGGTCATCGGCAAGGTCACGGGTTCGGTCACCCTTGGCTTTTATTCGATGGCTGAAGAGCTGGCCCTGTTGCCGGGGAGCAAGATCTCGACGGTCGTCAATATGCTGAGCTCGCCGATGATGGCGGAGCTGCAGACAAATATAGATGCGATGCGGGCGGCGTTTTATCGGGCGTTGCGCTTGACTGCGGCGATTGCCTTCCCGACCTCGGCCGGGATGGTTCTGGTTGCCGAGGACATGGTCGCGGCGCTTCTTGGTCCAAAATGGCTGCCTTCGGTGCCGCTTCTTCGGTTGCTCTGTTTCTATGCGGCAGTGCGCGCGATCGACGTGCTTCTGCCGCCTGTCTTGTTTGCGAAACGGAAAGAAACGTTTCTGTTTTGGTACTGCCTCGCGCAGTTGATTGCGGTGCCGGCCGCTGCGGTCGTGGGCGGGCTGTGGGGCGGGGCGCCGGGTGTGATCGTGTTCTCGACCCCGATGTACTCTGCGTTCATGTTATTGATGGCCAAGGAGGCGTTGGCCGAGATGGAGGGAGGGTTTTTTGAGTGCTGGTCACAGATATGGCCGATCCTGGCCGCCACCGCGGCCATGGCCGCGGTGGTTCTGCTGCTGCAAGATTTCGCCGTGGCGGAGCTCCCCGGATCTGCATGGGTTCGCCTCGTCATCCTATCGGTGAGTGGGGCGATGACCTATGGCGCTGCCCTCTTTGCGATCGGAAGCCCGGTGATCGATGAAGGTGTTGAAGTCGTCGGCTGGATCCTGCGGCGTCGCAACGCCGATATCTGATGTTTGTAGGCTGCTGTTTGGGCCGAGTAGTGAGGTTATGCGAATGAAGCCAACCCGCAGGAACGTGCTGAATGCCCTCGGCGGGCTGGCCGGCGCTTCCGTGCTCGGGCGCAACGCTGCCGGCGCACCGGGTTCTGGGATCGGGGCGGAAGTCGCGCAGGCGCCATCGGCGGCTTCATCCCCGGCGGGGCTGGTCCTCGTGCTCCGATTCCGCGACGGGACTTCGCGAACATTCACTCAAGCCGCGGCAAGAGATGCAGGCGATTATGTCGGCCAGTTCGTCCATCAGAAATGCCTCGTGGCGCGCGAGGACGAGTGGACGGTGTTTTTTCGCCCGGACGCGGATCGCTCACGGGTCGAGGTCGTGGTCGAGCGTGGAATGATACGCCTCGCGCCCGGTCAGATCCCGACGCACATTTTCGACCCATACAAGGCGACGATCCTCAAGGATGGCAAGCAGATTGCTGAAGTGGCTGTCCCGCGGCATTGGTGGCTGGCACGCTGGCGGTGGCAGTCGGCGCCGCGCCCGGTCAGGCGTTCGTTGCACGATCTGATTGCGATGAAGGCGATTTGTCCCCTGGGCAAGGCGGCTCTCTATGGCGCTAAGCCGTTGGATAGGATGATCAAGTGGGAGGGACCGATGGACGTTGGCGGGTTCTCCGTAGGGATGGGCGCGCCCGGCGAACGCTCGGAAATCGGTCCGATCACCGAGTATCAGGCGGCTTATCTGCTCGACGGCAACGCCCAAGTGCTTACTACGATGATGACGCAGGCCGAAACCGTTGGCTCGATGCCGATCTGGGCGCGGGACGAGCTCACCGGCGCCCTCGTCGATGTATACCAGATGACCGATATCGCATTTGCGGCCGGCAACCCGACAATCCCGCAACCGCCATATCCGTACAACCCGGATCACAGCTACAACGATTACCTATTCCGAATGGACGTGGCTCACATACCGAGCCCGGCCTATGTGCCCTGGATGCTTACGGATGACCCCTACTTCTATGAGGGTGTCGAGGCTATTGCGAGCTATGGCGTTCTTTTCTCCGACTTTCATCGCTCCGACCAAAAGCTGCCGGGTCTGGTCTATCCGGGCGAGACGCGGGCCTGGGCTTGGGGCATCCGTGAACCGCTCCGGCTCGGCGCCTTTGCGCCCGAGAGCCCACCCTCCTGGCTGAAGCCGCGCGCCTACTGGAAGAAAATCGTCGCCGACAACCTCTTTTTTACACGGCAATACATGCAGTCTTCGGCCAAAATCCACCGTGTTTTTCGGCAGTTCACGCGCTCTGACGATTGCGCGCCTTGGATGAGCGCGTACATCATGTCGTCGCTCGGCTGGGCGGTGTGGTCCGGTTTCCACCCGGAGTGGTCAGAATTTACCCGATGGTTTGCCGGCGGCCTATTGCCCTTCGTCAATGGAAATTCGGGCTGGGACAGACGATGGCCCGCACCTTACTACGTCGGCTTCTTGAACATGCGGGACCTGGGAACAGGCAAGGATCCCCCGCCTTCCCTAGCCATTCTCGACGGATCGTGGGATCCGCAGACGCCCGACAGCTGGACCGAGGCTTGGAAACTATTCCCGAACTGGCTCTCAAGCCCTGCCGGAGGCTCGACGCAACCTCAGCCTCTCGACCCAAGCCGGTGGACTGACTCCAACAAGGTCTACGAGAACGAAAGCGACAGCCCCTATGGGGTCGTAAAAGGCGCGCCGTCGGGTCCCGCATACTTTCTCTACCTGCGCGGCGCCTTGGCGTTTGCTGCACTCGCGGGCGTGCCAGGTGCAAAGCAGTCGCACGACTGGCTCCACTCCAAAATGCCGGCGATCTGCGCATCCTACCGCGCCACCGGTTTTCGGAAATGGAGCTTTGAACCAACGTGAGGGCAATAGTGCGCCGATTATATCGCGTTTGGTCGCAGAGCCCGCGTCTCTTCCTATGGATCGTGGCGAAGAACGCGGTTCACCCGTTTCGCCGGGTTCTCTCGCGGCACCGTCAACGCGACAACGTGCGATTTGATCGCCAAGCCGGGGTCCGCACGAACGGAAAGATGACGGTCGAGGAACTAGGTCTATCTCCCGTTCATTCGCATGGGTACGAAGCAACACCGATCAACTTTTTCCACTCCGTGCTCGCCAAGCTCTCTACGGATTATAAAAGAACCGTTTTCATCGATCTCGGTTGTGGAAAGGGCAGAACGCTGCTTCTCGCGTCCGATTATCCATTCCGTTCGATCATTGGAGTTGAAATTTCAGAAGCCCTGTCTCGAATCGCTGTCGAAAACGTCAAACGATACGCTTCCACTCGGCGTAACCTGCCGGAGATCTCTATACTCTGCAGAGCGATCGAGGATTTTGAGTACGACACAATTCAAAGATCGAACCACGTTCTCGTTTACATGTTCAACCCATGCGGAGAACCAGTGTTCGCGGCTGGGCTACAAAAGCTGTCTTGTTTGGCGGCGCAAGGGGTCCGGGTCACTATCATCTATCTCAACCCGACCTATCTTGAGGTCCTGGCAACCGCGTCGTGGCTCAAGGAGATTTGCCGCGGGGAAACTTTTGCTGACGCGAGTAATTGCTTTATCGCATATGTCGTGTTTCAAAGCCTTCCCTCCCCCGGAAAGGAAATGGTGTCTTCAGACCCGATGTCGGGACGCCAGCCTCGAAAGGTATTGGAAAGCTCTTGCTTTCCTAAGCAGTAAGGACACCAGTAATGCGCCAATCCGTGAATCCGGTTTGGGACACACGGTCCGAAATCCTGTACTTCCAATTTGGACCGTTCGTGTTGTGGAGGCAGCCGTTCAAAGCGCTGACCCTTTTATCGAGCCCTTTCGTTCTAAACGAGGATCTGGAAATTCCCTTTGATGAAGCAAAGGCGAAGGGTTGCCAAGGCGTAGTCAGTCACGGAGTGCCGGTCGCCCGGGATCTTTTAGCCGTCCGGTTCGAGCGCGGAGCATTGCGCTATGCGACGCGTTACGGTGAGAGATACGTTGTGGACCTTGGCGGGTCATTTGCCGAATATCTGAAGAAATTCTCGAAAAAATCTCGGCATGAGCTGCAACGCACGGTGAGGAGGTTTGTCGACGCGAATGGCGCACCGGCGGATATCTGCGAATTCAGGACGCCGCTGGAGATGACTGTGTTCCGGGATATTGCAGTAGCGATCTCAGAACGGTCTTACAAAAGGGAAATCGGGTTGGGTTTCCAGGAAGGCGCGAGCTTCGCCCGGCAGCTTAAAATCGACGCGAGCGCCGGAAGTGTTCGCGGCTATGTTCTGATGCTGGACGGGAACCCGGCCGCGTACGGCTTCTGTCGAATTGATCACGATGTGATCGTGTACAAACACACTGGGTATGATGAGAAATTTGCAAAGCGCTCACCTGGCAGGGTCTTGCTCTATCTGATGCTTGAGCGGCTGTTCAAGGAAGCCGAATTTCGCCTCCTAGATTTCGACGGCACGGCATATTATCCTTACACGGAATTCTTCTCAACGCGTTCGATCCGATGCGCACGTGTCGTGTGGTTTCGGCCGACGATTCTCAACGTCGCAATGGTTACAGGCCACTGGGTCATATCAGCGGCGTGGCGCTTTGCCTCGGTACTCCGCGATGCCTGTCGGGTACGTAGGCGCAGATGGATAAGCGCGCGTCCGCGTGCCCGCGGCCTCCGAGGATGGGCTCGTTCAGATTAGGGGTTGTTTGGCAGTAACAGCGGCCACGACGTTGACTGCGGTTTGTCTTGCGCGTGGAGCGCTCCATTTGTGTTGGCTGGAGGTGGATCGATGTAAAACTCTGGGCATTTTTTGCATCAAGCAGTCATATGCTTCCTCGCTCCGGGGACGTCGACTAGCAGTAAAGTGTCGAGCCTATGCGAAGCCGGGATGATCCGACGGTGGGCGCGTTCTTGCGCCATTGCCGGCCACCGGCATTGCAATTCAGTCGCTCTTCCGAGTATCGGGGGCATTCCGTCGGGAGACCGGGACCGCCTGAGGTGCGCAGGCGCCGTGCTCGGGCGGAGCCATGGATTACGCGGGGTTTATGCCGGCCATGCTGAACGAAAGTGGCACGTCTTTTCGCATTCTACGCAGTTGGCCGGCCGATCCCCTCGAGGCTCAATGGCGCGCCTGCCTGGCTGCTTCGGATTTCCCGACGCATTATACCGCCCCCGAATACTTTTTGGAGCCGTCGCTACGCGGCAAGAAACCGTTCGCTATCCTCAGCATGATTAACGAGGACGTTACGGCCGTCTTGACCGGGGTTCATAACGGCGATCGCGTCCAAACGGGGTTGGCCGTGCGCCCTCAGATTGCCTTCCTACGGCATGGCGATCACTCGCGCGCTATGAAGAGCCTGGTTGCGGGCCTTCTTAAAGAGGCACAATCCGCGCAGCTTGTCGATCTCTTCCTGTGGTCCGATATGGCGGGAATGGTTGACGCCCGCTTTCACGAAAGACAATACGAAGGCGTCGTCATGCTGGATCTGTCGAAGGGTCCAGATGCCCTTTTCCGCAAATTTTCGCAAACCAGGCGAAATGACATCCGAAAGGCGGTTAAATTAGGCGTTTGTGTCGACGTCGCCGAGAGCCATGACGACATTTGCGCCTTTTACGCTGTTTACGTCGAGTGGGCGCGCCGCAAGGCCTTGCCGATAAACGAGGAAGAGGAGTTTCAAGAGACGTTCGCGTTGACGATGAACCGGCAGCTGCTCCTCGCACGCTATGAAGGCCAAGTCATAGCCGGGGCGGTGCTTCGCTTCTTCCCCGGTGGAGTGGGCGAATATGCGGCCAACTGCTCCCTCCAGAAAACCCTCCATCTCCGTCCCAACGATCTGCTTCAGTGGCGTGCAATTGAATGGGCGTGCGCCGAAGGCCTGACGAAATACAGCCTCGGCGGCGCCCACCTTTTCCTGAGAAAGTTCGGGGGGGAAGTTGTACCGACGATCCGCTACCGCCTGGATCAGTCACTGCTTCGCCGATATGTGGTCGGCGATTGGATCGCGGCGCGTGTAGAGGAGCTTCGACCCTTACTCCCCGACCAGGCGGTCGCCCTCGGCCGATCGCTGCGCACTCGGGTCGAAAAGCTCCGGACCTACCATGGCCGAGGTCCCGCTTAAGCTTCCGAAGGGAGGGCGCGGTTAAGTTCGGCAATCCCGCCTGGCGGCCCCGAGTGGGCCCACGGGGCTAGGCGAGCCGCGTCACACCGTCGGAATCGAGGGCCAAGGACAGGTGGGAGGGTCCAGGTTATTGACAATATCGCAATCATGTGGTACAGTGCGCGGACGTTTCAACCAAATTGGTGGCCTGCGAAATGATGCACGCTAGATTGCCGAGTTGTAACCCGGGGG
>Ga0137388_10001721_pt1 | contig 13478 bp, 17 predicted proteins | sample 15con2h14AmetaG_FD_104644 | JGI IMG/M metagenome (GOLD analysis project Ga0137388, IMG submission 104644) | Vadose zone soil microbial communities from Angelo Coast Range Reserve, California, USA - 15con2h1.4A metaG | ecosystem: Environmental > Terrestrial > Soil > Vadose zone > Saprolite...
CCGGTCTCCAAGGGCGGCGGCTCCATGGGCGCCCTGGATTCCGTAACTTCTAACCGCAGCAGTGCCTAGGTCCGTAGCTCAATTGGTAGAGCACCGGTCTCCAAAACCGGGGGCTGCAGGTTCGAGTCCTGCCGGGCCTGTTGGAACATCATGCGTTGCAGTCCCTTGCGCGTTGCCAGCCTCGTATTCCGCCGGTCGAGTCCAAGCAGTGTCAGCCACAGTGTCAAAACCGCCGCACCGAACCACCGACGCATCCTCGACATGATGAAGATGAAGAGGAGGGCCATGACGGGCGGGCCCTCACAGCGCGTCGTGTAGGGAGGCGCTAAGTGTCACATCCCACCAGCTGACAGTGTCGTCGCCTCGCGCGCGATGGCGTCACGGTGCTTTTGTGGCCTGTCGCAAAACGACCCTTCGTGCTGCAAAAACAGCCTAGTCTCATGGCCCGACCGACCTCATCCTTCTTTGGAGGAGCTCGAATCGGCCATATCTTTGCTCAACGTGTTTTGCCCCGTGACGCGGAGGACGATTTGAAGACAAGCGCGGCAATCCTGATTTCACTGGGGGCGGCCCTGCTGACTTCGCATCCCGGCTTGTCCGCTACGAACGGCCCGCTCATCGAGTTCACCTACACGGACGGACCCTCGACGCAGGACTCTTCTCCAGATGTGCAGCCGTGCGGCTACTACCTCCTTATCCGTGGCACTATCACCCACTCGGGTGGCTACCGACCCGGTGCTTCTGTTCACCTCCTCGGCGACACGCTCGCAGCCGCAGTGAGCCTGTACCGCGCGAGCGTCTTCGATCCCCGTGATGCGCGGCAGGCGAGTTGGACGTTGCGCATCGGGGCACTGGACCGCAAGGCGTATCACGTCACTGTGGCGGTCGGCGGGACGGTGCTGGTGCGGCGGGAAGTGAGGCTGATCGGGCACGAGAGCTGCAGTACGTGAGGCGCATGAACCGAATGGCGGCACGCTAGGAGTGGGCTCCAAAACCGGGGGTTGCAGGTTCGATTCCTGCCGGGCCTGTTTCCGTAATCGCGTGTTTGGGCTCAAAGCCATACCCACAGCGCGGTCACTAGCAGGAGGATGCCGAGGCCGCGCAAGAGCCAGCGGAGTTCTTGCGACGAGGGGCGGCGGCGACGCACCCAAATCAGGACCCCACCGCCCAATGCTGCTGCTGTAAGCGCATCGAGAGCGTTGCTGCGGAACAGGTACGCACCGCCGCCGGTAGCTTGATCGACAGCGAAGCCGGCCATGAGCCAGGCGGGAATCACGGCGAAAGCTTCCCACACCCCAAAGATCGGCCGCCCGAGCGAAGCAGCAGAGAGGTCCGCGCCGGGTGCGTCGTCGTCGAACCGCTCTTGGAGGCGTATGAGGCCTCGGTAACCCTCCCAGATGAAGGCGTAGACTACGAGGAGCGCGAGTGCGCCATCCAAGTGCTCGGCGAGGCGGGCGTCACCGTACGCGACAATGCCAAGGGCAAGCGAAGCATCAGAGACGCCCTGGGCCAAGAGCTGGCCGGCTTCCGCTCCCTGAGCCCGCGCCCGCCCGGCGAGGATGATCGCCGCTACCGTGCGGGCAGCGGCGTAGCCGATCGGCAGAGAAAGACTCATCGTGTCAGGGCCATCTAGGAAAGTATTAGGTCCGACCCGTCTATCACGCAACGCCAGGCTCTCCTTGCCGCACCGCACTGCGGCCAGTGAACCGGCGCGAAGCTAGGGTCCTGGCGCGCAGGGGGCGGCACGTGAGCCGGAACGAGCGCGCCGGGGAGAAGCAGCAAAGGATCTTCCGATCGGAGCGCCGGAACCAGCGATTCGTCAGTGCCGGGATTAGTGCCAACGCCGGCGTTACTAGGAGTGGGCTCCAAAACCGGGGGTTGCAGGTTCGATTCCTGCCGGGCCTGTGAGAAGATCCACTCTCGCAGTCGGTTGCACCGCTCCGAGGCTTTGCGTGTCTCGGAACAGTGCCAAGCTCAGTGACTGAGCGCCTCGCTCTCAGGTCTGTGGGCGATAATCGGGTGACGCGAACCGCGCGTTCGGGATGCGGTCAGCCCGGAAGCCAGTATCGCATTTCGATCATCGCAGACTTGGGAATGTGAGCCAGGACGAACGCCACCACCTGGCTTGTGTCCCCGAAGTTGGGTATCCGCACCTTAGACCCGAGCCCGCCGACCCTCACCTTCACGGTGATTGTAGTAAGGTCTATCCGCGCGGACCGCTTAGCGGACTGTACCGTGATCCCGTGGACATCGTCGTAGACCCGGACGACCTCGCTCCACGGGATGTGCACCGGGCCTAGGAAGCCCGCGCCTGTCACCCCTTCATCGGTGAGGCGAATACTCGTGATCAGGCTGCGGGCCGCTGCGGGCGCCAGTAGAATGACAACGAGGCCGCCGAGCGTCATGAGCCAGCGCACGAGTCCTTGCGGTACAGCGTCTGTCCATGCGCCGATCAAGATCATGAGCCCTAGAAGAGTGAGGGTCCATCGTAGCGGGCCCGGGTGCGCGTCTGGTACTCCCTGTGGATTTACGATGTTGCCTCCCCCGTTTGCCATTAGCCGGCTCGTGACGCTGCAGGATGGTTGTGGGCATCTCGTCGGGGTGCGGGTTTTCAGTGCCAGGATTAGTGCCAACGCCGGCGTTGTCCAGCAACGCCGGCGTTGCTGCCCCAAAGCTAAGTCGTTGAAAATCAACAAACGTTGCAACGCCGGCGTTGCTAGGAGTGGGCTCCAAAACCGGGGGTTGCAGGTTCGATTCCTGCCGGGCCTGTTTGCATAACACAAAGCCTTTGCGCCCGCAGCTTAATCGCGATCCGTTAGGCGCCAGCAGAGCGATGAACTCTGAGGCGGTCAGTTGACCACAAGGGCGAGCTCGGTTCAGTCAGACGGAGGCCTTCCTCGCCTTGCGAGCAGGAGCTCTCATCGTGGTGGCGGCGGGCCTGAGCAACTGATACGCGGAACGGCCTCCAGGTTGCAGAGCCACCGCCGCACCACTTCTCTCCCGGACACTTAGACCACAGTTTATCGTGGTGTCCACACCCTCTGTTCAGGGGCGGCTGGCCCTGCTGCTGGTGCTCGGGGCCTGCACGCGGTCCGAGACCTACGGATTCGTGGCCGTCCTTGGTAACGATACGACGTCGGTGGAGCGCGTCACCCGGACCGGCCATCGCATCATCGGCGACGCGATCGGCCGGTCCCCGACGGTGACCCGCCGGCACTGGGAAGCCGAGCTGGGTCCGAACGGTGTCATCGCGCACTGGTCGATGTACACCGACATCCCGAACGGGCCACCCGACGGGCGACATCTCCACCATACCGCCACGTTCACCGACACGGTCACGGCGTTCACCCGCGGCACGTCGGCGGGCACGCGGTCGTTCGCGTACCAGAAGCGCTACGCCGAGACCGTCCCGTGGAACGCGTTCGTGTACGCAACCTGGGAGCTGCTGCTCGACGCTGCGCGCCGGCAGCCGGATACCACGCGCGCCCGCATCGGCCAGTATTTCTTCGAAGGCTGGGACGAGGGCCACGTGGGTTACGCGGACATCGAGCGCAACCCCGACGGCTCTTACGCGATCAGCAGCACCGGGCTTGCGGGCACGGGCACCGCGCGCCTGGACGCGCACGGCCGACTGGTCTCCTACTCGGGGCAGGAAACGACGTACAAGCAGGAAGTCCGGCGCATCACCGAGGTCCCGGATATCGATGCCATCGCGACGCGATTCGCGGCCGATGAGAAACGCACGGGCCTGGCGACGTCCCTCAGCCCGCGCGACACCGTCCGCGCCACGGTGGGGGCCGCCGACGTGACCGTCGACTATAGCCGCCCATCGAGGCGCGGGAGAACGCTGGTAGGCGACTTGATCCCCTACGACCAGGCCTGGCGCACCGGCGCCGACGCCGCGACGCAGCTGACCACCTCCGCGCCGATCGAGCTCGCCGGCGTTCCGCTGCATCCGGGGACGTACACGCTGTGGACCCTCCCGACCCGGGGCGGCGTCTCGCTCATCATCAACGGCCAGTCTGGCCAGTGGGGCACGGAGTACAGCGCCGACCGCGACGTCGCGCGCCGGCCCATGACGGTGGATTCCTTGCCAGGGAACGTCGAGCGGTTCACCATTCGCCTCGAACCGGCTGGACGGCTTGTGATGGAGTGGGGCACCTTCCAGTGGAGCGCGCCCATCCGGGCGGTGAGACGGGCTTCATAGGCGCGGAGGGCCTGCCGTTGCAGGCGCGCTGACCCGCCGCCTCGCGCGAGGTTGTTGAATGCCTATTGTGGGGAGTGGTTGTTCGAATCCGCTGGACCCCAAGCGTTCATCACAAATGGTGCCACGTAACACGCGCGTGAAGCTGACGGCGCCACGGTCTCTGAGGTAGTCTTCTATTCTATGAAGAGCACAGCAAGGCGCCGCAGCTTAGGCGCAATCCGTTAGGCAGCCGCGCTGCTTCCACGTGGCCGCACTCTCAGTCCCCTCCCGCATCCTCCTCTCTACCAGCCTAGTGACGATCCTCGCGTGGTGGGCTGTTGTTGCGTTCGTGAACCCGGAAGCGTTCGGATTCGGCGTCGGGATCTTCATCCCGCTGCTCCTGTACGCCCTCGCGATCGGTCTCGTGGCGTCGCTCCTCGCGGCGCTCGTGGACCTCCTCCGCCATCCCGACCGCCGGACACTCTGGAACCTCCTCGCCCCACTCGTGGGATTAATCTGCTTCGCCGTCGTTTATCGCATGTGGGGGTGGGGCTCAGAGTAGGGTGCTAGCGTCGGGACTGCCTAACATGCGCCTGAAGCTGACGAGCCTGGGACGAACGCGTGCGCGTTATCAAAGCTGAATTTCGGCGACTCGACGAGCACTCGCTGCCCAGTCTTATTGGCGCTGTTGGTGTGTACGTGATGTGGGATGGCCAAGCGAGGGCCCGACCTACGTACTTCGGGGAGGGCACGATCCTAAAGCGCTTGGCTGAACACCCCACCCGCTTTGCGCTTCCGTTCGACGGAGCTGGCGGCGCGCGTAGATTAGGGAATGAATCTTTCTTCAGCGCGCCGCAGCTTAAGCGCGATCGGTTAGGCAGCACATGCCGGCGTCCATCTCGCCTCAGTAGGTTTACGCCGATTTCAACGGCCTTTTCGGCGACATCCTTTGCATCTCGCACGGCAATACCTGCACAGATGCGAATGGTGTCGAGGTCGAGCTCCGCGCCGGTATAGTGCTGACGGCATTCGATGAGGATCTGAATGAACGGGGCGAGGGCGACGATCTGCTTGCTAGTGGAACTGTCGAGCCGGCTCCCGATTGGCTCCAGTGCAACGGCTCTCGCTGGGCCTTGCGGATCGATGCGCGGGGAGTGCGTCATGAATCCGACGGTTGAGCGGGATGGCGTGCTGCCTAACAAGCGCCTGAAGCTGACGGCGCACGTAGATTAGGGAATGACTACTCTTTCTTCAGCGCGCCGCAGCTTAGGCGCGGTCCGTTAGGCAGGCAACTGCGCGCAAATGGCTAACCATCCCTCATGAGCGAGCAAGAGTTCTACGAGCTTGTCAGGAAATCGCGTGCCTATCTCGCCGAGTGCCAAGCGAGGCTGAAGAGCGAGTTCAATATTGAATCCTATGAGTATTTCGATTGGAATCAGCCAGCCGGACAGATCGTCTTTTCCGACGCCAAACGTCGGCCGAAAGTTGTGGCCAACTTTGAGTTTGTAGGAACCCTCTCTAAAGACCCACAAACGTGGCGTTGGGCCTGGGCGAACGACTCCTTCTTACCTGCAGTTAAGAAGAGCGTCCTAGAGGTGAAGGGGTTTGGTGAAGCCCACGACCTTCCGCCGCTGCTGCAAGAACAGTGGGAGGCGGATGAGGCTGACGGATGGGACATGACTGCGCTTGCGGTCAATCTTCTACAATCTGAGGGCGCGTATCGAGCGCCGGGTGACAATGGGTTTAGTTTCCTTCTGCTCACGCGTCTCGCGTGGGCGCCTGTTGCTGCCTAACACGCGCCTGAAGCTGACGGCGCCCGGCGCCCGGCGCCTGTGGTAGAATTTGCGTTTGTGATTATTGACGTCAGGCGCCGCAGCTTAGGCGCACCCCGTTAGGCGGCGCACTAGATGAGCTGGGACATATTCGTCCAAGACCTGCCGGCCGATGCGCGAACCATCCGCGATATCCCTGAGCACTTCACACCGTCTCCCCTGTGCAAGCGGGCCGAGCTCATCCAGCTCATCAAGCGAGCTGTTCCTTCCGCGGATTTCACTGATCCGACTTGGGGACAGTTCGAAACTCCTAGCTTCTCCGTCGAGTTCAACCTTGGTGAACACGAACTCGTCCAATCGTTTGCGCTTCATGTCTGCGGCGACGATGCTGCTGCGGCATTCGTTGCGGACCTATTGGCGCATCTCGGGTTCCGGGCGCTCGACCCCCGATCCGATTCCGGTCTGTTTGAGCCTGGGCGCGTCGCCGAGGCCAGCCTACGTCGCTGGCGTGAGTACCGTGATCGAGTCATCGGATAGGGTGAACTGTTCAGGTGATAGGTAACAGTTTGTTATCAGCTGATAAGTAACACTTTCCCTTTGATTCCCGCCTTCCGGGCGGGCGGCGCGACCGAGATGGTCGACGATCCGACACGTCCTCTCGTGCAAGCGGCCGAGCCAGACCTGGCCGAAGTACACCTCCCAGAGTCCATCCTCGATCTCCTCGAGGCGGATCGTCAGGGTCAAGATTCTGGATTAGCCGGTGCACCCTGAAGTGCACCCTGGGTAACGGGAAATTCGGGGCCCTAAGGCGGACGTGCGCGGTAACGCTGTCGGGCGATCTCGACCTTCCGCGGACGATTAGGGAGTCGGCGGGTCTTCGGGGGACTTGGGAGGCTCGGCTCCAAAACCGGGGGTTGCAGGTTCGATTCCTGCCGGGCCTGTTTCTGCATGGGCGCCTCCAACCGGGGACGAGTCGCTGCTGCCTTAGCGCCACGTCGTCCCTGTTGCGTCGTGTCTAGAACCTCGGGACCGTACTGATCTCAAGCGCCATTCCCGTCTTTGTGACGACGGGGCGCCTGCCTCAGCCGCCGCATCACCTTGGCGTCACTTCCACGCCGGGATTGAGATGGATGATCTCGGCCAAGACCCGTGGATTACTGTACTCGATACGTACGAACTCACGGTTCAAGTGAAGTAGATCCTTGCCTTGGTTCAGCGCCGCAAACGCCCTCCAGCGAGTCGTCTGTCCGGGTTGTGGGGGGCGGCGGATGTAGCGGAGCCAAGCTACCACACCACCGAGCGCTGCCACCGCGACGGTCGAAGCTACGATTCGATCGGCTCCAGTCGTGAGGAACGCGATAACCGCGAAGCCGATGGCAACAGCAAGAAGTCCGAGAGTAGGAGGGAGGCTTTCGGGAGCCTTTTTGTGGGCAGTCACCGCGCATCGCGCGCAGTACGCGATTTGATGTGGGGAGCCGGACGCCGCGAGGGAAGCCGCCGCAGCGACGGCAGCAACTATCAGACCGTGCCCCGCGCCAACACTTGACGCGATACCACCTTCGGATCGAACGGAGATGGAGGTGGTTGAAGGTGCGTTGCAGTTATAGCAAAAGCCCGACGGCAGAATGAACGGGCGCGCCCAGATAGTTGCTTTCATAGAAGCCACCTTGCGGGCGCTCTCGCACCCCGGGATTCGGCTCGCGATGTCCTGGTGGGAGCACGCAGGCGCCTTGTATATCGGCTCTTCGGATCTGGCGCTCCGTGGTGACCGTTTCTCAGTGCCAGAGATAGTGCCAACGCCGGCGTTGTCCAGCAACGCCGGCGTTGTTGCTCCAAAGCTAAGTCGTTGAAAATCAACAAACGCTGCAACGCCGGCGTTGCTAGGAGTGGGCTCCAAAACCGGGGGCTGCAGGTTCGAGTCCTGCCGGGCCTGTTCTCGCAATACTATGCCTTGTAGCCTGAGCAGCTGTTCTGGCCCTCTGGCACGAACTCTTTCCCCATCGCCCTCGCGATCCTGGTTGGCGCATGGTTCTATGAGTGCCGACCGCGGACATCGGGAGCAGTCGCGAGCGCCGCCTACAAGCGCCTGAAAGCGACGGCGCCGACGTCCGGAAGAGGCCTTGTGTTCGTCTCCATGCGACGTGGCTGGCGATCAAGAATCGGCTTATTGTCTCCTCCGTTTACTCCCGAACTGGGCACAGAAAGGAGGACCGCATGGCCGCGAGTTCAGCACTGGAGATCACCAGGCGTGACTTTGTCGGAGCGGCTATTGGCGCCGCACTTGTTGGCTCCGCGGCGTTCAGGCCCACATCTCAAGTTATCGGCGCTCAGCCGACCGTCGCTTTGCCTCGTGCGGGTGGAGTTGACCAGAATCCCATCCGCCGTCGCGGCACGGGCCTCCGTGGACTGGAGGCTGATCGCGCCTCTGCAGGTTTGACGTTGTTCGCGCCCATGGGAGGCGACGGGACCGTCTACCTCGTCGACCTGCACGGCACCCTAGTCCACACCTGGAAGATGCCCTACCCCCCTGGTCTGTACGGCTACCTCACCGATCAGGGCACGCTCTTGTACAACGGCAAGATCCCCAACGAGACATTCCTTGGGAAATCGCCCTTCAAAGGCGGCGCGGTATTGGAGGCAGATTGGAATGGCAAGATCCTTTGGGAGGTACGGCACCGGGATCATCACCATGACGCTCGGTTGCTAAAGAACGGTAACGTTCTGCTCTTGTGCGCAACGGAGCTCCCGGACGCGGTGGCCAAGCGCATTCAGGGCGGCCGACCGGGCACGGAGGTGAAAGGGAAGATCTGGGCCGACTATCTAGTGGAAATGAGCAAGGACGGCCGCACCGTTTGGGAGTGGCGCTCCTGGGAGCACCTGGATCCGGCCAAGGACGTAATCACCGCGACACAGGAAAACCGGTGGGAATGGACGCACGGAAACGCCGTCGTAGAGCTTCCCGACCGTGATCTCCTGGTCAGCTTCCGGCACATCTCCACAATCATCAAGATCAAACGGCAAACAGGTGAGATCGTGTGGAAGCTAGGAGCCCCGCCATTGTCTGCTCAGCATGCGCCTGCGCCATTGCCAGATGGCAACATCCTGATCTTTGACAATGGTCCGCACCGACTGGATCAAGTCTCGACCTTCTCACGGGCCATCGAGGTGAATCCTACCACCAGCGAGATTGTCTGGAAGTATCAGGAACCGATTCCGTGGAACTTCTACAGCCCGCATATCTCAAACGCCCAACGACTGCCGAATGGTAACACGTTGATCAACGAGGGTGCCTTCGGGCGGTTCTTTGAAGTCACCTCGCTGGGTGAGGTCGTGTGGGAGTACGTCAATCCATACTTCGGCCCGCCATCTGCGCCCGCGAAAGCACAGAGCAACAGCGTTTTCCGCGCGTACCGCTATACGGAGGACGAGATCGAGAGAGCTCAAAAGGTCTAGTGTGGCGTCCAAGAGCGTGACGACGGCCGCAGCCTGTCAGTACCAGGATTAGTGCCAACGCCGGCGTTGCTAGGAGTGGGCTCCAAAACCGGGGGTTGCAGGTTCGATTCCTGCCGGGCCTGTTCGCAGCAACCGACGCCGCAGCGAGTTGCGTGGCTATCAGATTTGCGATTGTCCTCCCGTCGCGTTCCTCAGTGCCAGGATTCGTGCCCAGCCCTGGTCAGCGGCGTGCACCTAAGGCAGGGCCCAGACGCCTTCGAACATGCGGGCTTAGCTCGCCGGGCATATGTTAGTGGCTTGCAGGCCTCCTCGGGGTGTCGCGAGCGTCTTGAACAGCCCGAATCTAAAGGGGGAGAGACGGCAACGAGCGCGCATCGTGTAAGAGTGGCTGTTGTGCAGGCGGCCTCGGTTGCGTTCGACCGTGAACGGACGCTCAAGAAGGTTCGCGTCCTTGCACGAGAGGCGGCCAGCGAAGGCGCGCGGCTGGTGCTGTTTCCCGAAGCCTTTGTGTCCGCCTATCCACGCGGGCTCGATTTCGGCGCCGTGGTCGGTTCCCGTTCGGAAGAGGGCCGGGAGGACTTTCGTCGCTATTGGGAGAGCAGCGTGGATATCCCCGGGCCCGCAGTTGACGAGCTCGGCGGGATCGCGCGGAACAACAGCATCTATCTTGTCATCGGTGTGGTCGAACGGGACGGTGGCACCCTCTACTGTTCCGTTCTGTTCTTCGCGCCGGATGGCAGCTACCTGGGCAAGCACCGCAAGATCATGCCAACGGCGTCCGAGCGCTTGGTGTGGGGCTTTGGCGACGGTTCCACGATGCCGGTGTTCGATACGCCGCTCGGGAAGCTCGGCGCCGTGATCTGCTGGGAGAACTACTCGCCGTTGATGCGCGCGGCGATGTACGCGAAGGGCATCGAGCTCTATTGCGCCCCCACCGCCGACTCGCGCGACTCGTGGATCGCAACGGTGCGGCACATTGCGGTCGAAGGCCGTTGTTTCGTGCTTTCCTGCAATCAATTCAACCGCCGGCGGGACTTCCCCGCCGATTATCGCTCCGGCTTTGGTCAAGATCCCGAGACCGTCGTTACACGCGGTGGAAGCTGCATCGTCGATCCGTTCGCCAATTTTCTCGCGGGGCCAAACACGGAAGGCGAGGCCATTCTAACCGCGGAGATCGATCTCGGGCAGATCGTCCGGGGCAAGTATGACCTGGATGTTGTGGGCCATTACGCGCGCCCTGACATTTTTCAACTCCAGGTGGACGAGCGGCCGAAACAGCCCGTGACCGTTCACCGTGCCGAGACGATGAAGGAGGATCCCGTAACTCCTGCTGACCGCCAACCTGCTGTGAGGTCAGCCGGATAACTCGAGTTCTACAGACCTGACCGAGCCACGCCTCAGCCCATTGCGAAAAGGAGAGCCCGAGTGACGCGGACGTCTCCGTTCGCTCCGACCTGGCCGCAACCGCTTGACCCCCTTCACTCCGTGGCGCTCTCGGCGCTCGTGGCAGCCGTACCTCTGTTCGTCGTACTCATCTTGATGGGGGGGCTTCGGAAGAGCGGTCTCGTCGCCTCGGTGTCCGGTCTGCTCACTGCTGGTGCACTGGCAGTGCTCGTCTGGCACATGCCGCTTACGCTCGCGCTGTGGAGCACGACAAATGGGTTTGTATACGCCGTCTGGCCAGTCCTGTGGCTGGTGTTTGCGGGCCTCTGGCTATACAACCTGTCTGTAGACACGGGAAGTTTCGAGCGACTGCGCCATTGGATGGAACAGCACGCCTCTGGAGACCCATGCATCCAGGCAATCCTGGTGGCGTTCTGCTTTGGAGCGCTTCTTGAAAGCTGCGCGGGCTTCGGAGCACCGGTTGCGGTGACCGCTGTTCTCTTGGTTGGCCTGGGCTTTGGCGCGCGCCGGGCCGTCGCTGTTTCGTTGATCGCCAACACCGCTCCCGTAGCCTTTGGTGGGATGGGCCTTCCGATTGTGGTCCTGGCCGGGGTGACGGGGCTCGATCTTTCGAAGCTGTCCGCTATGGTCGGGAGACAGCTTCCTTTGCTCTCCCTCATCCTGCCAGCGTACCTCGTCTGGGTGGTTGCCGGTGCCAAGGGCTTGAGGCGTACGTGGCCCGCCGCACTCGTCGCCGGTGCCAGTTTTGCAATCGCCCAATTCCTCGTGTCGAACCTGTGGGGGCCGTACGCGGCCGACGTGATTGCCGCATCGATATCGATCGCGGCCATGGTCACGTTTCTGCGAGTCTGGAAACACCGAGTCGCGGACGAGCCACTTTCAGGGGGCCAAGGCCCTCCTCTCATCCGTGACGCCGCTGGTCCGCGGGTCCGCCTATCACCCAGCGCAACTGTCGCCGCTTGGTTGCCGTGGGTATCGCTTTCAATCGTAATGGTGCTGTGGTCTTACCTGAGGCTGTTCCAGAAGGGCCAGATCACAATTCCGGTTCCGAGTCTTCACAACGGCATTCTGATCACTCTCTATCAGAGGCCATATGCGGCGCTTTACTCCTTCCAGCCGCTGGCGGGCGGCACCGCAGTGCTCGCTGCGACCGCAATCACATCTCTATGCCTGAGAAGCCCGCGGAGCTTCCGAGAAGCGGGAATGAGAACGCTGCGCCAGTTACGGCTCCCTGGCTTGACCGTCGTGATCATCGTCGGCCTGGCTTACCTCTACAACTATTCGGGGATGGCCTTCACTCTGGGAGCGACAGTGGCGCGATTGGGCTCCGTGTTCCCGCTGGTAAGCAGTTTCTTGGGCTGGGTAGCGTGCTTTCTGAGCGGCAGCGATGCTGCGAGCAACCTCTTGTTCGGTAATCTTCAGGTCGCTGCCGCTCACCAGTTGCATCTGAATCCGGTGCTGCTCGCAGCTACCAATTCCTCGGGTGCGGTCGCCGGCAAGATGATCTCACCGCAAAACATCGCCGTAGGGGTCACGACCGTCAGCCTAATAGGGCAGGAGGGAAACGTGCTTCGCTCCACCTTCTGGCACAGTGTCGTTATCGCGGCACTACTCGGTCTCTTGGCCCTTGCCCAAGCATATTGGGTACCCTGGATGGTGCCGTAGGGCTTGAAGCGAATGCTGCGTTACTGCGGTCCGCGGTTACCTCAGTTCAGTCGGTGACCCTCACAGTGCCCGGATTAGTGTCAACGCCGGCGTTGTCCAGCAACGCCGGCGTTGCTGGCCCGACGCTAAGTCCTTGAAAATCAACAAACGCTGCAACGCCGGCGTTGCTAGGAGTGGGCTCCAAAACCGGGGGTTGCAGGTTCGATTCCTGCCGGGCCTGTTTCTCGAGCATGAGCCCTTCTTGTCGCTGCGGCTAATCCTGCGGTCCTCCCAGCGCACCCCAGAAAAACGATAACGCGAGATAAACAAGCCACCCAACAAAGATTCCCCCAAATCCAGTAAGGGCGATCCAACGAGGTCCGTGCAGTAGCAGGTCCCCAGCCATGACACCGCCGCACAGCAATGAAAGCAGCCACGCGCCGAGCCGGACCCGTCCCACCCTGGATACCGGCGACGGGTCGTGCCTGTGTACCCATGCGCTTTTAACGTCCTTGACGGTACGCAAGAGGCCATATCCTGCGATCGGAACGAGCAAGACGAGCGCTGGTCCGTTGGTGATCATGCACGATCACTTGTGGCTCGCGCTGCGTGGCGCTCGATCACCGCGGCGTCTGATCCGTGACCGGGCTGAATCGGTTGCCGGTTGCGCACTCGGCCTAGGGCTTCAACTCAGTAGGGAGGCGGACGTCAGGCACGTGAAAGATGCTCGTCCGGCCATCGCTGCCCAGATAGTGAAGACCTGCACCGGACCCGCCGAGTGACCCCAATTCTCCCCGGCTAACTAACGGTCTCGCGGACCCTAGGCTGCACGGGCTGTCGCCCACCCCAACTTGATCACAGTTTACCGGAGAGTCGATATACAAGGCGGCACACCCACGATCGAGCGCCGTGCAGATCCCATGAGCGAATACTCTATCGGCATCGAAGACCATTACGCGTGGGCCAATCTGGTGAGCGTCACGACCTCTGGCCCTAACGAAATTCTCCTGGATAAGCGA